>Ga0114947_10000672_pt1 | contig 12113 bp, 11 predicted proteins | sample CR02metaG_FD_99656 | JGI IMG/M metagenome (GOLD analysis project Ga0114947, IMG submission 99656) | Deep subsurface microbial communities from Mariana Trench to uncover new lineages of life (NeLLi) - CR02 metaG | ecosystem: Environmental > Aquatic > Marine > Ocean trench > Sediment ...
CGCCTCCAAGAGTGTGGTGATGCGGTTGACGGAGTCCCTCGCCGAAGAGTTGAAAGACAAAGGCATCAACGTGAACGCTATTCTGCCGAGCATCATCGATACGGATCGCAACCGCCAGGACATGCCCAACGCCGACTTCAACCGTTGGGTCTCTCCGGAAGCCATTGCTCGGGTTGTTGCGTTTCTAGCATCGTCGGCAGCGGACCCGATACACGGAGCCCTGATTCCGGTAGAGGGTTTAAGTTAACGGCGCGAAACCTACCCGTTCACGTCAGACATTCAAACTGACCATACCCACCGCGCAAGAAAAGCAGCGGCGTTCTGTTGGCATCCAGAATCGCAAAATCCCGTACGCGTCCCACCGCGATGGTGTGATCACCGGCATCGTGTTCTGCCACGAGATCGCAATCGAGGTACGTCATCACTCCCTCCAACACCGGGGAACCCGTCACGCCTGCATGCCAGGCAAACTCCTCGAACTTACTAATTCCGGTCTGTGCAAAAACATCACAAACCGATTTCTGATCAGAATTCAGGATGTTTATACAGAAGCTGCCTGAGTCTCTGAGCTTCGGCCAACTCGTGCTTGTCCGCGCAGGACAAAACCCAACCAGAGGCGGCTCGAGCGACAGCGAAAAGAACGACTGAACGGCAAATCCAGCAGGCTCACCGTTCAGGCGACCCGTCGCAATGACGACCCCAGTGCAGAATTGACCCACAACCGTGCGAAACGCACGATCATCGAAATCTGTCATGCATCGATCCCCGGAATGGCTATTAAAAGAGGACTATAACGACACCTCCAACCTCTGGCTAACGATGGGGTTTGCTTTAGAATCTTGACCTCTATCGAAATGAAATGAATGAGGGTGCGCGCTTGGCGAAACCAGAGGCTGAACTAGACGCATTCCGCGCTGAAGTGAAAACCTGGCTGGCGGACAACTGTCCAGAATCCATTCGCACTCCGATGCCAGAGAACGAAACCGTCTGGGGCGGTCGCAGCGAACAGTTCGTCAACCCGGATGCGAAAATCTGGCTCGAGAAAATGGCCGAACGCGGCTGGACCTGTCCAACCTGGCCGAAGGCATACGGCGGTGGCGGGCTGACCGCTCAGGAAAACAAGGTACTGGCCGAAGAGCTGCGTGCCATCAACGCCCGGTCTGCACTGCAAAGTTTCGGCATCTGGATGTTGGGCCCGGCGCTGCTGGAATTTGCGAGTGAAGAGCAGAAACTCGAGCATCTGCCAAAAATCGCCCGTGGTGAAATCCGCTGGTGTCAGGGCTATTCCGAGCCTTCCTACGGCTCGGATCTGGCCGGGCTACAGACTAAAGCCGAGGACAAAGGAGACTATTACCTCGTCAACGGGTCGAAGATCTGGACCTCCTATGCGGATCAGGCCGATTGGATCTTCTGTCTGGTGCGAACCGCACCGGATGCCCCGAAACACGAGGGTATCAGCTTCCTGCTTTTCGACATGGCAAGCGAAGGGGTGAGTACCACGCCGATTCAGCTGATCAGCGGCGCATCCCCGTTCTGTCAGACCTTCTTCGCAGACGTAAAAGTACCCAAGGCCAATCTCATCGGCGAGTTGAACAAAGGCTGGACCATCGCCAAACGGTTGCTGCAGCACGAGCGACAGATGATTGCGGGCATCGGCGGTATTTCTGCTCTCGGTGGGAGCCGGCGGAATCTGGAAGACATCGCCAAGGAGTACCTTGGAGAAGAAGACGGACGAATCGCGGACGCACCAATACGTCACCGGATCATCGAACAGCGGATGAACGATCGCACGTTTCAACTGACACTCGCCCGCTCTGCACAAGAGGCCCAGGCAGGAAACGCGAATGGCAGTATCGCCAGCATGGCCAAGTACTACGGTACCGAGCAAAACAAACGCAAGTACGAGCTGTTGCTGCAAACCATGGGAACGGCGAGCGTAGGGTGGGAAGGAGGCGAGTTCACCGACAAGGAATTGAACACAACCCGACAGTGGTTACGCTCGAAGGCAAATTCCATAGAGGGGGGCACTAGTGAAGTGCAGCTCAACGTGATCGCAAAACGCGTGCTGGGACTGCCCGATTGAGAGTAAGCCATTGTATTACGAAAAAAATCACAATATCTTGACGAACGGTAACAACTAAAGGGCAGAGAATTATGGAAACCATTATCACCCTGGTCGTTCTAGCAGTCCTGGGCTTCTGGCTTGTCTCGATCTACAACAAGCTTGTTACCTATAAAAACCGTTTCAAAAACGCGTTCTCCCAGATCGAAGTGCAACTCAAGCGTCGCTACGACCTGATTCCCAATCTAGTGGAAACCGCAAAGGGTTATATGTCCCACGAGCGTGAAACGCTCGAAGCCGTCATTGCCGCACGCAATCAGGCGATGGCGGGATTGGAAGTTGCTGCAAAAGACCCGGCAAACGCCAGTGCAATCAAAGAGCTGGCCAGCGCCGAAGGCGTTCTTGGCAGTGCGATGGGTCGTTTAAACATCGTCATGGAGGCTTATCCAGACTTGAAAGCCAACCAGAACATGATGCAACTCTCCGAGGAATTGACCACGACCGAAAACCGCGTCGCTTTCTCACGGCAGGCTTACAACGACGGGGTGACGGCCTACAACACCTTCAAGCAAACTTTTCCTCCAGTGCTGTTCGCAGGCTTCTTCGGTCATAGCGATGACGCAACCTTGCTCGAGTTCGAAGACAGCGCAGCTATGCAGGAAGCACCCAAAGTTTCATTTTGAGGTAGAACCCGGTGGACTTTTTTCAAGCACAGGACATCGCGAGACGCAAGACGGGGCGGCTCGCCTTGTTGTTCATCGCCGCCGTGATCAGCCTGGTGATTTTGACCAACCTTCTGGTAGCCACTGTTTATCTGTGGTCAAACAACGCCATGGTGGAGACAGTTTCTTTTGTTGAGCTGCTCAGTCAACTCCCCACCGAATACTGGCTCTGGATCAGCTTCGGCGTAGTGGGTGTTATTGCAACTGCAAGCATGTTCAAGTACCTGGCCGTGCGCGGCGGGGGCCGCAGCATCGCCGAATCGTTGGGTGGCAATCTCATCCCACAGAGCACCACCGATGCCGGCGAACGTCGATTACTGAACGTCGTCGAGGAAATGGCGATCGCCGGAGGCGTACCCGTCCCGCCCGTGTATCTCATCGACGAACCCAGCATCAACGCGTTCGCTGCCGGATTCGGTATCGACGATGCAGTCATCGGCATTAACCGGGGCACGGTGGACCATCTCACTCGCGATGAGTTGCAGGGGGTGATTGGTCATGAGTTCAGTCACATTCTGAACGGTGACACCCGGATCAATCTTCGCCTGATCGCCATTCTGCATGGCATATTATTCATCGGCGTCATCGGCTACGGAATACTGCTAGTGGGAGGCGGTGGCCGCCGCCGCAACAATGGCGGCATGCCTATTCTGGCATTGGGCATCGGGTTGCTCGTCATCGGTTACGCGGGAACGTTCTTCGGCAACCTCATCAAAGCCGCAGTCAGCCGACAGCGCGAATATCTGGCTGATGCCGCCTCCGTCCAATTCACCCGAAACCCGCACGGAATCGCCGATGCCCTGAAGAAAATCGGCGGCTTTAGCGCTGGGTCGACGATGTCCAGCGCATCCGCCAACGAAGTCAGCCATATGTTCTTCGGTCAGTCAGCAGAACTTTTTCTGAACAGCATCATGTCTACCCACCCACCCCTGGACAGGCGCATTCGCGCCATCGAGCCACAGTGGAACGGCAACTTCCCGCTGGTTGCCGAAGCAGCCTCGATGACGGATATTCCCGAGGCAGCAGCGGGGTTCAGCGGCAGCACAACCTTGAGCCGGGATTTTGCGAACCACAAAGTCACGATCGATGTAGAACCGTCGGTGCTCACGACTGAGATCGGCCAACCTTCAAAACAGAGCCTCGACAACGCAGTTGCCATCATTAGCTCAACGGCCATGGAGTTACGCGAAGCAGCGCACGATCCCTGGGCAAGCCGCGGGCTGATTTACGCCATGTTGCTCGACACCGATCAGACGGTCCGCGACCGCCAGTTGCTTCGTATCGATAATCACGCGGAACCCGGCGTTCCTGAGCAGGTACGGCGCCTGCAACCGTTTGTGCTCGACACGGATGCACTACACCGGGTGACGCTCGTCGAGATGGCTATGCCCGCTCTAAAAGAGCTGTCGGAGTCACAATATTTGCGTTTCATGTCCAACACCGTGGCTTTGATTAAAGAAGACCGGAAGATAGATCTTCACGAATGGGTGCTGCATCGCATCCTGGTAAAAGAGCTGATGCCTCATTTCGAAGGGCCACAGCACATCCGGGCTCGATACAGATCGATCATCCCCGTATCACAACACGCACTCACTTTGCTTTCCGTGCTGGCTATCCACGGTCACACCGAGACCGCCCAGATGCAACATGCATTCGAGCAGGGAATTCGCGAACTCGAGATCTCTGGTGAGTTGGACACCGCTCCGGACGAGAATTTTGTCCGATTGACAGAAGCGCTGCGTGAATTACGGTTGTTGAAACCCTTGAGCAAGCCGAAACTTCTCAAAGCATGCGCCGCTGTTGCTCTAGCGGACAACCACCTGTCTACCAACGAAGGCGCTTTGTTGCACGGCATCGCCGCCACGCTCGACTGCCCGCTGCCACCGTCGATATACCGATAACCCCTATTTCTTATCCCCCAGGCGCATGTGTAGAATGCGGCTTCCCAACGGCATAACCGTTGTATGGCCGAAGTCACCGCCTATCCATCCGACTCAAGCTCCGAGCAACTCGCCGCCCTCGATTTAGGATCTAACAGTTTTCATCTGCTTGTCGCTCAGGAGAGCAATGGTCGCGTTCAGGTCATTGACAGGATCAAGGAGATGGTCCGTCTTGCCGAAGGTCTGGAAGCAAAAAACCGACTATCCGAAGAGGTAGCCGACAGGGCGTTGGCTTGTCTCGAGCGGTTCGGCCAACGGCTACGCGACCTTCATCGGCGGAACGTTCGCGTTGTAGGAACGAATACCCTGCGCAAAGCGCGTAATGCCAAAGGTTTTCTGCAGAAAGCCGAGAAAGCATTGGGTCACAAGATCGACATTATCTCCGGGCGGGAAGAAGCGAGACTCATCTTTCTCGGGGTATCTCATGCGGTGGAAGACCAATTCGACCGGCGTCTGGTTGTCGACATCGGTGGTGGCAGCACCGAAATCATTCTCGGGGCGCGGTTTGAACCGCAATTCATGGAAAGCCTCTACATTGGTTGTGTTGGTCTATCGCGCGCCTGTTTTGGGGACGGGCGCATTCGTGCGGGCAACTTCAAGGAAGCCATCAATCAAGCTCGCCAGGAGCTGGAACCACTCCAACGCAACTACCGGGATACCGGTTGGGATACTGCAATCGGTGCCTCAGGCACCATCCTCGCGATTCAGGATGTGCTGGCCGAAATGGATGATCAACCTGCTGGTATTACTTTGGCCAGCCTCGAGCTGATCAAAAAACAACTCATCCAAGCGCGTCACGTGGACAAGGTTGCGTTACCGGGCCTGTCGTCCGAACGAGCGGCGGTTTTCCCCGGCGGTGTTGCGATTCTCTGCGCAATCTTCGAGGCATTGGATATTGAAACCATGCACGCAACAAATGCTGCGTTGCGAGAAGGATTGTTGCACGACCTGCTCGGCCGAGTTCGGGACCACGACATTCGCGAGAACAGTGTCCGCGACTTGATGAACCGTTATCGCATCGATCAGCCGCATGCCAAGCGGGTTAGGGAAACCGCCATCGAGCTTCTTGCCCAAGTTGCAGTTTCCTGGGATCTCACCGAGCCAAATGACAAGCTGTTGCTCGGCTGGGCAGCACAGTTGCATGAGATCGGTATCGATATCGCTCACAATCAGTATCACAAGCACGGTGGGTATCTGCTTCAGCACATGGACCTGCCGGGTTTCTCCAATCTGGATCAGCAACAGCTTGCCGCGCTGGTAAGAGCCCATCGGCGCAAATTTCCATCAGAGGAATTCCCCGCCTTAAACGGCGACACTTCGCGGGTGGCGCTATTGGCCACACTGTTGCGGCTAGCCGTTGTGTTACATCGAAACCGTACCTCGGAACAATTACCTCACGTCGCGATAAGCGTAAAAAACAACAAGGTGAAGCTTGCATTACCAGAGGCCTGGCTTAAGAAACATCCCTTAACCAGATTGGACCTGCAACAGGAAGCCGAATACCTGGCGGCCGTGCCACTGAAGGTCGAAATATGTGCGAGCTGAGAAAACCAGCTCTTAGAACGCATTAATCGTCGGCGAGGTTGCCGAGTAGCGTCTCCTGGGCGCTGCGCTTTTTGTCCTTTGTTGCCTTCATTTGTTTGTAGCTTCCATCAACCTGCAAGAGCCAAGCCTGAGAGTTGTCGGAGAGATAAAACTGAGCTTCACGCATGATACGTTTACGTAACCCATCGTTTTCGATCGGAAAACAGGTTTCCACCCGGTTGAAAAAATTGCGGCCCATCCAATCCGCGCTGGATAGATAGAGATCCGGGTCACCGTCGTTCTCAAAATAGAAAAAGCGCGTGTGCTCGAGAAAACGTCCAATGATAGAACGCACCCGTATGCCGTCGGACACACCCTTAACCCCTGGTCGTAACGAACAAATGCCTCGTACGATCAGTTCGATTTTCACGCCTGCTTGAGATGCTCGATACAACGCCTGGATAACCTGCGGCTCGATCAGCGAATTCATCTTGGCGATGATGCGACCCGGCTTCCGTTTTGCGGCAAGCTCAGCCTCGCGCTCTATCAACTCGATCATCGTCTTGTGCAACGTAAACGGTGCCTGAAGCAGCTTCTTCAGTCGACTTACCTTGCCCATCGAGGTGAGCTGCTGGAATACCTGCTGAACGTCTTCACCGATGGCTGCATCACAAGTAAACAACCCGTAGTCTGTATAAAGTCGCGCGGTCCGGGTGTGGTAGTTACCGGTGCCGAGATGCACGTAACGCCTCAGGGTGCGGCCCTCGCGACGGATCACCATGCTCATCTTGGCGTGCGTCTTGTGACCTACCACGCCATACACTACTTGAACGCCGACGTTCTGCAGGTGGTTAGCCAGCTCGATGTTGGCTTCTTCGTCAAATTGAGCCATCAGCTCAATCACGACCATGACCTCTTTGCCGGATGACGCTGCGTCGACGAGTGCCTCTACCACCGCAGACTCTTTACCCGTGCGGTATAGGGTTTGGCGGATGGAGACCACCTGCGGATCTTTGGCGGACTGGCGCAGGAAATCTATGAACGGAACAAACGATTCGAAAGGATGGTGTAACAGGATGTCGCCATGTCGAATCGCTTCGAAGATGTCGTTTGTCGTGCGCAGCTTCTCGGGTATGCCCGGCGTGAAACCCGGATACTTAAGCTCTGGCCGATCGACCAGCTCAGGAACCGCCGCCAGCCGCATCAGGTTTACCGGACCGTTGCAACGATAGACGTCGCCTCGCGACAAGCGGAATTGTGCAGTCAGAAAGGCTTCCAGCTCGGCGGGGCAATCCTGAGCTAACTCCAAGCGAACGGCATCTCCATATCGGCGCGACGATAACTCTCCTTCGAGGGCGCGCAGCAAGTCATCAACTTCCTCAGCATCAACGAATAAATTGCTGTTTCGCGTTACCCGAAATTGATAACAACCCGTAGCCGTCATTCCAGAAAATAGATCCGAAACATGCGCAACGATGATCGACGAAAGCAGAACAAACTCGTTGGGTGTCTGCGCGCACGATTCCGGCAGGCGCACAACTCGAGGCAATGCGCGCGGCGCCTGCACGATTGCTTTACCGTTGCGCCGTCCGAAGGCATCTTCCCCTTCCAAGGTGATGATAAAACTCAGGCTCTTGTTGAGCGGTTCTGGAAACGGATGTGCCGGATCGAGTCCGATTGGATTCATGATCGGCGCAAGCTCCCGATTGAAAAAGCGTTTCAACCATCGAGCCTGCTTGTCGTTCCAGTTTTTACGAGCAAGGATGCGGATGCCTTGAATGTCGAGTTTCGGCAGCAACACATCGTTCAACACGCGATATCGTTCGTCGACGAGTTCTCGCACCACGTCAGCAATGCTGCGAAGCTGCTCAGCAGGTGTCATATTGTCCGGACCCCGTTGTTTAGCCCCGTATGCTTCCTGCTGTTTCAGGCCGGCAACGCGAATCTCGAAAAATTCATCGAGTACGGAACTCGCTATACAGAGAAACCGCAGCCGTTCGAGCAACGGCACACTGTTGTCCTTAGCCTGTGCCAGCACCCGTCGATTGAACTCTAAAAAAGACAGCTCACGGTTTATGTAGAGTTCCGGATTGCTTAGCCAGTCGACTTTCATCGCTTACAATGGAGTACCCAAAGGGTAGACGAGTCTATCATGGCAAAGATCTCAGATTTTGATCGGGTGTTCAGCAAACCCAGCCAGTACATCGTCGATTTTGTATTCGACGCGGCGGTCGTAGACGTATTCCCGGATATGATCAGGCGCTCCGTGCCGGGCTACGAAACGGTTATCCCGATCACTGGATTGATTGCGGCACAACACATCGCGCCGGGGGGCCGTGTTTACGATCTCGGCTGTTCACTCGGCGCAACTACGCTGGCCGTACTGAGACAGCTGAACGATATACCCTGCGACATCATCGCCGTGGACAATGCCCCGGCAATGATCGCCCGCGCCCGGGAACTCGTCACCGATTCCCGGGTGCAGTTCCAAGAAGCGGACATAGTTGATCTGGAGATGGAAAACGCCAGCATCGTTCTACTCAACTACGTGCTCCAATTCGTCAAGCCCGATGAGCGACTCGCGCTGCTGAGCAAAATACAACGCAGCCTGCTTCCTTCCGGACGCCTGATTCTCTCTGAAAAAATCCGCTTCGAAGATAACGAAACTCAGTCGTACTACGATGCACTTCATCTACATTACAAACGTGCCAACGGATACAGCGAGCTGGAGATCAGTCAGAAGCGTTCCGCATTGGAAAATGTCATGATCATCGACAGCATCGATGAGCATCTCGCCCGTTTCAGTGATGCCGGCTTCTCTCATGCAGAGGTTTGGTTCCGTTGCCTGAACTGGGCTTCGTTTCTCGTTTCACCGTGAATTTCGCTCCGCTGTTCGAACTGATTCCCGAATGGCGAACGTTAGGCGATGCCATTGCAACGCGTTTCTCAAGAGCCGGGCATGGGGACTACGAACGCTGGCAAACCGCTGTGCATGACTTACCCGAACTGACTATGGATTCTGCACGGCTGACCGATACCGTGACGCTGAAAGGCGCAATTAGCATCGAGCAGACCGCGGAACTTCAAGGTGCGCTTCGCGAACTGCATCCCTGGCGTAAGGGTCCGTTTGATCTCTTCGGGGTGAAAATCGACACCGAGTGGCGCTCCGACTGGAAATGGCAAAGGCTAGCACCGCACCTGGACGCGTTAGCAGACCGCCGTGTCCTCGACGTGGGATGTGGTAACGGGTATTTCGGTTGGCGTATGTTGGAAGCACGGGCCGCACTTGTCGTCGGCGTGGATCCAACGCTGGTATTCTGCATGCAACATCAAGCGATCAACCGCTACCTGGGAAACCTGCAGAACTGGGTGATACCCCTTCCGTTCGAACAACTTTCCATCTCGGGATTCGACACTGTTTTCAGCATGGGCGTGGTTTATCACCGCCGCGAACCGGAGCAACATGTCGAGCGACTGTACTCGTTCACCCGACCCGGTGGTCAACTCGTGTTGGAGTCGCTGATCGTCGAAAATTCGAGTTCGCTGCGACCGGGAGGTCGGTATGCACGCATGCGTAATATATGGACCGTGCCATCGATCGGGGAACTCACTGGGTGGGTCCGCAACGCCGGATACGTAAACGTCAAGGTCGTTGACGTAACCCCAACGACGGTAGACGAGCAACGCGCCACTCCCTGGATGCGTTTCGACTCATTGTGCGAGGCGTTAGATCCACAGAATCCGCTACAGACGGTCGAAGGACATCCTGCACCTGTACGAGCCGTTGTCGTCGGCCGCAAACCTGAGTAATGTTAGTTAGGAGTCTGCACCGTGCTCGCAAATAGGATTCCCACCCCATGATTATCGGATTTATCCCTATATCGTTTCGGTTTCGTGGCAAGCTCCGCCGCATCGCGGACATATACCACTGTTTCCTCGAACATCCCGGCGTGGGCTTGCATCCGTCGCAAATATCGAGATACACGGGAATGGGCTTCGCCGAGGTCAACTCGCGTCTGAACGCAACGCCTGAGCTTTTCATCAAGCTGCCCAGGCGACCAGACGGCATTACCCGCTATCGCCTCACCACCACAATGACGGTGAAATCTCCCGAAGAGGTAGAGCGATTTCTGGCAATCGCCGCTCGCCGGGAAAGCTACATCCTGTATGCCATGTGGGTAATGCTCCTGTGTATCCTGCTGATAGTCGTGGTCCTCTTCGGTGTGGCACTTTAACGATTTAATAAACCTGTAATACTGTTGCTCGCTTCGAAAAACGACAACAGGACAATCCAATGCCCGAGTCACTGACAAGCGAGCAGCTTGATCTGCGCAACCGAGCCGCGATATTTGCCAGAGATGAACTGCTACCGCGCCGCGATGGCGGTGAGCAAGCACGCAAAGAAATTCTAAAGCTTGCAAAAGCCGCATCATTTTTTACGATGACCCAACCAAAAGCGTTTGGTGGTGGCGAGGCATCAACCCTCGAACTCAGCATCGTTCGCGACGAGCTTGCCGCACACAATCCCCCGTTTCTTCATTCCGTATTTGGTCCGGGGCCGGGCGTGCTTGCGGGCGCAGGAGAGCCGCTCAGGACAACTCATCTCGCGCCACTCATTGCGGGAGAAAAAATATCTGCTTTCGGATTCACCGAACCGGATGAAGCACCGCGCGCTACCTGGGGAGTGCTGGACGGCGAAGAGCTGATCGTCAATGGTCAGAAGTCATACGTGACTGGCGGCGCACACGCGGATTTCATCAACACGCTGGTGCAAATCGAAGAGCACGGACCCGCGCTGGTCGTTATCGATACAGATGCACCCGGTGTTGCAAGGGTCAGGGATTTCTCCTCTCTGGACGGCAGCGCCCACGCTGCTTTTGAGTTTCGTGACGTACGCATTCCGAAGACCTACATTATCGGCCAGCCCGGCGAAGGGCTGCCAAGAGCGATGAAACAAATCGGCGATACCCGACTCGCCATCGCTGCTCAATGCGTCGGCTGGATGCGGTGGTTACTCGACTACCTCACCGACCACCTGAAATCTCCGACTCGAGGCGGTCAAACGAGAGGCGACAAGGAAGGCGTGCGATTGCGTTATGCAGAGCTGCGGATCCAGGCTTACGCTGCTCGCAGTATGTTGTATCGAACTGCGCGCCTGGCGGATTCAGGAGAGAACATCGTCAACGAAGGGATTGCCTGCAAGGTGTTTGCAAGCGAAGCGGTCGGAGAAATCGTCGACATTGCGATCCAGTTGGTAGGCGGTGTTGCGCTCATCGAAGGTCATCCACTTGAATTGTTGTATCGTAAGGTCCGAGCACTACGTCTCGCCGAGGGCGGCAGCGACGTGCTGCGCCTGAACCTGGCCAGGGGCAAATTGGAACTGAACAAGGGAAGAATATGATGCACCGGTTGCTAATTATCATGACGTCGCAGATTTTTCTGCTTGCTGGTTGCACATGGGTCAAATTGACTGAAGGCGGAACAACTGTCAGTCACGCTACTAAAGCGGACGTTGTTAATTGTCAGAAGGTAGGCATTATCTCAACACATACCAAGGATCAGATTGTGGTCAACCGCAGCGATAGCAAGGTTCGTGAAGAGCTACTCGTATTAGCACGTAACGAAGCGGCCCGCCTCAGTGGCGATACCATCGTCGCCATGGGTCCACCACGAGATGGTGCACAGGACTTCACCGCATATCGGTGTCGTTAGTTAAGCGGATAAGTACAGAGTAAGGTTCAAGTCGATTCGGAATTGTCGCCTTTGCGGCCGTAGCGCTCACGATTTTCATCTTTTTTGAGCGGAGTTTTCTTCAACAAAGCGTATACCGCCCCCGTACCGCCGTGGCGGTTTTGTGCGCTGTGA
>Ga0114947_10000673_pt1 | contig 12111 bp, 24 predicted proteins | sample CR02metaG_FD_99656 | JGI IMG/M metagenome (GOLD analysis project Ga0114947, IMG submission 99656) | Deep subsurface microbial communities from Mariana Trench to uncover new lineages of life (NeLLi) - CR02 metaG | ecosystem: Environmental > Aquatic > Marine > Ocean trench > Sediment ...
TAATATTGGCACGGCTTTTCCTAATGTCGCATTTGCTTTAACCCCGGTCATTCAGGCCCCCCAAATTGTCGGGCCGGTTAAGCCCACAAGCTCAACGTTTGAAATATCGGCCGCGCGGCGGCGTCGAGGTCGTTAAATGGCCCGTGTAGTTATGGGAATAGACGAACAACGTGCACCAAACCAATTTATAATTAATCCAAGATTACAACGAACTAGGAACGGGGATCCTACATTACGACAAGGCTTAACACTTGGCACACTTATTCCAAATTTCAAAGTAATACAAAAAGGAATAGTACGTTTAGAAAATAGGGCCGTGCCTTTAAATTCTAAACAAGGCCCATCTAAGAGAGTGCCAAGAAAAGATTTACCTAGTTTAAGGGGGGTACCTAGGGGCCGGGGGGGCGGATCTAACCCATGAGTTTAAACGAACTAGAAAAAAATTTGCGAAGAATTGCCAGGAAAAAAGGCGCCGGTATTACAATAAAAAAAACAATTCGCGGCCCAAATAGGGCGGTACCTCGTAACCCATTAGCACCAAAAAGGGATCCACGTGGCACGCCGCGCGGTTTTGGTCGAATAGTGCAACAAGAAAGAAAAAGGAAAAGGGGTTTAATTGGTTAAAGCATTTACACCGACAACAAGTAAAAAAAAGAAAGAGATTCGAGGTATTGAATCGAGGTTTTAATCTTGGTTAGTATTCAATTAATTTTAGGGATTGCTTTAGTAATTATTTTCTTAGCGGCCGGTGGGGGTGGTTTAGCTAGAAAAGCAATTGAAACAAGTAAAACAGAATTTGAAAATATTAGAATGAAAATAACAGAAAGGCAACAAATGACCCAAGAACAAACAACAAGCGAACGGCCCGAGGGTGGCTAAATGGTCGGCCCGGTAACAATAATATTTGTAATAATTGCGGCAATTGCTTTTCTAGGTGGCGGCGGTGTAGGTTTTATTAAATCAGCGTTTGCAACAAAAGACGAAGAAAACGGCGAACCATTACCAGGAACCCAAAAGACGCCGCAATTTGGTGGTTTTGGATCGGCGGCGGCACAAAAATCGGCTTTAGAAAAAGCAATTGCAGAATCTAGGGCGAAATTTCCCGAAGCTTTTGCAAAAGCCGAAGCTAAACCCGGCACCGTTGAAAGTCAAACGTTGGCGCCCTTAGTTGTATCAAAATTTCAAAGCGGTGCAAGTGGGACCATACCACTAAAACCCGGATCAGCTTTAGCAATAGAAAGAATTGAAACAAGCCAAATTGCTAGAACAGATATAAGATCAAAACAAAAGTTTAACCCGGAATTAGGTAAACCGTCACTAAAGACGAGTTTTGATAATCCAAAATCGGGCGGTATAGGTGGCCAAATTGGGACGACACAATTTAGCACGGGCGAATCTTTCAAGTTAAGCCGGGGCGAATTACAAGACATTAGATCAAAAGAACTAACAAGCCGCGAACGGATCGACTTGTTAGCATTACAGCAACGATTCACTAGAAAAACCCAAGAAAAACAACGTATAGCAACCGCACCAAGAGAATTAATTTTTCAAAAACGTGAACAAGAAGCTTTGGCTATAAAACAAATTGAAAGTAAATTCGGGCCGGGTGCTTTTGTGCAAGTCGGCGGCGCGACAACAAGATCCGGCGCTACTTTAGGAATCACGCCACAAAAGAAATTATTTGCTAAACCTGGTTTTGAATTTGGCGGCGTAACGCGCGAGGTTTTCGAGCAACAACAACGCGATAAAGAAATTCAATCGGTTAAAGTAGCGGCAACACGACAAGCCGCCGCAAGACAAACGGCCGTCGGTGCTGACATTATAAGACTTGCCGGGTTAAGTGAAGAAAGCCAACGAATATTTTTAGCGTCTAAAGGAATTAATTTACAAGGTGGCCCATTAAATCAACGTGCTTTAGGACGTCTAAGGGAACAAGGTTTAATTTAAAATGAGTTTTGTAAGTGGCGCAATTACAGGGGGGGCCGTCGGTGCAATTATAGCGACACTTTTAGGTTTAGGGATTGAAAAGATAAGGGCCGAAACAACAAAAAACGGTGACACGTTAATAAGTGGTTTTAGAAATGGCGAACGTGTTTCCGTCACAGTAAAAAACAATGCGGTTGTTTCACCTCAATTTGAATTAGTTAGAATAACAACAAGTCAAACAACGGAAAGCGACGCAAACCGTCCAAACTTTGAATTAAAAAACGAAAGCGGTGTGATAAAAAGAATTTTTACGGTTGCGGTGGTACCGGATCCAACTTTCAAGGCCGAGGGCAACTTAAGAATTTTATTAAATGAGGCGCCGCTTTTCCCGGTTACAAACCCGGTACAGGGATCCTTTCAAGATGTGGACGCGATTAACATACCGATCCCCGATACATACGGTTTGAAAATTTTGCCAAAAGAAAAAATAAAATTTTTCATTTGGAACCCAAGCGGAAATTTGATCGCCGCAACGATCGCGGTTTTCCTTGGTGAATTGCCTTAGCTTTTTTTGGTAAGGTCTTACAAGGCGCGATAACACTTTTCGGTAAATCTCTAAAGAAAGAATCGCCGGTCAATATGGATATTATACAATTTAATTCAACGTCCGGTTTATGGGAATTGGTAACGGCGCCAAGTGTTACGGGGGTACAAAGCTCTTCAAATGTCGGCGGCGGTGCCGGTTTAGCATTACTGCGAGTTTTGGACGATTTACCGTTTAAGAGCTTAACGGCCGGCGCCGGGATCGTAATAACACCAAGCCCGACTGAAATTGAAATAGCTGTATTGGCCGCCGGTGATTCTTTTGTTATGGGTTATCATTCAGATAAAAATTGGCAAGCTAGCCCGGGGGCGTTTGGTGCCATGTTTACAAATAAAGCCGACGAGAGTGTCGAGGCCGAGGCCCAGGGGTTTTTTAATTTTTCTTATACAGTTAGGGAAATAACGCTTTTTGTTTCAAATAATACAGACGTTACAAGCTCTTCAATAATATTACGAAAAAATAGTGTTGATTTACCGGCAACGACGATCACGATCCCAGGATTAACAACCGGGAAATTTTCTATTAGTGTAACCGAAGTTTTTGCGGTGGCCGACGAAATACACGATATACACGTCGCGCCAACAAAAGGCGGCGTTAAAAATACTAGCTATTATTTGGAGTGTACCAAACCTTGATTTTTATTAAATGGTCGCCCGATGCTTGTTGGTGCCTTTTTGAAGTACAAATAATTCAACAAGGAAATAATGATGTATTAGATTTAGTAAAAGTTATCGAGAAATGTTTAGAACACGAGAATATGGGGGATATTGGGGCGTTTAATTCAGCATTTAACAAACAAAAAGCATTTAATCAAAAACCTCAATTACCTAACGAAACGCATGACGAGTGGTTTGGTAGAATTGCACAAGAAAAATTAAACGCGCGTAAGGTGACTAAAAGGCCATGAATATTTTTAACAAGTTTATTAATAAATTTAAAAGAAAAAAGAAAAAATCCACAAACCTTAAGCGGTGGCGTTATGCAAACGACGGTGTGACAAAAATCGAGGTTAAAGACTAATGGGCGGTATAATTTCCGGATGTGTGCCTTTATTTGTATCAGGTGCCGCCGAAGATATAATAAAAAAGCGTGCAGTAATTGAAGAATCAAGCGAGTTTGAAGAAGATATAAACGAAAATACTGAGGGAATAAGCGAAAGCCCAACGGTGCAAGTAACATGATTCTTTTAAGAAAAGAAAACAATTTACTAAAATCTCTTATTGGTAAATCATTCAATCAAAAATCAAAGTTTGAAGCTGAAAAAATATTAAATGAAATTCATTCAAAAGCCCAGGATAGATCAATAAACAAAAAAGCAATTTGTTTCGTTACCGATAAAAATGAAATTTTGGGTTTAGGGGGATCGACTTTAATGAAAGACAAAAACGGGAAAATTGTTTCAAATTTAATTCTAAATAATTTCGGAATATTTTTAGGTGGTATTTTCAAAGCTTTTCTTTTAGGAAATAAAACCGTTGTATTGAAATCAACAGTTGATCCAAATGAAACTGTTAATACTTATGGAGGAAATGTTTTCGGGAAAACCTCAGTTAATTTTGGATCTTTTCTTCAAATCGGTTCAGGTACAACGCCCCCGGTTAGACAAGATATCAATATCGAAACATCTTTCGGAACGCCCCCCGAATCCTCATTTTTAACAACAGTTTCGGATCCGGTTTTCAATAGTGGTTTAGGAAATTTTAAGTATTCAGTTTCAATTAATGCTGGGGGATCCGGCACTATCAACGAAAGTGTTAGTTTTCTAAAATTTACTACCAATGTACTTAATTTCAGAAATTTTGCTATGTTTAGAGATATTATTAGCCCTGGGGTGCCGTTTATTGCCGGCCAAACAATCGCTTTAGAATATACGGTGCAATTATGATTAAGAAAAAGAAAAAATCAAACATCTCAGAAATAAAAGTGACTTCAAAAGTAACGGTTAGCCCAGGGGTGACAGTAAAATAAAACAACAATATATTTTATTGAGAAAAGAAAATGATTTACTAAATTCTCTTATTGGTAAATCATTTAATCAAAAAAATAAATTTGAAGCTGAAAAAATATTAAATGAAATTCATTCAAAAGCCCAGGATAGATCAATAGACAAAAAAACACTTTGTTACGTTACAAAAAATAATGAAATTTTAGGTTTAGGTGGATCGACTTTAATGAAAGATAAAGACGGCAAAATTATTTCTAATTTAATTTTAGATAATTTTGGAAAATTTTTAGCTGGTATTTTCAAAGGTGGATTAATAACTAATAACGTTGCTTTGAAAAATCAGGCAAACGTTGGTCAAACATTTAATATTTATGGAGTAACAAATTTATTTAATGCTCAATCTAATTTTAGATCTCTTTTAAGAGTAGGTTCAGGAAATACGCCACCGACTAGACAAGATTTTTTTGTCGAAACTGTTTTCGGGACGGCGCCCGAATCAAATGCTTTTGAATCTGCAATACCGGTTTTTAATAGTGGTTTAGGAAATTTCAAAAATGTCGGATCGATAACGGCCGGCGGAAGTGGAACAATTAACGAAAGTATTTTGTTTAATGTTTGGGATAATAGTGCTAATGTTAATGAGCTTACGACTTTATTTAGAGATATTATTAGCCCCGGGGTGTCATTTATTGCCGGCCAATCAATCGCTTTAGAATATACCGTGCAATTGTAATAAAATGCCAAAAAAAACTAAAAAAAAGAAAACCAAAAAGGTTAAGAAAAGGGTTAAACCCATTAAACGTAAGATAATGTCATTTTTGAAAAGGAAAAAAAGCGCGCGTGAAATTTCCGAAGAAATAACCGAGGGTGACAGACCGCCCGAGCATTTAGGTAAACACTCGCCCGAAACAATACACCAAGAAATTTTTTCATTAGCAAATACTAAGCCCATGTTTCGGGATCAAAAATGGCACGAAAGGGCCGCAAAATTGGCAATTTCAATAAATGAGGTTTTGCAACAAAAAAGACGCCCAAGGGGGCAATATGAGGGCCTTTTATCAAAATTAAACGCGGTTAGGTTATCAAACGAGGTTTAGAATGTCGCAATATTCTAAAATAATTACAGCATTACCCCTTTTTGTTGGATTTTTGTTTTTAGGTTTAGATTATTTCGCCGGTTTTGAAATTAATGATTCACATATACAATTAATTGAATTTATGATAGGATCGACGGTGATTGGCGGCGTTGGTAATAGTGGATTTAAAAAATATATTGCATACAAGGAAAAAATAAAAAATGGCTAAAACATTAACAAAACAACAAAAGAAATTCAAGGCCGCGTTTAAAAGAACGAGAGCAAAAGGCATTAAGCCATTTACAAAAGCTTTCGGCGCGGAAATGAAAAGACAATTAAAAAAATAATGGTTTTATTTTTACTGGGATCTAAAGCACGAAAGAAAAGGGAAAAGATCGTTAAAGCCCTAAAAAGAAAAGGTTTGCCAAAAAAGAAATTTTCAGGCCGAACAAAAAAGCAAAGTCGTTTTGCAATTGCAACGGCGGCGGTTAAAAAAAACCCTGGGACCTGGGAATTTAATATGTCTAGTGATGGCAATATGATGAAAGGTTAAGGAAATTCTAACAACGGCGCGAGTTTATTGTATTGTTCTTTCAATGCCTCGATATTATAATCGGTGTAATGTTTTGCTAAAACGCTTTTAGAAATTCTACCTTGAAAAGCATTAATGTAATCTTTATCAATATTCGCTATTCTGCATTTATTGGCCCAAAATAACCTTAAAATTTTTGGTGTTAGCTCAATGTTACAATTAACACTAGCTTGGTTAAAATGATCCTCAATAGTTCTTAGTGTTACTGGAAATAACAAAACGTTTTCAGTTTCAAAATAAGATGTGTTTTGATAAATATAATCAAATAAGTGTTTTTTTGTTTGATTAGTGAAAAAACTAACCCATGAAAATTTAGTTTTACCTTTATGAAAATCACTTGCATCAATTGAGTTAAAATCAAAATCTATATTTTTGCGTTTTATTGATAAAATCTCATTGGGCCTTAATCCGGTGTCTTTCAAAAGAAGAAAGATTAGTTTGGTATAGGTGGGTAATTTGACGTAAAAAGTGGCCAACTCGTCTATTGTCGGCAATTTTTTAGGCTTGGGTGTAAATGTATTTACTAGCTCGAATCTTTCGATCCAATTTCCTAAACCGATATAATCCCTGATATATTTTCGTAATGCCTTTATTTGTTGATTTTTCCAATTTTGCCCCGTATTTGTTTGAAGATAAGTTTTTACCGTTTCGTTTGTAATTTGACCATTTGCAAAATTCAAAAAGTTTTCAATTGCCCGGGCATGGTTTTTAATTGTCGATTTATCTAGTTTAAGATCATACGTTAGGAAATATTTAAAATTGTTAATACTGTTTTCAATGTCTGCAATATCAGCGTCTAAATTATCAACAATTCCCAAATGTTTAGTTATTTTTAATACTCGCCCCTCAATTATCTGGATTGATTCATAAATTTCGTCTAATTGTTTTTTTTCTGTGGTCAATTAATAAAAGCTGATAACACAAATTATAAAACCTTGATATGATCGTTTTTTGTTGGGCCAACTAAACGCTAAACAATTAGAGCTAGCGCGCTGTATTTGTTTGTCACGTGACGGTTATTGTTGTATAAAATGTAAAACAAGTTTAACTGATCTTTCTAGTGTGGCCCAAATAGATCACATTGATAACAATAACAAAAATAATCCTTTAGATGGATCCAATTGGCAATTATTATGCGGATCGTGTAACGTCCGAAAGTCCTGGATTGAAAAAAGGATTGAAGTAATAGAAAACAAGGAAAATACCCCGTTTGCGTATGCAGTTAGTTCTAAAATGGAATTGAATTATGTTAAATGGTTAATTGATGAATTAATGCAAGGCCATGATATAACCTGGGATAAAGCAATAAACACGGGCGCCCTTGAAATTGACGGATCGCCGGTAACTACGAAAAAGTACATTAGAAAACACACCGAGGATCCGAAACATCCTAAAGCAATTTTCAAGACCTGGTTAGGTTCGGATTATCAAACATACATTAAATTTAGTGATCAGGCCGCTAAATATTTCAATGTGTAATAGAAATAAGAGGGGTATTTTACCCATAAAGGCCGCAAAGGTTTCGCTTATTATTTTTGGCGTCTGGCTGGCCTGGTTGTTATTCTCGTGATCTTACATAGGATCACGAATTTCTTTAAGTCGTTTTCGTGTGTAACTAAGGCATATTGTTAAGTTTCAATTGATTATGCCTAATAGGGAAAAAAGGTCCTAAAGGGGCAATATACCGCCTAATCTTTTGATATTAACGCCATTTTTTGTATGATTTTGCCTAACCTTTTCTTAGAAAAGATGTTATCAAACGCATATTTACCCATGAAATTTTTTTTATTAATTGGTACATTTAGCCGTTTTCATAACAAAAACACACACACACACAAACCGCCCTCATTTTAGGTATGAAAATCGCCGGTACCGCCGGCATTAGTACGCCTGGAATGGAAATATAGGGCATTTGGGAATTTCCTATGATAAATTACCATTCCAGGCTTAATCAATCTGATTGAATGGGGTGGGGGTGCATAAATGGCGGCGGTAATGGCTAAATCAAAAGCGTTGAACAACTAAAGAAATCGCCGCCGCCGATTATGACTAACATGATAAGACGTAATGATCTTTAAATAATTTCAGTTTTAATAATTTTTGAACAACTAATGAATATTTATTCGCTATTTCTTAAAATTTATCTTTTTGCCGCCATAACTAGCATTTTGGGGATCCTTATTTGGAATAATATAAAATGAAATTCGCTCATATTCCTAATAATAAAAAATATTCAGTTTTAGTAATTGATCCCCCCTGGCAATACCAGGATAAAGGAAAAAGCGGCAAACGTGGGGCCTCACAGCATTACAAAACATTAAGCTTTTTACAATTATTGAAATTACCAATTAACAAAATATCAAAAAGAAATTCGTTGTTATTTTTATGGTTTACAGATACACACATGATCGAAGCTAGTTTATTATCTATGGCCTGGGGTTTTCAACCGGTAAGAATTGGTTTTGTGTGGATCAAAGTAACAAAAGATTTTGAAAAACAACGTATCATGCTAGGGCGTTATACAAGATCAAACGCTGAGTTTGTATTAATTGGTAAAAAAGGGGGGGGTATTAAGAGAAAAAACAATGCAATAAGACAAGTTATTTTTTCAATTCCTGGTAAACACTCACAAAAACCAAATGATGTAAACGAAAGGATTGATCAATTATACCCAGGGATTAAAAAAATTGAAATGTTTGCTAGAAATAAAACAAAAAAATCAAATTGGGATTATTGGGGGGATCAGGTTTGAAAATCATTCATACATGGCTTTGTTTAGAGTGTAAAAAAATAGGGGCAAAAGATTATTTTTGGAAAATGATAATCGATCCTGATAATTTTATAGATAAAAATACATTTGCATTAATGGAAAAATCGGTTAGTTGTCACGTGATGGCCTATAATCACGAAATTCAACACCGCCAAGATAAACAACCGGTTAATTTCCTGGGGCGTCCGGTTGCCTAATTTTGGTTGCCGGGGATATTGTAAGGAAATTAAAATAACTTGGCATAGACGCAACGGTGAAAGTTTTAGGACTTTAGGCTTGGTTAATTGTTCTTCTTGTAGGGCCTTTTTTTTGAAAAAATATGCGGTAAGTTTTAGATATTGCCCTTGTTGCGGAAATAGATTAAGGACTAAATCACGAGGTCGCCAACGAAATAAGGATCTTGTTGTTCGGTTTTGAATTGGAAAAAATTATATCGCGAAAAATGGCCCGACGGGAAAAGAAGAGCTGAGAAAATTTTATCAATTTTTCCGGTCCATAAATTCAAAATTGAACCTTTCGGATTTATGACCGATTCAATAGAATATAGCGATAAACACCCCGACGAACCAGGGATCCCCGATTACAAAATAACAATTTTGAAAAATGATTATAGTTTTTTACTTGAAACAACCGGCACGCAATACCCACAAAAAAACGATCCTCGATTTTTGTGGATTCGTAACGATAAATTTGAATATGCAGAAAACCATAAAAATTTAGATTGTTGGCTTGCTCATATCATAGAAAGTTATAACTTAATCGGATTTTTTAAACTTGAAAATAAAGAAAAATATGTTTATCAAGAAAAATTTATCAGGGGTATAAGGGAAAATTTTAGGATCATACGTTACAATAATGAAAAAGTCCTTTATCCTAGAGAGTTTTTAGATTATCTTTATTTTTTGGGTGAATTATGACAAAAAAAAAGTTTAAAAGAAATTGGCCATATTGGGGATCCAAAATATATCCACAAAAAAAGATAATTAAACCAAACCTTGATAATTTTGGCACAAAACCAATTAGTGAAAAAAAAATCATACATGGGTTAATTTATCGTGTTACTTGCATGAAACACCGAAGATATTGGATCAAAATTTGGAAGAAATAATTTAAATTCAAGTGATAAAATTAATTTCTAGTGAGTGAGGAAAATAAAAAGCCCGAAATAGTGGCCGGTGAAAAAATGGTAAAAAATTGCCCCTTATGCGGTGGTAAATTTATCGAAATCTTACCGCTTAACGTTTGGCACATTTGCCCGGTTGAGGGTGGTTGCGGCCTTTCGTTTTTGGTAATGAATAAAGCATGAGTGACGAAACAAAAAGCCAAACCGAGCTATTAGAACAAGAGATCCAATTAGCCGTTAGTCGCGGCTTTGATTTTTCTTTAAAGACTAATAGGGCCAAATTTTTAGAGGATTTTTGTTTAAAGAAATATCCAAAACGGAAAATGTCACCTAAAAAAATCCGGCCAACTTTTAACAGACTATTAGATAAAAAATTACCTCATGATCAAATTAAAAGAACAACAAGAAAACCAAGATTTAACACCGAGCTAGCGGCAAAAATTACGGAAAAGTCGTCCGGGATTAAAGATCAGGAGCTGAAACCCAAGGGTGAAACCCCTAAAATTGCATTAGATAAGGACGGAAAACCAATAATCGCAACGCCGGCGCAAAAATACGAGCATTTTGACGCCGAGGGTGTGGGCGCAACCTTTCAAGCATTTTTAATGACGCTTAGAACGGTTTGGCCCGAGCTTGAGGGTTTAACAAAAGAAGAAAAAGAATCGATCGGCCGTATGTGGTTGCCGGCTTTTCAACGTTACTTATCTGAAAAAATGGCCTATATTGTATTTCCGGCCCTTGCTACAATTGGAATAATTTTGCCAAAAGTACAACAAGCCAGGGTTAAGAAAAAGTTAAGACAACAAGCAGAAGCTAAAAACAAACAAACAGAAAAAGCAACCCAAGAAGAAAAAGAAAGATCAAATTTGCTTAGTTGTAGATTTTGCACTAAACAGTTTAAGCCCGAAGATTTACCGGTACACGAAAGAACGTGCGATAAACGCGGCGGTATGTTACATCTATGAAAAAACCTAATGACAATTTACTAAAACCGGATCAATTTGTTTTAGATCAAAAAGATATTTTGTTTGTTTTAGAAAATATACAAAAATTTTGGCGGCGTGACGATTTTACTATGTTAGAAAATGCCGCTTATACGGCAAACATGGAATTAGTTAAGTTTGCAATTAAAAGAAATTCGCCGAAAGTATTGAAAGGTTTGTATTTTTCAATAGTTCAATGTGTGCATACCGTCGAAACATTAAACACTTTGAAACTAGATTCAAAAGATAACCCAAAAATATTAAAATTGTATAGAACGGAAATAGAAAAAATAAAAAGTGGGGCCGCTTTTGTCGAAAATTGAAACAATGGAAGATAAAGAATTTTTAGAAAGATCACGCCAAATGTTTTGGCTTTTAGAATTTGTGTTGCCAATTAGTGACGCCGAAAAACAAGGGTTTAAGATTCTTGGTGAATTGCCCCAAGAAGTGATCCCGGCCTTACTAAGTGCAAGTATGCAATTATGTGTAAAATATCCCGAACCATTCGCCGGTTATTTGGTTTTTCTTAAAGAAGCTTGTGATTACATTATGGGAAATTCTAACAAATGGCCCGACACGGACGGGGATCCCGGCGAATTGATAAGATATTATTCAATTCAAACCGGTCAATGGCGCGAACAAAAAGAAAAACAGAAATTAATCGTTAGGGATAAATTTGTAACATTTAACGACCAGGAATATTAAAAATGTTAATCGACACTAAGTCAGTAACGTTTGTTTTTTCTGTTTGTATTGCGTTTGGTTTGGGTTTTCTTATCGGGATTTGGTTAAATGAGTAATGTAATTTTTAATATCGGTGTAATAATCGTCACACTTTATCATATGTGTTTTGCCGATTTTTGGCGCGGTTGGTTTTTTGCACATCAACACATAACACATAGAGTTTATATCGCAACGTGTCCGGACGGTACAAAAACGGCCATTTGTGAACAATGTAAAAAATCAATAGTGTTTAAACAAAAAATGAAACAAAAATTTGGGGAATAAATAAAAATTGAGTTATCAAGGGACCTTAAATTTTGAATTTCAAGTGTATTACGAAAATATTGCAATTATGGGTATGCAAGGGGA
>Ga0114947_10000674_pt1 | contig 12102 bp, 6 predicted proteins | sample CR02metaG_FD_99656 | JGI IMG/M metagenome (GOLD analysis project Ga0114947, IMG submission 99656) | Deep subsurface microbial communities from Mariana Trench to uncover new lineages of life (NeLLi) - CR02 metaG | ecosystem: Environmental > Aquatic > Marine > Ocean trench > Sediment ...
CAGCGAGGTTATCAATCCTGCCACCGGCGAGGTATCAGCGACGGTGCCTTATGGCAATGCGCAAGATGGTGATGCCGCGGTGAGCGCGGCCCGGAACGCTTTTGATTCCTGGTCCCGGACATCTGCTGCTGAAAGAGCAGGTTTCTTGAGAAAAATTGCTGAGGAAGGTGAAAAAAGAAAAGCTGATTTGACCCAGACGATCATTGATGAATTGGGAATGCCCATTCAGAATGCAGCCAGTTTCCAGGTGGATCCCCTGGCAATTATTTGCGAATCATTTGCGCTTAAGGCTAAGCAAATGGAAGAGACCAGGGAAGTTGGCAACTCCGTTATCGTCAAGGAACCGATCGGGGTTTGCGCCATGATCAACCCCTGGAATTACCCTATTTGGCAGATGATTGGAAAAGTCGCACCAGCCATCGCAGCCGGCTGCACCATGGTCGTGAAAGCCGCGAGCCAGACACCAAGCCATTTATTCATATTTGCGGAAATATGTGATGCAGCGGGGTTGCCAGCGGGTGTATTTAACATGATTCACGGTAGTGGCAGAGAAATTGGTGGGGCGCTGAGTTCACATCCAGATGTAGATTTAGTGACGTTTACCGGTTCAACTGCGGCGGGAATACAGGTAGCCAATAAGGCTGCACCTGATGTAAAGCGGGTGTGTCTTGAATTGGGTGGCAAATCGCCATTTATCATTACTGAAGAAGCAAATTTGGATGCCGCAATACATTTTGGTGTCAATCATGTCATGGTCAATACGGGCCAGACTTGTGATGCGCTGACCAGAATGATTGTTCACGAGTCGAAGTATGACGAGGCGGTCGAACTGGCCAAATCCAAAGCAGAAGCATTGGTCATTGGTGATCCAACCGATCCCGATGTTTTTATCGGTCCCATGTCATCTGCCGGGCAAAAACAAACCGTACTTGAGTATATTGACCAGGCGATTTCTGACGGTGCACGTTTAGTGACCGGTGGCACTGAAATGCCCGCGGGACTGACCACAGGAAATTATGTTTTACCGACCATTTTTGCGGATGTAACCAACGACATGAACATTGCGCAGGAAGAAGTTTTTGGGCCTGTTCTGGTGATGATCAAATATTCTACAGTTGATCAGGCGATTGATATTGCAAATGACACGCCTTATGGCCTGGCTTCGGCAGTGTGGGCAGGAGATGCAGACAAGGCGACCGCCATTGCCCGAAGAATTCGAGCGGGGCAATGTTCAATTAATGGAGGTGATGCGAATCATGAGGCACCTTTTGGTGGCTACAAAGAATCCGGAAATGGCAGAGAATTTGGTATTGAAGGCTTACACGAGTATTGTGAACTGAAATCGATGCAATATTAATCCGGGTAAGGATTATTGCTTGATCGTGATGCCTTCCGACTCATCCTGCTGAGCGAGAATGCCCCAGCCGCCGAACGCTTCTGAAACCGCGAACCAGATTTCATTGTCTCCGCGCTTAAGCGGCAGGTAGACCTTATCAAATAGCCCAATGGTGCCCAGGTAACGATAGTCACGTGATTCGTAAGTATTGTGGCCCTGATAAACCAGCACATCATTGACGAATACCTGCACTGCATCGCTGTAGCCAAAACTAAGGCCCCTGGTCTGAGGTTTTTCAGAGCTGATTACCAAGCGGGCGAAGACCGTGTTGCTCTCAGGCGATGGGCCTTGGATTCTCGCCAGGTTGGTGACGCCGCCAGGTTCAGCTTGCAACCGCGTCCATGTCAGCCCGGTCTTGTGACTGTCATCGAGTTGGTAAGCGTCTTTGAGCGTGGCCTGGTCAAAGGCTGTTGATACCTGCCATGTTGAAACAGTGAGATTGGCTGGTGTGGGCGTAGGTAGAAATGTTCGTAGTTCAGACGGTCCTGGGCTCGAAACATTGCGCCCGAAAATCCACGAATTTCCGCTATGGCCTGGTCATATTCGATGATGCCGTTGGTCATAATTACGTCTTTTGGATGCAAATTAACAAACAAGGCACTGATCTGCCGCTCGGTGACCTGACTAACTTCTTGCAGCTCGTTTCCTATTATTAGCATTCCCTGCGAATAATTCCGCTGTTTTGCTCAGGAAAGTGCTTGGGACTCCCAGGTCTAAAAATTTTTCACAATTTTTAGGGGGTACACCACATGAAAGAGGGCGTATTGATGGGGATCAAGTGGTGGCTGTCCCGGCTTTATGCACCGGTAGCGCCGGTCTTGCTATTATCCTGAAAACTGCTGAACTTGGAGTTGAATGATATGGAAATGCGGGTCGTGTCGGATTGGAATGTGTTCACGCTATGATAGAGCCATGACGGAAAAATGATCAGCAAGCCTTCTTCTGGCTTGATGCGAAAGCTCGCACCGAAGTTACTACCGCCCGGATGCGTGTACATATTGATGCTACCGCGCGGATCATCCAGTTGCAGGCAGCCGGCACGATTGTTGTTCTCTGCAGAGTAATCGCCGGCCTGGATGTAGTGCACCCCCGACCACAGAGAGCCTGGGTGATTGTGCCTTATGTTGTAAGTGCCCTTGCGATTGACGTTTGCCCAGGCCGTTAGGTCCAGCTGCCCACTAAACCGGCTGGCCTTGGCCTGGCGGCCGATCAGCTGATGACACACGTCTCGCAGGATACGACCAAAGCCACTTTCCACGACCTCGGGCCACTCCATCAGGTCAAAATCAGAGTGCCATCCACCGATGTTGGTTTTATGCACGCCACCTTGCTGCGCCTCCCGTTTTAGGATGGCAGCCTCCAGCACCAGGTTCAGTTCGTCTGCGTTGGGCACCTTTAACCTGGCCACGGGCGTGCTGAACATGGGGGCTATCTCGATTTGAGAGCCAATGTTTTTTTCCATACTCGCACGCTTACATGATTTTCCTGTTAATGAATGACTTTACGCTGCTGGATAGGATTATAAACCGCCTCTTTCGGAATTTCGAAATGGAATATTTGGTAGCAGCGTAAAAACCGGGTTGTTTTTAGCTGGCGGCCACTAGGAAAACGTCACCACAATCTCGGTACTTCGTGACTTTCCCGGAACCAGATCGATTGCGCCGCCTGAACTTCACGGCCAAGCTGGCGCCGCCGGTACCCTGCGTACACGGTTAAAGATGAAAGAAAACGGGGTGGGGCGGGCATGGTAGTGCACCATTCTTTGTGTAAATTTCTGATGGTTTAGAAAAGCTGAGCCATCCGGTTATCCTTTTGAAAGCGATTTTCGACAATTGCAAACAAGAGGAAACACACAATGGCTCAGCATTTAGAGAATAGACCGATTGACGACGCAGTGGAATTACTGAAAGTGAATGGTTTCGACGGTTTCCTTTGGGGTTATATGGCGCACTCACATTGACGTTGCCAAGATACAGCCCAGCTTCCTGCAGGCTGCCAGCGAGGCAACTCGTCCCGCAGCGGTGCATGCCAAGGATAATGACAGTGCTTCGTTTCGACAATTCTCTTGTACTCGCTATCATTCCGTACGAGTAAACATCACCACTCAAAATCAGGGCAAGTATAGCGATCACAAACACATTTGCGCAGCAACAATCCTGATTCGAGTACAGGAAGAAAAAAACCGATTCTACGCGGAAACGTGCGGGTATATTCTGGATTAAAGCAAGTGTAATGCTTTGAAATCGTGTAGATATTCATCGATATTGTGGAACGTGAAAATGGTATCATTTATCAGTGAAATTAAGTCCATAAAGAATCCCAGGCTGATTTGAACGCCGTCAGTCCAGCACTGCAAAAATCGCACCTGGCCTTGACCCAACAGCGAATTACCGGTAAAGACGAAATAAATCGATGATCAAATCCAACAGACACCTGATTGAGATATTTTTTACCAAGCTGGTATTTAACTTGAGATCCGAGGCATCTGAGACGTACCTGGGATACATTTGGTGGGTCCTGGAGCCGGTTTTATACGTGGCGGTACTCTACTTGGTTTTTGGCACTTTCCTGGGGTTTAGGGGCGGAGGGGATTTTGTCGTCTTTCTGATTTGTGGAAAAATTCCGTTCTTGTGGTTTTCCAAAAGCGTGACTCATTCTTCCAACTCGATCATGGCCGGCCGGGGTTTAATAGACCAGGTGGTGATACCGAAAGCCTTTTTTCCACTACTGGTTGTTTTCCGGGATTTAGTCAAGCAGTTCTTTGTTTTTTTTCTAATGATTGTTTTCTTGCTGCTTTATGGTCTCGAACCGAGTTTGAATTGGTTTTTGTTGGTTTTTGTGTTCCTGACCGAGCTACTCCTGATCATTGCGTTTTCGTTACTGGTGGCGGCAATAATTCCATTTCTGCCTGATTTCAAGTTTATCGTTGCGACTGGAATGATGCTACTCATGTTTAGTTCCGGCATATTTTTCAGCTATAAAGATGTCATTCTCGAAAAACACCAGAGTCTGTTCCTGATGAATCCTATTGCTAATCTTATCAAGAACAGCCGCCAGGTATTAATGGACAACCTTCCGCCTGACTGGCTTGCGTTGGCTAGCATAAGCTTTTTCAGCTTGGTGTTAATTGTTGTCATGCTGGCGATTTACCGCAAAGCTGACACTACCTATGCGAAGCTGGCGGTTCAATAATGTCGACAGACAACATCATCGAACTTAAGAATGTCGGCGTCACGTACCGACAGCGCCATTCCTTTTTTCGCCACACAAGTTTTGAAGCCCTCCATGACGTAAGCTTCACTGTCCAGAAGGGCGAAACGCTAGGCATCATTGGTTTGAATGGTTGTGGAAAATCCACACTTTTGAAAGTTCTTTCTTCTGTCTACCACCCCGACCAGGGTGAGGTTATATGGCATTGTAAAAGTGTCTCGCTGCTATCTTTGGGGTTGGGATTCGATCCTCAACTCTCGGGCAGGAACAATGCTGTCATATTGGGCATGTTCCTGGGCGCCGAAAAACACGAAGTTCAGAAAAAACTGGATGAAATTGTGGAGTTTTCCGGACTCGGCAGCTTTGCCGTTGAGCCCATGAAAACCTATTCTTCCGGGATGCGTGCCCGATTGGGTTTCTCGGTTGCTGTAAAGATGCAGGCTGACCTGCTTTTGATTGACGAAACTCTCAGTGTTGGGGACGCACAGTTTAAGAAAAAAGCAGAAGCTGCCATGTTAGACAAGATTCGTTCTAATCAAAGTGTCGTTCTGGTTTCGCATGCTATGGGCCAAATCCGCCGGTTGTGCAACAGGGTGTTGTGGCTGGATAATGGGACCACGAAAATGATGGATGAACCTGCCGTCGTTATCAAAGAATATGAAAATTCATTGGGCCTGCAAAAATAGCGAATAATGATTGACTCAATGCATAGAGTCAGCTGAACGTTGCTTATCCCACCCAATAATCCCTGGATCTAGTGAAAGTTGTTGAGCATCTGCAGTTATCTACTCTGGAAAGGATGAAATGAGAATCATTGTCTTAGGAATGCACCGATCCGGAACTTCACTTGCATGTGGGTTATTGAAACTTACCGGTGTTTATTTCGGCGAGCAGGCCGAATTGATCGAGGCAAACGAAGAAAACCCGAAAGGATTTTGGGAACGTAATGACGTCAGGAAACTGAATGATCTCCTAATGCATTCGATGAACTGTGATTGGAGCGAAATTTCCAGCCTCAATCCAAAAGAAATACCCGATTACGTCCGTGCAGACTTTTGCTCGAAGGCCAGCGCAGTAATCCGGGAATTGGAACAGAACTCTCCTTCTGGGCTCATTGGTTTAAAAGATCCTCGGCTTTGTCTTTTAATGCCTATTTGGCAACAAGTTTTGGAGGAGAACGTTTTTTATATCTTAGTGCATCGGGATCCCGAAGAAATTGCGATTAGTTTAAAAACCAGAAATCAATTACTCGCTGAGGTATCCAACTATCTGACAGAACAGTACCTGGGACAAGCCATTTGCGCCATCAAAGGCAAGCCGTATCTCATTGTTTCCTACCGGGAATTACTAGACGATCCGGTCAAGTGGATCAACAGGATCGTTGAGGCCATAAACATGACAGGCCAGAAACTGACTGTGCCAGATAATAATGAACTAAGAGATTATTCGGTTAAAAGTCTTTACAGATCAAGGTCTTCGGGGAAAACATTCGAATTCAGCAAACGGCTCCATAAGTGGTGCGATAGCCTCAATCAAGGAGAACTTCCCCGTGTTTCATCGGCCAGGACAGCAACCCCCAAAATCGTCCTCGCCTACGAACACGAGAAACGATTCGAAGCATACCGCAAAGTATTGAGGGAACTGGGCCACAAGAGTCAAAGAGTAGAAACCCTGGAAAACCAGGTGATCGGTGTTAATGAGTCCAAGGAAAAACTGAATCAGCAGCTTGTAGAATTCAGCCGTGCTAAAAAGAAACTGGCCAGTTTGGGAAGGCAGAATTCAGAGGATGTCTCAAAGCTTACAAAGCGCAACAAGAGTCTGGAGCATTCCTTGGAACAGGCAAACGAGAGAATAATCGCTCAAATAGAACAGATCGATGGATTCAAAACGCAGCTGAGGATACGTGACTCGCAATCCGAGAAAATTGCCGAGAATGTGGAACGGTTAAATGAACAGCTAGCTGATCAAACAAGGCGAATCGGCGTGGTCGAGTCCAAGCTGGCTAATCGTGATCATGAACTGGAAGAAAGCCGTACAGAGCTTTCCTGGGCAAAAAAGCAACTGGACTCTAAGGATTTCCAACTTGAGTCAGCGTTTGATCAGAGCGAATCGCAGCAAATCGAAACCGCGAAACTACAATCTGAACTGGCCGTTTTTATACAAAAAATTGGGTATCAGGATACCCAGATTACGCAGTTGGTAACGCAACTGTATAAAAAGCAGGTTGGCATTGAAGATCCAAACACCGAATTGAAAACAGGCGCGATTGAGAATCTCGTTCAGCATTTTCTGGGGAGGGGAAACCACACTGTTAAAGTAGGCATGGTCGTCACTGAGGACTCTGAAAACACGGGTGCAGGTGATTTTTTTACTGCCATGGAACTTGCGTCCGCACTATCCCAGGAGTTTGACTGGGAATGCAGTTATTTACCCGCGAATAGTGAATCGGTTGACTGGTATGATGTCTCCGATCTGGATTGTCTTGTGGTGTTACTGGACAACTACGATCTATCAAGAATCCATGGGCACCAAGGACCGCTGCTGAAGATTGCATGGATCAGAAACTGGATTGACAGGTGGACGCTCAGGTCATGGTTTCAAAGTTTCGATCTGGTGCTATGCACATCTGAAATCGCACGCAAATTCATTTATGAACAAACCGGTAAATATGCACATGTACTCAAAATTGCTGCAAATACAAGCCGCTTTCATCCCGCTGCCGAAACGAGTGATGAACTAAAAAGCGACTATTGTTTCACCGGCAATTACTGGGGTGCCGCAAGACAAATAGAACAGCTGGATCCGTCAATTTTGCCCTATGAATTCGCACTGTACGGTGCAGGCTGGGATCAACACCCGCAGTTCGAGAATTTTTACCGGGGTTCTCTGCTTTACGAACAGCTTCCTGCCGCCTATACGAGTACAAAAATTCTGGTGGACGATGCCAACCATGCCACTCAACCATGGGCGTGCGTTAACAGCAGGGTCTTTGATGCGCTGGCGGCCGGTACACTGGTTATCACAAACGGTGTCAAAGGGGCGCAGGAGACCTTTGGTGACCTTCTGCCGACCTATTCTTCGATGGAGGATTTAGGGCAACATCTTCGCTTTTTCCTTGATCATCCCGATGAGCGGCAGAAACTGGCCCAGAAACTGCACCGAATTGTGGTTCGGGAACACTCATACCAAATGCGCGCCCGAGAATTCCGGGAAATTCTTTTCCGTGAATTGACCGCCAAGGCCCGAGTGGCCATAAAACTACCAGTGCCCCAAGCCAGTGAAGCACCACATTGGGGAGACTTCCATTTCGGCAAAGGTCTGGCGAAAGCGCTCCGAAAACTGGGCTATGCTGTACGGCTCGACTTCATCCCTGACTGGTATGCCAGGCCGGTAATTCCGGATGATGTAGTAATCACTCTGCGAGGGCTGTCACGCTTCAGAACTGATAGCACGCAACTGAACCTTCTGTGGGTGATAAGCCACCCTGACCAGGTAGAAACTGAAGAATACGACGGCTATGACCATGTATTTGTAGCTTCAGAATCGTATGCGAATGAGCTACGTGCACAGATTACGACCAGCGTATCTCCTTTGCTGCAATGTACTGATCCAGAGCGATTTTTACTGCAGGAAGATCAACAAAGACTGAGCAATGTCATATTCGTAGGAAATTCAAGGAAGCAACTGCGACCCATCCTCAGCGATGCTATAGCTGCTGGTTTGCAGCCACAAGTGATCGGTAAAGACTGGAATGGCCTGATTGATGATGCATTCATTGCTGATGAATTCATCGATAACCAAGCAATTGGCGAATTTTATGCCTCCAGCGGAGTACTGCTTTGCGATCATTGGCCAGATATGAAGAAGCATGGATTCATTTCCAACCGGCTGTTCGATGCAGTCACCTGCGGTGCGGTGACCATCAGTGACGACGTTCCTGGAATAAAAGAATTATTTGGAGACCTCGTCTACATTTATTCTGGCGGACCCGATGAGTTAGCAGTCCTGGTACGGAAGGCACTGTCCGAAAACCTGGAAATCAAGCAGCAACCGACGGAGTTGGCCAAAAAAATTGCCAAACATCACAGCTTTGAAACCAGGGCCAACGTCATTGACTCCATGATCTCGCGTGCCCTCAGATTGAAAAGAATCGCTGTTTCGCAATCGAAAAGCAAGCTTGGAAAACGGTTCACACAGGAAAAAAGTGACGCTGCATCTGTAAATCGGGAACCGCTGGAATTACATCAAGAAGTTAAACTCCTGGAAGGGGAGATCGCTGCGCATCAGGAGCAATTCGAGGCAATCAAAAACTCCTATAGCTGGAAGCTCACTGCACCGCTGAGAAAATTGCTTGACCTGCTAAAGGTGGCTCCGGCCAGCGCAAGAAAGCACCCAGCGCAAGTTCAGCCCCGTTTTCCTGCGGCGGCAGACACATCCTCTGCAGTACATCCGATTGCAGCTAAGCACAAACTGCGCAAATTGCCGCTGACTGCCCTGGTCATCACCTGGGATGTCGGCCACAACCCGGTCGGCCGATCCTACATGCTCGCGGAGGTATTGGACCGGGTGGTGCGCAATGTTGTGATCATTGGATTCCAATTCCCACGATATGGGGACGACATCTGGGAGCCGTTGAGAAATAGCAGGATCCCGATCATCAGTCTGCCGGGTTGCAACTTTCCGGAATTCCTGCAGTCGTTGGAAAAAATCGCAGAACGGATTGATCCGGATATCGTTTTTGCCTGCAAATCACGTCTGCCTTCCGTACAGCTTGGCGCCATGATCAAGAACAGGTTGAATTGCCCGCTGATCATCGATATTGATGACCACGAGTTGAGTTTCTTCAAGGATGCAACTGAACTCTCACTGAAGGATTTGGAGAAATTTGAATTTGACTCGGCCAAGGACCAGGTCGAGCCCTATGAAAGAATGTGGACCTGTCTTGCCCAAGATGCGCGACGATTTGCAGACAGAATACTCGTTTCAAATGAAGCTCTGCATGCAGAATATGGAGGCACCATAGTGCCCCACGTCAGGGATGAAATACGTTTTGATCCGCAGTTCTATGACCGCCAGACTGTGCGATTGGAATTTGGTATTCCCAAAGATGCCTTGGTCACCCTCTTCTTCGGAACGCCCAGGCAGCACAAAGGCATTGACCTGGTTGCAAGTGCAGTGACCAAACTGGATGACGATCGTGCATTGCTTGTCGTGGTGGGAAGTGCGCCTGACAAACGTGATATTTCAAGGATAGAGAAAATCGCCGGTAAACGCGTTAGATTCATTGGAAATCAGCCTTTCGAGAGAATACCAGCCATCGTTTCCATGGCAGATGCTATCTGCCTCGCACAGGATAGGGCGCATCCGATTTCACGCTACCAACTGCCTGCAAAAGCCATCGATGCCATTGCAATGGGTGTGCCGCTTCTGGTGACCGCGACTGCGCCCCTCAAGAAACTGATCGATTTGGGCGTTGCCACCGAAATCACCAATGAATCCATTGATTCAGAACTCGCACAGGTACTGAAATACCGCAAGGATCACGCAGCGAATGCTGATTCAGTCCGCAAAGTATTTCTTCAGTATTTCAGTTATGAAGCTGCAGCCAGGACATTGCGCAGTCTTATTCAACGCGCCAATATAAACAGATCATCGAAAATCAAATTCAAGGCTGACTTCTTCAGTTTTATCCGGGCTCAAAGACGCGCATTAGGGATTGTGCATCCACCACCAACTCTACCGAAGTTGCCCGGAAAGGATTTTGTGCTGTTCTGGAAACAGAATGACACCGTACTGTACGGGCGCAGAGTGGATATGTTTATCAAGTACCTTGAGTCCCGTAGTGATGTGCGAAAGATTATCGTTTTTGACTTACCGATATCTGAATTTGACTTGTTGCAGCTCAGAGAATCGCTCGGCGTCACATCCCAGAACAGGTTGGTCTATCAGAAAACCTATGAAAAACTGCTTGGTAAACTGGACACTGAGAAAGTCTCATACAATGTATTTGCACACCCCCCTGGCATTTTCTCTTCTCATGGGAAGTATCTCGATGTTAGGAAGCCGTTGTCTTCCGGTTATTTTCCATTCATCAAAAAAGTATTGAGAAGGGAAGATGTCTACCCCGGTGACTCGGTATTCTGGTTTTATCCCAAGAATTTCTTGGCAATGGACATTATCGATCAATTCAAGCCCGGCAAGATTGCTGTGGATATTGTCGATGACCACAGGGAGTGGCCTGGAATTTCTGATGACGAGAAGCTAAAGCTTACTGAAAACTACCGAGAGCTGCTTGGATGTGCCGATATGGCTTTTGTTAACTGCGCTCCAATGCGTGAAAAAATGAAATCGTTTTCCCCTGAAATACGACTGGTGCCTAACGGCTGTGATGCAACCCCACCTGAACATATTCCATTACATTCTAAAAAATTTGATGAACTAAAAGCTTGGCCTGGGAAAACCATAGGCTTTGTAGGAAATCTGGAGGCAAAAATTGACATTGGACTGATTGGAAAGATTTCTCGTCAGTTTTCAGACTGTAAAATTGTTTTATTAGGTTCTACGCATGCCAATAAAGCAGCACGGAGCCTGGAATCGCTGTCCAATGTTATGATGCCGGGTGTCATCCCCTACAACGAAGTGGGCGCATGGATAAAACTCTTTGACGTCGCCACAATTCCTCATATCAGGTCTACGATGACCGCAAACATGAACCCACTAAAAGTATACGTATACCTGCAATACGGAATACCGATAGTCTCAACGGATGTTGCGAATATTGGATACAACGGTCCTTTTATTAAGATTGCGAAAGATCATGAGACATTTCTGGGATGTTTGGAAGATACTTTGAAAGCGAAGCCAGTTGACGAAAAAGATGTGCTGATGTTTATCAAGAATAATGATTGGAGCACCCGGTTTAAAACGCACATTGACGAGTTGTTGATGCCCGAGTAGGAATTTCTCAGCCGCCGCAAACCTTGGCCGCTAAAACAAAATGCTTACATTCCGTCTGACGTATATTTCTCTTTACCAAAATGCTTGAGTATAAAAAAGTTTAAGGAGATGGAGTGGCGGGTAACTAAATTGTGGTATGGAAAAGGTGAGATGGACTGCTTATCGCTGAATCACAAACTTTCTGATTTGGAAGGAAAAGTGCGGGAATACGATGAAGAGACAGTTTCCCTCTAAATTTCTGTGAACCGCCCCGGGTTTACCGGAGACTCCAACCTTTGAGAGGATGGAGTTATGAATACAGCAAAAAGATATTCCCGGAATACCCGGGGCGGTTCACTACGCGCTACTGAAACTTGACGTTAGGCCCATGAGTGTGAAAGAGATAAAACGCGGGTTGGTGTTAGAAGGTGGCGGTGCAAAGGGCGCCTAGCTTTAGGTTGTCTGTTAGCACTTGAAGCAAGAGGAATAAAGTTTGACGTCATTTCCGGAACATCCGTCGGCGCATTGAATGCCGCAATCACGTCTGCTGGGCTAATAGA
>Ga0114947_10000685_pt1 | contig 12024 bp, 12 predicted proteins | sample CR02metaG_FD_99656 | JGI IMG/M metagenome (GOLD analysis project Ga0114947, IMG submission 99656) | Deep subsurface microbial communities from Mariana Trench to uncover new lineages of life (NeLLi) - CR02 metaG | ecosystem: Environmental > Aquatic > Marine > Ocean trench > Sediment ...
CGTTTTCTGCAACGCCGCAGTGACTTTTTCCCGTGAGTACTTCCCTGCCACGGCTTCCACCAGGGTGCGGGTTCCGACACCCGTTAAAAGAATCAAATAATCGAATGCTCCCGCCTCCAGTTGGCCAATAAAATCAACCGCTGCCCTGTTTTCACTGAGTGGGATCTCACGCAGCGAAGGCGCGATGATAGGCTCACCCCCGTAGTTCCGAATGAGCTCGCCCATCTCGCGCGCACGACGGCTCTCGAAGGACACAATCCTAAGGCCTTCAAGGCTGCTCTTGAGGTTGGACTCCATCCAATGGTCTTTCTCTTTCTACGGTGCCGCCAAGTTCATCGAACCAGCAAAGCTCATCCCTCAAACGGACGACCTCACCAATAATTGCGAGAACTGGCGGCTTCAATCCTTTGGCCAGCTCACAAATACTGGCCAGGGTGCCCGTGACGGTTTCCTGCTCGTCCGTCGTTCCCGAACGTATCAAGGCGATGGGCGTTTCTGGAGCACGGCCATGGGTCAAGAGTTGGGCGACAATGTGTGGTAGGTTACTAAGCCCCATGACAACAACAAGTGTGTCCACCGCGGTGGCCAAGCCCGACCAATCGACCGAGGTTGAACTTTTGACGGCCTCGTGTCCGGTGATCACGGCAAAAGACGAAGAAACCCTCCTGTAGGTCAACGGAATCCCCGCATAGGCGGGGGCGGCCACAACCGAACTGACCCCCGGCACGATTTCAAAAGGGATGCCGGCCTCTGCCAATGCCCGGGCTTCTTCACCCCCACGCCCGAAGACGAAGGGATCCCCCCCCTTGAGACGAACCACGCGGTGCCCCAAACGAGCCTGGGCGACAAGGACACGGTTAATCTCTTCCTGCGGAATGGGATGATGACCGGTGTCCTTGCCGACAAAGACACGGATCGCCCCTGGAGGCACCTCTGCCAAAACCACCGGATTCACGAGGCGATCGTAAACAACCACTTCCGCCATCCGCAATAGTTCCAGGGCATGAACCGTCAGGAGCTTCGGGTTACCGGGCCCTGCGCCAACAAGATAAACCTTGCCTGATTCAACAGGGGTAAGGACCTTCCCATTTGAGCCATTTCCAGAGGAAGGAAAGAGTTTATCCCGCAAATAATCCCTAGCGTCCTGTTCCCGCCCTTTCCTGATGAGCTGGCGGTACTCATCATTTAATGCTTTTCTCCACGCATCCGCACTGGGAGCCTGAGAATTCTCCATCAATTCCCGCCTGACTTCCCCCGTGATGCGAGTGAGAAGTGTGTAGTCTTCGGTAATGTATCCTTCAAGGTCTTCCCGGATGGCCTTGGAAAGGGCAGGGCTTGCGCCACCCGTCCCCACCGCCACCGTGAGATCCCCCCGGCGCAGGACGGAAGGGAGAATAAAATCGCAATTTTCTGGATCGTCCGCAGCATTGACCCAAACCCGCCGACTTCGACCCTCCTGGGCCACGGCTTTGTTGACATCATTGTTATCGGTGGCCACAAAGACGATCTCGTATCCATCAAGATCGCCATCTTGATATTCGCGGGCAACGTGGTCGATCTTGCCTTTGCCAACCCAGGACGAGAGTTGCTCGGTGAGCTTTGGGCTGATGACAGTGACGAGTGCTCCGACGTCGAGAAGGGCCTCGGCCTTGCGCTCGGCAACAGCGCCGCCGCCGATGACGAGACATGGCCGGTTCGACATTTCAAGAGAGATCGGATAATACCCCATAGTCCTACTCTTTCGGCCTCAGCAGCCCTACCGGCGATTGAAGAGGTTAAGGCTGGTCAGATTGATAGCCCGATCGGGTCCAGTCGGACAGGACCTGATCCACTTCGGGCCGCGTAAATTCCTCAGGCAGCGGATCGCCACGGCCCAGCAACTCGCGAACTCGCGTTCCCGACAGCGCCACGGGATGACTGGGATCATGTGGGCAGGTCTTGGCCGATGCGACGGACCCGCACCTGCGGCAATAGAAGGTCTCAGCAAAAAAGACTGGTGTGATATCCAACTCGCTGCGTTCAAACTGGCCAAAAAGGTCCCAGGCATCGTAGGGCCCGTAGTAGCCACCGAAACCGGCCGCATCCCGCCCAACGATGAAATGGGTGCAGCCGTAGTTCTTACGAACCAGGGCATGGAAAACGGCCTCCCTCGGACCGGCGTATCGCATGGCCCCGGGAAATACGGAAAGCATCGCCCGATCCTTAGGGAAATAATGCTCGATCAAGACCTCATAGCAGCGCAGCCGGACATCGGAAGGGATATCATCCAGCTTGGTCTTTCCCACCAGGGGGTGGATCAACAAACCGTCCATGAGCTCAAGGGCACATTTCTGGATATACTCGTGGGACCGGTGAATGGGGTTCCGGGTCTGAAATCCAACGACTGTGCGCCAACCTAGCTTCTTGAATACGGCTCGGGTCTCCACAGGGTCAAGCTTGTAAGCCTCGAAGGAAGGGGGAAGCGGTGGTCGCTCCAGCATATTCACCCTGCCGCCAAGAAGGACATCCCCTCGCTGATGCAAATACCAGACCCCGGGGTGACGATCCTCGTCGGTTCGATAGACCTCCATGGCCTCCTTTTTTTTGTCGTAGTCAAATTTCTCTTCCAACTTGAGAATTCCGACAACGTCTCCCGTGGAGTCCAAGAGGGTAACATCCTCCCCTTCGCGAAGTTCCTCCGCCTCATCGGAAAAAACCGCCAGGGTGATGGGGAGGGTCCAAGGAACGCCGGATGAAAGGCGCATGTCGTTAACGACACCCTCGTAGTCCTTCTTCACCATGAATCCTTTCAATGGGCTCACTGCACCGATGGACAACAGTTCAAGATCGGAAAAGGTCCGCGCGTTCAAGGCGATCTTTTTAAGTTCTTTGGCCCTAGCCTTAACCTCTTGGCATTCCTGACCGCTTAGAATCCTGTTCACCAAAGATCCGCCATGGGGGCTAATTTGTCCTACGCCGTTTCTTTCATTACCCATATCCATTCACTCTTTCAGGCAGCTTTAACATGGAGTCCGCACTCTTTAAAATCCGGTGTTTCCCACCACCAACGGCCAGCGCGAATATCCTCACCCAATTTGATGGCCCGGGTGCAAGGAGAGCAACCGATGCTCGGAAACCCTCGGTCATGGAGCTTGTTGTATGGGACCTTGTTGTCATGGATGTAGTCCCACACCTGCTTTTCACTCCAATCCGCCAGGGGATTGAGTTTGACAATAAAGCCATGGGCCTTGTCGATCTCGATCTTATCGATCTCAGTGCGGGTCATCCCCTGGTCCCGCCTTAAGCCCGTGATCCATGCCTTGAGACTGCTAAGGGCCCGGTTCAACGGCTCCACTTTCCGAATACCACAGCATTCCTTACGTTCCTCCACACTGCGACGAAACGAGTAGAAGCCCCGTTCCCGCTCCAATTTTTCGACCTTGGCTGCGTCAGGAAAATAGGATTCGATAGTAATCCCATATTTTTCAACGATTTCCTCCATCACCTCATAGGTCTCCTCGTGAAGACGGCCAGTATCCAGACTAAATACACGAAACTTTGGATCCAACCGGCAAAGAATATCGATTAGAACCACGTCCTCCGCCCCGAAGCTTGAGGCTAACGCCATGTCCGATGAGAACTCTTTGAGTGCCCAACCCAACAAATCCTGCGCAGTCTGGCCTTCAAACTCCTGACTTAATTCGTTCCAGTCAACTTTCTTAGCTACCAATGACACCCCTTCTACCTGCTGAAATTATTTTTTTTGAGTTTTGCTATGTTCCATTTATGAATCGACGACATCGCCGAAATTTTTTAGCAGCGTGACCACATCGAACTTAGCTGCCGACTTTAAACGCACCGCGAATCGCTGCTGGGGATCCGCCTCGTGCTGAAGGGTAAACTCTGCTCCACCGAACAACCGATGCCCTAGTGATTCCAGATCCGACTTCACGGCATAAAAGGTTTCTTCTTCATTGGGCGCAAGAAGGCGGTCGTTGATCTGGAACAGGGCTTCATCGCCGGAAAATTTAAACCTTCCCTGAAGGGAAGGCTCTTCTTCTATTTTCCGACAATATTCGAGGGTCGTTTTGACCACCCAACGAAGCTTTTCACCATTGGTTCCCTGAAGCGGCTGCTTCCTATTGTAAAGAAGACCAAGCCGGTTTCCCGAATTCTCAATGCTCAGGTTCGCCTCATGTGCCACCAGGATAATTCCGGGACCGGCATGCATATGGCTGTAATCCGCCACGTCATGATACTCTCCATCCGAGGCCTGGATCCACGTATGAAAGATAGGGACAAAGGCCGTCAGGGAAATCCCATCGGGGTCCGCAACAAAAAACTTTAAATTGATCTTCTGTAGATCCATGCTTGACGTAACGATTCAGGGGGTCGCCCTGCCCCCTTGGAGCCGGCCAAAGCAACTGTGTGCCGCGTCGATGAAAAGCTGGGCCTCTTCTATTCGCTGGCGGGCGAGATCCCTTGTGGTGTGCCCATTCCCACCATTTCCTCCATTCCCGTGAAGAGATTCCTTTGCAATAAACAGAAAATCTGCAAATTTACTCCCCGCATACTTGTCGTAAAACATTTGCGTGTCACAAAAGCGCTGGCGGAACTCAGCCAATATCGTCTCTTGATCATCTGAGATGTCGGCGTTTTGAATCTTGACGAGCCCCTGAGCGGCGTGGACCATGGAGAGATAGGCCGTCTGAACTGCCTTTTTGAAATCCTCGTTATCAAAGAAGATCTGGGATTCAAAAAGTTCCCGCTCGCTCCCCGCCAGGGCGAACTGGGTCTGGGACACAACCTGTCCTGCGCATTCTCCAACTCCCATGTCCGTGAGGGTGAATTCGCGCGGGTCACCCCAGTCGCTATAATAAGAGGAATCCAAGTCATGGGAAGGGACTGCCGTAAGATCCTCAAGCAGGTCCTTAATTTCTTTCTTACCAATCCTCCCGATGAAATCTTGAAAGCTCTCTCCCCTGAGTCGGTCCTGAACGTAGCGATCGGTCACCCGCGCGACCACGTCCGGTATACGCTTGGAGGGCACAGCCCCCACCGCCAGTCCGTAGGCCCCGGCGTTTTCCTTCCATTTCCCTCCCAACATGACCTGGAAGTGGGGCACGGTATAGCCGCCGATGTTTCTACTGATGCCGTAAAACCCCAGGTCGGCCACATGGTGCTGGCCGCAGCCGTTGAAGCAACCGCTCACCTTGATCCGCAGGTCCTTAACCGCCTCGTCCAACTGAAGGCTCTTTTCGCCCAGTCGAGTGCGCAACTCTTTGGCAAGTCCCCGCGATGAGGCAATCCCCAACTTACAGGTGTCTGTCCCGGGACAGGTGGTAACATCCACAATGGTACCGGCGTCAGGCTCCCCTAGACCTATCGCGGAAAGGGCTTGATAAAACTCCGGTAGGTCGGATTCGCTCACCCATCGAAAGAGAATATTCTGTTCCACCGTCGTCCGAATACTATCCTTGACAAAACGGCACGCGATGGCGGCCAAGCCGCGGAACTGATCTGCAGTGATATCACCCATGGGTAAGGTGACACCCGCCACAACGTAGCCGGCCTGTCTCTGAGGGTAGACGTTAGTGGCATTCCAGGCCTTGAACCCTTCCGGTACCTCGGAGCCATTCAAGCTAACGCCTTTTTTGAGCGGTACCTCCGTCGGCTCATTAACCGTCGGAAGATACTCAGTCCATTGCGGGTCGGGTGTGAGTTTTTTGCGCTCCTCCAGAACGATCTTGCGGAACTCCTCGATTCCCAGCTTTGCTACGAGAAACTTGATCCGCGCACGCGCTCGATTGCGCTTTTCCCCCATTCGAGCAAAGACTCGCACCATGGCCTGTGCCATGGGTAGGAGCTCTTCCTCCGGGAGGAATTCGTCAAACAGCTTCGCCTGATGGGGGACCGCACCAAGACCGCCGCCCACGTAGAATTCAAAACCCCGTCGCTCTGCCCCGTTGACAACTTTCTTCTTTGCGATGGCCCCCATGTCGTGCATACTGGTTAGCCCGCAGGCCTCCTCTTTGCACCCCGAAAAGGCAATCTTGAATTTTCTTCCGAAGTCCTGGGTATCGGGATGACCCAATAAGAACTTAGCGCATGCCTTCGCATAGGGAGTCACGTCAAAGACCTCACCCTTACAAACCCCGGCGATGGGGCAGGCCGTCACATTACGCACAACGTTGCCGCAGGCCTCCCTTGTGGTGATCCCCACGGCGGCAAGCCGACGCATCAAACTGGGCGTGTCATCTATATGGACAAAGTGATATTGAATGTCTTGGCGCGTAGTGACATGAGAAACCCCGTCAGAGTATTCCTCTGACAGATCAGCCAATACCTCCATTTGCTCGGGATTGAGTCCGCCAAATGGGATCTTGATCCTAACCATCCCGGGGGCATCCCACATCGTTTCAGGACCCTTGGTGAGATCCCCGGAGGGTAACTTGAGTTTTTGTGCCCGTATCCCATCATGCCTTTGTCCGTTATCGTAGCGCTGGCCATAGACACCGCGCCGCAGCCGTGTTTCAGCAAAGACCTTCTCCTCAATCTTCCCCTGCTTGCGAAGCTCGATTTGGGTCTCAAAGATGTCGATCTCCCGGGCAAGTTCAGGGGGCATGCTAGGAGTAAGCTTTTCTTTCCAAGTCGGGGTATTACTCATAAGAGTTTCTCCTCAAAAGGGGAGGTTTTAATTTCTTATTAATACAATCAACAAAGTTAACAATCACACGATAAGTTAATCGTTCCAGTAGATAAAGTCAAGCCTTACCCAGTGAATAGTATTTAGGCCCAAAGGAAACTATCCTATGCAGTCTGCCTATTTAGGCCTATTAACCAAATTTCTTAATTATATAAGTCGTTATTTCCTAGTAAATATGACCTATAAAGTCAAGCTTTCGATGGAAAAATTAGCGCATAGATACCGGGGGGGCCGGGAAATTAGCGGAATCTTAGATGAATGCGTAGGATGGTCAGCGCCTGGGAATTTTGAGCTGCTGACCGATGGTAATGAAATGGATGTTTGGTAGCCCGTTGAGGCTCTGAATCTCACCGATAGGGATTCGATAGGCCTTGGCGATATGAGAGAGGGTCTCTCCCCGTGCAACGTGGTGTCGTACCCAGGGTCCAGTGACCGCCTTTTTATAGGCTTGGGCAAAAACTTCCAGCTGCTCTGCAGGCACTTTTACGCGATACCACTTTGGGATGATCCTGATACTTTTGCTCAAGGCTGGATTCCAGGCAAGGAACTGCTGGCGCGAAACACCCGCAAACCGAAGCAGAAAGGAGACAGAAATGGGCTGATCTAGCTTCAACTCCGCTATTTCAAAAGGGGTATAGTACTCGAGATCAGGTAAATACTCTTCATCCCTTTTTGCAACCTCGACTGCGGCCACGAATTCTGCGTAAAAATTCTTCGACGACACCCCGAAACGGCGGCTCTTATATTTACGGATTAATTCCATGAGATTGTCGGAGCCTACTGTGGAAACTGCCCGGCGTATACCGTTCTGGCCATAATTATAGGCCGTAATTGCCAAGGGCCAGTTGCCGAAGATGTCGTAGTTTTCCGCCAATAGGCTGGCAGCGGCACGAGTGGATTCCAGCGGATCTTTCCTTTCGTCCACCGTCGATGTGATGCGGAGATACTGTCGTCCTGTCCTCCGCATCAACTGCCACAAGCCCACCGCACCCGCACGTGAGCGTGCATCCACCTTAAAGGACGATTCGATTAGGGGTAGATAGGCAAGCTCCACAGGGAGGTCTCGCTCCCGAAAAATTGCCTGAAACTGCTCCATATAACGCTCAGAGCGCTCCATGCCCAAGACAAAGTTCTCCTTCGCCCCCCGCTGCGCCGACACCCTTCTTCTCGACTTGAGGCCATGCTGACGCACAATATTCATACGTTCGCGCCGTATGAGGCTACGGATACGTCGTCTTTTGCCGATCCGTATGACTTTGTATATTTTTGATGCGTCTTTCGAGTCGTAAAAAATGAGCTCTCTGGTACTATATTTCGTAAAAATCTTCTTCCAGAACTCCACCGAAGGCTCAAGGCCGGCGGGAATGGGGAAAGGATTTACCGCCGGAGCCTTCTCCTCGCCACCTGCACGGAAGGGACCCAAAGAAACAACAATAAATAAAAGAATAATGGAAAGCCGCTTGGAAAGAACCATGATCTCTGTCTAACCTAGTGAATAAATTATTGCCATATGATATCGGCTGAGTCATTGGGGGTCAAGCAAAAACGACAAGAAGACAGGTGCGGCATTGCCATCGTCATCGTACAGTGATAGAAGGTAAGAAAAAATGATGAGGTGATTTCCCATGAAACTCTATTCCTCTAGCGGTTGACCTTACGCTCACAGGACTAGGCTTGTCCTGGCAGAAAAAAATATTCCCTATGAACTTATTGAGGTGGACCTGAAAAATAAGCCAAACGACCTCTGGGAACAAAACCCATACGGTAAGGTCCCTGTGCTCGTGGATGGCGATGTAACCGTTTACGAATCTGCCATCATCAACGAATATCTCGACGAAAAGTTTCCACAGGTCCCTTTGGTACCGCAGGACCTAGGCCAAAAGGCTCGGATGAGGATCTGGATTGACTTCTGCAATACCCGACTCCAGCAAGCGGCCAGCAACATTCGACATGGGCACGAACTGGAAAAGGCGAAAGAAAATCTCAAGAAACACCTCCTCACCCTGGACCGGGAGATGACTGATCGGGAATACCTCGTTGGCAGCTACTCCCTGGCGGACCTTACCTACATCCCATTCTTTGTACGGCAGCCACGCTACGGGTATTCCATCGACGACAGCACACCCCAGGTAAAGGCATGGATGGATCGTCTCCTGGCACGCCCTGCTCTTAGCGCCGCCCCCTGAGCCGCCGCCGCTGGCTGTCAAGGGTTAGAGTCCGTAAAACCGTTGGGCATTCTCTTCGAGGATCTTTCTCTTCGCCGAGATCGAAAGGTCGCTTCGTCCACTTAATAGGCGCGCCGTTCCCTCGGTGCGGTCAGCATGGGGATAGTCTGAGGAGAACATGAGTAGATCTTCGCCTATTTCACTGACCACACGACCAAGGTACGGTTCGTTGCCCTCACAGCCAAAGAAGATCCTCCCCGAGCGAAGATACTCACTTGGAGGGTGGGAGATCAACTGACGCGCGTTGTAACGGGGATTTTCAAAATGGTTATCCATGCGTTCCGTGTAGGAGGCCACCCAGTTACACCCCCCCTCGAGAAAGGCAAAGCGCAGATTTGGGTAGCGGTCCAGCAGGCCGGTACAGAGGACACTGGTCAAACCAGCCATAATGGGAAAAACTCCTGCTAGAACGCGGGTGGGAAAAAAATGGGGGAAGAGATCCGTAACTCCTGGAAATTCAAGGCTAAAGTGAACTGCAACGGGAACCCGTAATCGATCCGCTGCCGCAAAGAAGGCATCGTGGTCGGGATGGTCCAGGCGCTTTTCTCCCACTGTGCCATTAATCATGACCGCAGTCAGACCCATCTCTTTTAAATGTGATACCTCTCGTGCCGCTCCCGCGGGATCCTGAAGGCATACCAGCCCCACACCTTTCAACCGATCGGGCGCTGCCCCACAGACCTTGCCGAGCCACGTGTTGTAAGCGTAACAGACACCATTTCCCAACACACCATCATTCCAGGAGTTAACGTGCAGAAGAAAACTTGGAAAGAGAAACTGGACGTCAATGCCCTCCTTGTCCAAATCATCCAGCCGCTCATCGATATTGGAAAGGGTCTGACTCCCAAAGGAAGCCCAAGGCGCAAAAACACCAAGTGATAAGGAGTGCTAAAACTCAAGCAAAATGGGGCCTTTTTCGCTGTGCCCTTGTCACCGAGTGCTAAGGATTGCTACCCAGTGTTGGCACAAAACTGGAACGTTTTTTTCGAGGGGGGGAGGGGGTCATCCCGAATCCCCCCACACGTTTAACCCCTAGGGATGTTAAGCGAAAATTTTTTACCCCATTACGCAAGGGGCAGCACCTACACGCAGGGGGGGAAACAACGTCAAGTTAGGAGTCCTACGCCACCACCTTGATGCCAGCATTCATTCATCGTAATCTCGGCCATCTCGACCTGGCTTATCACCTTTTTACTACCATGGTCGGGCTATCCATCGTTTTCCTATAGTAATTACTTAGCGCCTGAAGCTAGAAAGGGCCTTTCCAGCAGGATCTAAGTCTCAGCTTCATTCCAGGCTCTTAACCCACTGGACCCTTTACCTTACCCTAGCAAGTTAGGTGGCTGAAATTCTCTCCTAGAGGCTCCCCAGAGCGAGAAAGGGGTATTCTGGAGGGATAAGAGCCAACTGAGTCGCTGTGAATACGGTTAGGAATTCTGCCCTTTTAAGCCTGCTCAGAACCAAACTCATTAAATGTCAGTTCAAGGTAGGCTCAGAGCCGCTCTGGGCGTGGGTTTGCTCGGTTTTAGAGGGCCAGGATGCAATTAATGAGCTATTGAATTGCGTCTTGTGCATTTGGATACCCTCCCGAGATGAAAAACGGCGGCCCGATGATAAGCTCACCCCTCGTTAAGCTCAAGGTGAGGCAGTGGCAACGACTACTCTCCAGTGGAAGCGGGTGCACGGGGCCTAATGGCCTGCGGGATCGTTCCACTCAGGTAGCAGCACGATCAGGTTGGGGTTGAGGCCCTGATCCTTGAAAGTGTCGATGCTCTTGACGACCTTCTCCTCCTTGAGGTCGATGACCGTGATCGAGCCGTCGCTCATGTCCGGCAGGCTGAGGAGATTGTTCTGCACGAAGGCGTATTGCCCGTCCTTGGTGAACGCCACATGGTGGTCGCCACAGCGCCGAGCCCGGGCAGCAAGACCCCGAGCTTGCCTGTAGGCGTCGCTATCTCACGTTGGTTCTCCTGCATAGACGTAGCGCTCACCTGCTTTCCTCTCGAGGTCCGACATCCAGTTCTTGTTTACCCGGCCGCTCGTCAGCGACTCGGGAGCCGCGCCCGGCGGAGCCCGCTTTGGCCACCCGAGTATGCTGGTACACCCAGATAATCCGATGTATCACGGTCACGTTCGTGAGAATCGCCACCGCGATGATGACCAAGCGGAGCGCCAGACCGGACGACTCCCCGCCGAAGAGCAAGGCTGAGAGCCCAATCATCACCACTCGCTCGCCGCGTTGCATGAGCCCGACTTTGCAGTCGATGCCGAGGACCTCGGCGCGCACGCGTGTGTAGCTTACCATCAGCGAACCTGCCATGGCGAGCATGATGGCGTAGATCGTTTGCACATCGCCGAGCTCAGGGCGCAGGTCGTTATACAGCGATAGCAGACCCACGTAGACAGCGATCTCGGAGATCCGGTCCAGGGTGCTATCGTAGAACGCCCCGAATTCTGACGCCAACTCAGTGGCGCGGGCGACGCGACCGTCAAAGAGATCGAACACGCCACCCAGCAGAATCAGTACACCGGCCGTTCGGATGTGGTTGAAACCAAAAGCGGCCGCTGAGCTCATCGTAATCAGGAACCCGATCGTGCTCAGCGTGTTCGGATGAACGCGGTTGCGTATCATCCAGTCGATGATCGGGCTAAAGATCGCGACGAGTCGGCGTTCGACTGCTTTTCTCACCGCGTGCATGGACAACGCTCGAGACCGTTAGGGTTCTTGATCGCCGTCTTCGCTCGACGTGCCGTCGCCGGAGTGCAGATGCTCGGCCATCACTATCCGCCTATGAATGATAGGAATCTGCTTTTGAGGAGTGGTCACCAAGAATCGAAAAATTTCCGAAACAGCCACCGGTCAACCCGTCGTTGAGAGCCCTAAGCGGGTGCGGGACAGGCAAACGGGCCAGCCCTCCTTCGTTTTGGGTGGACAATATCCGGTAACGGCCTATTATGTCAACCCAAGCCCGGCCTCCAGGCCCAGCCCGACGACCTACAAAGGGGTTGTTTGTTCCACTTCTTTAGAGCTCGGACTGCTGGAGCGCTGAAAGCAACAAGAACAATGGCTATCTGTATGTAATTACAAGGGTTTCTGGGGCATTTTATCTCAAG
>Ga0114947_10000692_pt1 | contig 11962 bp, 7 predicted proteins | sample CR02metaG_FD_99656 | JGI IMG/M metagenome (GOLD analysis project Ga0114947, IMG submission 99656) | Deep subsurface microbial communities from Mariana Trench to uncover new lineages of life (NeLLi) - CR02 metaG | ecosystem: Environmental > Aquatic > Marine > Ocean trench > Sediment ...
CGGTATCCCGGTGGACCACGAAGCAACGGTGCTGTCGTGCGTGCGCTGCCACGCCATGGACGACGAGGGGCGCATGTCCCGCATCTCCTACGAGCGCAAGACCCCCGAGGGCTGGCAGACAACCATCCGCCGCATGGTGGGGCTCAACGGCGCGGAGCTGGACCCGGAGACGGCGCGCGACATCTTGCGCTACCTGTCGGACAACCATGGGCTCGCTCCGGAGGAAGCGCGGCCGGGCTTCTTCGAGGCCGAGCGTCGCGTCATCGTGCACGACTACGAGGACGACGACACCGAAGTCGTCTGTGTCCAGTGCCACTCGATGGGACGCGTCATCACCCAGCGGCGCACCGCGGAGGAATGGGGCCTGTTGGTGGCGATGCACCGCGGTTACTATCCGTTTGTCGACTTCCAGGGCACCCCCGCCTGGCGCCGGCGGGGTAGGCCCGATCCGGAAGCCGCCGACTCCCGCCACCCGGTAGACAAGGCCCTTGCCCACCTGGTGGCAACGTATCCGTTCGAGACCGATGAATGGACCGCATGGTCGACGAATCGTCGCGATCCGCGCCTCGCCGGGCGATGGGCGGTCGAAGGACGCTCCGTGGGCGGCGGGCCGCTGTACGGAACCGTCGAGGTCGCCGCCGTCGATGGCGCCGCCGGCGAGTTCACCACCGATATCACGCTGATCAACGCGCGCAGCGGTGCGGTGTCGCGCCGCAGCGGAGTCGCCAATGTCTACACCGGTTTCCAGTGGCGCGGTCGCTCGACCGGGCAGGGCGCCGCCGATGACACCCTGCGTGAGGTCATGTTCGTGGAGCGCGACTGGCGACAGATGTCGGGTCGTTGGTTCACCGGTGCCTACGACGAGATCGGTATCGACGTGACCCTGCACCGCGGCGACGTTCCGGTGATCAGCGGCGTGTATCCCGTTGCCCTGCGTAATGGAACCGAGATGCAAGAGCTTACGATCTACGGCGCAAACCTCCCCACCGGGGTTGCCCCCGCCGATATCGACTTCGGCCCGCGGGTGATGGTTACCGAGATCATCGACGCCGCCGACGAGGCGATCCGCGTGCTCGTGTCGGTGGCGACCGACGCCGTGGTCGGCCGGCGCGACCTGTTTGTCGGTAGCCTGGCACGCGCTGAAGCGCTTGCCGTCTACGACTCGGTAGACGCGGTCCGTGTCACTCCCGAGCACGGCATGGCACGCATCGGCGGCGTGGTGGTGCCCAAGCAGTTTGCCCAGTTCGAAGCGATTGGCGTATCCAACGGCGCGGACGGCGAAGCGGGTACCGAAGACGACTTCGATCTCGGCATCGTCGATGTGACCTGGGGGCTCGAAGAGTACTCGGCGACCTTCGACGACGACGATATCGAGTTCATCGGCAGCCTCGACGCCAACGGCATGTTCACCCCGGCGATCGATGGTCCCAACCCGGAGCGTAGCGGCAACCGTAACAACATCGGTGACGTCTGGGTGGTGGCCACCTACGAAGAGGAAGGCAGGGAAAAACCCCTGCGCGGGCGAGCCCTGCTGCTGGTCACCGTCCCGCTGTATATGAACTTTCAGGCATTGGATGTGGGCCGGTGACGGCGCCTGCGTAGAGTTCTGCAGGCGCGGCACCACCGAGCGGAGGAGACACGAACATGACGATGCGGACCGAAGTCGCTCTGGCGGCGCGTGAGTACCATGGTTTCGAGGCGGCCGGGCGACGCTTCCTGTACATGGTGCCGAGCGCCGCGGTCTTTGGGCTCGACGACACCGCCGAGGCTGTCCTCGACGGCCTTGCCGGCGGCAAGATGTCGGCGGCGGAGATCGCCGTGGGGCTCGCCGGGCGCTTTGCCGAGGACGAGGTGCTCGCCAGCGTCAACGAGCTCATGCACGTACACGCCATCGGCGAGGCCGACGTGCTGCAAGAGCCCATGGCGCAGCAGATGCCGCCGACACCGTTCCCGCTCACCACGATGGTGTTGAACGTCACCAACCAGTGCAATTTGAGCTGCGGCTACTGCTACGAGTACGGCGACGACAAGATCGTCGATACGGAAAACGGCAAGCAGTCGAAGTTCATGAGCCAAGAGACGGCACGCCAGAGCGTCGAGTTCATGCTGGAGGAGTCGCAGGATATCGAGACCGTCCACCTGACCTTCTTCGGCGGCGAGACCTTGATGAACTTTCCCGTCCTGCAAGAGACGGTCGCCTACGCGCGGCGTCGTGCCGCCGAGATGGGTAAGGGGATCGAGTTCAGCCTCACCACCAACGCTACGTTACTGCGCCCCGACATCATCGAGTGGCTCGCCGACAACGATATCGGCGTCACTGTGTCGATCGACGGCCCCAAGGAAATGCAGGATGAGTTCCGTGTTTTCAAGGGCGGCGGCGGTACCTACGACGTCGTTGTTCCCAAGGTGCGCGCACTGCTGCGCCGCCATCGCAGCCGACCCATCGCCGCCCGCGTCACCCTTACCCGGCAAGTGCTCGACGTGCAGCGCATCTACCGGCATCTCACCGAGGAGATCGGATTCTGGGAGGTCGGGTTCGCGCCGGTCACCACCTCGTGGACCCGTGATTATGCTATCGGCGATAAGGGCTTCGATACCATGCTCGGCCAGTTCAACGAGCTCGCCGAGGATTTCCTCGCCGCCGCGTTGGAGAACCGTCACCATGGGTTCTCGAACGTGAAGGACACCATCGAAGAGATTCACAAGGGCGTCAGCAAGGCGTATCCCTGCGGGGCCGGTCTCGGCCTCAGGGGGGTATCAACCGACGGTGACGTGGCGCTGTGCCACCGCTTTGCGGGGTCCGACGAGCACAAGCTCGGCACCGTGAGGGACGGTGTCGACCACAGCCTGCAGCAGAAGTTTCTCGAAGAGCATCATCTGGCTCACAAGACCGACTGCCAGACCTGTTGGGCGCGGCCACTGTGCTCGGGTGGCTGCTACCACGAGGCCTACACCCGCTACGGCAGCACCACCGCGCCCAACCTGCACTACTGCGAATGGATTCGTTCCTGGACCGACACTTGTTTGCGCATCTACGGTGAGCTCGCCGCACGCAATCCCGACTACCTCACCATTTTCGACGGATAGACAACCATGAAGCATCTCCAGGCGATCAATCAGAAAGCCGCCCGCATTGAGCGTTATGTCGAGCACGACGTGGTGGCTCTCAGCGGCCGACCCGCCGGCTACCAGGCGCCGCAACAACCCGATGGACCACACATCCCGTTGGGCTGTTCGTTGGTCTTTTCCCCGGGTTGGGAGGTCGACCGCACCGGCGGCACGGCGGGGCTGTGCCAGCCGGTGGAACGCGACCTGTTCGACTGTCACCTGGGCTGCTTCTGGCCGGCGCACGTGCCCGACCAGCTCAACAACACGCCCGATTGGACAAAGAACTGCGCCACCGCCCAGAAGGATTGGCGCAAGCTGGACCTGATCTTCCCGTGATGGCCTCCTCGGTCAGGTTGGCGATCCCCCGACGTGCCGCTGTATTCGTAGCCTCGCTGCTCGTGCTCGTCTCCACCACGCTCGCCGCCACAACGCTCGTGGGTGCGGCGCCACAGCGCGCCAACGGCGGCAACGGAACGATCTACATCGCCGGTTACGACGATGCCATCCACATCCTCGACGAAGCCACCATGGAAGAGGTCGGCAAGATCGTGACCACCGCCGGCAGCCCCCAGGATCTGCTGTTGTCGCACGACCGGCGACGCTTTTACACCCTCAGCATCGACTTCGAGCGTATCGAGGTCTTCGATATCGAAACGCGGCAGTCTCTCGCGGTGCACGGCTTCAGCGCCGATGGCGCCAGGGTGCGCATCTGGGGAATTGCCCCGCACCCCGACGACCGCATGCTGATGCTGTTGACCAGCACCGACACCAAGAAGGTCGATCGCTGGGAGATCAGCGAGCCCATCATCCGCCAGTACGACATGGAGGCGCGCGAGTTCGTGCGCGACTTTCCGTGGCCCGACGGGGAGGTGCTGGAGCGCGCCAACTTCATGTTCTCGCCGGATGGCAAGCTGCTGTACTTCTTCGCCAGGGACGTCCTGGTATATGACTTCGAGAGCTTCGAAGAGGTCGACAGGTGGGAGATCTCCACGCCTTTCGAGACCGGCATGGGTCGCCTGCGCCTGAGCTTCAATCCGAGTCTGTACGAGGAAGAGGGCTACTTCACCGGTTTGTTCAACACCACCGACCCGGTCAACAACCGCCGCATGATGGGTATGGCGCGCATCAACCTACCGGAGAAGTCCCTCGAGTTCTACACCCTCGGCCCGAGCACGGGGATGAGAAGCTTCGCGTTGGCACCGGACCGCACGAAGGCGTATGGCTTGCGCTCGCAGATCGGCAACTACGAGATCTGGACGTTCGACCTGGAGAACCGCCGGGTGGCCGACCGCCGGACGTTCCCGGGACGGCCGCGCATGGGCCTGACGGTGAGTTCCAACGGCGAGCTCCTCTACATCCACACCGCCGGCAACACCATCGACATCTACGCCGCCGACAGCCTCGATTTCGTCCGCACCGTCGAACTCGATGCCGACATGTTGGCCTTCGTCGTGCTGCCGGCCGGCGCCGCCCGCACGCCCTGACGCGGGGACCTCTTGAGCCCGTCACCTGGTCCGGCGGCCGATGTCGACCTGCGTCGCGCCATGCGCTACGTGCTTCCGTATTGGCGGCGCCTCCTGCTGGTGATGCTCGTCAGCCTGGTGAGTACAGCGCTGTCGCTGTACCTGCCCTACCTGTCAAAGGACCTCGTAGACAACGCGCTACTGGGCCGCAACATGTCGGCACTGGTGCGCGTCGTGCAGCTGTTTGCGCTGGTCACGCTCCTCAGCTTCGTAATGAACGTGGTCAGCGGCCTGCGTTATACGCGGGTGTCGGCGGAGATCCTCTTCGACATGAGGCTCGACCTCTACCGGCATCTGCAGCGCCTGTCGCCGCGCTTTTACGCCCACACGCGGCTGGGCGACATCGTCTCGCGCATCAACAACGACATCGGCGAGATCCAGCGCATCGCCGCCGAGACGGCGCTGGCCTGGGTCGGCAATGTCCTCTTCTTGGTGGGCGCCGTGGCGGTGATGCTGTGGCTCGATGCGCGCCTCTTCATCGCCTCGGTGGCGATGATGCCGCTGAGTCTGTGGGCTCTGGTGCACTACCGGCGCCGGCTCGAAGCCAAGGTCACTACCTTGCGAGAGCGCAGCGCCGATATCGGCAGCTTCCTCATCGAGACCCTGCAGGGAATGAAGTTGGTGGTCTCGTCGAACGCCCAGCAGCGTGAGTTGGATCGGTTCCGCCGCAAGAACGACGCTTTCATCGACGCCCTGATGTCGATGCAGTGGCTCGGCTATCTGTCGGGAGGGTTGCCGGGGCTGTTGCTTTCGGTCGGTACCGCGGTGGTGTTTCTCTACGGCGGCAGCCGGGTGATCTCCGGCGCCATCAGCATCGGCGCTTTGGTCGCCTTCATGGCCTATCAGATGCGTCTGCTATCGCCGGTACAAGGCCTCATGGGCCTGTACACGAACCTCGCCACGGCTCGCGTGTCGCTGCGCCGAGTGCACGAAATTCTCGACACCCCGGTCGAGGTCTCCGAGCGGGCCGACGCAGAAGAGTTACCGCAGGCCCGCGGGGAGCTACGCTTCGAGGAGGTGACATTCTCCTTCGGCCGCGGCGATGCGGTGCTGTCCGAAGTCAGCTTCGAGGTGGGGCCGGGAGAAGTCGTTGCCATCGTCGGGCCCAGTGGCGGTGGCAAATCGACGGTCGTCGACCTGGCGCTGCGCCACCTGGATCCCGATGGCGGCCGTGTCTTGCTGGACGGCAAACCGTTGTGCGATCTGCGCCTCGCCGACGTGCGCCGGCATGTCGTCGCCGTGGAACAGGAGCCCTTTATGTTCAACACCTCCATTGCCGAGAACAACCGCTACGCTAGGCCAGATGCCGACCACGAGGCGATCTGCCAGGCGGCGAGCGCGGCGGGGATCGCGGCGTTTATCGAAGGCCTGCCCGAGGGCTACGAGACGTTGGTCGGCGAGCGCGGCATGGCGGTGTCGGCCGGCGAGCGCCAGCGCATCGCCATCGCCCGCGCCTTCCTGGCCGACCCGGCGGTCCTGGTGCTCGATGAGGCCACCGCGTCGCTCGACCCGATCTCGGAACGGCGCGTCATCGACAGCTACGAGGCCGTCATGCGTGGGCGTACGACGTTGCTGATCTCGCATCGGTTCGAGATGGCGAGACGCGCCGACCGCGTCCTCGTCATCGACGGAGCCCGCATCGTCGAGGAGGGCGAGCCCGCAGCGTTGGTGGCGCAAGGAGGAGTCTTTGCCCGCCTCTTTGCAACAGACGCGCAAGCGCAGGAGGGAAGGCGTAAAGCCGGCTCCGTAGCGCACCCGGAAGCCGGGTCTGAGGACGGACACCGATGAGGTATAAGCTGGGCGATGCCCCCTTCCAGGGCAGCGGGCGGGGCGTCCGTGTTGCCGTCATCGACAGCGGTGTCGACCCTGACAATCCACACATCGGCTCGATCGCCGGCGGCGTGGCGATTGCCGACAACGGCGACGAACACGACGACCTGCTGGATCGTCTCGGCCACGGTACCGCGGTGATCGCGGCTATTCAGGAGAAGGCTCCGGGGGCGGAGATCTACGCTGTCAAAGTGTTCGAAACGGTGCTGACCACGCGCGCTGCCAACATCGCCGGCGGCATCGATTGGGCGGCACGCAACGGTATGCAGGTGGCGAACCTGAGCCTCGGCACGGTCAGCGAAGACAGCGAGGCGCTGCTGTCAGTGGCACTGGAGCGGGCGCACGCCGCCGACCTGTTGGTGGTCTCCGTACACACCCATCGTGGCGCCCGCTGGTGGCCGGGCAGCCTGCCGGGTGCCGTCGGTGTGGTCGCCGACGAGAGCTGCCCACGCGACGAGATTCGGCTGAGCGCCGACGGCACGGGGCAACCTCTCGTTGCCGCTTCGCCGTTGCCGCGCCCGATCGCGGGCATTCCTCAGGAGCGCAACATCAGCGGCATCAGTTTCGCCGTGGCCAACGCCACCGGTTTCCTGGCGCGGGCCATCGAAGCGAGCGGTGGTCCGAACATGCCACCGGAGGTTGCACGGGCGTTGGCGCCGCTTCGTTGATCGAGCACCATCGGGATCGGTGTCGGACCTTGCCGCCCGGTCGCTGCGAGTTTAGATTTCCTTCCTCCCCACCCATCGTTGCGTTGTTGCTCCTTGGTCCAACTCCCCGAGGCCGCTTCCTTGACCACGTCCGATCGAGTGTCCGCCGGGTCGTCCGGCAGTCGCTTTTTCCCAGCCCTGCTGCTTCTCTTCGTCGGCAGCGGCTGTGCCGCCCTCATCTATGAAGTGGTGTGGTTCGAGCTGCTGCGCCAGGTCATCGGCGCTTCGTCGGTGTCGCTGGCCATCCTTCTCGCCAGCTTCATGGGCGGCATGTGCATCGGCAGCCTGGGTTTTTCGCGCCGGGTATCACACCGTCGCCATCCGCTGATCATCTACGCGGTGCTGGAGCTCGGCATCGGCGCCTCCGGCATCGCCATGCTGGTCTTTCTGCCGGCGGTGCAGTTTCTCTACGTCTCGATCTTCGGTTACGGCCTGGCCGGAATCCTGCTGCGCGCGGCGGTGTGCCTCGTTGCTTTGTTGCCGCCGACCATCCTGATGGGAGCCACCTTGCCGGCGGTGGCGCGCTGGATGAAATCCACGCGGATCGGTGTCTCGCGGCTCGGTTTCCTGTACATGGCCAACCTTGTCGGCGCTGTGGCCGGCACGTTGCTGGCCGGCTTCTACCTGTTGCGCGTGTACGACATGTTGACCGCCACCTTGGTGGCGGCAGCGCTCAATGCCATGGTTGCCGCTGCGGCGCTGCTGCTGGCGAAGATTGCCGTTGTCTCTGACGCCACAGAGGCGGCGGAAGGGGAGGGCGCCGCCGATGCACGGGCGGTACCGGATCGCGCCCTCGTCTACCTGGTCATCGGCCTGTCGGGGCTCACCTCGCTGGGGGCTCAGGTGATCTGGACGCGCATGCTCGGGCTGCTGATGGGCGCCACCGTGTTCACCTTCTCCATTATCCTGGCGGTTGTTCTCATCGGTTTGGGGATCGGCAGCAGCATCGGTTCCTACGCCGGCCGCTACATGCAACGACCGGCGAGGGGGCTGGCTTGGTGCCAGCTCGGCCTAGTGGCAACGATTCCGTTGGCCGCCTTCATGATCAATCGCGAGATCCCCTTCTGGCACATCAACCCGGAATTTTTGGGCGACATCCTGTTGCGCTACCAGCACGATCTGCTGCGCGGTTTGATCGCCATGTTGCCGGCGACGATGCTGTGGGGGGCGAGCTTTCCGCTGGCCCTGGCGGCCGCCAGTCACCATGCCGACGCCCCCGACCGTGTCGTCGGCGACACCTACGCGGCCAACACTCTTGGCGCCATCGTCGGGGCGATCGTGTTCGGGATGGTGCTTCTGCCCTGGCTCGGCACCCACGGCTCGCAGCAGTACCTGACCCTGCTGGCTGGCTTGGCGGCTTTCTTCATGTTCGCCATGGACTCGAGCGGCCACTCGCTGTGGCGCCGTGGCGCCGTGGCAACGCTGGTGTTGGGCTTCGCCGTGTTGATGAGCGCGGCGGTCACGCCGACCGACCCGGGGTTGATCGCCTACGGCCGCTATGTCGAAGAATGGGACAATGTCACCACCTATCATTTCCTCGGCGAGGGGCGCAGCACGTCGGTGGCGGTGAGCGACTACAACGACGGCACCACCCGCAGCATGCACGTAGGCGGCAAGGTGGTGGCGTCGAACCAGCCGCGCGACATGCGCATCGAACGCATGCTCGGGCACGTGCCGGGGCTGCTGCACCCGGATCCGAAGTCGGTGCTCATCGTGGGTTTTGGCGCCGGCGTCACCGCCGGCTCCTTCACCCTGTACCCGGGCATCGAGCGCATCGTCATCTGCGAGATTGAGCCGCTGGTTCCGGAGAGCGCCGGGGTGTATTTCGCCGAGGAAAATTACGATGTCGTCAACGATCCGCGCGTCGAGATTATTTTCGATGACGCGCGCCACTTCATCGCCACCACGCGTGAGACCTTCGACGTCATTACCTCGGACCCCATCCACCCGTGGGTGCGCGGTGCGGCTTCGCTGTACTCGACGGAGTACTTCGAACTCGTCAAGCAGCGTCTCAATCCAGGCGGTGTGGTGGCCCAGTGGGTGCCACTGTACGAAACCAGCGAGGAGACGGTGAAGAGCGAGATGGGGACTTTCTTCGAGGCGTTTCCCGACGGCACCGTGTGGAACAGCGACGTAAGTGGTGAGGGCTACGACGTCGTCATGTTGGGGTACAAGGGCGAGGGGTCGGCAACCATCGACGTCGGCGCGCTCGCCGAGCGCATCTATTCGAATGCGGCGATCCACCAGTCGCTCGCCGACGTCGACCTCGGCGATGTCTACTTGTTTCTTTTCCAGTACTTGGGGCAGGCGCGCGACCTACGCGCCTGGCTGTCGGACGCACAGATCAACCGCGATCGCAGCTTGCGGTTGCAGTACCTCGCAGGGTTGTCGGTAGACAACTTCGATACCTACGACATCTTCACGTCCATCGCGGCCCATCGTCGCTACCCCGAGAACCTCTTCGTGGTGCCGCCGGAGATGGAATTCGATCTGCGCAGCGGCTTCGGCTACTGAGCGATGGCTATCTGAGGGCGTCGCCGCAAACCGGCTGCGGTGCCAGAGCTGCCATTCGTGCTCTCCTCGGTCCATTCGACGATGAAACTCTGGGCTGTTCGCGCCGTAGTATGTATATTCCTAGCATTGCTAGATAAGTCTCCGAAGGGGCCGTTGGAAGCCGGCGCTCCTGGACGAAGGGGAAAACGACATGGCGCGAGAAACACTGGGGGAATTCGAGCAGCTGGTGCTTCTTGCCTGTCTGCGGCTCGGCCCCGATGCCTACGTGGTGCCGATTATCGGCGAGATCGCCGCCCGCACCGGGCGTAGTGCGTCGCACGCCGCCGTGTACGTAGCGCTCAAACGCCTCGAGAAGAAGGGGCTCGTGAGCTCCCGCATGGGTGAGCCGGTGGCCGAACGAGGCGGGCGCTCGAAGCGCCACTTCGAGGTTCTTCCGGATGCCGTGGAACAACTCCGTGCCGCGCGCGACGCGCTGCTGAGCATGTGGGATGGCGTCGAGGCTGGGCGATGAACGGTGCCGGCAGCGTGCGGTTGCCCCGGCTCGCCGCGGCGTTGGTGCGACGCTGCCTGCCCGCTGACCGTGCCGACGAGGTCCTCGATGACCTGCGCGAGGGCCTAGGTGCAAGACGAAACCGGCAGCAGTCGACGACTCTGTGGGTCTGGAGGCAGGCGCTCGCCTTTGTGGTTCGGGTTCCAGCAGCCGCGACCATCGACACCTGGCGGCAACGCCGCGCGCGCCCCGCTCATTCGTACAATTTCAACGCGCCCAGGGCGCGACTGACCATGGAGCACGTCGTGGACATCTGGATGCAGGACTTTCGCTACGCCATCCGCGGCTTATTCAAGTCCAAGGGGTTCACCTTCGTTGCCGTCATGACCCTCGGACTGGGAATCGGCGTCAACACCGCGATCTTCAGCGTCGTCAACGCATTCTTGTTTCGGCCTTTGCCGGTGCAGGATCCGGAGCAACTCATCGTCATTGCCAGCCAAACAGAGCTGGTGGAGTTTCCCATCGGCGTCTCGTATCCGAACTACCTGGACTATCGGCAGAGAACCGACGTTGTGCAAGACATCATCGTGTACCTACCGAGCCCGGTGAGCTTGAAAGACCAGGGTGAGGCACAGCGCGCCTGGGTCGAGATCGTTAGCGGCAACTACTTCGACATGCTCGGCGTGCCGGCGCTTTACGGCCGCACCTTCAGCAAGGAAGAAGGCGAGGTTCGGGGTGGCGCCCCGGTCATCGTTCTCGACCACGGCTACTGGGAGCGCGAGTACGGCGCTGACCCGTCGGTGGTAGGACGCGGGGTGGAGATCAATGGCGCGAGCTACACGATCATCGGCGTCACCCCACCGAAGTTTCCCGGCACCGAGTTCATCATCGGCGTAGATGGCTACATTTCGATCATGATGATCGAGCAGCTTCGCCCCGAGTTCGTCGGGGTCCTCGACGGTCGGGCCTCCAAGTATCTCCGGGCGATGGGGCGCCTGCAGCCCGGGGTCACGGTGCAGCAGGCGAGCGCGTCGCTCAATGCCCTGGCAGACGAGTTGGAGCGTGAATACCCGCAGGCCAACCGCGCCACCGACCTGGTCGTTGTGCCCGAGACCATGGCGCGCCCCGAAGTGTCGATCTCGAGCCAGCTTCCGGTGGTGGCCGCCATCTTCATGGGGCTCGTTGCCCTCGTCCTGCTCATCACCTGTGCCAACATTGCCAACCTCCTCATCGCCCGCGCCTCAACGCGCCACAAGGAAATCGCCATCCGCTCGGCGTTGGGCGCGGGTCGCTTCCGCATCGTGCGCCAGCTCGTCTCCGAAAGCACCGTGCTCGGAATCCTCGGCGGCGGCGTGGGCGTGGTGCTTGGGATCTGGGCGTCGAACCACCTTTCCAACGGCGCCTCGAACTTCCCTTCGGACATTCCCATTCGCTTCGACCTGAGCCCGGATTACCGGGTGGTCGGCTTCGCTTTCGTGGTGGCGATGGTCACCGGCGTGCTCGCCGGCGGCATCCCGGCGGTCCGTGCCTCGCGCACCAGCTTGGCCGACGTGCTGAAGGAAGGCGGCCGCTCGGCGACGGACAGCCGCACCGGACATCGCCTGCGCAGTACCCTGGTGGTGGCCCAGGTGGCGGTATCACTGGTGCTGCTGGTGGCGGCGGGATTGTTCCTACGCAGCCTGCAAAACGCCCGCAGCCTCGATTTCGGTTTCCGGGTCGACAATACGTTGATGGTGTCGATCGATCCGACATTGGCCGGCTACGAGGAGGAGCGCGGCCGCCAGCTTTAC
>Ga0114947_10000694_pt1 | contig 11944 bp, 9 predicted proteins | sample CR02metaG_FD_99656 | JGI IMG/M metagenome (GOLD analysis project Ga0114947, IMG submission 99656) | Deep subsurface microbial communities from Mariana Trench to uncover new lineages of life (NeLLi) - CR02 metaG | ecosystem: Environmental > Aquatic > Marine > Ocean trench > Sediment ...
GTTTGGTAGTCGCTGACGGCTTAACTAGCCGCCAATCTCGAAGCCAAGGTCAATTTTGGCGGCTAGTTAAGCCGTCAGCGACTACCAAACCACGCTATGCGCATCGAAGACCGGGCCGTCGACACAAACGCGTTGCATGGCTTCGCCGTCGGGAGTGAGGATCTTTACCGCACACCCGGCGCAACCGCCCACGGCGCAAGCCATGAATTCCTCCAGTGACACCTGACAGGGCAATTCGTATTTTGCCGCCAGTGCTGCCACTGCCTTTAGCATCGGCGTCGGCCCGCAAGAAAAGACTTCCGTTTTCGCGAGTTCGTTTGCTGTCAAAGTGGACAACCATTGGTCCGCGAGATCGGTGACGTAGCCATTGAAGCAGCCTTCGTAACCAGCGAACGTTGCGAGCCGACACACAAAACCCCAGTCTTCGAGTAACGGCATCGTTGCGCTAACAGTGTCATCAGTCCACGGTGTGGCGATCGCAGATGTCCGCAATTCAAACGGGAAGGGTATTTCGGAACCAAGAATCGCTACAGGTGCCCAGTCGCCCCCCTGCTGACGCAAATGATCCGCGATGAACACCATGGGTGGAATGCCTACGCCACCGCCAATCAGCAAGGGTTTGGGACGCCCGGTGGACGGCCGGAACGGCTGCCCTATCGGTCCCAATACACTGATCGAGTCTCCGGGTCTCGTCGCTGACAACCACCGCAATCCATCACCAACGGTCTTGTAGAGAATCTCAAAGCAGTCATCTTCAGTGCGCATGATGGAGAGCGGCCTGCGCATTGGCAAAGCGTCGTCGCACGTTACGTGTACGAAGCTCCCCGGTAGCGCCGCTGCCGCGCATTTCGGTGCGCGAATGCGCATGATGAATTGATCCCCGGGAAATGCGTCGATCGTGAGCAACTTGCCATCTTCAATGAAGATCGTGTCGCGGTCTTGTTGCGCCTTTTGTTGCGCGACGGTCGTCACCGTGCGGCCATAATTTTGCCAACACGATCCAGTACGGCCATTCGGACGGCAACGCCGTTGGTAACTTGCTCTGTAATAACCGAGCTCGGGCCGTCCGCCAGCGTCCCTTCAATTTCAATGCCACGGTTCATCGGCCCGGGATGCATGACGATGGCGTCCGGTTTCGCATGCTGCATGCTTGCGTGGCTGACACCGTAGTGTGCGAAGTATTCATCGATGCCTGGAACGCCGTCGAGGTTACCAATGCGCTCGCGTTGAATCCTGAGTGCCATAACGACATCCGCGTCTTTGAGGCCATCCGCGAGATTATCGACAATCATTGCGCCAGGAAACCTGTCCGCATCTGGCGCGAACGCTGGAGGGGATATTAGTCGCAGCTCGCCGATACCGAGTGTTTGCAGGCCCTGAGATGCAGACATCGCGACACGGGAGTGCTGAATATCACCGACGATGGCCACTGTCAGGTTTGCGAAATCCGGTTTGTGCTGCCGGATCGTCAGGATATCAAGCAGGCCCTGCGTCGGATGCGACAGGTCCGATTCCCCTGCATTGAGAACGCAGACGTGATCCTTTACGTGTCGGGCGATAAAGGCTGGCACACCCGCACTGGCATCACGCACAACCATGAGGTCGATCTGCATGGCTTCGAGCGTATAGATCGTATCGAGTATGCTCTCGCCTTTCTTGCGAGACGATGTATTGACGTCGAGGTTCAGGACGTCCGCCCCGAGGCGCCTGCCCGCCAGGTCAAAAGACGCCCGCGTGCGAGTGCTGGGTTCAAAAAACAGGTTGCCGACAGTGCGTCCCGCCAACGACTGACTGCGGGCCGGTAATTCGCCTGGGGCAGTCAGATAGTACTCGGCGTCGTCGAGAATTTCGGTCAATAAGGTAGAACTGAGCCCTTTGAGGGTTAAGAGATGACGCAGATCGTCGTTCGCATCGAGCTGTAATGTTGCATCATCTTCGAGAATTTCCGTTGTCTCAGAGGGGTTCATGGCGGGGGCATTCTACCCAGATGAGAGGTATCTTTCAGCGATAAATACTGCTGCTGCGCTGTCGACCATTTCCTTCGAAATGCGGCCGCGGGTACCAGCGGCACGAGCTTTTCTTAGTATTCGCTCAGCTTCCACCGAGGTGTAACGCTCGTCGATTGTGTCGACGGCGAGTTCGTAGCGCCGTAGTTCTTCGATGAATTTCTCGACAGGCTCTTGCATGTCGCTGCGTGAGCCGTTGGTGTGAGCTGGCATGCCAACGACGATGTTGGTCGGTTGCCATTCTTCGATCAACGCAGAAATCGCATTGTGATCTACGCCGTCGTCGCGATTGGCTACAATGCCCAGCGGGCTCGCAGACGCTGTTATATCCTGGCCGATCGCGACGCCGATGCGCCGCAATCCAAAATCGAAGGCAAGGATTGTTCTTGGTCGCGACAAGTCAGGCGTGACCGGCGTCCGGAGCAATTCTGGCGATATCGATACCCAGCAGACGGGCCGCCGAATTCCAGCGTTCTTCAAACGGTATATCAAAAACCAGTTCTGGCGTTGCGGCGACGCTGAGCCAGGTGTTGGCCAGCATTTCTGCTTCGATTTGCCCCGCCTCCCAACCCGCATAACCAATTGCGACCAGCGACTTCTCGGGACCATCACCAACGGCCATAGCATCGATAACATCACGTGAAAGCGTTAGGTGTATATCTTCGGACACGGTGAGCGTATTTTCGAAGCTGTGCTCTTTGTCGTGCAGGACAAATCCGCGTTCTGTGCCTACGGGCCCACCGGCCATAACGGGCCTGCCGGCCGCTTCTGGATTGGCGTCATCGACTGCCAGCTGCTCAAACAGTCCGGACAGCTTCAGATTCAACGGGCGATTAATAATAATGCCGAGCGCACCATCATCGTTGTGTTCACAGATTAACGTGACAGTTGTGCTGAAATTCGGATCTGCCATGCCGGGCATAGCGATAAGCAATTGATTTGTCAGCAAGCTACTTGAATCCATGCCACCAGTATCAGTGCTCGTGCTGCTCGGCACAAGCAATGGTTCAAGGTTGCTCGGAGGCGCTCGATACCAGTTGATCGGTGAACAGCCATTTGTACTCAAAGCGCACAACGTCGTACTCGGCAGTTACCTCAGCGGGAAAAGGGTCGAACGGTGAGGCGCGCTGCAAGATATCGAGCGCAGCGAGATCGAGAATGGTCGAACCACTGGATTTACGAACGACAGCTTCGGTCAGATTACCGGATACGTCGATTGCTACCATCAACGTTGGGCTGCCCGAGAAATTTTCGAGTTCACCGATCCCTGGAAGATACGCAGCGCCGACCGCCTCGATGCGCCGTTTCCAGTTGTCGAGGTAGGCTGCGATTACTGATTCGCGGGTATCAGCACTGATAATCAATTGCCGTGGTTCGTCGTCCGTGATCAACATTGTTACCTGATCGTCCTGCGGTAATGGCAACGTAATCTCGCTACCAGCGTGCATGGCGATAGCGGTGCTGATATGGGGTTGTGGATCCGAACGCGGATCGATCTCGACCTGACGATCATTCGTATCCTGTGTTGCCAGTATTTCGTCAGCGGACCGCTCATGTTCCTGCGCATCCAACACGTCGGTGCCATCGTCCTGGCCATCGTTGTCAACGGGCATTGCGCTTTGCAGCGGTGCAGCGGGTCGTACCTGTAATGTCGTATTACCGCCACCTTCCTGGCTGGCCTGAGCGAGATAGGCCGCTTCATCGGGGCGGTCTATCTGCTGATCGGCATCGGCAACTATGGTGACTTCAAGTGAAATTGCGTTCGCAAATTGATTTGCAAGTTCCGGATTGAACGTGATGCCGATGATCAGAATACCGTGTATCAAGGCGGCTAGAAAAAGCATTGCTGGCAGCCGATCAGGAACGGCTGGCGTGACGAGTCGCATCTCGTCGAGAGGATCTGTATGCAGCGCAACATTGACCATAATCGCGCGAATAATCCGCTAATTTGTTTACATAAACAAGGGACTAGCTCTCAAGGTAGTCTCCTTTCGATGGCGTCGAACATCAGGCTGGCGATATTCAGGTCGAATTCGCGGTCAAGCTCGCGAATGCCCGTCGGACTCGTGACGTTGACCTCGGTCAAATAGTCACCGATTACATCGATGCCCGCAAACAGTACACCCTGGTCCCGCAGGACCGGTCCGACCTGATCACAAATTCGACGGTCGGCAGCCGATAGTTCTTGTCCCTTCGTGGTTGCGCCAGCAACAATATTACCGCGGTTATCGTCGCCCGCAGGTATGCGGGCAAGCGCGTACGGCACCGCTACCCCGTCGATTAACAGGATTCGTTTGTCCCCGAGCGTAATTTCTGGAACGTAGACCTGCGCCATCGCAAAGCGCCGCCCGTAATCGGTCAGCGTTTCGAAGATAACGTTAGCGTTGTTATCGCCTTTCTGAATAACGAAAATTGAGCGGCCACCCATGCCGTCGAGCGGTTTGACGACGATGGATTTGTGCTCCGCGAGAAATGCTTTCATCTGCTGCATCGAACGCGTGATCAGCGTCGGCGGAGTGCATTCCGGGAACCAGGCAGTGTACGCCTTTTCATTCATATCCCGCAGTGCCTGTGGCGCATTGACGATAACAGCGCCCCCTGCCTTGGCGCGGTCGAGAATGTATGTTGTGTAAACGTACTCCATATTGAACGGTGGATCTTTGCGCATCAGGATTACATCTAGCTCGCCAAGTTCGAGTTGTCGCCGTTCGCCGAACTCGAACCAGTCGTCGTTATCGTCTCGGATAGTGAGGCGCGTTGAGAAGCCGATCGCTGTTCCGGACAGCAAACACAAGTCCTCAAGTTCAAAGTAATGAATCTCGGCGTCGCGCCGACTCGCTTCAAGCAGCATTGCGAACGAGGAGTCCTTCTTCGGCGTAATCGACCCGATCGGGTCCATGACGATGCCTATTCTGAGCGCTTTTTCAGCCATCTTTTGTGGATCTGGAGTTGTTTCGGCAGGAAGCGGCCAACTATACCGTGAAATCTCCCGTAAGCACCGGAAATCTCGTGATTTTGCGTAACGTGGCGCGCGTCGTAGCGGGACTTATGTCAATATGGTAAAAGTCGGTTTTCAACCTGGGGAAATCTGGTGTCTGGTAACGTGCGCGCGAGCCTTAACGGCCTAAAAATACTTGTCGTGGACGACAGCAAGACCATCCGTAGAACAGCAGAAACCCTGTTAACGAAGGAGGGTTGCCAGGTGTTTACTGCGATTGACGGATTTGATGCGCTGTCGAAAATCGCCGATCACCAGCCCGACTTGATCTTCGTGGATATCATGATGCCGCGACTCGATGGCTATGAAACCTGCTCGTTGATCAAGCACAACAAAGTCTTTAAGAAGACGCCGGTCATCATGTTGTCGAGCAAAGACGGCCTGTTTGATCGAGCGCGCGGACGAATCGTCGGCTCCGAACAATATCTGACCAAGCCGTTCACGAAGGACGAATTGCTCGGTGCGATTTCCAATCAGATTGGCTGAGGAATTCTAAATGGCAGTTGTACTCATCATTGATGATTCGCCAACTGAGCTGCATTTATTTCAGAACATGCTCGAAAAAGCCGGATTCGACACGCTCGTTGCAGACAGCGGCGAAGAAGGCCTCAAGGCTGCCAGGACGGCACATCCGGATTGCATATTGATGGACGTCGTCATGCCCGGCATGAACGGCTTTCAGGCAACTCGGCAGTTGACAAGAGACCCGATGACGGCCGGTATCCCCGTGATCATCATTACGGCCAAGGATCAGGAAACCGACAAGATCTGGGGCATGCGCCAGGGCGCAGTAGAGTATCTGGTCAAGCCGATCGTCGACAAAAAACTCGTTGCGATGATAAATTCGGTGATGGCAGCCTGAATGAGTAGTTCCGCAGATCTCGCGGCGTTGGTCGAGCAGCCATTTGAATTGTTGCAGGAAATGGAGCAGCGCAGCCGCGCTGCACACACCGGTCAGGATGCTGGATCGACACCCTCAGAATGGGTCGGTGTCGGATTTCGCATTGGCGAGGAACAATTCGTTGCTAATCGCGAGCAGGTTCGAGAAGTACTGATGCTGCCCGAATCTATGACTCGAGTGCCGGGTGCAAATCGCTGGTTGTTGGGTATTGCCAACTTACGCGGTCATTTGCTGCCGTTAGTTGATCTCAAGCTCCTGCTTGGCAGTGGCAGAACCACATTGCGCCGTACAACGCGCGTCATATCAGTTAACCATCGTGAAGTACCGGCCGGACTCGTCGTCGATGAAGTTCTTGGATTTCGGCGTTTTATGGATCACGAGTTCGCAAACGAAGCTCATGAAACGATCGTACGCTGCGACCGGTTTCTGGCCGGGGTTTACCAACGAGGCGAAGCCTCCTGGCCGGTTTTTAATCTGTTCGATCTAGTCGAAAGCAATGTGTTCCTGCAGGCAGCTGCGGAATGAAGGTGAATCATGGCCAGTAAAATCGACAATTCATCCATTTTCAAGGCGGTTTCGGGGATTGCCGCGGTTTTGCTGATCATTGCTGCGGCCCTGAGCTATCTGCAGTCTGGCGGCGGTAGTGGGTCAGCACCGCAGCTTGCGGCATTGTCACAGGCGATTCCGAAGCAGGCAGCGCGGGCGCTGGAGGGTGCGGACGGAGCATTCGATCAGCTCGACACCAGCATCAAGAACGTGGCCAGGTTGCGACGCAGCGGCGCGCCGGGTCGATCGGCGGATTGGCAGCAGCTCGAATCTCGCGCCGCCGCGATACTTGCCAAACGTACTGAAGTTGAATCCGTGCACGCTGCGGCGCGCCGAATCGTTATAGACGCGTCGTCGATCGTCGAACTCGCGAACGCGCTACTGGATCGCTCTGGATCGACCGCGACTATTCAGGAGTTTCAGCAACGCGCAAATCGTATCCGCGAAACGGCGGCCAGCTTGCCGGACGGCGGTGAAAGTGCCGCCAGTGCGATCGCCGAAGATATCGGCTTTCTACGCAATGTTGCCAACGCATTGGGCGGCCAATCCAGCGATCTCGACGTTCGGCCGCTGAACAACGAAGGCCGCGAGGTTGCGCTGGTACCCGTAGTCGCCAGCCTGACGAGCATGGAGGAGCAGTCGGCGACTTTGATCGGCAACATCGGCTCGCTCGGTGCGCTCGCCAGCACACAGGCCGAGTTGACCGCTAGCGCAGAAGTACTATTAGGCTCAGCGTTCGGTCTGGCTGATGGCTCGTGGAGTCTGCCCGCGTTCCTGAAAAACCCCATGTTACCGATCGGGTCGATTGGCTTTGCGTTGCTATTGCTTGTTGGCCTGTTGTTTCTGCACTCGAAAAGCGCCGTGTTCGAGCGGCTGGCGAGAGAGCATGCGAATCAGAACGACCGCAATCAGCAAGCGATTCTACGCTTGCTTGACGAGATGGGCAGTCTCGCTGACGGCGATCTGACAGTCCAAGCAACGGTCACTGAGGACATTACAGGCACGATTGCCGATTCATTCAATTTTGCAATTGAAGAATTACGCAAGCTTGTGGCGACCGTGAACGATACCGCGCTAATGGTCGATACGGCGACCAAGCAAACCGAGAGTACGGCCTCGCACCTTGCAAAAGCGGCTGAGAATCAGGCCAAAGAAATCAATGCGGCAACAGAGTCCATTGTATCGATGGCAGCCTCGATCGAAGAAGTATCCGGTAATGCGGAGCGCTCGTCAGACGTTGCCCGCCACTCGGTGGAGGTCGCACATAAGGGCGGCGAGGCTGTGCGTCGAACGATCGACGGCATGAACGCGATTCGCGAAACGATTCAGGAGACATCAAAACGCATCAAACGTCTGGGCGAGAGCTCGCAAGAGATTGGCAACATCGTCGAGCTGATCAGTGACATTGCAGAGCAGACTAATATTCTGGCTTTGAATGCGTCGATTCAGGCGTCGATGGCCGGAGAGGCAGGACGGGGTTTCGCCGTTGTTGCTGACGAAGTGCAGCGACTCGCCGAGCGGTCCACAAATGCAACGAAACAGATCGAGGTACTGGTAAGAAAGATTCAGGCGGATACCAACGAAGCGGTAATCTCGATGGAGCGCAGCACAACGGATGTAGTGGGCGGTGCGTTACTTGCCGAGAACGCGGGCGCAGCGCTCGATGAGATCGAACAGGTTTCGAACCAGATTGCTAGCCTTGTGCAAAACATATCCAACTCGGCCCGGCAACAGGCCAAGGCCGCGGCCGATGTGACTCGGCGCACGACGAGATTGCGTGAAATCGGCCAGCAGACCGGAAAAGCGACGAGGGCGACAGCAGCATCAATTTCGAAACTGTCGGAACTGGCGACGCAGCTTAGAAAAACCGTCGAAGGGTTTGCGTTACCGCCGGAGATGATGCAAGCCAGTGCGCTGAGGGCAACATCGTCGAACGCGCCGCAGGCAACAGCACTCCCGGGTGGCAATCAGGCGAAAACGGAAAAAGCAGCGACCAGCGGATAGACAACAGACCTTCGCGAGCGACACGGACGAGCAGATGACGGGCGATACAAGCATTCATGAGCAAATGATTGGCGACGATTATGCCAGCGGGGCTATCAGCGCGTTGTCGATCATTGGTGTTGAACTCATGGAGACCATTCGAAACGCGCACCTGGCACTGGAAGACTGCGTCGATGGTCGTGGTGGAACCGCAGCACTGAAACGTGCCGGTGAACTATTGCACGAGGCGCGAGGAGCGCTACGAATAACAGAAACCTATGGTGCGGCACTGCTGGTCGAAGAAATGGAGTTGGCTTGTGACTACCTTGCCGCTCTGCGTGCCGGTAAGGGCCGCGAAGACGGTCTTGACGCGCTAACACGTTCGATGGTGCAGCTACCCGTTTATGTCGAACGATTGCTTGCCGGCGGCCGCGACATAGCTCTTGTGTTGCTGCCGATGCTTAATGACCTGCGCGCCGCACGTGGTGAACCTTTGTTGTCCGAAGGTACGATTTTGCTGCTAAATCTTTCTCCGAGCCGTTCGGTAAAGAAAGACGCACCGCGAGAAGGCAGTGGTGAAGATCCGGTGCTCGTCGCAAAGCGCCTGCGGCCGAAGTTTCAGTTGGCCCTGCTTGGCTGGATAAAGGGCGGCGACAGCAAGCGTCATCTCGATACGTTGTCAAAGGTTTCGGCAGCACTGGAGAATTCCTCCACGCGCGACGATATGTATCAGCTCTGGTGGGTTGTTTCAGGCGTGCTGGAAGCATTGCTGGATGGCGGACTGGAAACATCGATTGCAGTTAAGCGCCTGTTGGGTCACGCGGACCGACAGCTCAAATATGTAATTGATGAGGGCCTGACGGCGTACGAGCGGCATCCTGTCGATGACCTGCTGAACAACCTGTTGTACTACGTTGCACGTTCGAGTAATGCTGGCGAACGGATCGGTGAGATCCGCGCAGCGTTCAATCTGGCGGAGTTATTGCCAGGTGACGAGCAGGTTGAGGAGGCGCGTGAGGCGTTGTCGGCGCCGAGCGCCAAGCTCATGGAGACGGTTGCAGCGGCTATCAAGGATGATCTAAGTCGCGTCAAAGACGTTCTCGACATATTCGTTCGCACCGGCATGAACAAGTCGTCGGAGCTCGTACCGCAGCTCGAATTGCTGAAAAAAATTAGCGACACGCTTGGCGTCTTGGGTCTCGGCGAGCTGCGTGGCGATGTGGTCGGCGAGATTGATCGCCTCAAGTCTGTGGTTGAACGCGGCGGTATCGCCAATGATCAGATCATTCTTGACATTGCCTCTACATTACTCCGCGTTGAAGATCGCCTTGATCAACAGCTCCTGCGCCTCACGATGCCGAAAGACCCCGCTACTGCAGGCGGTACGACAGACGACGATCAGGCGTTTCACAAAGTCACTGCGGCAGTGATGCGCGAGTGCATCATTAATCTGGCGCGAATCAAAGAGACGATTAGTCAGAGCTTTACTTCGCAATCAGTATCCCACGGTGTCGACAGCGTGCCGTCACTGATACGCGGAATCAAAGCGGGCTTGTTGATGCTCGACAGAACACGTGCGATGGAGGTGGTCGAGCGTATTGGGCGACTGGTTACAGCGATGCTGAATGCTGGCGGCCCCAAATTACTGGAGCAAAAAGAAACCGACCGGCTCGCTGATGTCATTGTGAGCATCGAGTATTACATGGAAACGGTGAAGGCCGGCCGCAGCGAGCCATGGTACATGCTCGACAACGCTGAGGCTTGCCTGGCCGTGCTGGGTAATATTGGGGAACGCCTGCTCGAGATCAAGCAACAGGAACCCGCTCAGATTGAGTCCACACAAAGACTCTCCGTCCAGGGAATCGATGAGCGTGCAGCTGCAGCCTTGCAGGAGACGTCGGTGGCTGCTGCCCAGCAGCGTGCAGACGTCATTCCATTGCCAGTGGTTGCTGCCAACGCAGCACACACGGATCCGGAACTGCTCGAGCTGTTTATTGAAGAAGCAAAGGAAGAAATTGCCTCGATCAAACGACGCCTGCCAGCGTGGGCAGCGTCGCCGGACGATATGGAAATGCTGATCACTGTCAGGCGCTCCTTCCACACGTTGAAGGGCAGCGGACGTATGGTTGGAGCGGAGCGTATCGGCGAATACGGCTGGGCAGTTGAAAACCTGTTAAATCGACTGATCAACCGCACGCTGTTGCGCACGCCGCCAATGATCGATTTTATTCAACTGGCCGCGGCTGCCCTGCCCGAACTGGTTGAACAACTCGAAGTTGGTACTGAGCCGACAGCCGACATCAGTTTGCTTATCGCACGGGCCAACGCATTTGCCGATGGCGATCCGAACGCGGCGATTCTGACAGTCGCGAGGGCGGCCAGTGAAGAACCGGTTGAGGAAGAACCAGCCCCGGAGATGGACCCTGTTCTTTACGATATTTTTTCGAAGGAAACGGCGGGCCATCTGAAAGTCATTACTGATTATCTCGCTGCTTGCGAAGGACATCAGCCGCCGTTTGATGTCACTGATAAACTGCACCGTGCTTGCCATACGCTCCACGGTAGCGCGAATATGGCGAATGTCGAACGGGGTGTCGCCGTCGCTGCGGCGCTGAATCGATTCGTGCGTCGCGTATTCGATTATAAGATTGGTTTTCAACAGTCGGGTCTTGACGCTTTGCGCGCCGCCGTCCGGGCTATCGAGACCATCGTTGGCGACATCAATAACCTGGACCGGAATCGCGCTGACTACACGGCGCTAATTGAGCACATCACGAAGGTATCGGATGCCACTCGTCCAGCAGATGCACCGCTGCCGGAACCGCAGCCCAAGTCCGTGCAGGAGTTACCGGAACCTGTTATCGAAGAAGTTATTGAAGACGCCGCATACGATGCCGAGATTGCGGCAATTTTTACTGAAGAATCGGCGCAGTTGCTCGAAGAGGCGGATCAGGCGCTTATCGCCTGGACCAAAGACCGGTCCGCGGCGTCCATGGAGGAACTCAAACGCCACTTGCATACATTAAAAGGTGGTGCGCGCATGGCCGGCATTGCTGCCATGGGCAATTTGAGTCACGAACTGGAAACTTTGTTGATCTCGGTCGACGAAGGTCGCGTAAAGCCGACTCCAGCTGTTGAAGATCTTCTGCAGCACAGTATTGATGAGTTGCACCGGATGCGCGACACGGTCATTGCTGGCAAGTCCGTGAAATCCTCGTCCAGGCTGGAACAACGCATCCAGCACGCAAATGCCGGGTTCGAAGTTGCCGATGACATCGACGTTGAGGTCGCGCCTAAGGACGCGACTGTCGAGGAAGCGCCATCGGCCCAGTTCACTATTGAACCGGAAGACACGGTCAGTATGGTGATCGTCAATTCGCCGCTGGCCGAAGAACTGGCTGAAATTAACAAGGGAGAGGCGAGCGATAAACCTGCCGAACCGGAGCTGGAGCTTGAGCTGGAACCCGAACCCGAGCCCAAACCCGAGCCCAAACCCGAGCCCAAACCCGA
>Ga0114947_10000698_pt1 | contig 11928 bp, 11 predicted proteins | sample CR02metaG_FD_99656 | JGI IMG/M metagenome (GOLD analysis project Ga0114947, IMG submission 99656) | Deep subsurface microbial communities from Mariana Trench to uncover new lineages of life (NeLLi) - CR02 metaG | ecosystem: Environmental > Aquatic > Marine > Ocean trench > Sediment ...
AAAATATGGCCAAATCCGGCACCACCGCAGTAGATCAATCTAATTTCTGACAGGCTCCTAGGGAGAGCCTCCCGTCACCAACCATACAATGATGCACGCTCCCTCATTATCGGCCTTGTACAACCCATTACGGTACCACATAATTGATTTCAGGCAAGGTCATAGATTCATGGTTCACTCCAAGATCACTCCCAAACTGATCGAGGAGGGAAGATGGAATGCACACGAACGACGAGGCAATGCAATTGGAAAATAATGAGTATTACAGTTCAGGGGCCGTGGATTCGTCACGTCGTTCTTTTCGCGATTCCTCATGGGCTTTTTGGTCTTTTTCCATAGCTTGGCTTTGTTCGATTTCCTGAATCTCCATGGGTGTAAGGTACTTTAACGCAGTTGCGCCTAAGACTTTCTGATCCGGGGTTCCCTTCAATTGAATATGGAGTAACGCATCAGCTCCCATGATTTGGGCTTTCTTAATCAATTCAAAGTGCAGTTCATCCCAATTGACCTTGGATTTGTCGGCAGATTGTTGAACGTCGATTTCTTCCATTGTTTCATAGGGAATATCAGGCAACTCTTCAAGAATTTCGATGTGTTTGTCCGCATTGAGATTGTCACCCCGAATTGATGTCTCATCCACCACAGACTCTACACGTGGCGCACGGGCGGTCTCGACATCAAAGCTTTTGAGCCGCATGGCGGCTAATGCCGCTTCATGTCGATTGCTACTATGAGAAAGCCGTTCAAGTTTCCCCACACGGTCCTGAGCCTCCTGAAGACTCATCCTGGCCCCTGATTTTCGAAGCGCATTCACCGGCATGACACCACTCCTTAAAAAATTACCTATGGCCTTGCTGCTCAATCCCCTTGATCGTATCCGCTGAAAACCATGTCTGGCAAAACCTGAATGAATGAGACAGGAAACCAGAAACAGAGTATCTACCTGCCCAAGAATCCGATTGTCAATTGATCTTTTGGTAATGTTGTTTCTCTTAATTAAGAAACGTGCCCCCTGTTCTTTGCGTATATAGGGAAGTTTTTTAATCCCACAAGTAACGTCACCCTTAAATTTCTCTTGATCGTTCATTGCCACCATCCCGAATAAGGAATTGTTATTTTAGTATAGATATCGTACGCTAGGTCTTCTTTCTGAAAAAAAGGCGGTCCGTCAATGATGACTTGTCCGAAATGCAAAGCCCGTGGGTGTGTCAAAGATGGCATTGTGAAAGGGAGGCAGCGCTACCTCTGTCATGGGTGCGAATATCGGCATACCGTTCCTTATCGCGGCAAAAGTCCCGCCCTAAAACGGCAGGCTTTAGAGCTGTACCTGGAAGGGCTCGGGTTTCGTTCAATCGGTCGTTTGCTCAACTGTAGTCATGTGGCCGTCTACACTTGGATCAAAGCGTACGGGGAATCCATTGACATGCTTCGCTCAGCCGCTGGCGTGGCCGTGATCGAAATGGACGAATTGCACTCTTATATTGGAGCGAAAAAAACACCTGCTGGCTCTGGGGGGCTATGGATCGCCATGCAAAACAATTCCTCCACTGCGTATTGGGTGCCCGCGATACGGCCACGGGCCAGCAATTATGGGAGGCCGTCAAAAGCGGCCTCCTCCAAGCTGTGATGAGTGATGACTGGAAACCGTACGAACACATGATTCCTGAGGCCCTCCATATCCAGTCCAAAGCGGAGACGTATACCGTGGAAGGGTACAATTGCCTCGTGCGGCACTTCCTGGCCCGTCTTTGCCGGAAATCTAAGTGCTCATAGTAAGAACCATCGTATGCTGCTCTACTCCGTCATGCTCTTCATGCTGAAAGGGAATGAAACTCTAGAGGCTATACATATGGTAACAATGCCCCAAATAACTTCCCAAGGCCGGCAAGGAGTCTCTACGTAACATTCATATTTCAGCTGCCGTTTTTGAACAATGATTCCCGCAGCAATCTGTGGGAAATAGCAAGGTGAATTGTCTACGGAACTTGCTGGTGTCTATAATCAAACAAGGGTGAAGGCGGGCAATCGCATTTCGCTAACGGGAAAGATTGAGAATCCCTACCTTCTTGCAGTAGGAGGGGAATGAGTTGTTGTATTTTTGGACTTTACTTTTTTGAAGGGGGATCACATATGAGTTTGGCAGATAACACCTGTGTGCCGTGTCGGGGAGGGGTTCCCCCATTAGAATCTGAGAAAATTCAAGCATTGTTAGGGCAACTAGAATCGGGGTGGATACCCAACGATCAAGGCCACATTGAACGGACTTATGAGTTTCCCAATTTTGCGGACGCCTTGGCTTTCGTGAACCGAGTGGGAAATGTGGCTGAAATTGAAGGCCATCATCCCGATCTCTACTTGGCCTGGGGAAAGTGCAAGGTGGAGATTTGGACGCATAAAATTCAGGGATTGACCGAAAGTGATTTTTTTCTTGCGGCTAAAGCGGATCGGGCCTATGCCCTTCCTCCTTTAAACTCGTAATTACCTCATGGCAATCAGCCCCACCCTTATCCAGCCGGTCTCTTCTGGAGCCAAACAGGTTGATCCTACCGCTTCTGCTCTCGCGACCGATTTCCGTTCGTTGGGAACCAGAGTCGCGTTGGTGACCATGCCATTTTCTTATTCTAAATTTCCGTCTATTCAATTGGGTACCCTATCGGCGCTCTTAAAATCCCAAGGCATTGGTACGAAAACCTATCACTTCAATTTGCAGTTCGCCCATAAAATTGGCGTGCCGCTCTATGAAATTTTGTGTGAAAAACGGGGGCTATTCGGAGAATGGCTGTTTTCCGCCTTCCTCTTTCGAGATAACCCGAAACATGGTCAATACCCTCAAGTCTTCAAGCCCGTCTTTGAAGAGACGGCACGAGAAGCCGGCTGTTCGATTGGATATTTAGAAGAGATGGCTCGCACGATTGCCCCACAATTTTTAACGTGGGCACTGACTTCAGTAGAATGGGATCAATATGACGTCGTGGGCTTTACATCGACCTTTGATCAAAATGTCGCGAGCTTATCATTAGCCAAATTGATCAAGGATGTATTCCCAAATGGCCGGATTGTTTTTGGTGGAGCCAATTTTGAGGGGGAGATGGGCTTGGAACAGTTTCGGGCGTTTTCCTGGATTGACTACGTGGTTGTTGGAGAGGGCGAAGACACGTTTCCTCCATTGGTACAACATATTTTGCTTAAACAGGAAACGGATATTCCCCATGGTATTGCGCACCGAAAAGAGGGTGCCATTCATTTCACTCCCAACGACCGTTTGGTTACGAAATTCGACCAGGCTCCTCCGCCCGATTATGACGACTACTTTGCTGAATTAGATGTCTTAGACCGTCAAGGGTCCACCGGTCTCAATCGCATTTTATTGTATGAAGGGTCGCGAGGCTGTTGGTGGGGCGAGAAACATCATTGCACCTTTTGCGGCCTGAATGCTCAGGCAATGGATTTTCGGGCCAAGTCTCCCACGCAAGTTGTTGCAGAGTTGGAGTATCTTTCAAGCCGTTACAACACCAGCCGCTTCCGATTGGTCGATAATATTATCGACATGAAATATATAGACAGCTTGTTTGGACAATTGGCCCAACAACACGTGGACCTTGATGTGTTCTTGGAGACCAAGAGCAATCTCAATAAACGCCAAATTCAAACCTTGGCCCGTGGCGGGGTTAAATGCATGCAGCCCGGGATCGAAAGTCTCAGCCAAGCCCAACTCAAGGAAATGGATAAGGGCGTCAGCCCTTTACAAAACATTCAATGTTTAAAATGGAGTCAATATTACCATATCGATTTGTCCTGGAATATTTTGTTAGGTTTTCCTCAGGAGACGAATGCCGATTACCAGAGGCAAATGGAGATCATTCCTTCATTGCTGCATCTCCAGCCACCCGAATCCACCTCCAAATTATGGCTGGAACGATTCAGTCCCTATTATAAATGGCCGGAGCGATATGGGATTCGTCTCACCGGACCTGGCCTGGCTTACGGATTTGTGTACGATGAACGGATAGTGGATTTGACTAAAATCGCGTACGACTTTGAGTATGACATCGATTGGAAAGTGGATCCCCGTGTCTATGACGATTTTGTCCGCCTCGTTCGGGAGTGGAAAGAACGGTATCATTCCCCCAATCGCCCCTTCCTCTTTTTTTCAAAGGCCCTGAGCTATATCACGGTGTATGATGGTCGGGGGGCCAGTCCAACCAGTGAACGATTTGACCAACCGTATGCCTTTATCTTGGAATTTTGCAACGACCAAACGAAGTCCTTTGAGCAAATTCGGAAAGGTCTCCAAGATCAACCCCATACCGGATCGGATAAAGAGATTCAACCGCTCGCCGATCTCTTAACCAGCCTTCAGCAAAAACGCTTACTTTATGAGGAAGAGGGACGGTATTTCACGCTTGCCCTACCCGTGAACCCGCACCGTTAGGCAATCTACTGAAAACCCCTACCTTGGGCTCTGGCTTCATCCCAGATCCCTCTCCCCAAAAAGGGAACATTCCCTGGCTCAGCTCTCATTCAAACTGGGAATTTCCCTCAGCGTCGATTGACAACATCCGGGTCGAGGGGTAGCCTGTCAAGATATCCAAGGATCTACCGATAAAATCTTAGAATATGCCCTACTTGGGAAGAACCTCACGCAATTCTTCTAGCTATCCCATCTTCGGATAACCATGACCTTTCCTCAAACCCTTTTGGCCGGAAGCGTAGTAGTGGCCATTAGCACGTTTGCCCCTTTACTAGGGCTGGCGGAAGTCTCTGGCCCACCTTCCGGGCTTCCCTCGGAATCACTGACTTTCAATTATTCCTTGGCTATTCGTGGCGGTCACCAGAATTTCCTATCCGACAGCCAAAGCCCTCTATCTCTACCTGAGGGTTCAATCAATGATCAGCGTTCGTTTTCCAAAGCACTGAACACACAATCATCTAGCTCGGTGCCGGAATATCTACCTGATGAACAACAACGAAGCTCCTCTCCCGTCGTTATCGTCGAAGAGGTTCCTGCGTATATTATTCACAAACCAGTTTTGCGCCATCAGGAGGCAACCCCTCCAGAAGTTATGATTCCTGTGTCTCCCACGTCAGACGACCAACACCTCAAAACCCAAGAGGAATCCACTGATTCTCCAGACAACATCGCTCTAACTCCGATTGATCTCCAACCTCTTTACATATCTCAGAAGGACCGCTTGCACGCATTTTCCCGTTTTGATTGGCCCCTCCTTCCCGAACTCGATAGTGCGTTCTTTACGAAAGATATCCCAATTTTTTCCCCAAAGACCCAATTACAACCCATCCTGATCACTCTTTCGAAGCCAGAGCCGGACATCACGCGTTACGCACGCGTTTTTGATCGGGCTTGGGAACCCAAAAAAGATGACCCATCTTCAGACTATGGCAGTATCCCATTGGTGCTCAATGCGGCAGTTGAGAAAAATTTGAAATATTTTCAAGAAGGCATTCCTGATCGCTTTCAGACCTATCTAGACCGTTTCCATCACTATAAAGAGGTTGTGGAACCCATCTTTCGGGAATTTGGACTTCCCACTGAACTCATGTATCTGTCGCTTGTAGAATCCGGTTTCAATCCGAAAGCCTATTCTCGCGCACGGGCGTCCGGACCGTGGCAATTCATGAAAGCCACAGGCCGCATGTACAAACTCCATGTTAACTGGTACGTGGATGAACGGCGGGATCCGATAAAATCCACGGTCGCAGCCGCCCACCATCTTCGAGACCTCTATGACCGCTTTGGCTCGTGGCCTCTTGCACTGGCGGCCTATAATGCTGGCAGCGGAAAAATTTCGCGCGCAATCAGAAAGACCAAGACTCGAGATTTTTGGAAGATTCGCCGAACCTGGTACATCCGACGGGAAACCAAAGAATATGTCCCGCGCTTCATTGCCGCCACCCTCATTGCCAAAAATCCAATGGCCTATGGGTTTCAAACCCCTAAGGGTGACCCGCATGAATTTGAAGAAGTCTTGATAGCGAAACGCGTTCATCTCTCCTCGATTACGAAACAAACTGGTATTTCGCTCGAGGAGCTCAAACGATTGAATCCGGAGCTCCGGAGAAATATTGTTCCAAATTCCAAAGGTCCTGGGTACCATCTCAAAGTACCGGTGGGAATGGCCTCTTTAGTCGCCGCACACCACGCCACGCTTCCAGTCTGGACCCAACCGCCACCCCCCCCCACTCAATGGTATCGCGTACGTAGGGGAGACAGCCTGTCCGTCGTTGCCCGACGATTTAGGATGAAAGTGCGCCAACTTAAGGACATGAACAATTTATCAAGCAATCTGATTCGGGTGGGGGCGCGACTGCGCGTACGAAGTGGCGATGAAGATTACGCGGATGATCAAATCATCTCGTACCGGGTTCGGTATGGAGATTCGTTAGGCAAGATTGCTCATCGCTTCAGAACTTCAGTCAGCCATCTCAAAAGACTCAACAATCTTTCGACTCATTTGATTTATCCGGGAGACCGGTTACGCGTGAAAGGCACACCCACACCCCAAAAGTCTCAGACCAGCGGTTCCAAATGGTATCGGATACAACGGGGGGATAGTTTGTGGAGTATTGCTCAGCAGTTCAGCATGAGTGTGCGGGATTTGCGGGCATTAAATAACTTGTCTTCCAGCATTATTAGAGCTGGACATATGCTGACGGTCAGCCACTAATCTTCATCAGCAATCGTTTTATTACTTTTCTTCTCCCAACTTCTCTCTTTCCCCTTCCCCGTTTTGGTTATCTGCCGTCCCTTGGTCTCCTTCAACACCGGTATGTGTTTCAGTTTCTTCAGACTCCTGAGCTTCTTCTGGAACCAAGACCTTCACACGAAGATTGGCTTCGGTCCAAAAGGGAGAAAGGGGAAATTCCTTTATGAGCTGTTTATAGCGCTTGACGGCATCATCCGTTTTTTCCTCAGACTCCGCTAATTTGCCCAATTCAAAAAGCACTTGATCTTTATTGAGCGCATGAGTATTTTCCAATACCGCACCAAAGGCACTCATAGCCGCCTCTCGATTCTCATTGAGTAAATGAGCAAATCCCAACCGTTGCTGAACCAACCCCACCAAAATGTGGTCTTGGGCATGCTCTTGAAGGAACGAGGTGTACACCTCAATCGCATTTTCATATTTTTTGTCTTCCATCAAACTATTGCCCAGTAAAAATGAAGAAACCTTTGCGCTGGGCGTTCCAGGATATTGTTCAAGAATATCCTGGAACATTCCTGATGCCTTTTGGATATTGCTCTTTCCTCTCTCAACATCGTCGAAGGGACGGTCCAAATACATCTGTTGGGCTTGGCCTTGTAATTCCCAGGCCACTTCCTGCTCCTGTTGGGAGAGCCAATTGAACATGACAAGCCCACCAATTAAGACCACCACCACCAGAATGCCGCCCCAAACCAACCTACGGTGTTCCTCCACAAAAAACAAAAACTGTTCCTTGCTGGATATTGCCACCCTCGATTCACTCGCAGCCGATTTACTGGAATTGTCTTTAATTTTATATCCCATCGCCTGTACTTCCTCTCAACAGTAAAAAGACTGCAGATGATTTATTTCTGTCATATCCCACATGAGATATGTATGGTGCCTTATACCCACGTCCCTAGGTCATGTCAAACAGCATTCCACACTATTTGCATCGAGTTGACAAGGTCTAACTCCCTGTTATAATGAGGAAATTGCTGATTTTCTTGTGTTTTTTAGGCGGATAGCTCAATTGGCAGAGCACTGCCTTTACACGGCAGAGGTCGCAGGTTCGATCCCTGTTCCGCCTACCAATTGTTGTTGGGCATAAGATCGGCTCATTCTGATATATTGACCAGCCCACGTCACATAAACTTCCACGGTGGAAGAACTTTGTGGGCTGTTTGCCTAGAACTAGATTTTTCACGGGGCCGTCGTTCAGCCAGGTTAGGACGCCAGATTGTCAATCTGGAAGTCGCGGGTTCAAATCCCGTCGGCCCCGCCATCCCATCTCACGTTGTTCTGTTCTGTATTCACCATCCCCGAGTTACTTCCGACTAGCCTAATGGAGGTCTAAAATACAACTATGCCCTTTGCCAATCCTTCTGAGCTTTTAGGATCCCTTGGTTTATTGTCCATCGTTATTTTGATGATTTTGTCGGTCTTTTCAGTGGTATCCTGGGGAATCATCGTGAATAAGTTTCGACGGTTTCGACAAATCAACCAAGAAGAAACAGAGTTCCTACAAATGTACGAAATAAACCCGGTGGATCAGCTAGCCCTAAGAACCAAGGCCCAAACCTTTCCGTTCAGCCCCAGTTCAGCGATCTATCTTGGAGTGACGGACCGATTACCATCATGCTCCTACCTATTCAGGTCCGACGAGCAAATGGAGACCCAAGGGGCCACCCCGCCACCCAACCGCCAATACTTAGAAAAAGTTGCGCAGCACATCACCCAAACCCAGATTCACCATCAAGAAGCATATCTTCCTTTCTTAGCAACCACGGGGAATATCACACCATTCATTGGTCTCTTGGGAACCGTCATAGGGATTATCAACGCTTTCGGAGAAATCGGCATACAAGGATCCGCAAATATTGCTGCCGTCGCGCCCGGTGTGTCTGAGGCTCTGGTCGCAACAGCGGCTGGGCTCTTTGCTGCCATCCCTGCTGTCATAGCCTATAATTTCTTTCTTTCTAGAATCCGGAAAATGGCCTTTCGCGTTGAGGCCTTTACGATTGAATTTCTTAATACCCTTGAGGAATCTGAAAAAGGCATTGAAGTGGAAGTTGCCCAATGACGACTCACTCTCCACCTCGACAATTTCTTTCAGAGATCAATGTCATTCCCCTCGTTGATGTGGTCTTCGTCTTGCTCATAATTTTCATGGTTACCGCCCCAATGTTGCATCGGGGGTTAGATGTCAATTTGCCTACCTCGGCTGCCAACACTATTAAGGCAGAAGAGCGGTTGATCATCACCATTCAAAAAGACCGCAGTTTGTCTTTGGGCAACGATCCCATTAGCCTGATAGACCTGAGGTCCAGATTACAGGAAGCCAAAGCCTCCAATCCTTTCATTTCAGTCTATTTACGCGCCGACCAGACCGTGCCCTATGGAACCGTGGTACAGATCATGGATGAAGTGAAAGTGGCCAAAATCGAACGCCTTGGAATGGTTACCGGACCGAGAATTGAAACCATCGAAGCAGACAACATTGGAGCTTTACCCTAAATTTCCGTTTCATGGAACATGCAGCATCCCCAAGCCTTATTACTCTTGGGCTCACGGTTGACCCCTCTTCAGAAAGATCATCAATCCGGTGGGGCTTGGCTGCTTCATGCGCACTTCATGCCCTCGTCATCATAATGGCCATGTTTGTAAGGTTTCAACCAGATAGCGAGCAACCTTTTCGAACTATCGATGTGGCGCTGATTTCATTGCCAGCCATGCCGATGACTGCGCCACCAGTGGAAGACACCCTTTCTCCGTTACCGATTGAAACAGCTTCCGAACGATTATCTGAATCGTTGGGTGGAGCCATTAACTCCATTGTCGTTCCCCAAAAACGAGAAGCGACGGCAACACCCATCCCATCCCAAGAACCAAACCTTCAGCCATCTGAAGACCAGTCACCCTTGCTTGATACGCTTCAATTACCTTCGGCTCCCCCAACAATATCTCGCCACACACGTTTACAACGTACAGAGCCCTTGAACATTCCCCCAACGCCGACGCCTCCTTCGACCACAGTACCAAAAAAGGCTCAGACCACGACAAAACCGCCATCACGACCATCTCCCAATCCAGCTATTCCGACACCAAAAGTTCAACCGACAGTGAAACCCGCACCAGCAATACCATCCTTAAGCGCCGTCACGCCATTCCAGAAGACGCAGCCAGCGACGACACCATCCAAGACCCTACCGTCTCCCAAGATAGAGGAAACGCTCAAACGTAACCTTCCCAATATCCCTACACCTTCACAATTCTCCAACATACCAAAGATATCTGACGAACGGTCGCCAACACGGAAACAGCCCCAATCGTCCTCACCGCAAATCTCAGCTCCTTCATTGGCAAAAATTCCCGAACCGCCACGCCAAAAAAGGTCAAGACCAGCCCAACCCAATATTACGGAGACGATCAAGAAACTGATGGCAGGACTCAGATCCACAACGCGAACACCTGTGCCAAAACCGATTCCCCCGAACCGAACGAAACCATCCACCACGACCACCCCATCCATCAAGCCTCCTCCATCAGAAATAGACCAACGAATTGCGAAATTGTCTATACCTGAAGTGCCCCCAATCGCATCGATCAAGCAACGACTGCAATTGCTTGAAGTGCGAGCGACTGCGAGCCCCGGACGTTCCGCGTCCAAGTCGTCTCTGAGGAAAAACCGGTACTTAGCGATGGTGGAAGATACGATTGATCGTCAATGGGTCGCGCCCCCATTATTGTTAACTAGTAGCCCCTTAGTGATCCTGAAATTCCGTATTTCCCGATCCGGAGACATTTCTCGCATTCTTATTGATGAAAGTTCGGGCCATGCCCACTACGATTCTGCGGCTCAACGTGCCGTGCAAACTGTGAACCCCTTACCGCCCTTCCCTTCGGATATTTCTGAGTCATTCTTCGACGTCCAGTATCGATTTATTAAAAATTAAATAAGGATATGGCCTGTTTCATGAAAACTTTACTCCTTTGCCGATTTATCCTCATCTTCCTTACTCCCTATATGCTTACCTGGTTGTTTCCACCTCTACTTTTTGGAGAAGAAACCATCATGGAGGCCACCAGATCAGAATTTCAAAAGATCCCTATCTGGGTCATGAAATTCTCTCCCGTACAGCAAAACCACAAAATTTCAGAGCAACCCCATACACAAGTTCGATCTATTCTGAAAGACGATCTCACTCGCTCACAGGTCTTTGCTGTGACAGCCTTGCCCTCAGTAAATGGCGCATTTTTCGAGAATAAATGCGTCAGTCTTTCTCCCACTCTCAAATCCCACTTTCAAAAAGTCACCGTATCTACCTGGGGAAGATTAGGAATTGGCGGGACCTCCAGTGGTGCTGAAGGGTTGATTTTTGATGCCTGCGCCTTCGATCTTGGACACCAAGATGTGCTCACCGGCAAACGGTACTTTTCCTTAAAAACCAGCGACGCTCTCCTACGACTCATGGCCCACCGGTGGGCCGATGAACTTGTCTATCGATATACGGGAGAACAGGGCATTGCCCGAACCAAGATCGCCTTTGTCGGGGAAAAAGACAACGGACGCGAATTATTCGTGATGGATTATGACGGGTATGGTCCGCAACAAGTCACAGCGGATGGGTACCTCAACCTCATGCCAACTTGGTCACCCGACCGCAAATCTCTCATTTACACGGCCTATCGTGACCGCAAGCAACAAATTATGCGCCGTGAGCTTGCAACGGGTCGAGAGGAGGTGCTGGTGTCCCCGGCTAGTCTCAACATCACCGCAACGTTCGCTCCAGACGGCAAATCGATCACCTATGCTGAGGCCAAAGAAGGCAATTCCGACATCTATCAGATAGAATTGGACAGTCGAAGAACCAAGCAGTTAACCTCTCATTATAGTGCGGATCTGTCCCCGTCATGGTCGCCGGACGGACGGCATCTGGCCTTCACGTCGGATCGGGGAGGCCGCCCCCAAATTTACATCATGGATGCTGATGGCTCCGATGTCAGGCGCTTAACATACGATGGAGACTATAATGCAGCACCCGCATGGTCCCCCAAAGGGGATTGGATCGTGTATGTCTGCCGAGTCCCCGGCGAGGGATTTAAGTTATGCCGTATCAGCCCGAATGGAGAGGAACGGCTTCAAATCACGAGTGGGAAAAGTATCGATGACTCGCCTTCATGGGCCCCGAATGGGCGTCATCTCGTATTCAGTTCGATTAGA
>Ga0114947_10000702_pt1 | contig 11908 bp, 10 predicted proteins | sample CR02metaG_FD_99656 | JGI IMG/M metagenome (GOLD analysis project Ga0114947, IMG submission 99656) | Deep subsurface microbial communities from Mariana Trench to uncover new lineages of life (NeLLi) - CR02 metaG | ecosystem: Environmental > Aquatic > Marine > Ocean trench > Sediment ...
CCGCTCGCTCAATACTTGGGTGCGCCGGTTGAAAACCAGGGCCTCGTGGAGTCCCGCCAGCAGTCCCATGGAGCGGCCGGGAACGGCCGCGACGGCGCCGGGCTCCAAAAGCGAGGAAACGACCTCTTCGCCTTGGCGACCGGTGGATGGATTCCGGCTTTGAGAGAAGGTCGGGAGCGCGTGATCGCGAATTGTGGCCATGCCGCAGAATGGCCGAAGTCCGCTAAGGAGAGATTAATGAGTAGGGGCGGTTTCCGTGGCCGAGCGGCCGCCAGGCCTATCTCCGAGACAGCTCGAGGACGCTGAAGAAGAAGCTCGAAAATATGATCTGGAGCCCGAGGATGAGCGCGGTCGCGCCGGGCAAGACGATGCGCATGGAGACCGTGGGGTCGAGATCGGCGAATTCGCTACGGCCCCAGAATTCGACCGCGTAGATCGACGCGCCGAGACCGCCGAGCAGCAACAGGACGCCGATGATGAGGCCGATTTCCAGGCTGAACAAATCACCGAGCTTGGCGATGCGCGGATCCGCGGGCAACAGCCCGGCGTTGATGGCGTAGATTTTGGCGAACACCGCGAAGGCGACCGCCTGAAATCCGCACACGATGGCGGCGGCGCTGTAGACCAGGGTATGCACGTCGAGCGTCAGCCCGCCCAACTGGCGCGGCCCGGGCAGCAGCCAGATCATGGAGCCCAGGCCCAAGGCCATGAGCGAAGCGCCGGGATAGAGAAACAGCCAGCGCGGGGAGAACAGCAGCAGGAATCGCAGGTGGCGCCAACCGTCCCGCCAGGAGCGCAGATGGGGCGCACGCGAACGGCCGTCGGGCGACAGCGTGGTCGGCACCTCGGCGATTTTCAAGCCTTGGAGCGTGGCCTTGACCACCATCTCGCTGGCGAACTCCATGCCCGACGAGGTCAGGCCCAGGCTCTGGACGGCCTGGCGGTCGAACCCGCGCAAGCCGCAATGAAAGTCGCCGACCGGGCTCTTGAAAAACAGCCGGCCGAAGCCGGTGAGCACCGGATTGCCCAGGTAGCGATGCAGCGGCGGCATGGCGCCCGGCTTGATGCCGCCTTTGAAGCGGTTGCCCATCACCAGGGTATAACCTTCACGAAGTTTCTCAATAAAGTTGTCTAGATCACTGAAATCGTAACTATCATCGGCATCTCCCTGGATGACGTAACGGCCTTTTGCAGCCTCGATGCCGCCAAGAAGCGCACTGCCGTAGCCTTTCTCGGCGACCGCCACCACGCGCGCGCCAAGGCCCTCGGCAATCGCCCGGGAGCCGTCGGTACTGCCGTTGTCGGCGATCAGGACTTCGCCCGTGATGCCGCGGCGCGCCATGTATCCCTGTGCCTTCTTGATGCAGATGGCGAGGGTTTCCGCCTCGTTGAGGCAGGGCATGAGAACCGTCAATTCGCAGGGAGATTCGGGTCCGCTCACGTCCCCAGGCGCCTCCGGCCAATATGAATCGGGCATGTCGCTCTCGAAATCAGGTGGACTCGCGTCCAAAGTATCGAGCGCCGAAGTTTCCGGAACGTTAACCCGGGGTGAACGCCGCGATCAAGGCGGATGGCGCCGCGCCACCGCGCCGAACGGTTGGTTCAAAGGACATTGCTTCTAGTAGGCTTTCTCGCCCTTGAACAGCACCATGACGGTCTTGGCGATAATTCGGAAGTCGAGCCAGACCGACCAATTGTCGATATAATAGAGATCGTGCTCCACGCGTTTCTGAATCTTGTCGAAGGTGTCGGTCTCGCCGCGCCAGCCGTTGACCTGGGCCCAACCGGTGATGCCCGGCTTGACCCGGTGGCGCGCGGCGTACCGGTCGACGACGTCGTCGTAAAGCTGGCCGCCGGCCTTGGCCGCCATGGCGTGTGGCCGCGGTCCGACCAATGACATCTCGCCGCGCAGCACGTTGAACAGCTGCGGCAGTTCGTCCAGGCTCATGCGGCGGAGAAACCTGCCAACCGGCGTAACCCTGGCGTCGTCCTTGGTCGCCAGCTTGTCCGCGTTGGGGTCGGCCAGGTGATGATACATGGTCCGAAACTTCCAAATCTCGATGAGCTGGTCGTTGAACCCATATCTTTGTTGTTTGAACAGCGCCGGGCCGTGCGAACTGAGCTTGACGGCGAGGGCGGTCAGCATCAGTAGCGGTGCTAGCAGGACCAGGAACACGACGGCCAGCACCTTGTCTTCCGCCACCTTCAGTAGGCGCGACCAACCCGATATGGGGCGGTCGAAGAGTGGCAGCATGGGCAGGCCCGCGACCTCGGCGAAGCTGCGGCCGGAGAACTCGAAGCCGGCCAGGTCCGGCGCCAGTCGTATGGCCACCGGAGTCATTGCCAGGCGGTGCGTGACCCGGCGAAGACTCTCCGCATCGTTCCAGGGAAGCGCGATGAAGATCTGATCGACCTGGCCGCATCGAACCATCCGGATCAACGCGTCGAGTCCGCCCAATATCAAGGTGCCGCGAGGCCGCGACCGGCCGGCTTCCCGATCGGGCTCGATGAACCCCAGGACTCGCGTGAGCACGGAATCGTACTCGGCCAGATGGCTCGCGAGCTTGTCCGCCTGCGGGCCGGTTCCGACGATGACGGTCCGATTGGCAAATCGGCCGCGACGGGCCAGGCGCGCGATGCAGTGGCCGAAACAGAGGCGGGCGATGCTCAGAAGCACCGCGCTGGAAACAAACCAGGTCACCAGCCAGACGCGCGAATAGAAATCTGAAATCTTCAGCGCGAAAGCGACACTCAAGAGCAGGGCGAAGGCGACCACCAGGGCCACGAGCATGCGATCGATGCGGAGGCCCCTGGTGAACAGGAAGCCGTCCCAATAGACGCCGAGCCAGTGAAGGATCATGCCCGACATGATCGTGGCGACCAGGACGGTGACCAGGTACTGGCTACCGGTTTGCGGCTCTTCCGGATAGACGTAGAGCAGATAGATGGCGAGCCCGAGCAGCAGGATCAGCGCCACATCGAGGAGGCGCAGAAGATCGCCGATCAGTGCGGCCGAATAGGGCTTCGGGGCCGTTTCCGCGGCTCGCTCGGAGGTGGCTGCATTGACGCTCATTTTTTGCTTTCCGACGTCGCCCGGGGCGCTTCCCGCGCCGGCGCGAACTATCGTTCGCGCGATCATGGACGACAGTGCCATGCATTTATTAACGCCCTGTTTGCAGCTTTCCCGCGGCGTGGCGCTCCGGGTCCGGTGTTTCGGGACCGAGCTTCCGGTTCGACCAATAGCGCCGGTTCAGGCCGAGCCGCCGGTTGAGCGCCCTGGGCAGGCGCCGCGCCGTGCGGCCCAGCCGGTAGCCGCCGTACTTGAGAATCGTGCGCAACAACGCCACCGGGATCAAGTGGGCGGCGTGGGCGCGCAGATAGCGCAGCTCCGAGCTCAGGAAACGCCAGCCGGCACGGTCCGGCCGACCGAACCCGGCGAGCAGCTCCGAGCGGGTGCCATGGAGCACCCCGATATCGAAGTAGCGCCGAAACTCCTCCACCGGGCCGTAGTCGTGGGAGTGGTGGACCCGGGCCTCCGCGGCGTAGCACATGTTCCACCCCTTCCGCAGCAGCGACGCCGCGGCCAGCATGTCTTCGCCGAGGATCGTCCCCTTGGGAAAGCCGCCCACCTCGACCAGCGCGCTGCGCCGGTATGCGGCGAAGGAGTTGGAGCAGAATACCGTCTTGATCCCATAGCGCGCGGCATCGGCGAGCCTGCGCCGGTGGCTTTGGGCCGGATAGTTGAACAACCGTGCATGGGCGCCGATCGGCCCGGCGCCCGGAGACGGCAACTGCCGGCCGTAGGCCATGCCGGTATCGGGGTCCTCGAACGGCGCGGTCAGGTTCGCGAAGGCTTCCGGATGGGCCGGTATCGCGTCTTGGGTCAGAAATATGATGATCTGGACGTCGGTCAGCATCTCGACCGCCATCTGCCGGGTCGCGCCGTGGTCGAAGCTTTCGGGCGCGATGATGGTCACGTCCGCCCCGGCCTCCCGGAAACGCCGCACGGTGTCGTCCCGGGAGTCCGAGTCGACGACCAGGAACCGCGCCGGCCGCAAGGTTTGGCGGCGCAGTGCCGGAAGCAAGCGATCGAGGTGGCCGCCGGCGTTCAATGTCGGGATCACGAGCCCGATTCGGGGCGCCTGGGTCGGGTGCTCCGGGCCTGTTTTTCCGGTGGTTAGATTAGATTCTCGGCTCATCTGCCCCTAGCGGCGGATCGGAGGTTCGAAGCGGGAGCTGCGGCTCCGGGGCCGCGTACCCCCTGTGATTCGCTGCGCCGATCCGCTAAATTCCTATTGCAATTCGACATGCAGGTGAAACAGAACTGTGGCTCTAACCCACGCTGGCGGCCGAGCCACGCCGCCGATCGACCCGGACAGCGGGCGAATGCAGGACCTCAACAATGTTGGTCGAGAGATTTAAAATTCGTGAAGTTGTCGCGATACGTCCGGATCGCCACCAGGACGCGCGCGGTTTTTTCTCCGAGACCTACAGCCGGCGCGCGCTGGCTGAGGCCGGGATCGACACCGAGTTCGTCCAGGACAACCATTCGCTCTCGGTGCCGCGGGGAACGCTGCGCGGCCTGCATTTCCAGGCGCCGCCCGCGGCCCAAGCCAAGCTCGTCCGCGTGGTCCGCGGCGCTATATTCGATGTCGCCGTGGATATCCGCGCAGGCTCGCCCAGCTATGGACAGCACGTGGGTTGCCGGCTGAGCGCGAAGGAATGGAACCAGCTCTATGTCCCCGTCGGCTTCGCCCATGGTTTCTGCACCTTGGAGCCGGACACCGAGGTGATCTACAAGGTGTCCGGCTATTATGCGCCCGAGCACGATCGCGGGCTGCTATGGAACGACCCCGCGCTCGCGATCGACTGGCCGGTTTCGGAGCCGCTGCTTTCGGAGAAGGACCGGTCCCATCCGCTGTTGCGCCATATGCCGGAGTGTTTCACATACAAACCAATAGTTAACGGATAGAGAATAGCGTCGCGTCCGGGCAATTGGAAAAAGCGCGGGAGAGGAACATTGAAGCTCTTGGTCACCGGCGGGTCCGGATTCATCGGTTCGGCAGTGATTCGCTTCGTCGTCCGCGAGACGGACGCGCGGGTGGTCAACGTCGACAAGCTGACCTACGCCGCGACGCCCGACGCCCTCAACGAGGTCGAGGGCGATCCGCGCTACGCCTTCGAAAAGCTCGACATCTGCGACGGATCGGCGCTGCGCCGGGTGCTGGCCCAACACCGGCCGGACGCCGTGATGCATCTGGCGGCTGAATCCCATGTCGATCGCTCGATCGACAGCCCCGCGGATTTCATCGAGACCAACCTGGTGGGCACCTACACGCTGCTGGAAGCGGCCTGTGCCTACTGGAACGAGCTGGCGGGCGCGGCGCGGGACCGCTTTCGCTTTCACCACATCTCGACCGACGAGGTCTACGGGTCGCTTGGCGAAACCGGCCGGTTCACGGAGCAGACGCCGTACCGCCCGAATTCTCCCTATTCCGCCAGCAAGGCCGGTTCCGACCATCTGGTGCGGGCGTGGCACCATACCTTCGGGCTGCCGGTGGTGACCAGCAACTGCTCCAACAACTACGGCCCCTACCAGTTCCCCGAAAAACTCATTCCGCTGATGACCATCAACGCGCTGGAAGGCGCACCACTGCCGGTCTACGGCGGTGGCGAGAACGTCCGCGACTGGCTTTACGTCGAGGATCATGCGCGCGCGCTGTGGACCATACTGACCCAAGGACGGCCCGGAGAGACCTACAACGTCGGCGGCGACAGCGAGCTGCGCAACCTCGACGTGGTCGGCATGATCTGCGATCTGGTGGACGAGTTGGCGCCGCGTCCGGGTACTGCGCCGCGCCGCGAGCTGATCGCTTTCGTAAAGGACCGTCCGGGCCACGATCTGCGCTACGCCATCGACGCCGCCAAGATTCGCGCGGAGTTGGGTTGGGCGCCAGCCGAGACCTTCGCCAGCGGCCTGCGCCGGACCGTGGCCTGGTATCTGGACAACCGGGATTGGTGGAACAAGATTCGCGGCGCAAGCTATGATGGCGCGCGCCTCGGCCTGAGCGCCGGCGCAGGCCAGGCCTCGCGCTGACGCGTGCGCGGCTAGCGGTGACGGGGACGGGACAGCGGATGCGGGTGCTGGTATTCGGCGGTGACGGACAGCTCGGCCAGGAATTCCGCCGACTGGGCGGGCGTGACGGGCACCAGGTGATCGCCTTGACAAAAAACCAGGCCGACATCACCCGGCCCGCCGTGGCGCTCGCCGCGGTCCGGGATGCGGGCGCCGAGGCGGTCGTCAACGCCGCCGCCTACACGGCGGTCGACCGGGCCGAAAACGAACCGGAGCTGGCTTTTTCGGTCAATCGCGACGGCGCGCGCCACGTCGCCGCCGCCTGCGCGGAGCGGTCGCTGCCGGTGGTGCACATTTCGACCGACTATGTGTTCGACGGCACCAAGCAAGGCGCCTACGCCGCCGACGATCCGGTCGCGCCGATGGGCGTCTACGGCGCCAGCAAGGAGGCCGGCGAGCGGGCCGTGCGCGACGCCCACGACCGCCACGTGATCCTGCGCACCTCCTGGGTGTTCGGCGCCTATGGCCACAACTTCGTCAAGACCATGCTGCGGCTCGGCGCGGAACGCGAGAAACTCGGCGTGGTCGGCGACCAATTCGGCTGCCCGACCCCGGCGCCGGATCTGGCGGCGGCGGTCCTGGACATCCTTCCGCTGTTGGGGAAAGGTCGTTGGGGAACCTACCATTACTGCGGGACGGGGCGGACATCGCGGTATGGGTTCGCCAAGCAGATCTTCGAGTTGCGCGAAGCGATCACGGGTGCGCCGCCGCCGCGATTGTGCGCGATCGCCACGGCGGAATTTCCGACCCTGGCGGCGCGGCCGGCCAATTCCGAGCTGGATTGCTCGGGTTTCGCGGCGGCCTTCGGTTTCGCGCCACGGTCCTGGAAACCGGGCCTCGCCGAGGTCTTGGACCAACTCCTGACAGCGTGAAAGGGTCTCCATGAAGGGCATTATTCTGGCCGGCGGCTCGGGAACGCGCCTCTATCCGATCACCCGGTCGATCAGCAAGCAGCTGCTGCCGGTCTACGACAAGCCGATGATTTATTATCCACTGTCCGTGCTCATGATGGCCGGAATTCGCGAGATTCTGGTGATCACGACGCCAGAGGACGAGATTCTCTTCGAATCGCTCCTGGCCGACGGCACCCAGTGGGGCCTGCGCCTGGACTACGCCGTCCAGCCCGACCCCGGCGGCCTGGCGCAGGCCTTCATCATCGGCCGGGACTTCGTGGGTACCGACGACTGCTGCCTGGTTCTGGGCGACAACATCTTCTACGGCCACGGCTTTCAGCAGCAGCTCATGGCCGCCGCGGCGCGCGGCAAGGGCGCCACGGTGTTCGGCTACCGGGTGCGCGATCCGGAGCGTTACGGTGTGATCGAGTTCGACGCCGCCGGCCGCGCGGTCAGCATCGAGGAGAAGCCGGTCCAGCCGCGTTCCAATTACGCGGTCACGGGCCTGTATTTCTACGACAACCGGGTGCTCGACGTGGCCGCGAATATCGCGCCCTCGGCCCGTGGCGAGCTCGAGATCACCGACGTCAACAGGTGGTACCTGGAGGCCGGCGAGCTTTCGGTCGAGTTGCTGGGCCGGGGCTTTGCCTGGCTCGATACCGGCACCCATGACAGCCTGATGGATGCCGGCCAGTTCGTTCAGACCATCGAACGGCGCCAAGGCCTGAAAATCGCCTGCATCGAGGAGATCGCCTACCGCAAGGGTTTCATCGACCGCGCCCGGTTGGAGGCCCTGGCCGAGCCGCTGAGCAAAAACGAATACGGCGAGTATCTGCTGCGGATAGCGGCGGAAAATTGACAGTGGGGGGCGATCAAGTGTGGAAGAACCTTTTCGGGACGTGACATGACCGCCCAGACCGGAGACACCATCGACATCCTGCTGGCCACCTATAACGGCGAGGCCTTCCTCGAGGAGCAGCTCGACTCGATCGCGGCGCAGACGCATGGGGACTGGCAGCTGATCGCGCGCGACGATGGCTCGTCCGACCGAACGGCAGCAATCCTCGACGCCTTCCGGGCGCGGCACTCGGATAAGGTGGTGGTGCTGCGGGACGGGGACGGGAACCTCGGCCTGGTCCAAAACTTCTCCCGCCTGATGGAGGTTTCCGACGCGCCCTACGCCGCCTTCTGCGACCAGGATGACGTATGGATGCCGGAGAAGCTCGAACTCAGCCTGGCCAAGATGCGCGAATTAGAACGGGAACATGGCGCCGAGACGCCGCTCTTGGTGTTTACGGACCTCACGGTGGTGGATGAGGGCCTCAACGTCATTCATGACTCGTTCTGGCACTATGCCAATTTGCGGCCAGATCGGTGTAACTCTCTGAATCGGCTGCTGCTACATAACGTTGTGACCGGGTGCACCGCGCTCATGAATGGGCCGTTGGTGAAGAAGGGGGTTCCAATTCCCAGCGATGCGCACGTTCACGATTGGTGGGTTGTACTGGTTGCGTCGACCTTTGGCAAAGCCGCCTATATCTCGCGCCCGACGGTTCGTTATCGGCAACACGGTCGAAACATGCTGGGCGCAAGTCCGGGCACTCTATTCGTGCATCTGATCCGGCTTCCCATGTATTTGTTCAAGATCGTGTTCGAACGCGATCGCAGCCGGCGCCGTGTGCAAAAAATGTATCGGCAGGGCGAAGCTTTCTATCGAAGGTATCGCGACCATCTCGAGGACGATGTTCGGCGTGACTTAGCGGTGTTCGTGGATATTCCAAAGCGGCATTTCCTCGTGAGAGTCCGCGCCCTGCAAAAGTCCGCGTTCATGCCGATAGGGTTCTTCAATTCCATACGGCACATTCTTTACTCTCACGAATAGCGCAACCCGGCGCATCTTTCGGCACAAGGCCTAACGTGGCGACGCGATCCTGTTAACGTGCAGGTGTATGAGTCCGATGTCGTAGTCGCCGGCACCTTCCAATACGGCCGGCCACGAACTCAGGGTCTTGTCTCCGAGCGGATTGTCCCGCAGCAACATGACCTTCAAAAATGGGCAGCCGTAGTCCTCTACAAGAAGCCGCCACAAGGCGAGGCTCGAATTCGCCGGCTTGTTCACATCGGAGATCTTCTCAGCCTGTGTCACGAGGCGCGGATGTTCGCTCTTGATACGCGCGTATTCGCAAAGTGCGCCGAGATGAAAGCCGGCTTTCAACAGCCTCTCCGACAGTCCGATTTCACATTCTCTGACGAGTGAAATCTTGAATTTGTGGTACGGAAGTTTCGACCAAAAACGCTGAAACGGCCGGCTTTCGAACGTGGTCTTGGAGAAGACAAGAAAATAACTCTGCAAATGATAACGAAACTCGTAGGAATCCGTTATGCCCCAAAGATCCAGGTTCCGGCTCTCCATTCTCGCGAACACATCCCGTAGGTCGCGCACCGGTCCATAGACGCTGTCGTTGGCGAGAACCAGTCGGTCGTAGGTGGAAAGAGTGCCCACGAAGTCGAAGCCGACCTTCCAAGAACTGAAGTCAAACCCGACGTTCTCGCGAACGATGATGCTGCGGCAAAACGGCAATGCCGAGGTAATGCTGTCGTCACGCAGATTTTCGGAGGTGCTGATGAGTATTATTTCGTACCCTAAGCCGTGCAACTGCTCGAGATAGTGGACCACATGGTCATCCAAGATGCCGTCACGGTCGTAATGCGCGAAAAGGCAAAGCCCCTTTAAGGATGCCGACGGCGGGGCGCCGTCGATGATCCTGATAATCGCCGGGTCGGATTTCCCGATGTTCCGACTCAAGAAATCCAAGACAGACCAATATCTTGCCCTTAGCTCCAGCCTTGCCATGTTGAGGCGGCCGATGAGATTTCCTTGTCTGATCACTTTTCTTCCGCCTTGGTGGAATACGATACAGATTATGCGGGATCGGTTTCAGCCCAGGGAGGCGCCAGAAAGGGCATCTGACGGTGCCATGGAGTGGCTCGGCTCCGACTCGTTCATGGCCCACGTTCCGGCAGCATCGCTAACAGTAAGCGCCGCTCGTCCCGTCCCAGGAACCACATCCAGATCATGAGCGGCGCGCCAATCAACCCGGCCGCTGTCAGCGCTAGTTGAACCGTCCCGTGGAGGTTCAAGCCCAGGAGCAGCAGCAGCGCACCAAGAATCACGCCAATGGCTATCGCCGGCCGGCGATCCTCGCTCAGCTCCGGAAGCAGGCGCCGCGCGAAAACAGCGAGAACCAATCCGTCCACCGCGACACGCAATGCCCAGACCAGGGCCGTACCCACGATGCCCCACGTCTGCGTGCACCACGCCAGCAGGAGGAGATAGGGGAGGAGCTCGGCGAGATGCAGCTTGGCGGTCAGGTCGGGTCGGCCCAGCGCCTGGATCAGGGCGAAGGGCACCTGTGCCAGGGAGTTGATGAGTACGGCGACCGCCATGATCTGCAGGACCGGGGTGCTATGCGCGGCGAAGTCGGGGCCCAGCCAAAGGCTCAGCAGCGGCTCGGCGAAACCGACGAGAATCACGGTGGGTGGTACCAGCAACATGAGATTGGCTGCCAGGCCACCCCTGAATAGCCGCGCCACACGCGCCCGATCGTGTTGTAGCACCGAGGTGAAGGCCGGGAACAGGACGCCCACGACCGCGCCGGGTACGATCCACAGGCGCGTCACCGCCTCGTGCGGCGTCGCGTAGTATGCCACCGCCGACATGGAGATCATCGCGCCGATGAGGAAGCGGTCCAGGTAGACCATCAGCGGGCCGATCACGTTGGAGACCGTGATCCAACCACCGAAGCGCAGCAGTCCGTGCACATCGGTGCGATTCCACTTCGACTCGCCCCTCCGAAACGGCGCGATCCGCCAGCACAACCAAGCGAGCACAGCGGCATTCAGGGTCCGACTGGCGATCAGGACGGCCACCGCCAGGGTGAGATCGGGCCAGAAGGTGGCAACGAGTGCCTGCCCCAGGAAGTTGGCGGCGGAGAAGGGAACGCGCAGGCCGTTGATTACGGCAAAGCGCTGGTACGCGCTGAGCACGGCGCCCAGGCCGCTGCCCACTACGATGAACGGCAATCCCAAGGCGACCAGCCGTAAGCTAGTCACCGCCTCGTCCTGGTAGATCTCGGGGACCGTGAGGAGGCCGCGGACCAGCGGGCCGGCGAGCGTCGACAGCAACAACCCGCCCAACGCCCCGAGAACGACCATCGCCGCTATGCCGGGCCAAACGACAGACGGCACCTCATGGGGTTTACCCGCGCCCAGCCGATCGGCCGTCATCTGGGTGAGGGCCCGGCCGATGCCCAGGTCGATCAGTCCGAAGTAGCCGATCAGCGCCCACACCAGCAGCAAGACGCCGAAGCGGACGGTTCCCAGGCCATCGATGATGAACGGCATGGCGGCCAGGGCGAAGAGCAGTGGAATGCCGCCGCCGACCAGGCTCCAGAGCGTGTTGACGCCGAGCCGGCGCCCGCCCACGTCGACTGCGTCAGCGACCGCCATTCTACCAACAGTCACGTTGGCCGTCCCGGTCCGAGTCGAGCGCGCGGCCTCCAGGGCCGGCCAGCCCAATCATGATGCACTCCTCGCCGCTTTCACGGTCGAACCGGTGACGTGCCAACGCCGCAATCTGAAACAGGGTGCCCGCGATGCGAGCTAGGAAGTCCGGTAGCTCGTGGACGCCGCAACGTCCCTTGCGCGCGAGCTCTGAGCTGCGCACGGCGATTCCTTCAGCGTTAGCGGCCGAGGTGGTCACTCGAATGTCGTTCAGTCCGGCCCGCCGGGCGACTCCGGCCAATGTGCGCGGGTAGAAAAGATGCAGGTGCCGCGGTGGCTCCAGGCCGCGCCAATCGGCATCGAACCAACGATGCCC
>Ga0114947_10000712_pt1 | contig 11826 bp, 8 predicted proteins | sample CR02metaG_FD_99656 | JGI IMG/M metagenome (GOLD analysis project Ga0114947, IMG submission 99656) | Deep subsurface microbial communities from Mariana Trench to uncover new lineages of life (NeLLi) - CR02 metaG | ecosystem: Environmental > Aquatic > Marine > Ocean trench > Sediment ...
TCTGTATTTTATTTTTTTATTATGAAGGTAATCCAATATTTCTTTTTTTGAGAGAACAAGAATCGGGCGGATAATTTTTTCTCTTCTTTCGGGAATGCCCGATAAACCTTTAATTCCCGTACCTTTAATTAAATTAAGCAAAACAGTTTCAGCGTTATCATCTGCATTATGTGCAGTTGCAATTTTTGTGTAATTATGAGTTTTAGCAATCTTTAGTAGCTCACCATATCTTAATTCTCTGCCAGCTTCTTCAATCGACATTCGTTTTCTTTTTGCGAAAAGCTTTACATTTTTCGAAGAAGAAAAGAACGGAATTCTTTTTTGTGCAGTAAGGTTTTTACAAAATTGCTCGTCAATATTTGCTTCTTTTCCTCTTAAATTATGGTTAAGATGAAAAGCAGCTATTTCCATATTAAATCTTCTTTTATACTTAAGAAGAAACTCTAATAAAAAAACAGAATCTGCTCCGCCGCTTAGTGCAACTAAAATACTGTCACCGTTATCAATAAGTTTTTTATTCAGAATAAACTTTACAACTTTTTGTTCAGTTGATTTAATCATTTCTTCTACTAAAGAGTAATTCCTAAAATATAAACTTAATAAATTGCCGGGCAATTAATTAAGTAATCCTTAAGACCGGAGAATATGGTAGCGTATTTTGATTTCTACTGATTGCTATTCAATACTCAATATTTCAAATTCAAGTATACCTGCAGGTGCTTTTACTTTTACTTTCTCTCCAACTTTTGCACCTATTAATCCCTTACCCACTGGAGAAGTTACAGAAATTTTTCCTGCCTGAAAATCTGCCTCTTCAGGAGAGACGAGAATGTAATCGAAAGATTTTTTTGTTTTTAGATTTTTAATCTTTACCTGGGATAAAATTCCAACCTGCCCTTTAGTTAACTGAGATTTATCTATTATCCTTGCTCGGGAAAGAGCATCCTCTATCTGGCTTATTTTCAGTTCGAACAAACCTTGTTCTTCTTTAGCGGCATCATATTCGGCATTTTCCGAAAGATCGCCATGAGCACGCGCAGTAGCGATTTTTTCAGCCATTTTTTTTCTGCCGTTAGTTTTCATTTCTTTTAATTCTTTTTCTATTTCCACTAATCTTTCTTTAGTCAGATAAACAAAATTTCCCTGGGACATGTTTACTTCTCTTGTTAATGAATGATTTAAAAAAAATTGCCACCGTCTCGTTATATCGGGACAGTGGCATGGCAAAAATATAAATTTAGTGGAATGATGTCAAGACATCTATTAAATAAGTAGTGTTCTCAAAATTTTCCCTTTGTTAGATCATTTTAAAAGTATCCCTGACTACGGTCGGGATTACTACTCAAATCACTGGGTTATTTGAGCAGTAACATCTTCTTTGATTGAGTAAATTCACCTGTGCTCAAAGTGTAAATATAAATTCCACTTGGCAAATTAGAAGCATCAAACTCAACCTCATAAATTCCTGTTGGTTTTTCTTCATTAACTAAAGTTGCTATTTCATTTCCTAAAACATCGTAAACTTTCATACTCACAAATTGCCTACTACTTACCGCATACTGAATAAGGGTGCTTGGATTAAACGGATTCGGATAATTCTGCTCTAATGTAAAGTTGCTAATAACAATTTCATCTTCAACTCCAGTAATCGGGAATGTCATTGTTTGATAATACCATACGCAGTCATTTGACCATTCATTTTCACTGAAAAGAGAAACACCGGGTATTGCATCTTCTAAATAAAGAAAATGAACTTTTAGGTTACCACCTCCACTCTCACCATCATTAACCAATCTTGAAGCAAGAACAGGAAATTCTTCCATTACACCAGCATCACCCTGAAGAATAGCGGGAGTTTCCCAGGTTGCACCGCCATCAAATGATACTGTATAATAAATATCAGTGTAAAATATTTCAAGAGTATTAGGACCACCATCACCAGGGAATAAATTTATTGGACTGTTACCTATTTCACCAGTATATTCAGGACCTTGCCAAGCTACAAATATAATCTGCCCATCATCAGAAACAGAAATTGAACCATAAGAATTACCAATACCATTTCCCGGACGATGAGTAGCAAGATCGGTTCCAAATCCATCATCAGGTGCTTCCATAGATTCAGGAGTTACGGCAATCCAATTCTGATGATTACTGTTCCAGTAGAGCATTGGATATACATTTACTGTATCGGGACCACCCATATAAAGACCCTCGCCATATCCATTAGCTGTTATATGGGATATTCCAAGATCATCCACTGTTAAAGATACCTGGGCGAAGTTTTCAAAGTAAGGTGCATAATCCCTGTTAACTATTTGCCCATATTGCGGGTGTAAACCTGAACCAACACCAATAATTGAACCACTCCACGTAACTCCTCCATCGCGAGAACCATACAGGTAACATACATCAGGATTTCCCATTGTTCCAGGACCAGCATAAATACCGAATGTTTGAATTGTCATATTATCTGCTGATTTTTGAACAGGGTTCTCAGCAGGTCCATCACTTATAGCAGTTTCATCAAATTCCGGGTCGCCATCACCGATTGGGAAGAGTAAATCAAATGTAGCTCCTGCATCTGTTGAAGCATACATATTCAAATCAGAACTTGAAGCTATAATAGCATCCGGAGTATAAACAAATGAGGGCGACCCGCTACCAAAAGTTGTTTGCGGAAATGGCAACACAGGCTCAAAGTTAACAAGATCAATTCTTGAATGATAACTCGTGCCGCCGAAATGTCCCATAACAAGTGCTTCGCCGTCAAACGGTCCTCCAACACAATATTGCAAGACCGGAAATCCACCACCTTGGGAAGTATCAAACGCAAGAAATTTATCAATAACGCCAAAAGCTTTATAGCCAAAATAACTCAATCTGTCACCACCTGGATCTCCAAGTCTTCCCATTGCTACCATAATCGGATCTAAGATACCATCAGCATCAAGATCAACCAAATCAATCATAGCACGAGTTGAGTTATTCGTCATATAATCGTAACCGGTCACAAGAAATTCCTCGCCAGGAGTATTTGGTTGATTTGATACAAACGAAGTGTTATTTGCTATCGGATTATTTCCCTGGGGAATTTGCATCTCTTCAATTTGCACATTGCGGCTTTGTGCAATAAGAAGTGAAGAAGATATTAAACAAGTAACTATAAGGAGTTTCATCAGCCTCTCCTTTCTTATTGTTACAAATGATTCTAAATCAATTATAGATTAAACTGATATTGAATTTTTCAATAACATAGTAGCAATTAATTACTCCAATTTCAAGCATATTTTAAAAAAGACGATCATCTCTGACCGCCCTAAAAGTTTACATTCTCTACACAAAGGAATTGATTCGGATTACCCTTATTAGTCATTTGAATAAAATTATCTTCTCGAGTGTAAATATCTATACATACTCGTTTCATCTTTTTAAATTCTATCTATTTAATTAACTTTCATTAATGAAATACAAAAAAATAAAAGTAGCTATCGTTTATAACGAAGCCGCACCCGAGCTTTACAAAAAATCTGCAGAATCCGAAATATCCACAGGAAGTTTTGTACCTTATTTTGAAGTTGAAGAACTCACTCCAATGGAGGAGTTCGACTATATTGCCAAAAAACTAAAAAGAGTAGGTATAAATGCATACACTTTGAACATATTGGATAATATTCAGTTGATGCTGAATGATTTTAAGAAAAGCAAACCTGATGTGATTTTCAATTTTGTTGAGTTGTACAAAGATGAACCTCAATACGAAATGAATGTGGTGGGACTGTACGAACTACTCGGAATTCCTTACACTGGCGCACATTCAATGGCACTAGCAAATTGCCAGAGTAAAATTTTTGTAAAACGATTGCTTCGCTCAAAAGGGATAAACACTCCCAACTTTTTTATTGTGAAAGATGAAAATAGAAGGTATCATCACAAACTAAACTTTCCTCTTATGGTTAAACCGGCTTTGGAAGATGCAAGTGTTGGCATTGAGAATGAATCGATTGTAATTGATAATAAGCAACTGAAAGAAAGAATAAATTATATACTTAAATATTTTTATCAGCCGGCACTTGTTGAAGAATATATAGAAGGAAGGGAATTAAATGTGGCAGTTTTAGGCGATAAAAAACCAAGGGCTTTGCCTATAAGTGAAATAGATTTTTCAAGAATGCCGAAAAATCTTTACAACATAGTAAGCTACCAGGCAAAGTGGGATCCAAATCACGAATCATATCATAAAACTATTCCTAAATGTCCTGCCCGCCTTCCAAAAAAAGTTGAGGCAAAAGCAAAAGAAATTGCGTTAGCTTCATTTAAAATAATGGGCTGCAGAGATTATGCAAGAATTGATATGCGTCTTTCAAAAGATAATGAGTTGTTTGTACTGGAAGTTAATCCGAATCCTGATTTAACAGACGGTGCAGGATTTATGCGTTCCGCAGGTGTTGCTGGGTTAAGTTATGCACAGGCACTAAAAAAAATTGCGTTGTTGGCGTGGGAAAGAAGATTGAATGGAAATTGAAGTTTTAACTTAAAGCCGCGTTTTAATTATCTCAATTATTTCCGTAAGATTTTGTGCTTCAAAATCCGGTTTGATTTTAGTATCATCGTCCAACGGATAATTTGTTTTGCCAGTATAGATTAAAATTCCTTTTCCACCTGCTTGTTGAGCACCAATGATGTCACTATCAATATCATCTCCGATCATTATAAAATCTGAACCTTTTGGAAATCCTAATAAATCTAAGGCAGACTGAAAATAAATGGGTGATGGTTTGCCAATTAATATTGCTGTTTTCCCTGATGCAAATTCAATAGCATTTATAAAAGCTCCGGCATCTAATGAAAGTTTTCCTTCGGGATACCAATATTTGTTTTTGTGCATTGCAACAAATTCCGCACCGGTATAAACTTTGTTGAAAATTTCATTCATCATTTGAAAATCCCACCTTTCGCCATTATCTCCAATTATTATTGCTTCGGGATTTTCATCATCGATATAATTATTAAAGAGTTGTTTGATTTCATCAACACAATAGACTGATACTTTTTTATAATGTTCTTTTACATAATGAAGAGTTGCATCGGCTGCGGTCATCGCAGGAATATCAGAAGGAAGGTTATTATCTATTAATAATTGTGTGATGTCTTTACCAGTTTTTAAAGTGGAATTGCTGATAATGTAAGAAGGAATATTTTTCTCAAATAAGAATTTTAAAAATTTACCGGCATCCGGTGCGGGGTTTTTAACTAATCTTATTACCCCATCAAAGTCTATAAGTATTGGGAGTTTGTTCATATAAAAAAGGCGGCTAAAAGCCGCCATAAAAAATTATACTTTTATTTTTGCTAATTGCGGAAATTTAGCTTTTACTAATTCATACGAACCGAACATCAGTGCTACAAAAAAGAGATCGCCTAATAATGTATAATGGAAGAAAGGAATTGCAGCAGTGTAACTTGCAGCAAGTCCGCTTAAATCTTTTGGATAATAAAGTCCGGCTATCCAAACCGCAAAGTTTGTAACAACAAAAAACAGAACCGATGCAGAAACCGAAGCGAGAAAAATGTTAGACACTTTTTTCTGTTTTATCATTAGCATTCCAATACCAACTATAATAACAAAGCTCAAATAAACTGCCCACATTGCAGAATGGAATCCGAGAATTAAATCGGTTAAAAACATTGCGGCAAGCGGAATTAAAAATGCCACCCACCTTTTTGTAAAATATGCGCCGCCAAATAATGCCATTGCCGCAATTGGTGCAAAGTTTGGAGGATGCGGAATAAGTCTTACAAAAGCTGCAATAAATATCATCCCAGTTAATATTAAAAAGCCGGGTTTAATTTTATTTGTACTCATTATAATCTCCATTTTTAAATTTGATTATTTAATTTCAATTTCTTAGTGAAATATAAAATAAAAAAACTTTATCTCACTAAAAAATATAATTTATTTTATTACAATTGTGCCGGGATTTAATCCCACATTAAACCTGCCGGTTTCATTCCCATTTAAATCGAACGTAACAACCTCTCCGTTTTGAGTGAAATCCTTCGGGTTACCGCAATAGATGACTGATCGAAACAAATCATAAGATATTGAATAAATCACACCAAAAAAACTATTTACAGTCGTTCCTGAAATTAATGGCGATACGGATTTGGTTGTAAGATCAACCTTAATCACACCATCGTTGTTTATTACAAGCATCGTATTTGCATCTGTAAAGCATGCTTCTCCAGGATTCTTTTTTACTTGTATTGAATCAACAACTGTGTTTGCAACGGGATCAATTTTATAAATACCGCTGAATATAGTTGTATCGCTAAAAGAGCCAGTACATACAACATAAATAAAATTATCAACCCCATTCAAAACAAAGCGCGGGTTAAGCCCAACCTGCAGTGTAGCGACAACTATATCGGAAGCCATATCAATCACACTAACGGTATTATCAAAACCGAATCCCGAATTGGCAACAAACAATTTTCCGTTTGCTTCTCTTATTCCTTCCGGCTTACTTCCAACATTAATTCTTACTGTAACTGTTTTGGTTTGAAGATCTAGTTTTGCCACCTGATCCAAATTTAAGTTTGTTACATAAGCTGTGTTTTCATCTTTCACATAAATTTCTCTCGGGCTTCCGTTCATTCCCAAATCAATAAATCCGAAACTTTTAAAATCAGTCAAGTTTATTATTTCAACTTTGTTCGAGTTATCAACAGCGATATATCCTTTACTGCCGAGGATAGTCATAGAGTTTGCATTATCTCCCAAAGGATTTCCGTTATTTGCAGACGAATAAACATTATTAGTAACCGAACCATCTTCAAGATTTTTATAAGATAAACTTGCATTGTTTTGCCCGAATAATCCTTCGTTAACAACATATACTCCGCTTGGATTTGCCGGTGGTGGTGGGTTGATCGAGTCGTCCGTTTCGCTGCAGCCAATTATAATAAGCAGCAACAGAGCATTTAACAAAATAAGTTTAATCATAGTATCTCCAAGTTATAGGTTATTAAAAATGTTCTTAAGGGCATGGGGTAAGATTGAATTATAAAATATGATTCGTTGAAGAGATTGTAAGCTGTTAGAACTAATGATTGTTTAAAATTTAAAATCTCAAATCTGTAGGAAACGGAAGCGTCGAAAACAACATACTGCGGCAGTACTGAGTTCACATCGTTATCCGATGTATAGAATCTTTCACTTACATACGATGTATAGGTTGAAAGTGTGAAATCATACAGGTTAAAAGTTATATTAAAATTAAATTGGTGCTGCGGAGAATAAATTAACAGTTTGTCATAGGATAAATCCTGCGCTGAAGTTTGATTTTTATTTCTCGCATCAGTGAATGTATAAAAAACATCTATATGCAGAAGATTATCAAACGCTTTTTGTTTAAGAGATAATTCAAATCCCTGCGAAATAACTTTTGCAATATTACGAGGAGTTTGCAGTGCGAGACGCGTGGGAACCCAAATTATTTTATCTTTTGCATTTATGTAAAAGTATGCCGCCGATATTAGCAGTTCATCTAATAAATTAAATGCGCTTTCAAAACCAGCATCAAAGCTTTTATACTTTTCAGGTTTTAATTGATTATGATTAAATAAACTTGAATAATATCTTTCATTAAATGTTGGATAACGAAAATTATCTGCATAGTTAAACTTTATTGCAAAGTAGTTTTTTGTGGCAGGCAAAATTTTCAAACCAAAGCTGTAAGCAAACTCATCCGAATTTATCTCCTCGCCAAGCTGTTCTTCAATATGCTGATAAGCAGAAAAACCCGATACCACCAAAGATTGAATTACAGAACCCATTCCCAATAATTTATAATCTGCATTTATAAAAACCTTATTTGAATTTCTTAAGATTTCATCAGGAACCTCGTTTGCAGAGATAAATGTTGTTATATCATTCAACTTGGAATAGTTGTACTCGTAACCGAAAATTAAATCAAATGGTGTTGATGAATATCGAAGTCTGTTTAAAGTAGTAAAATCATAAAGATTGGACTCTTTACTTTCGCTGTCGAATATAACAATACCGTCCGGATCCGAAATTATCAAATCCTGTTTGTTATAATTATTAACCGTTATGAAAGAGAAATCATCCGATAAAATAAATTCGGCTTTTAGCACACCGAGATAGGAACGACTTAAATTAGACGCGCGACTTGAACTGTAATTGTTTGTTACAACAAATCCAGGTATTCCGCTGTTAAAATAAGAGTACATTCCATAAGCATTTATTTTTAACCAGTTGCTATTGGCAAAAATATTTCCGTCAATAAAAGTTTTATTAAAGTGGGCGTTTGTTCTTTTTCGTTTTACATTTTCGAACTCATACGAAAATTCATTTGGAGAATAAGCTCGCTCGAAGTTTACGCTGAAGTTCAAATTTTTATTGCCGTCTGTAAAAGAGAAAAATCCGGAGTTATATAAATCGGAATTGTGTTTTAAAGTGAATAATAGTGTTCTTTTAATAAATTCCTTTTCGGTATAGATAGAAAGAATTCCCCCCGAGGAAATGTAACCTGACTCACCTTTTGAAATTTTATTAAAATCTATTCGTGCTATACTTCCGGGGCTCAAAGTTGAAAGATCGAATATACCAGTTCTTAAATCATTAACACGTGCTTCGTTAAAAAGTACAATTGTGTTTTCGCTTCCCATTCCCCGCGATGAAACTGTCTTTACACCGGCAATCCCGCCGTAATCTTTTATATAAAGAGAGGTTTCTGTTTTAAGCATATCACCAACAGTTACATATTTACTTTTATCTTCCGAGGTAAGATTTATGCTTTCTTTAAACGAAGTTGTGTTCTTGTATCCGGCATCTGTAACGTTAACAGTCTTCTGCAGAAGGGTTTTAATTTTAAGCCGGATAACTTTTTTATTTTTTATCTCACTTACTGAAATAATAACCGTTTCGTATGCAAGATGAGAAACAAGGATTGAATCTTCAGCAATAAATATTAGAGCATCAAATCTGCCGGATGAATCTGTAACGGCAGTTTTCTCCGAATTAAGAGATTGCATAATTACATCCACAATAGGAGTGCTGCTTTGGCTATCGAGCACAGTTACAAATTGTTGTGCGAATACTGTTTGCGACAACAATACAAGCACTAATATTTGGTAAAAGATTACCTGCATCCTCAATTACAAATTGATTCGGAAATAAATTAATTGGTGCTTCGGGGATATAAATGAATGGTTAAAAGAAATAGAAAAAAGTACGTGTATATTAACCACACCTTATCCGCGAAGGCTGATTATAAAATTTTATGGCAGGTCTCCTGGCTTTTCTGCACAAAGCAAAACTACAGTTGCGCGACAGCGCCGGAATCACACCGGACTTCCCTATAATTCCCGTTATCCCACTGAAGCAGGACCGGGACACCATAAAATTTCAAAAGAACTGTGCTAAGATATTTTATTAACAGTTAATATCAAAACAATGAAATTTTTATAAACGGACTGTTCAAAAACAAATGATATCTTTTGATTTTATAAGCTTAATTTAATAAGTTTGTTCAGTTAATTATTGATGTTATTACTTAAAAAAACTTTACTTTTAATGCTTTTCAAACAATTACACTTCAATCTTTTTATTCAGATTAACATCAGCAAAACATTTAAAAAACTAATTTCAGATAAGAAAAGGAGAGTTTAATGGGCTGGATATTAAAATTCACTAACTCTTCCATAGGTAAAAAATTTGTGATGGCTGTAACCGGTTTATCACTTATATTTTTTTTAATAGTGCATCTTGCAGGAAACTTAACTTTATTTATTAGCGAAGAATTATTTAACGGTTATGTATCCACTCTCGATATTGTTAAACCGTTAATAAGAGTGGTCGAAGTTATTCTTGCGCTCGTGTTTATTTTTCATATTTATTACGGGGTTATTTTGTGGTTCAAAAATAAAAAGGCGAGCCCGATAAAATATAAAGTGAATGCTTCCTCAGAGAATAGTTCATTCTCTTCCCGCTGGATGATATGGACAGGCGGTGTTGTGTTTATATTCCTGGTAACTCATCTATCCACATTATGGTATGCTTTTAATTTTGGCAGTCACGGAGCAGATCATAGTTATTATAACATTGTAATGGAATGGTTCTCTTATCCAGTTTATGTTCTGTTTTATGTTATAGCTATGGTGCTGCTCGGTTTCCATCTTAATCATGGATTCCAGAGTGCTTTCCAAACGTTTGGCTGGACGCATAAAAAATATACTCCTGTTATCGAAAAGATCGGAACTCTGTATGCCATTGTGATGGCTGTGGGTTTCGCCTCAATTCCAATCTACTTTTTTATATCTTCGCTGGGAGGTAAGTAATGATAAGATTAGATTCTAAAGTACCCGAAGGACCCATTGCTGATAAATGGACCAATCATAAATTTAATATGAAGCTGGTTAACCCGGCTAACAAAAGAAAGTTTGATATCATTGTTGTGGGAACAGGTCTTGCAGGTGCTTCTGCTGCTGCTTCTCTTGGTGCGCTTGGTTACAATGTTAAAGCATTTACTTACCACGATAGCGGTAGAAGAGCGCACAGTATTGCTGCACAGGGCGGAATTAATGCAGCTAAAAATTATCAGAACGATGGTGATTCTGTTTACCGCCTTTTTTATGATACTGTGAAGGGCGGCGATTTTCGTGGGCGCGAAGCAAATGTTTACCGTCTTGCGGAAGTTAGCAACAATATTATAGATCAGTGTGTTGCGCAGGGTGTGCCATTTGCAAGAGAATACGGCGGACTTTTAGATAACCGTTCTTTTGGTGGGGCACAGGTCTCACGAACATTTTATGCAAGAGGACAAACGGGGCAGCAGCTTTTACTCGGTGCGATTAGTGCACTTAACTTGCAGATTGGTAAAGGAAGTGTGGAGCTATTAACCCGTAAAGAAATGCTTGAACTTGTTGTTATTGAAGGACATGCCAAAGGAATAATCTGCAGAGACCTTGTAACAGGTGAGATTGAAAAATATTCAGCACACGTAGTAATTCTTGCAACCGGCGGCTACTCAAATGTATTTTTCCTTTCAACTAATGCGATGAACTGTAATACTACTGCTATTTGGCGGGCACATAAAAAGGGTGCCGCGTTTGCCAATCCCTGCTACACACAAATTCATCCAACTTGTTTACCTCTTCATGGAGAAAGCCAATCTAAATTAGCATTGATGAGCGAAAGCCTACGTAACGATGGAAGAATTTGGGTTCCGAAGAAAGTAGGTGAATCACGGAAAGCAAAAGATATTCCCGAAGAAGAAAGAGATTATTACTTAGAGAGAAAATATCCATCTTTCGGAAATCTTTCACCGCGTGATATTTCTTCCAGAAGTGCAAAAGAAGTATGTGATGAAGGAAGAGGAGTTAACGGCGAGGAAGCTGTTTATCTTGATTTTGCTGATGCGATAAATCGATTAGGTAAGAATGTTATTGAAGAAAGATATGGTAACCTGTTCGAAATGTATGAAACGATAACAGGAGAAAATCCGTACCAGGTTCCGATGAAAATTTATCCTGCTCCTCATTATACAATGGGCGGGCTTTGGGTTGATTATAATCTTGAAAGCACTATCCCTGGTTTATTTGTTCTCGGAGAAGCAAACTTTTCCGACCACGGAGCAAACAGATTGGGTGCAAGTGCATTGATGCAAGGACTTGCTGATGGTTACTTTGTTGCTCCGTACACAGTTAGCAATTATCTCGCAAGTGAAAAACCTGAAAAGGTTGATGTTGAACATCCTGAGTTTACTACTGCTCAAAATGAAGTGGATGATAAGGTAAAAA
>Ga0114947_10000714_pt1 | contig 11811 bp, 12 predicted proteins | sample CR02metaG_FD_99656 | JGI IMG/M metagenome (GOLD analysis project Ga0114947, IMG submission 99656) | Deep subsurface microbial communities from Mariana Trench to uncover new lineages of life (NeLLi) - CR02 metaG | ecosystem: Environmental > Aquatic > Marine > Ocean trench > Sediment ...
ATGTCGGATCGGGGCTAATAAGTCGGAAGTGATCTTCCGGCATCGAGTGGCAACAGGACACCGGTGATTTGCTTTGCTTCGTCCGAAGCAAGGAAAAGTACCACAGCCCCTACATCTTCAGGAGTGTGGAGTCTCTTTAATACGGCTTCTTGTTCCAGTAATTTTAATTGTTCAGGCCTTTTACGAATTTCAGCTGTCAGTGTTGGCCCGATGAGTACAGCGTTGACTCTAATATTTTCATGGCCATGGTCCGAGGCCATGGCCACGGTCAGTGCATTGACAGCCGCTTTGCTCGCGGAACGTAGCGCACGGCCTTTAACTCCCGAACCAGCAATGGAAGAAAGGTTGACGATGGCCCCCCCACCGCCTTGAGCCATGACAGGGATTGCAGAGCGCGAAAGAGTAATGAGGCCCTTGAGATCTGCAGTCATCTCTTCGTCAAAATCCTTCTCCGAGATATCCATAACCGTGCCCACCACTCTCCGCGCGGCGCCATAGTTGACCAAAACATCGAGCCGGCCGAATTGTTGCATCGTATTCTTTACGATAGCTTCTGCATCCGCAGGGCGGCTTACCTCGCCTGCCAACAAGGCACAGGCCCCGCCCAAGGCCTCTATGGAACGAAGGGTCTCCTGAGCCTTCTCCGATGATTTGTAACACCCGGCAATCTTGGATCCATCTCGAGCCAGAGTAACGGCAATGGCTCGTCCAATTTCGGAATCAACACCCGTTACGAGTGATACTTTTTGCTCAAGCCTCATCGGACCTCACAGAATGGCTACAGCTAAATTTTGCTCGTGAATATAGTCTACTAGGTCGTTTCCGTCAATATTCGTCATTTTCTCAACGGAAAACACCCGGTCGCTCCCACCTACCTATTGACACCCTTCTGACCACCGTTATAGAAGTGTCTAGCCTCAATGAAGCCTCCATGGGCATACGCCCATGGTCTTCTGCGAAGGCGGACAATGAGGTTACAATTATCGGATTGAGACGCTGAGTCGACGAAAGGAGTGTGGAAATGGGCTGGTATGATTTTCGTGCGCTTTTAGCCGAGTTTGAAAGGCGTGGAGATGTGACGGTGGTCGAGGGGGCCGATTGCCACCTGGAAATCGGAACCTTGACTGAGCTGATGGCCGAGCGGCATGGGCCCATGCTACTCTTCGACCGGATCAACGGCTACCCGCAAGGCTATCGCATCGCCGCCAAGCCGTACTCGACGCCGGAGCGGGGCGCCGTAGCCCTCGGCCTTCCGGAGGACGTCTCCCCATTTGAAATGTTCCTCGCCTGGCGAGAGAAGTTAAAAAATTACCAGCCCATCAAGCCGGTGCAGGTCTCTTCAGCCCCCGTGATGGAAAACGTCCTGGAGGGATCTGCCATCGATTTCCAGAAGTTTCCCATCCCCAAATGGCATGAGGAAGACGGCGGTCTGTATATAGGAACCGGGTGCGCAATCGTCACCAAAGATCCGGATGAGGGATGGGTCAACGTGGGTACCTACCGAGTCATGGTGCATGACAACGCGACCCTGGGTTTTCAGATAGCCCCCTACCATCATGGAAACCTGATGATGAAAAAATATTGGTCTCAGGGAAAGAACTGTCCCATCGCTGTGATTATAACGCCGGATCCTTATCTCTTTTGGGCATCCAGCAGCGGGGCCACTTGGGCCACTTCGGAGTACGAACTCGCGGGTTTCATCAAAGGAGAGGCCGAACCAATCATGATGGGACCGAGAAGTGGACTCCCCTTGGCTGCCAATGCCGAGATGATCATTGAAGGCGAGGTCCCACCGCCCACTGAAGAGCAGAGAATCGAAGGACCCTTCGGAGAATACACCGGCTACTACGCGGGCGGTGAAAGGATGAGGCCAGTGATTCGAGTTCAGGCCCTGTACCATCGCAACAATCCGATCTTCCACGGCGAGCCCCCGTTGAAGCCACCCGTTGAGAACTGGGCCTGTCTCCCTTCCGGGAGCATCCTCGCGGTTTGGGAAGGACTCGAGCGGTCCGGTATACCGGGAGTCAAAGGAGTCTATTCCCTCAACGCGGGTGGAGGTCTTGTCACAGTGGTATCGGTCAAACAGCAATACGCGGGGCACGCAAGGCAGGTGGGCAGGGTCGCCTCTGGACTGATGCACAGTATGTGCCGGCTCATGATCGTGGTCGAGGATGATATCGACCCATCAAATTCAGGCGAAGTTCTCTGGGCCATTGCCACCCGGAGCGACCCGGAGACGACTTTCGAAATTCAGCGTGATTGCCCGTCCACCTGGCTTGATCCTATGATGCCTCCGGAGAAGAAGAATCGGGGCGAGCTGACGGCCAGCCGAGTTTTGATCGTTGCCTGTCGCCCCTGGGAATGGATGAAGGACTTCCCCGCAGTGAACCGGGCCAGTGATGAGCTCAGGAATCGAACCTACGAGAAATGGAAGGACCTTTTCAAGCACGAAGCAAAACAACCCATCGGCTGGTAATTAAAAACGCAGCCGATTCTTGCTCAAAACCGGTGTGTAAACCTCGACGGAATTACGTCCAGTAGGCAAAGGCCATACCGCAGCCAGTTCCAGCCGGAGAGCGATAGGTTGGTACATAATCGATCAATTTCATCGGACTCCGTTCCATGACTCCCGCCAGGGCAACCCAGTTTAGGATCTCAGAGGTACCCCCTCGCAGCTTTTCCCTCGGTAAACGGTACAGCCCCTCCTTATCCTGAGTCGTCAGAGCCTTAATGGTCATCTGATCCAAATCCTCGTCGATGACCGTATGACTCAAGCCCCCCGAGGCGATCACGGCCACCCGACTATCACCGTCCCAGGATTCGATGGCTTGGCGAACCGTCTGTCCCAAAGCGTAACACCGCTTGGGAGTCGGCTGGTTTGGCGGATAATAGGTGTTCACCATCACCGGGACCATAGGCAGGTTACACCCTGGTAATAACCGACGGTACAGAAAACTGAATGCGTGTCCTACCCCAATCTCCTCGCGCAAACGATTGCAACGAGTCACATCAAACTCATTATCCGCCAGAGCTTTGATCAGGTGCTCGGCTAACTCTGAGCCCGCCGGATACTGTGGCACCGTTTCGGCCCAACCCTTTTCCTCGGCTGCCTTCCAGGCGGAGGTGTTTCGTCCGGAATGCCTTACGACTGGAATCGATTTGCCGTGGTAAATGGCAAATGTCGGCATATTGTCGTCATAGAATTGTTCATGCTGGTCATCACCGAATATAACAACCACATCAGGGCGAGCCTCTTTTAGCATACGACCCAGTTCGCCGATGGCCTTGAGACAGGAATCATCCCGCTCCTGCATTTTACTTTCCGTAAGCTCCTGGTCTATCCCCGCCTTAGCGCGTTTTAGCAATCCTTGGTAATCCATTCGTGGATCGCGCTCGTCCTTATCCCTCATCAAGGACCACTGCTTTGCACGAACACTCAGCTGGGGGCTATGGGAGGTACCCAGCCCGAGAACTATCTTAGCCATAATTGAAGACCTCCTGCGATCAAATCTAGCAGGCTGCTGAAAAAGACTCATATACCAACAGCCTGCTTCAAGCAGGCGTTTATGAAAGTGGCGCTCAATCGCCCGGGAAAATTTTCCCGCTCTAAGCAGAGTCGCTCCAACGTACCGCTTAAGTACGCCTCCGCTCGTCGATTTTTTGCGCGCCTCGCCTCTGAGATCTTTTTGACCAGCCTGCAAACAGCTTTTTTCGACCACCTGCTAGTGGACAAACGGCCCATTCTACCTGGCTTCGAAGACGCCCAATCTTGTCTGAGAACAGGGAACTTGTCAATAGGATTAGATGCCATCTACCCGCTGCGACTTCTACTGTTTGGCCCCCTTGACACGAACCGTATTTACGGTTTGTACCTATAAACAAGATACCGAAGCGCCACGTAGTCGTACAGGGCATGGGTGGCCATGGCCACTAGGAGATTGTCGTGGGCTAGGGACAGCCAACCCAGGTAAAAACCGAGCAAACCTGCCAAAACTGCATACATCGGTGTGATGAAATGCCCCAAGCCAAATATTGCACTCGTCACCACCAACGCCACCCGCGGGCTAATCAGGTCGGCCAGCAGGTTTTGAATGACCCCGCGGAACAATGCCTCCTCCCCCACACCGGCCAATACACAGATCAAGATCAAGTCAAATTGAGAACAGCCCGCGAAAAGCGGAATGATCTTGTCCTCGACCTTAAACATGAGGCTCCGAAAAGGTCTCCACTGTGCTCGTGAACACCACCACATTGCCAATAGAGGCGGGCCTGTGGCGGCCGTTCCCAAAGCCATGGCCTGCCAATTCAGGTGGACCCGTGCAAATGGCGGGGCGCCAACCAACCAGCCCAACCCCCAAGCCAGCACCAGGAGCAAGCCTTCAAAGGCGATGGCGAGCCTTACCATGATTCCTTGAACAGCATGTTTGTGACCAAGCTAAGAAAATTTAAATTTGGAATAAACACTACCCGGCTATTGACACTTTTAACTAGATCTAATTAATTAAAATCTTAAAAGTTTAGGGCAGGCTCCCGAGGGGTCCTTGGTACCTGCCACCCACTGGGACACGAAATAAAAACGCCGTAATATCGATAGGTTATAAAGTTAGGGCTGTCCATCGCTCAAGGGTGTTATGACCTCGTCACTACCAACAAACGCACTGCCATCATTCAAGCTGTCACTAGTGCTGGCCATCATCCTATCCTTGATGTTGGTACCCACAAATCGAGCCCAAAACTTGAACGGAGGGCGCGGGACCATTTCAATTCAGCCCTTTTTTATGAAACCTTTCCGACCCGAGGCATTATCCGCTTCCCTGGAACACCGACGTCAGTTTGAGGGCATCGTTCGCTCTGCATCGTACCGCTATGATGTTGATCCATATCTCGTCCTAGGAATGATAAGAGTCGAATCCAATTTCAATGCCCATGCCGTATCTCATAAGGGGGCGAAGGGTTTGATGCAACTCATGCCGGGGACCGCGCGATTGCATAAAGTTGCCAATGTCTACGATCCTGTGCAGAACATTTACGGTGGAGTGCGCCACTTCAGGTTACTTCTGGACCGATTTGATGGCAATGTTCATTTAGCCGTGGCGGCATACAATGCCGGGGCCGGGCCGGTAGCAAAGTATAATGGCATCCCACCGTACCGCGAGACGAGAAATTATGTCCGGCGGGTTATGGGCTACTATCAATTTTACCGTAACAGTGAAATGACCTACCTTGGGGAGTAATTCGAACGGTCAAGCATCCCAGACGTCTGCGAACATCGAATTGGCCATTGCGCCATCGACCGACTCCTGGAGATGAACCCCACGATCCAACAAAAATGAGCAGGCTATGTGCGTTTCTGGGTCAGACGTTTCCACCCCGAGCCAAAATTTTGAATGCCACGCATGACGTATATATCATAGACAGGAGATGGTAGTGTTGGATCGTTTTCGTCGCCTCATTCCGCCTAGGTTTTGGATCGGGGTGAGCAGTTAAGCCGAACTAGGGTTCCAAGCGCTAGAGGACTACACCTTTCGCTGGAAATCAACTTGCGGAGGCCGCGGCCCTCCTTCTCCTGGACATGACTACAGGCGCCTTATTAGCATCGATTCCAGAGGGCGGTTTCGGCGCCGCGATGACGCGTGTCACCTCGTCTAGGGTTGTGAGTCCTTGAAGGATTCTATCGATTCCGTCCTCAAAAATCGTCTTCATCCCTTCTTGGTGGGCCACCCGCGCAATCTCCCGATCGGATCTTCCCTTAAGAACCAGATCTCTTGTGGTATCGCTAAGCACAAGGATCTCTGAAATGGGGGAACGTCCAAAAAACCCGGTCTCACGACAATGTTTGCAGCCCTTGGGCCCATAGACTTGGAGAGGCACTCTGTCCACATCCTTAGGAAGCCATTGAGCCAATTTCTCATCAACGGTAGCGGGAACCTTGCATTTAGGGCAGAGTTGGCGGACCAACCTCTGGGCGAGGATTCCCAGAATCGAGGAGGCGATGAGATAGGGATCTATGCCTACGGACAAGAGACGGGTGACAGTAGACGAAGCGTCGTTCGTATGGAGTGTGCTAAGGACCAAGTGGCCCGTTTGGGCCGCATTGAATGCAATCTCGGCTGTCTCATGGTCACGCATCTCCCCCACCAGCACTATATCCGGATCCTGACGGAGAATTGACCGAAGCCCGTTGGCAAAGGTCATGCCTGCCTTCACATTGATCTGCACCTGGTTGACACCATCCACCTGGTACTCTACAGGATCTTCAACAGTAACGATATTAGTCTTACCGTTATTGAGACAGGATAGCACTGCATAGAGAGTCGTAGTTTTTCCACTTCCCGTAGGACCAGTGGCTAGGATCATTCCCTGCGGATAGTTACAAAGAGCATTCATGGACTCAAATATATGCGGTGAAAAGCCGACCCCAGCGACGGAAACGACTCCTTTTTTCTGTTCCAACAAACGCAAGACAATCTTTTCGCCGTACATGGTGGGGAGGCTGGATATCCTCATATCCACTAACTTCTTTCCCACCTTGATCTTGGAGCGGCCGTCCTGAGGCCTCCGCTTATCGGAAATGTCCATGTTCCCCATGATCTTTACCCGAGAAAGCAGTTGACCCTGTATGTATTTCGGTACTTCCAGAATGTTTCCCAAGACCCCATCAATACGGTAGCGTATGTGGACGCTGCTATTGCCAGGTTCTATATGAATATCGGTTGCCCTCGCCCTAACCGCATCCTGAATGATCCGATCCACTAAACGGATGACCGGGGCCTCGGATCCCCAACCCTCGGGAAGATCCTCTTCCTCAACGTCATCCTGGGACCCTTGGGCAAGGACCTCGATTTCGTCGGAACTGATATTCTGAAGGACTTCGTCCAGGTTGAACTCGGCAACGGTGTTGGTGGAGCCATAACAACTCTCGATGACCGCCGGCAGTTCGGCCTCAGAGATCACCGCAACCCGGGCATTCAACCCGGTCTTGAACTTGATATCCTTGACCGCCTCGATATCGAAGGGGTTGACCATGCCAAGGGTCAAAAGGTTACCCACCCTCTCGATAGGAATGACTCCATATTTTTGCACCCAGCTCTCAGGAATTAGGGGCAAGAGTTCAGGATCGATGTGATAGCTCTGAAGGCTGATCTCCGGAACCTTGAGACGGGCTGCCAGTGCCTGCCGGATCGCCTCTGAATCCACTCCCAGGGAGATCAAAACCTCGGTGAGACGCCTGCCGCTGGATTCTTGTTGCTTCTCCGCTCTCTGCAGAAGCTCTTCGGTGATAAGACAGGTACTTACCAGCAGCCGGCCTGTTTTCTTTGCACTTTCTTCCATCAATCAATCCTCATTTCCTATGAATCCTACCGTTTAGAACTTGCGTTAAGATGGCACGTCAACGTGGCTTGCCCGTTGGGTGACACCACCTGTTTCCAGTCTTTAGTCGCCTCACCCCACGGCGTAAAGCAGAAAATTCCCGTGCCGATTGCATCCTCCGTACTAGCGTAATCCAAAGTGACTTGCTTATAAGGACTCTGCGGCATTTTGCCGTGGCACTGAATAAGGGTGTTACCGCCAGGATTACTGGACAACTGCGCTTCGCCTTCTACAACCATGAGGGGGAAGGCGATATCACCTTTGGAATCCACAGAGATCAAACCACAGTTGCCCTTCTGGATTTCGGTCTGGGCGTGGACGGAAGAAACAACCAACGCAAAGAAGGCGAGGCAAGAAAACAACATCATAACCTTACAAGTCATCCAAAACTCCTTGCTGCGTACCTCTTTACCTTTTCCCATTCCATCACGTTATTTATCCTGCCAAGCAAAGACCCTGGCAGGGCGGGGAAAAAGGGCACCAAAGTTGTTGTTGACCATGTCAATGGACAGGCTACTGTATTTGATTCGAGAGTAGTCTTCTACCGTGAACCTGACATTGCCATTATAAGAACCGAAAAGAACCCCGCCATAAACCCACGCGCTATCTTCGAAGGAGATATAATGAGTCGAGTCCGACTTTTTGTGAATAACCAAGCCATTAAAATTAAAATTGCCGCCAATTGTCGTCCGGCCCTCAACCACGAGTATGCCATGGCCCCTTACATACCCGTTAAGTACGGTGGATGAGCTATTGGAGTCCTTGATGTAAGTGATCTGAGGACTCGCGCTGGTGCCAAAATTGCAAGGGGCGGCACTGGGACAGGATTGACAGGGGGTAGAGCAGCTAATATTCGTGGTTAGACCATCGAGATATTTCACAGTTGTGGCATGGTTCGCGAGGCTATCGGCCAGCTGCATCACGTCGATCATTTCAGAGGTTGTGCTAATACTCGGGTTGTCGCCCTGACCGAGGATAAGATGAGAGCCGGTCGAGGTGCTGAGCTCATTGACCAACGCATCGGTAACCGCATCGCTAGTTGTAGTTAGGGCCGGAAGTGAAGCTTTGGGCCCAGCCACGTCGTCATTAGGATTCAAGATATTCACTGGATCTATGTCGTCTCCGAAGATATGTACGCCATCATCATCGTCAAAAAACTCAGAATCGTATGATGTGGCTGAAGACGCGTTGACATAAAGAGCAGAGGGAGGCGTAAACTGACCTATGGAACGACGCACATACGCCTCAATGGTTTTCGTCGCGCCTGCGGGTCCCCCGGCCGTGGATATTAGAAGAATAATATTGTTCATATCGTTTGTGGGGCCGCCTCCGTCGCCCGGGTCGTTGACAGCGGTAACGGTATAACCGAACGAGGAGCCAGCCGGGAAGGAAGTATTGGGAACCAGGGTACACGGCGGCGTACCACATGCTAACTCTCCATTGAAATCAGAGCCCACAGGTATCAACGCCAGCGCGTGCTGCAACCCCGCATCCGCCACCTCCAACGCCTGGGTTGCCAATTTGAGGTTAGCGGTAATTTTGGTGTCCACGCGAGTCAGGTAGAGACTCGCGCTCAAGAAAAACAGAAAGATGGTCATCATGATAATTGCCATGAAAAGGGCCAGTCCCTGGTTATCCCTTATAATTTTCATTAGATTAGAGCTCACAGATTTCCGCTTTCAAGACCCATCCTTAAGCAAGCTTCATGTTGTTCTTTACCAATGTGACCGGAAGACTCTCGAATTTAGTCATCATCATCATCATCGTCATCATTATCCTTTTTATGTTTTTTGGTGCGACGGTGTTTCTTGTGATCCTTTGAGTGGCGGTCCCGCTTGTGATAATGGGTTTTGATTTTCACCTTGTCCTCTTTGATCTCGGATGGCACACAGAGGGTCTCGGGCTGAATCACAGACAGGGTCTGTTCCCCGAACTCGTTCTCTATATACACGTGGTGCCACTCGAAACTCCGATAGTGCTTGGATCTCCTGTGCCGCATAAACTCCTTGACCCTGTAGCAGGTCAAGCTGGACGCCGAATCAGTGAGTTCCTCACCGTCCAAATTGACCGGCGTGCATAAGCTCACCGGGTTCATGACACGAACCTTTTTAGATTCGCTACCGTCGTTCATCACAACTTCGACTTCCTGGTGGTTTCTTATATACCTCCCCCGCGCAACTGGATTACATTTTAGGTACGAGTAGCTGGAACTGGGATTGGGACTTGGTGCCGCATCATTGATAATCGGAACGAACGCAATGGCGTCTAGACCGGTCACCGTTGGACCGAGACCGACGAGGTTGACGTTAACTGGATCCGTATCAATCGTGGCAAGGTCAATCGTGGCAAGATAATTTGGTCCTGAGCCGCTAAATCCGGCGTTCACAGAAACAAACAAGAGCCCGGTTTCGGGCTCCACGTCCATCGCGTTGATCCGCGGTTCACCGCTTGCCCCCTCCAGGGGTGGAAATGTTAGTCCAACGGAGAAGGTCTTTTCACCTGTCCCTACATTCAAAATGTAAAGCATCGTCCCAGCCTTGAAGAGAATATCGTCCTCAGAAAACGCAAGCGCGTTACCCTTGTCAGTCACGGTTGATCCGAGCACCGTAGCCTTACCGGTCAACGGATTGATCGAACCAAGGGATTCGGCCTGAAAAATATTGGTAGTCGACGTCGGTTGCACGGCAGGCTTGAGAAAATTAGCATAGAGGGTTCCGCCGGAACTGAAAGAGATATCCGTTACCGTCTTGAATTCCTTAAGCTCAGGAAACTCATTGGACTTTACTCCCGTCGGCGCCACCTCAGTGCCAGCACCGGTGGCAGGATCAACAACGAGGAGTATGTGTTTCTTATTAAACTCACCTGTCGCATACAATCTGCCGGACGGATCCGCGTCCATCCCGCTGATCTTAGTAACCTCAGTTGGTGTCCCTTCCACGTCGATCATAATTGGACCCACGGGAGTAGCAACTCCAGTGACCGGATCGATTTTATAGAGGGTGCTAGGTCCGACCTTCCCATTATGCGCCACACCGTAGAGTACCGACTCTGCCCTGGCTTCCTGGCTGCCCAGACAAAAGGCCAAAGCAACAATTAGGGTTATCCATCTCAGGTTAAACAATGTTTTTATGGCTTGCATACTACAATCCTCTCTTTCCTTTTCAAGAAGACTGACCCAAAGGGCTATCAGATGCTTGAAGACTCAAGCTCTAGAACTCAAAAATTTCAGCCTGTACGCCGAGATGTGTTGGATTGAGCCGAGGTGTCTTTCCGTTCAAGTGGTGTTTGGCCAGGATGAGCCTAACCGTCTCTTCACTGACATTAAGACGCAGCCTATCCCTAATAAGCCTTGCAGATCGTTTAGGACGCTCGAGCTTAAACGCGATGATCGACGCCTCCTCCCGAGCGGTAATTTTTCGGTGATTGCCTCTCCGACGATCCTCAAGTCCGTCTGGACCTCGTTCGAGAAACCGGCGACGGTAATTCTGAACGGTCCTCGGGGTCACCCCCAGTTGGCGAGCCGCGTGATCACACCGAAGTTTCCCAGTAATTACGTCTTTTATGATCTCTCGTTTCAAAGATTGCTTTTCCAATAACATGGCAATTCCGCACTGCTTAAAGGCCAAACTGGGGATTTGAAATCGCAATGTCTATGCCACGGGGACACCCCCTTTTTGCCGTTATAACCCCTTGAATTGTAACGCAATCTTATTTTTCTAGATCGCCCTCAAGCGGCCTAATACTAACCAAAAAATGATAAGCCTGGGTAACAATGCCGTATTGTGGCACAATTAAACGGCCTAAAGTTTCAAAGTTTTGTTATGCAAAATGCGGAATACTTCCTTATATATGGACCGTTACGGAAGGCGCTCCGAAACCCAATCAGTTCGGTCCTAACTCAGTATGGAGAACTAGAGGGCGAGGCCACGTTAAGGGGTAAAAACTCTACGATCCGGGAATGTACCGTGGCGCCATCTTAATCAGAGCAACCATCTGAGGTGGACAGGGGGGAGCTGTACCGGTTGAGTGACAAAGACCATGGTTTCAGCGTCCTTGACCCATATGAAGGCTACAATCCGCAGGAAGCTCATCCCACGGAGTTTCGGCGTGGGAGAGTTCCCGTTTCCTTAGATAACGGAGAGGTAGTTAATGCGTGGGTATACCTTTACTGTCAAACAGTTGAGGGTCTAAAACCTAAGCAAACATATTTGAAATTTTCCCTTGAATTTGCGTTTCGGGAATCGGATAAACATCGATTCGTGCAAAGGCGCAAAGCGTCAAAAGCTATTAACCGCAGATTTACGCAGATGGACACCAAGGGAACTGCGCTAAGCGCATGGCGCAAGGCGCTTAATTAGTGACGAGTAACAAGTGCTGAGGACTGAGCGAATTTAGCTATCAGCAGTCAGCTATCAGTTGTCAGCCCGAGAAAAGGAGCAG
>Ga0114947_10000715_pt1 | contig 11805 bp, 9 predicted proteins | sample CR02metaG_FD_99656 | JGI IMG/M metagenome (GOLD analysis project Ga0114947, IMG submission 99656) | Deep subsurface microbial communities from Mariana Trench to uncover new lineages of life (NeLLi) - CR02 metaG | ecosystem: Environmental > Aquatic > Marine > Ocean trench > Sediment ...
ATTGGGAGATCGCCACCACCACCGTGTTGGCGGGGATGACGGGATTCCGATAGCGGAACTCAGACGCGTATTCCACCTCGACGGGAACCCGGGCGTACTCCTCCAGGAGGTACTCGCCGACCAGCGCCGCGTGCCAGCTGGTCCCGCACGCCGTGAAGATGATTCGCTGCGCCGAGTTGAGTTCCTCGGACAGGTGGTAAAGGCCACCGAGCCTGGCCGTCCCTTCCTCATCGAGCAGGCGCCCACGCATTGCGTCACATATCGCAACGGGCTGCTCGAAGATCTCCTTCAGCATGAAGTGGGGATACCCACCGCGTTCGATCCGGTCGAGATCCCACGTGATGTGGCTGATCTCCCTCTCGATGAAGCGCGTGGGCTCTGACGGGTCGAGTGAGCCGATGTCCATCAGGGCGTATCCGTCCGCCCGGAGGACCGCGAGCTCGCCATCATCCAGGTAGACGACCTTCCGTGTGTGCCCGAGGATGGCCGCCACATCGGAGGCCACGAACATCGCCTTCTCTTTGTTCTCGGAAAGCCCCAGGAGGAGAGGCGCCCCACGCTTGGCGACCACGATCTTCCCCGGGTCCAGAGAGCTCACGACCGCCAGACCGAAGGTGCCCACGATCTGCGTGAGCGCGGCGGCCACGGCCTGCTCCAGGTTCCCCTCGAACGTGGCGGCGATGAGGTGGGCCATCACCTCGGTATCAGTCTCCGTCCGGAACTCGCAGCCGATCTCCCGGAGCCGCCTCCGGAGAACGTCCGAGTTCTCGATGATCCCGTTGTGCACGAGCGCGAGCGTCCGACCGGCGTCCACGTGGGGGTGGGCGTTCTGCGTGGTGGGAGCGCCGTGCGTGGCCCAGCGTGTGTGCGCGATGCCGATCGTCCCGCACGGCGGGCGCTCGGAGATGAGCTCCTCGAGGCACGTGATCTTCCCGGCGCACTTGCGAATCTCCATGCCGGCCGCGTTCTGCACTGCGATCCCGGCAGAGTCGTAGCCCCGGTACTCGAGTCGCTTGAGACCCTCGATCAGGAGGGGAGCGGCCTCCTGCGAGCCGATGTATCCGATGATTCCGCACATATGCCTTGGATGACGCCTCAGCCGTTCACGAGTTCCACCGCCCAATCGGCCAGGGAACGTGCCTCGGCCGCGTTCCGAGCCTCTGCGATGACCCGCACGATCGGTTCCGTTCCGGAGGGGCGAACGTGCAGCCACGCCCCACGGGCGGGCCACGAAAGCCTGAGCCCGTCCTGGTGGTCGACCTCCGGGACCGATTCCGACTCGTTCTCCAGCCGCGTGTACACGCTCTCCAGGGGCATCTCCGGGCGGTCGACCTTCCGCTTGGCGATCGCGTAACGCGGGCGCTCGGCCACGATCCGCCCCAGGCTCTGCCGTCGCTCCGCCAGCAGCTGCATCACGAGCGCCGCCGCGAGGGGAGCGTCCCGCGTGGCGTGGAGCTCGGGAAGCATCACGCCCCCGTTCCCCTCCCCACCGATCACCGCCCCCACCTCCCTCATCCGCGCGGCCACGTTCGCTTCTCCAACTCGGGTTCGGTAGGTCGTCTGCCCGGCTCGCGCCGCCGCGTCCGCGATGCACTGGCTCGACGAGAGGTTCGTGACGACCGGCCCCGACCGCCGTGCCAGGACGAGTTCCACGACGAGCGCCAGCGTCCAGTCCTCGCCGATCGGCGTGCCGCGCTCGTCGACGAGCGCCAGCCGGTCCGCGTCGGGATCGACGGCCATGCCAAGGTCCGCCTTCGCCTCGCGAACCAGTCGGCCGAGCTCACCGAGGTTCGCCGCGACCGGCTCCGGGTCGTGCGGAAACCGGCCATCGGGCTCGAGATGAATGCCTACGACCTCACAGCCGAGGCGTTCCAGAAGGTCCGGAAGAACCAGGCCACCGGCCCCCCGGACACAGTCCAGCGCGACGCGCAGGCCACGCCGAGCGATCTCGTCCGGGGAGAGGAGCGGAAGAGCCAGGATTCGGTCGATGTGGCGCCCGATCGCGCCCTCCGCGGGCCTGCGCTCGCCCCGCCGCCCGTGGCCGCCCGCCGCCCCCGTCGAACCGAGCCTCCCCTCCCCGTGCCGGCCTTCTGCCTCGAAGCGAGCCTGAACCTCCCGCCCATCCTCGGGGGAGATGAACTCGCCGCCTGCCGAGGCGAGCTTCAAGCCGTTCCACTCAGCCGGGTTGTGTGACGCCGTCACCACGACGCCGCCCAGCGCCTCCTCGTCCTCCCTTACGGCCAACAGGGCCGTGGGTGTCGGCACGATTCCGAGGTCACCCACGTCCCAGCCGGCCCCGGTCAGGCCCGAAGCCACCGCATCCGCCAGAGCGGACCCGGAGGTTCGGCTGTCGCGTCCGAGCAGCACGACGCCGGAGTGCTCGCCTTCTCGACCCTCACCCTCCCCAGCGAGCCCTGCGGCCAGAAACGCGCCGTAGGCCGCACCATACCGTTCGGCGGTCTCCAGCCGGAGGCCCCGTCCGAAGATGCCACGGATTCCGGAAGCCGAGACAATGAGCTCTTCGCTCACGCCGTTCTCCTCTTCTTCTCACGCTCCATGCCTCTCGCCATCGGCCGGCAACTCCCATCCGCGGGCCGGATGGCGCCGTTCAAGAGAACGGGGGGCTCACGCCGGGGAAAGGCTGTCGGCCCGCTCGCCGCGAGCGCCAGCAACGTGCGGGAGCGCACTGTCGAGCCCGGCACGATCGGTTATGTTGGCCTCGGCGGTTCCGATCCTGGAAACGGGAAGACCGAGGCGAATGGCAACGAACGACGAGAGGCACTTCGATACCCGGGCGATTCACGCCGGGCAGGAGCCGGATCCGACCACGGGCTCGGTGATGCCGCCCATCTACCAGACGTCTACGTACGTGCAGGAGGGCGTCGGCCAGCCACGCGGCGGGCACGTTTACGCCCGGGTCACGAACCCCACCCGCACGGTGCTCGAGGACAACCTGGCAGCGCTCGAAGGAGGCTCGACGGGCGCGGCTTTCGCCTCCGGTCTCGCAGCTATCGAGGCGCTGCTCAAGGTGACGGTGGACGCGGGCGACCATGTCGTCTGCGGGGAGAGCGTCTACGGCGGCACCGAGCGGATGTTCCGGAGCGTGTGGACCCGCTTCGGCGTCGACTTCACCTACGTGGACACATCCGACCCGGAGGCCCTGGAAGGGGCCATGAGACCCGAGACCCGCCTGGTCCATATCGAGACCCCCACGAACCCGATGATGGATATCTCGGACATCGAGGTGTGCGCCGAGATCGCACACGCCCGGGGAGCGCTCCTCTCGGTGGACAACACCTTCGCCACACCCTTCCTGCAACGTCCTCTGAGGCTGGGAGCGGACGTCGTGGTCCACTCCACAACGAAGTACCTGAACGGACACAGCGACGTGATCGGGGGCGCCGTGGTAACGGCGGAGCCGGAGTTGGGAGAACGGGTCCGGGATCAGCAGCGGGTCAGCGGAGGGGTGCCGTCTCCCTTCGATTCCTGGCTCGTCGTGCGGGGGATCAAGACGCTGCACGTGCGAATGGAGCGGCATTGCGAGAACGCCTGGGTCATCGCCCGGTACCTCGCCGGCCACCCGGCTGCCGAGCGCGTCCTCTATCCGGGCCTGCCCGACCACCCGCAGCACGACCTGGCAAAGCGCCAGATGAGCGGCTTCGGCGGCATGATCGCCTTCGACGTGGGCTCGTTCGAGCGGGCCAAGCGGGTCGCCGCGGCAACTCGCATCTTCGCCCTGGCGGAGAGCCTCGGTGGCGTGGAGAGCCTTATCGAGGTGCCGGCAGCCATGACGCACGCCTCGGTATCGGCGGAAGCTCGCGAGAAGATCGGCCTGACGATGGGTCTGATCCGGCTCTCCGTCGGAATCGAGGCCCACGAGGACCTCGTCGCCGATCTTGAGCAGGCGCTCGACAGCGCATAGCCGTGCGCGCCATCGGCAGCCCGCCGCCCCGCGCTCCCGCTGAAACCGTCGGCCGCCCCGCTCCGTAGGCGTTCTCGAGGCACCGTGCTCCGTGCGCGGGGCGCTGTGGGCCGTCCGCCCGCCGCATCCGGCCGGGCGCGGCCCGAAAAGACGGCGCACCATCCGGCGCGTCATAAGGGAGGCAACCATGGAGAGTGACAATACTCAGCGACGAATCCTGACGAACATCAGTCCGATGGCCTGGGAGCACCCGGCGGATCGGGCGGCCCTGAACGCGCTGCGCAAGATCCCAGGCTTCGACCTGGTGCTCCGCAAGGTGTTCGGGATGTTCGGCGAGCGCGCGCTCCTGCTCGCCTTCAAGGCAAACGCCGTCAGGGTCACAGAGAACCAATACCCGGACGTTCACGCCAGGCTCGTACGTGTGTGCGAAGTGTTGGACGTGGACGAGATTCCGGAGTTGTTCGTTTCTCAGAAACCGGTGGTGAACGCGGGCGCGATCGGGATGGGCAAGCCGTTCATCGTCCTCAACTCCTCCCTGCTGGAGCTGCTGGGCGACGATGAGGTCGAGGCAGTGATCGGCCACGAGGTCGGACACATACTGAGCGGCCATGTTCTGTACCGGACGCTCCTCATCATCCTGCTCAGCCTGACCGTCTTCCGCTATCCGCTCGCCGGCCTGGCCGTGAGGCCGGTGCTGTTCGCGCTGCTCGAGTGGTACCGGAAGTCCGAGCTCTCCTCGGACCGGGCAGGCCTGCTTGCCGTGCAGAGCCCCGACGCCTCGATGCGCGCGCTCATGCACATGGCGGGAGGCATGCGAGGGGAGACGCTGAATCTCGAGGAGTTCGTGGCACAGGCCGAGGAGTATCGGGAAGGCGGGGAGCTCCTGGACTCCGTCTACAAGGTCCTGAACGTGCTCGGGCTTACACACCCCTTCGCCGTCGTGCGCGTGGCAGAGCTCAAGGACTGGATAGACGGGGGAGCATACGAGCGCATCCTCGCGGGCGAGTACGCGGAGCGGGGAGAGGAGGAGGAGGAGCGGTCGTACGGCGAAGACTTGGCGGAGGCTCTCGCCGGCTACAAGGATTCCGCGCAGAAGATCCTGGACGAGGTGGACGCTGCGGTGGATCGCATGCGAAGCCGGGTCTCGGAGGCGTGGCAGAGCTCCCGCAAGTAGGCGCGCGCCGGCCCGCCTGCACGTCCCGGAGCGGCACGTGAAGCTGCTGGTCATCGGTGGGGGCGGCCGCGAGCACGCCATCGTCGACAAGCTGCGGAGGGACGCGCCCCGAGCCCAGATCTTCGCGGCTCCCGGGAACCCCGGGATCGAGGCGGTAGCGCGGTGCGTCCCGATCGGCGCGGAGGACGTGGAATCCATCGCCCGCTTCGCGGACGACGAGGCCATCGACCTAACGGTCGTGGGTCCCGAGACGCCGCTCGCGGCAGGCGTGGTGAATCTCTTCGCACTCCGCGGACTGCCGATCTTCGGCCCGGCGAGCACCGCGGCTCGCCTCGAATCCTCCAAGGCGTTCGCGAAGGCGCTCATGCGCGATATCGGCGTGCCCACGGCCGCCTTCGAAACGTTTACCGATCCGAAAGCAGCCCTGTCGTATCTGGCCGGCATGGAGCCGCCGGTCGTCGTCAAGGCGTCCGGGCTGGCGGCCGGCAAAGGCGTCCTCATCTGCCGCTCCCGAGAGGAGGCTCGACGGGCCATCGAAGAGCTGCTCGTGGCGGGCCGCTTCGGGGAGGCGGGCCGCCGGATCGTGATCGAGGCTTTTCTCGAGGGGCCGGAGATCTCGGTGTTCTTCATCACCGACGGTGAGCGGGCCGTCCCGCTGGTCTCGGCACGCGACCACAAGCGCCTGGAGGAGGGCGACCGCGGACCCAACACGGGCGGGATGGGCGCGTTCGCTCCGGTGCCGGAGGTCGGACCCGACCTCGTGGAGACGGTCCGGACCGGGATTGCGGAGCCGGTCGTCGCCGAGCTTGCCGCCCGAGGAAGCCCGTACAGCGGCTTCCTCTACGTGGGACTCGTGCTCACGGAAGACGGCCCGAAGGTGCTGGAGTTCAACTGCAGGCTCGGTGATCCCGAGGCGCAGGCGGTGCTTCCGATCACGGAAGCCTCTCTTGTCGAGCCGATGCTGGCGGTGGCGGTCGGAGACGGAGTGTCGGGCTGGCAACCCGAGGCGGCGAGGGGGGCGGCCCTCGTTACCGTCCTGGCGAGTGACGGCTATCCCGCTTCCTACCCGACCGGTCTCCCGATCGGCGTCCCCGATGGCCTCGAATCGGACGACCTGCGCGTGTACCACGCCGGCACGGCCATGCTGGACGGAAAGCTCGTGACCGCCGGGGGGCGTGTCCTGGGTGTGACGGGCGTCGGCCGAACGGCGGAGGAGGCCGCGGCCCGGAGCCGGCGGGGTGCGGAGCTCATCGAGTTCGAGGGCAAGCGCTGGCGCCGGGACATCGGCGGGTGAGGCGAGGAGCCTCGTCGGGCTGATGCCTGAGCTTCCCGAGGTAGAGGTCATCCGGCGGCACCTCGACCAGGAGCTGTCGGGGCGCACCATCCGGAGGGCGCGCTTCCGGCGGCGCGACATCGTCCTCGGTCTCTCCTCCGGACGCGCGCTCGCCCGGAAGCTGGAAGGACGCCGCATCCTCTCCGTCGGCCGGCGCGGCAAGAACCTCCTCTTCCGCATCGACCCCGACGCAGTCCTTCAGGCACAGCTCAGGATGACCGGCCGTTTCACGCTCGGAGAGCGCCGGCCCGACCCGAAGCGGTACCGCCATATCGTCGCCGAGCTGGAGCTGGACGACGGAAGGACCCTATTCTACGACGACATGCGCCGACTGGGTGGATTCCGATGGCTCGATGCGGAGGCCTGGAGGGCACTGGACCGGGCGTTGGGCCCGGAGCCCCTCGCCCGGGGCTTCACGGCGCGAAAGCTCGGCGAGATTCTGAAGACCTCCCGCGCCCCGATCAAGAACGCGCTTCTCGACCAGAAACGAGTCGCCGGCCTCGGCAACATCTACACGAGCGAATCGCTCTTCCGCTCGCGCATCCATCCCGCGCGCTCCGCGGCGTCCCTCCAGCCCGCGGAGGTCGCGGCCCTGCACCGAGCCGTACGGAAGGTGTTGCGAGAGGCCATCGAGGCCGCCGGTACCACGTTTCGCGACTTCCGGGCGGTGAACGGTCGGCCGGGGCGCTTCCAGCGGAGCCTGGCGGTTTACGCCCGCGAGGGAGAGCCGTGCCGCCGCTGCGAGCGCCCTGTCCAGCGAATCGTCCAGGCCAGCCGCAGCACGTTCTTCTGCGCAGCATGCCAGGTCTAGAAGGTCGCTGAAGAACCCTGCCGGAAGGCCCGGAGCCTGCCGGCGTGCCGAGCGACTTGCTACAGCACGAGATGGACGTGGCGAGCCGTGGCTTCGCGCTCTTCAATGTCCAGGATGGCGACCGTGACCGGCTTTCCCGGCCGCCGAGGCCCAGCGCTTCCCGGGTTGAGAACCAGCACTCCATCGATTCGCCGGTTGGACGGGAGGTGCGTGTGCCCGTGGACGATGACGCGGGCATGCGGAAACCGGCCTGGCAGTCCGGCGTAGTCGGCGAGCTGATGCCCGTGGAGCACCTCGATCCGTATGCCGCCGATGTCGATTCCCCGCACCTCGCCGATAAGCCCGCGCACCGTGGAGTCATCCATGTTCCCCCAAACGGCGATCACGGGAGCCAGCGCGGAGAGGTCGTCGAGGATCGAGGGGTCGCCGACGTCGCCCGCGTGCAGTATGTGCTGGACGCCCCGAAAGGCGTCGAACACCTCAGATCGCAGGAGGCCGTGCGTGTCGGCCACGACACCTATTCGGATCACGCTCGCCGCTCCGTCCGGAGCTTCCATCATGCTGTCGCGCGGTTCGATCAACGTCTACTGTTCCGTCGCCAAACTGCCCTCGCAAGCCGCACGTAGCCGGCCCCACTCGCAAGCACCTGGCCTGTGGACTACAGGGAGAAAACGGACCCGGAGCTCGTCGAGCTGTGCAAGCGAGGCAACGAGCGCGCGGCTACAGAGTTGGTGCATCGGTTCGAGCGACCGGTGTTCTCGCTGATCTACCGCATGGTTCGCGATCGTGAGCTCTCAGAGGATCTGGCCCAGGAGGCGTTCGTCCGGGCGTTTACCAAAATCGGGCGATACGATCCATCCTACAAGTTCTCATCGTGGCTCTTCAAGGTGACGTACAACCTGACGATCGACCACCTGAGAAAAAAGCGGGTGGATACCGTCTCCATTCATGGATCGCCGACGGCCGTGACCAGCGAGATGCAGGAGGCCACGGCCATCACGCCGGTGGCGACGGGCGAGCTGCCGGATCAGGCGCTCGAGGCTCGCGAGATCGGGTCGGAGATCGAGCTGGCGATCGGAGAGCTCCGTGAGGAATACCGGACCGCCATCATCCTGAGGCACGTGGAAGGCCGTGCCTACGAGGAAATCTCACAGATCATGGACGTCCCGCTGGGAACCGTGAAGACGTACATCCATCGTGCACGGAAGGAGCTGCAGGTACACCTCCAGCATCTGCTGACTTGAGCGCCTTCGCCGGCATCGTGATCGTGAAACCTCGAGCGGCAAGGCTCCGTAAGGAGAGGCGAACGAAAGGACGTGGTTCAAGGGAATGATGACGGACAAAGACCAAAACCCTGACAGGCACCTGACTCCGGACGAGGTGGAGCTCTTCACCCTCGGCCTTCCGGCCCGTCCGCGAAGCGCGGAAACGCATCTCGCAGCGTGCCTGGAGTGTCGCAGCGAGGTCGAATCGCTCCAGGCGCTCCACCGGGCACTGTCGAGCCTCGAACACTTCGCACCCGCGGCGGCGTTCGCCGAGCGTGTGATGGCTCGGGTGACGCTACCGGTTCCATGGCGCGCCAGGGCATGGACCCTCGCGCGGGAGCGCTGGCTGCCTGTGGCGGCGGCTCTCGTCGCCGTCCTCGGAGCGGCCAGCCTCACGGCTCTGTGGCTCGGCAACCAGCCGGAGCTCAGCGTGGGCGGCGTGCTGGAGCTCATGTCCCGGGAGGTTCGGGAGTTCGGGTTCCAGGTGGTGATGACCGCCGGCGGTCTGCTCTGGAACTCGGCCATCGTGCGATCGGTAGCCGATGGCATCGTTGGTATCGGAGTGGAGGGAGCGATTCTCCTTCTGTCGGCCCTCAGCCTCGTCACGATCAGCGCCGCAGCAACCATGGCACGACTCGTTCAGCCAACTCCGCTGCGGATAGGTCACGCCGGCCCATGAGGCATACGCCACGCCGAAGCCGGGAAAGAACGCCGAGAAAAATCGGATGAGAAAAAGAATGCACACGACACGAACCGGAGTGTTCTTGCTGGCGGGGGTTGCCCTCGCCGGCACCGCCGCCCTGCTCTTGTCGCCGCTGGCCGCGCAGGAGGCCCAGGAGACCACCGATGCGCGGGATGCGATCATCGCCTCCGTGTCGATGTCCGGTGACAGGGCCGCGCTGACGCTCTCTCTTCCAGATGGCACCGCACGCAGCTTCCGGCTGGAGCGGGGCCAGCTCTTCATCGATGGCGTGGCACGGGCGGGGTACGAGCCTGACGGCGATCTGGAGAGCGCGTGGAGGGATCTGCTTCGCAGCCCAGCCGTTTTCTCACCCGAGGATCTGGCGGTAGCGCTGCGGGAATGGAAGCCGCCGGCGGGAGCCGATGAAGTGGCTGCCGAGATTCTGGAGCGAGCGCTCCAGGGCGTTGGGGGCGACATGTCCGCGGCCAACCTCGGGAAGCAGATCGGCGAACAAGAGGCGATGGTCGAAGGACCGAGCGGAGACGGCGTATCGATCGCCCCCGGCCTGCTTTCGGTCGGCGAGTTGAGCGGCCAGCTCGAGCGCCTCCACTCGTCGCTCAAGCGCCTCGGTGAGGACGCCGCATCGGCCGACGAGATGCTCGCCCTCGTCGTCCACGACAGCTACGCGATCCCGAGCGACCGGACCATCGAGGGCGACCTTGCCCTGCTGGATGGCGAGCTGCGGCTCGGCGGCCGGGTCACCGGAAACATACTCGTCCTGGATGGCACGCTGCTGCTCGAGCCGAGCGCGGTCGTGGAGGGAGACATCCTGCAGGTCGGCGGAGACGTCCTCCAGCGCGGCGGACGGATCGACGGGGAGCTTCTCTCCGTCGTGCCGCTCCATCCTCGCTCGGTGGCGCCCCTCGCGGTGGCACCCGAGATCCGGGGTCGGATCGCCTCGCGCGCGGACATCATCAAGATCAAGGGGAATCGACCGGGTTTCTTCGGCCGGATCTACCGCAACTTCGAGCGCTCCATGGAAGGCCTCGGGACCGTGCTGGGCTGGTTCATCGGCCTCGGGGTCGCCGGCCTGGGCCTTGTCTACTTCGCGCGACCCCGGCTCGAGGTCGTCGCGGACACCGCCCGGAATAACATGTCGCGCTCCTTCGGCCTCGGGGTCGCTGGAGAGGTGCTTTTCTTCCCGGTGTCTCTAATCCTCTGTGTGGGGGTGATCACCTGGCTGCTGATTCCGTTCTTCCTCCTGGCGGTCGTGGTGGCGCTCGTGGGCGGCTACGTGGCGGTGGCCCATGCGACGGGCGAGATCCTGGCGGCCCGACGCTTCCGTAGCGAGCTGCTCGAGCGGCTGCGCCGGTCCAACTCGTACTACTATGTCCTGAGTGGGCTCGCGCTGCTCCTTCTGCCGTTCGCCCTGTACTCGATCCTTCACCTGTTCGGCGGACCGCTCTCGTTCCTGAGAGGGCTGACGATGTTCGCTGCCGGTCTGCTGAGCTGGCTGGCCGTCACGATCGGCTTGGGCGCCGTGATCCTCTCGCGGGGCGGAACAAGAACGGACTACGGGAAGGGCTATTTCTCCGACTTCATCCCGTACGTGCGCGGGAAGCGCGCGAAGGAGGACGTCGCGTGAACCGGGCTCGGAAGCTGCTCCTTGCCCGCTGCGCGGGCGCCAGTTGGCTGCTCGTCGGCCTGCTTCTCGCGCCTCTCTTGGCGGTGCGTGCGGCCACTCTCCAGGCACAGGAGTGGTCGGAGTTCCGCTCCGCTCGGCAGTCACATTCGATCACCGAATCGTTCGCTCTGGAGATCGTGTACGGCGCGGGTGTCCTCGAGATCGAACCCGCGGCAGGCGAGCTCTTGTACGACCTCCGAATGACGTATGACTCCCGGAAGTTCAAGCCGGTGCGCAGGTGGGATCTGACCGACGGAAGAGCCCGGTTGAAGGTAGGTCTCACGACGGCGGGCGATGGCGGCGATTGGATCGAGGCGCTGTCATCGGAAGACGTCGACGACGGCGACTTCGATCCAGAGCTCTCGTTCAATCTCGGCGATCTGCGGGAGCTGGACGAGTCGAGCGGCACTCTGCGGCTGAGGTTGGGACAGCGCCTTCCCACCGACCTCAAGCTCACAATCGGCGCCGCCAAGAGCAAGATCGAGCTGGGGGGCGTGGTGCTCTCCCGGTTCGAGATAACCACCGGGGCGAGCGACACCGAGCTGTCGTTCTCCACTCCGAACCCCATCCGGATGGCCGAGCTCGTGATCCGCGTCGGAGCCGCGGAGATCCGAACCCAAGGGCTGGGCAACGCCCGCTTTGAGCGTTTCGAGCTGAAGAGCGGCGTGGGCGACGTGGTGTTGGACTTCACCGGCGCCTGGGACGGGAACGCGACCGGCACGATCCGCATGGGGATCGGCTCGCTCAAGCTTCGCCTGCCGGCGGATCTCGGTGTGTGGATCAGGAAGAGCACCTTCCTGACATCCTTCAACGCGCCGGGCTTCCGTAAGGTCGACGACGGCTACCGCTCTCCCAGCTGGGCGGGCGCGGAGCATCACTTTGAGCTCCAGCTCGACACGGCGCTCGGGGCCATCGACGTGGAGCTGGTTCCTTA
>Ga0114947_10000717_pt1 | contig 11798 bp, 8 predicted proteins | sample CR02metaG_FD_99656 | JGI IMG/M metagenome (GOLD analysis project Ga0114947, IMG submission 99656) | Deep subsurface microbial communities from Mariana Trench to uncover new lineages of life (NeLLi) - CR02 metaG | ecosystem: Environmental > Aquatic > Marine > Ocean trench > Sediment ...
AGGTCTCTACGGAGGCAAGCCGGGGCTCCAAGTCGGCAGCCTGAGCCTCTAAGTCGGCAGCCTGAGCCTCTAAGTCGGCAGCCTGGGCCTCTAAGTCGGCAGCCCCGGCCCTCGTCGGCTCGAATAAAGAATCGATGACGCGACCGATTCGATTGATTCGCGCCAGCCTCGGCCCCTGTTCATCCGGCACGAAGACGCCGATCGTGATGGCCTCCTTCACTCGCTCCAGGCGCGTCAGCCGGTCGGCCAGCCTCTCGGCGGCGGCCGAATCTGGGGCGAGCACGGCGATCGTCATAGGTGAGGTCGTGCTGTCTGCCAGCAGCTCCCGAAACGTCGCCGTCGCCTCCGCCTGGGGGTCGCGCAGGTCGAGCGGATTTCGGGCGAAGCGTGCCTGGGGAAGGAGTGCCGCGGATGCGAGAGCGACGATCGACGCGCCGATCAGCACCGTCCGCCGATGGCCGGCGATCCAGCGAGCCAGACGGTCCGGCATCACACCACCCACCAGCGGCCGTTCGTCCGGCCTCGGCCGGAAGGGGACGAGGCACAGCGCTGCCGGCAGAAGGGTGGTAGTGACGATGAAGCTGATCAACATCCCGGTACCACCGATCATCCCGAGCTCCGACACCCCCTTAAAAGCGGTGGGGATGAACGCGTAGAAGCAGGCCGCTGTGGTCACGGCGCTCAGGAACAGGGAGGCGCCGACGTCTTCCGCCGTCAGCCGGAGCGCCTCGCGCTGTCCGGCTCCCTCGACCCGGAGCTCCCGGTAGCGGAGAGAGTAGTGGATCGCGTAGTCGATCCCGAGGCCGATGTAGAGCAACGCGAAAGCGATGCTGATGAGGTTGAGATGCCGGACGGCGAGCGCGGCGAAGGTCGACGTGATCACGAGTCCCACCAGGAGCGTGAACAGCGACGCCCCGATGAGCCGCGCGGAGCGAAGGCCGGCGTAGAGAATCCCGCCCACCATGAAGAGTGCGACCCCTAATGCGATCGCCAACCCCTGGATCGCGCTACGCAGCTCCTCGTCCGCCATCGGCACGGATCCGGTGAGCCGCACGCTCACCCCCACCGCGGCCGACAGGCCGAGGGAGTCGACGACCGCCCGGATCCGGCCGATCGCGGGCTCGCCCGGAAACAGGCTGTTGAAGTCGAGCAGCGGCTTGATCACCACGTAACGACGGAGCGCCTCGGCGCCGCCAGCCTCCCCGCTCAGCAGGTCCCTCCAAGGAAGCGGTCGCAGCCGTCCCATCATGGAGCTTCCGAAAGCCTCGCCGACCGCCCCGATCAGGCCTCCGACTCGCTCGTCGTCTGACGCTTCGGCCATCAGGCTGTCCACCACGCCCAGGAAGCGCGGCAGCTCCGGCTCCTGCTCCAGCTCTCTCAGCCAGGGGCCGGCCTCCTCGAGGCCGACCGCCAGCTCCTCCAGCTCCTCCTCGCCCAGATAGAGGAGTGCGTGTCGCTCGAAGAACGGACCGCCGCCGGGCAGATACACGGTCTCGAAGAGTGCCGGCGCGGCCTGAAGCCGCTCACCGATCGCGAGCTGCGCCTCGGCAGCGAGGCCGGCGGTGGCGCCGTCGATGATGACGAGGATTTCGTCGGTGTACTGGGGGAAGGCCTCCTTGTAGCGCTCGTACTGGACCCGCCAGGAGAGCCTGCCGGAGAGCATGTCCTCGGTGTCGGTGTTGACGCCGAGGTGGGTCGCCGTGTAGTAGCCGCCGGCGATCGTTATCAAAACGGCCAGCGCGACGATCCGGCGCGGGTGCCGCACCACCCAACCCGTCCACCAACCCAAGAACCGCCCGATGGCGGTAGGCCGGCCGTTGGGAGCGGCCACTTCCGGTCAGCCGGCGGCGGGAGCCACGCGCGTCCCGCCGGTTTCCTGGCCGCGAAGCGCTCGGGCCAGGACTCCGGGCTCCCTTCCGTCCCCGATCCACGAGACGATCCCCTGCCCGGAGAGCCACAGAGCCGCGTCGAGGCGATGCGCCATCCCTCCCGTCACGTCGGTCGAGGCGGATCCGCCCACCAACGTCCTGACCGACGCCGCGTTCGCCGCCGAGACGCTGGGAATCGTCTCGCCTCGCGCATCGTAGATCCCGTCCGTCTCCCCGAGCCAGATGACCCGGTCGACCCGCCACCCGTGGGCCGGGAGCGCCCCGGCGAGCTCCCTCAGCACGACTTCCGTGGAGAGGATGGCGGCACCGCGCTCCCGGTCGAGCACGACATCCCCGTAGGTGACCGGCAGCAGTCCCCACGAGAGCGCGAGCGCCACCGGCTCGACGTGAAACGACACCGGCCGGGCCGAGGAGGAAACCGCCGCGCTGCCCGGCGAGAGGGAGAACACGGGCACTCCCGCTTCCCGGAGCGCCTCGGTCACGATGCCGTGCAGCCGCATCGCCTTCGCCTGCGTCCGGGAGGCGCCGACGGCCCGATCCGGCGTGGAGATGCCCTCCTCGACGATCCGGTACCGCCGCGCCGCCTCGTGGCCGAAGGAGCCGCTTCCGTGCCCGAGGACGAGGCCTCGGTCCATGGTCGGCCAGGCGTCGGCGATCTCCCCCGCCAGGCGTGCGATCACCTCGACGCGGGCCGTGTCGGGGCGGTCCTTCTCCGTGATCAGGCTGCCGCCCAACTTCAGGAGGATCGCCTCCCTCACAGCAGGTGTTCCTCGATCAGCTCGGGGCCCGGCCCCACCCGATCTCTGATGATCTCTCGCACCGACCCCAGCGCACCCAGTCGACTCGCCACCGTCTCCTCCGCGTCCGGCGGGCAGATCACGTGAACGTTCGGGCCGGCATCGATCGTGAAGTACGCCTTCACTCCCTCGGTACGGAGCCGGCGTACGGCCTCCAGCACCTCCAGCGTGCCCGGCCTCCAGTAGAAGATCGGTGGCGAGGAGGACATGGCGATCAGGTGAAGATCCACGGCTTCCTCCTCGACCGCCGGCCCGAGCAGATCGAAGTCGCGGCGCGCCAGCGCCTCCCGCACCACGGTGAGACGGTCGGCCAGGCATGCCAGCCGCTCACGGAAGTAGGGACTCGAGGGCGCGCGGGCGTGCCCCTCCAGCGACGACACCGCCTTCGGCTCGGCGGCGACGATGGCGATCACGTCGCGCAGATCCCAATGCCCCGGCTCGGCGAGCTGCCGCGCATAGACGTCATCCGGCACGGGGCCGCCCGGAAGCTCGACGTACCCGCCCAGCACCGACCGGGCGGCCGACCCGGAACCGCTTCGCCGGGCCAGGATCGAGAGCTCCTCCGCCGTAACCTCGGCGCCGAGGGCACCCACCGTGGCGAGCGTCAGAGCCGCAAAGCCGGACGCCGATGAAGCCAGGCCGGCGCCGCTCGGAAAGCTGTTGTGGGTCGCCACCCGAAAGCTGCAGTCGGCGCCCGCCCAGCGGCGGAGACGTTCGAGGTGGTCGAGCACCCTGCGCGCGAACGCGTCGGGGGCCGGCCGGAGCTCTCCCTGCGCACGCCCCTCACCGGGGGCCGGCCAGTGCTCTCCGGGCGCGACCACGTAGACCTCGTTGCTCTCCTCACGCGCAGCGCCACCCGCCGCGTCGCCCGTTCTAGCCTCCACGGTGCACGTGCTGACGCAGCGGGAGAGCGTCATGGAGATCGAGGCGTTCAGCGGGATCCCCGACGACAGGTCGTGAGCGCCCCAGTACTTGACGAAGGCGATGTTCGCCGGAGCGGTCGCCGTCGCCTTCCCCCTCACTCGGACTCCAGGCGAAGGCCGGGGCCGCCCAGCGTCACCGGGTAGCGCTCGAGACCCTCGAGAAAGCCCCACGAAGCGATCGCGGCCGGATCGGGATGGTAGACCAGGAGGCACCCGGCGGCCGGGCCTCCGGGCGCGCCGGCATCCGGGCCTTCGAGCGCTCCGGCGCCGGAGATCTTCGCCGCTCCTCCTTCGGCCTCGACCCTGCGCACCAGCTCGCGCACGGCGCCCGGCACCACGCCGAGCTCCTCGAGGCTCGCCTCGTACTCACGAAGGCAGGCAATCTCCACCTCCCCTCTCAGCCCATCGTCCAGCAGCGCGTCCCGAAACCTCCGCGTGGCCCGATCCATCCTCTCGAACAGCGCCTCGTAGCGATCCGGCTCGCTCGCGACACGCTCCCGCACTGCGGCCACCACTGTCCCCGTCGACTGCGACGAAGCGCCGGTATCGAAAACCCGGAACGCCGAGAGGGCTTGCCCGACAGCTGGAAGCGTCCGGATGAGCAGCTCGCCGGTCTGGTCTCTCTCCGCCCAGATCAGCCCACCGTGAAGGACGGCCGCGCCATCCACGCCCGACGGGAGACCGTGCTGGCGACGCTCCACCTCCAGCGCCAGACGCTGGATCCGCTCGACCGCTGGATCGGCACCCAACATGAGGAGACACCCCGCGACGACACTCACCGCGACGGCCGCCGAGCTCCCCATCCCGCTGCCCATCGGGATCGCCGATTCCACCTCCACCCTCAGCCCGGGCAAGACCGGATCGGAGTCCGCCTCCTCGACCAGATAGCCCGCGGCCTCGCCCAACGCGAGCTTCACGAGGTGGGCCGGATCGTCCCCACGTACGGCCCGGAACCGCGCCGGAGTAGGAGCCTCGGCATAGAGCTCCCAGCGCTCCCGCGCCGAGCGCGCGTACTCCAGGAGATCCGACCAGCTCGCCTCCTCGTCGTGACCGAGTCCGCCCATCCTGATGGCGACCGCGGCGGCGGCAGGCGCCGGCGTGACGAAGCGGGCCGAGAGCCGAAGGTCCACGGCGGCGATGAGCGCCGGGCGGCCGTAAACGACCGCGTGCTCGCCCATCAGGATGAGCTTGCCGGGGGCCGAGGCCCGGACGGAGGTCACCGCCGCGTCGTCGTTGGGTGCGGCGTGGCCACAAGCGCAGAGCGGGCGGCCGCCGCCGCCCGCTTTTCGCACCCAGCGCGGATCCCCGGCATGGGCCGGGGCGCCGTCAAGCCCTGCCGGGTCGGCCGTCCGAGGCCGGGGGTCCACGACGCAGTTTCTCGTGTGCCCTCGCGAGGTCATGGGAGGTGAAGGCTGCCATGAGGGAGATCTCGCCCGCCAGCACCACGCCGCCGAGTATCTCGGCGAGCCGCATCGCCGCCGCTCCCGGCCGGCCAGGATCGGCCTCGATCCCAAGCATGGCGAGCACCTCTCGCTGCGTGTTCAGCTTGGTCCCCCCACCCACGGCCCCGACCGGAACGGCGGGCAGGTAAACCGACGCGTACACCGCTTCCGGCCCAAACGCCTCGATGCAGGTGATGCCCATCGACCCCTCCACCACGTGGGCAGGATCCTGGCCGGTCGCGATGAAGATCGCCGCCAGCAGGTTGGCGTAGTGCGCGTTGAAGCCCTGCGCGCCCGCAGCGGTCGATCCGAGCAGGTTCTTCCGATACTGCACCTCGACGATGGCCCGCGCGCTCGTCTTCAGGATCCGCTTGAGGACCTGGGCGTCCAGCACGACTTCGGCGAACACGCGCTTTCCGCGCCCCTCGTGAAAGTTGATGGCGGCCGGCTTCTTGTCGACGCAGTAGTTACCCGACAGGGCGACGCACTCCACGCCAGTCTCCGGCTCGATGAAGTCGTAGACGACGCGGTCGCAGGCAATCGTGGCCATGTTCATCCCCATCGCGTCGCCCGCCGAGAAACGGAATCGCAAGAGCACCGTGGTGCCGAAGTGGCGAGGCCGGACGTCGAGCAGCTTGAGGTGGCGGCTGGTCGACTCGGCGATACGGCGGATGTCGTCGATCCGCTCCTCGATCCAACGAATGAACTTAAGCGTCGCCTCCAGCCCGCTCGTGCGGAAGACGGGCGCCCGCGTCATGCCGACATCCTCCACGTGCACCCGGGCGCCGCCCGCGGCCCGAATCGCCGAGCATCCCCGGTTCGTGCTCGCGACCAGCGCGGCCTCGGTGGTGGCGAGGGGGACGTACAACTCCTCGTCGACGTGCTCACCCCGGACCGGGAGCGGTCCCACGATCCCCATCGGCACCTGCGCCACGCCGATGAAGTTCTCGCAGTTGCTGCACGAGGCTCGCTCCACGTCGAGCGAGTAGTACCCGACGTCTTCCAGCGGCGCCCCGGTAAGCGCCTGAAGCGCCATGCGGCGGATCTCCGCCTGCACATCGGTCGGGAGATCCCGTGGCAGCTGATGAAAACCGATCTCTCCGTCCACGAGGGCCTGGATCAACGCCTCGCGCGTCCGGGTCTTGGTAGCTACGGAAGATGCTTTGCTCATCTCTCGGACCTTTTGCCTAGTTCGACTCGCCGCAGCTCGTCGATCGTGCGTACTCCCACAGATAACATCGCGATCCTGAGTTCGTCCACGATTCGTTCCACCTTCTCGACCACCGCGTCCGCCGAGTCGGTGGCCGGCGCCAAGAGCGGAAACGCCATTCCGACGAGGTTGGCGCCGAGCGCGATCGCCTTGGCGGTGTCTACCCCGCTGCGGATCCCGCCACTCCCGATGACCGTCAGCCCCTCCACGGATGCCACATCGCGAATGCACACCGGCGTGGGAATCCCCCAGTCGGCGAACCTCTCGCCGATCTCCACGTCGCCGGCGCGACGCGCCTCGATGCGGGCCCAGCTCGTTCCACCCAACCCGGCCGTGTCGATGATGCGGATGCCCTGTTCGAGCAGCGCACGCGCCGTCCTTCCCGAGATCCCGCAGCCGATCTCCTTGGCGATCACGGGCACCTCGAGCTGTGCCGCGATCGACCCCATCTTCGGCAGCAGCCCGCTGAAGTCGGTCTGTCCCTCGGGCTGGATCGCCTCCTGAAGCACGTTCAGATGCAAGGCGAGGGCGTCGGCACCGATCATCTCCACCGCGGCCCGGCACTCCTCGATCCCGTAACCGTAGTTCAGCTGTACGGCGCCGAGATTCGCGAGCAGGGGAACCGACGGCGCCAGGTCGCGGACCTGGAACGTCGAGGCCTGCAGGGGATCTTCCAGCGCCTTCCGCTGAGAGCCCACGCCGATGGCGATCAGGCAACGCTCGGCAGCCTCGGCGAGGTTGCGGTTGATCTCGCCGGCCGCCTCCGTGCCGCCCGTCATGCACGAGACGAGAATCGGCGCTTCGAGCCGCTTCCCAAGAAAATCGACCGAGACGTCGATATCGGCAAGATTGATCTCGGGCAGCGCCCTGTGTTCAAACGCGTAATCATCAAAGAAGCTGTGCGCGCTCTGGTTGCCGGCATCCAGGGCCAAGCGAATGTGCTCCGCCTTCCGATCACGCGCCAGCCGGTCACGCGGCGGCGCAGTCGCCGACTCGGCCGCGCCGCTCACCGGTCGCGCCGCCGGGAGTACTCGATCAGGCCGCCGAAGAAGGCCCTGCCTTCGTCGCCGAGCGCTGCGCCCTCGAGCGCAGCGCTCGCTTCCTCCAAGCGCCCCTCGATCATCTCCTGAACGGCGGCCAGTCCGCCCGTCTCCCTAATGATATCGCGGCCTCGCTCCACCTGGTCCGCATCGAGATCCGGACGCCCCAGCAGAGCATGGAGCTCTTTACCCTCTTCGGGCGCGGCCCGCCGAAGCGCATGGTGGATGAGGAACGTGAACTTGCCTTCCATCAGATCCGATCCCACGGGCTTTCCAACAGCGGATGCATCTCCGAACGTGCCCAGGATGTCATCGTGCAGCTGGAACGCCTCACCGATCGCCCGGCCATATGTGCCGAGCCGCACGAGCTCCACCGCCGAGACACCCGCCAGAAGCGCGCCGAGCTCGATCGGGCGCTCGACCGAGTATCGTCCCGACTTGAGGCGGAGCGCCCTCAGAAGTCGATCCTCGCCGGGATCCGTCTCGTGCGGAAGAAGCATCTCCAGGTACTGCCCCCGGATCACCTCCTCGCACATCCGGGAGAAGGCCCGGTCGAGCGCCTCGCTGCCCGGCGGCCTCCTCACGGTCGTATAGAGCTCCACGGCCCATGTGTGGGCGAGATCGCCCAGAAGCATGGCTACCGAGCGGCCGAAATCGCCAGCATCGCCCCCATACCTTCTCTCGATGTGCTTCTCTTGGAAGCGGGCGTGCGCGGCCGCCTGTCCGCGACGCACCTCGCTGTGGTCCATGATGTCATCGTGGATGAGAAGATACGTGTGAAGCAGCTCCGTGCTCATGGCCAGCGGCAACACGTCCGCGTCCGTCTCGCCGCCGCACGCCCGGTAGGTGTAGTATACGAGGGCGGGGCGCAGCCGCTTCCCACCGGTGGTGATCAGCCGCTCCACCTCCTCGACGAGTTCCAGGCCCTCGGGCTCCAGCGCCACCTCTGCCCGCTTGCGAGCGAAGAAGCGCGCGAGCTCGGGCTCCAGACGTTCCCGGAACTCGGCAAGCCGCCCCACGAAGTCGAAGAAGGCGGGCCGCGTCGTTCGCTCGACGGCTCGGGTCAGCTCCATCAGCCGGCCACCTTCCACTCCGTCAGGCCGCCCGCCGTTCCCGCAGGTGATCCGCTGGCAAGCAGCTCGCAGACCGCGTCGGCGAGCGCAAGGCCACAGGCATCGATCCTTCGCCGCATGCGGAGGAGGCTCGGAAGAGCCCATGGCTGCCGCAGCGCGTGACGAAGCACGGCGGAGCGCCGGATGGCGCCATCGGGCCCGGCACACTCCAAGAGGAAGCCGGGAAGGCTCTCGTCGGCGGCGTCGCTCACCGCTCGAAGCACCAGCCACGGGATGCCGGCAGCCTCCGCCACCTCGACCACGGCCTCCGACTCCAGATCGACCACGCCAGACGTGGCCGCGCGGCCGCGACCGGTCCACAGCTCGCGCTTCTCCGCGGCGGTGAGCACGAGGCGCCGCGCGGTGACGACCGTGGCCGGATCGGCCCCGATCGCGGCGGCGGCGTTCTCGGCCGCGTTCGGCTCGGGCCGGTAGCGCGAGCCGCTCTCGTCACCCACCACCTCGCCGGCCACGACTAGCTGCCCGGGAGAAAGGCCGTCCGTAAGCCCTCCCGCCACGCCGATGAGCAGGAGCCTGCTGACCGGGATCGCGTCGAGCAGCGCCGCGACGCTCTGCCGGGCGTTGTGAGCACCATCACCGGTGACCAGAACGGCGACGGGCCGACCGGCGAGCCGCCCGAGCGCCACGGAGCGCCCGACCCCACGACCTCGACCATGCAGCAGCGTCGTGAGCGGAGCCTCGGCCCGGTCCTCCAGGCGGCCGAGGAGCTCGGCCGCCTCCTCCGGAAGGGCGGCCAGGATGGCCGTGACCGGGCCGGTCCCGTTCAGCCGGCCAGGTTCCATTTCACCATGCGATACATGTCGGCCGGGTTCTTCCGCAACTCCATGACCACCGAGGCCTCGAAGCCCGAGTGCATCTTGCAGTTCTGGCACAGCGGATCGCGGCGTGACTCCCAGTACTCCCAGTCCGTGCCGTTCCAGAACTCCTCCCAATCGAACGTGTGGGTCTTCTGGATCAGATAGCACGGGCCCTTCCAACCCATCGGCGTGAACGTGACGGTGCTCCACGGCGAACAGGAGTACTCGCGCAGCCCCGCCGCGAACTCGAGGAACATCGGTGTGGACTGGAGCCGGAATCTCCGGGACAGCTGGAGGATTCGCTTGAACTTCGCCTCGATGTCGTTTCGCGTGAGGAAGATGTCCTGCTCCACCGACTCGTACTGGTAGCCGGGCGAGATGAGCATGCCGTCCACATCGATGTCGTCAGCCAGGAAGGTGAACAGCTCCTCGATCTCCTCGATGTCCGTCTCCTTGAAGACCGTGGTGTTCGTAATCACGTGATAACCGAGGCGCTTGGCCTCTCTCATCATCTCGACCGCCGTGTCGAACACGCCCGGGCGGTCGACCACGAAGTCGTGCGTGTCGCGCATTCCGTCGAGGTGGACGTTGATCGTGAGCCGCCGGTGAGGCGGGATCACGCCGAACACGTTCTTCTCCAAGAGGAGCGCGTTGGTGCAAAGGTAGATGTGCCTCTTACGCGCGATGATCCCGTCGACGAGCTCATCGAGCTCGGGGTAGATGGTCGGCTCGCCCCCGCAGATGGAGACGGCCGCCGCGCCACAGTCATCGACGGCCCTCAGGCAAACGTCCACCGGGAGCCGGTCCTTCAGCTTCCCGGTATGGCGCTCGACCGAGCACCCGATGCAGGCGAGGTTGCACGTCCAGAGCGGCTCCAGCATCATCACGAACGGGAAGCGCTTCTTGCGGCGCAGGGCGTTCCTCACCTGCAGCTTGATCATGTCGGTTACAATGTGGGTTGGAAAGCGCATGCCTCCTATCTGATCCCTCCCCGAGTCAGGTGAGTCGAACCGCTACGATTCCGACTCCACGGTCTGGCGATACGTCGCCAGAGCCAGGAGCGGGAAGTAGTCGTCGTACAGGTGATACTTCAGATAGAACACCCTCGGGAAACCGGTGCCCGTCCAGTGTTCGTCGTCCCAGGACCCGTCGTCGAGCTGCATGTGAAGGAGGAAGTCGAGTCCCTGCCTGACGGAATCCGACACGTGGTCGCCCGCCGCGAAGAGCCCCAGCAGCGCCCACGCCGTCTGGGCCGCCGTGCTGTCTCCCACGCCCTTGAGCGACGGCTCCTCGTACGACTGGAGTGTCTCACCCCAGCCGCCATCCGCGTTCTGGCGGGCGCGCAGCCAGTCGGCCGCCCGCTGATAGCGCTCCTGCCTCATGTCGACGCCGAACCGCCTGAGCCCGCATAGCACGAGCCACGTGCCGTAAATGTAGTTGCAACCCCACCGGCCGTACCACGTGCCGTCGTCGCACTGACGCGAGTCCAGGAAGCGGATCGCCCGAGCCACGGGCTTGTCCGACCGCACAAACCCCTCGAGGTGAAGGGTCTCCAGGACGCGCCCGGTGATGTCCTCCCAGCTCGGGTCAAGCATGGCGTTGTGGTCCGCGAACGGGATGAACTTGAGGAGCTCCTTGTCGCACCCGCGGTCGAAAGCGGCCCATCCCCCATCCGGGTTTTGCATCGACAGCAGCCAGCGGAGCGCCCGCCGACGTGCCGGCTCCACTCGTTCCTCCAGCTCCGGATCGGCGATGCGAATGCGCGCCAGGGCAGTGAGCACCATCGCCGTGTCGTCGCAGTCGGGATAGAACTCGTTGGCGTACTCGAAGTACCAGCCGCTCACCTCTTCATGGCCGTTCTTGTGCTGCCAGTCGCCGGAATGCCTGACCTCCTTGGCGAGAAGCCACTCCGCCGCCCGCTGGAGCGCCGGGTGCTCCGGCTCCAGCCCCGTCGCCGCCAGGATCCCCGCCGCCTGCGCGGTATCCCACACGGGCGAGAGCGCCGGCTGGACCTTCAGGGAGTCACCGAGGTCGACCTCGAGCTTCTCCAGCGCCTCGAGCTGGCTCTGGATGGCGGGATCGTCCGATGAATAGCCCAGACAGCGGAACGCAAACACGGTGTTCACGATCGCGGGGAAGATCGCGCCCAGGCCGTCGCTCATGACAAGCCGTCGGCGGGTCCACTCCTCCGCCGCGCGAAGGGCCCGCCGCCGAAGCGGCCTCAGGCGGCTGCGCTCCAGCAGCTTGAGACCCTCGTTCGCATGGTGGAAGAAGAGGTTCCACCCCCGCCTCCACGGCCCGCCCTCGACCGGAAGCAGGTTGACCGCGTCCGGGCCCAAGAGCTCCGGGATGTGCGCATGATCGGGCACCGGGCTCTGCGGCTTGAACGCCCAGATGATCGACAGCGGGACGAAGATTCCGCGTGACCACGACGACATCTCGTTCAGATTGAAGTAGAACCAGCCAGGCAGGAGGACCATCTCGGGTGGGACGGCCGGGCACTTCTCCCAGGAATACTGGCCGAAGATCGCCAGGTAGATCTTGGTGTAGGTGTTCGTCGCCTCGAT
>Ga0114947_10000719_pt1 | contig 11774 bp, 10 predicted proteins | sample CR02metaG_FD_99656 | JGI IMG/M metagenome (GOLD analysis project Ga0114947, IMG submission 99656) | Deep subsurface microbial communities from Mariana Trench to uncover new lineages of life (NeLLi) - CR02 metaG | ecosystem: Environmental > Aquatic > Marine > Ocean trench > Sediment ...
AGTCGAAGCTCCAGCAGGCCGGCCTGCGGCTGCCCTATTCCGCGCCCACCTTCAACGAGTTCGTGGTGGAGGTGCCCGATCTCGAGGCACGGCATGCGGCGCTGGTCGAGCAGGGAATCGTCCCCGGCCTGCCGCTGGGTGAATTCGACCCTCAACGCCGGGACCAGCTGTTGGTGTGCACCACCGAGATGAACGCGCGCGAGGACATCGACCGCCTGGCACGCGAACTCACCGCATGAGTACGCCGGGTCGCAGCGGGCTCATCTTCGACGAAGCGCTGCTATTCGAGCGCTCGCGAGTGGATCGCCCCGGTATTCCCCTGGAGGACCCGGAGGTCCCGTGCGTGGATCCGCGCGAGGTGATCGAGCCGAAGCTTGTTCGCGACGACATCGAGGGCTTCCCGGAGCTCTCGGAGCTCGATGTCGTGCGCCACTTCACGCGGCTCTCCCAATGGAACTACGGCATCGACTCGGGCTTCTATCCACTCGGGTCGTGCACCATGAAGTACAACCCAAAGCTGAACGATCTCGCGGCCCAGCTTCCCGGACTGGTGGATCTGCACCCGCTGGCGCCGGAGACCGCCATCCAGGGGACTCTGGCTTTAGCGCACGAACTAGAGGAGGCCCTGGCCGAGATCGCGGGCCTCGACCGGGTGACGCTGCAGCCGGCGGCGGGGGCCCAGGCTGAGCTGGTCGGGATGATGATGATCCGGGCGTACCATCGGTCACGCGGCGACGATCAGCGCGTACGGGTGCTGATTCCCGACACCGCACACGGCACCAACCCCGCCAGTGCGGCGCTCACCGGGATGGAGATCGCCGAGGTCAAGAGCGGAGCAGACGGGATTCTCCATCCCGAACAGCTCGCGCCGTTGCTGGACGAGCGCACCTCCGCGCTCATGCTCACGAACCCCAACACTCTCGGGCTCTTCGAAACCCACGCGGAGGAGCTCGCCGAGCGCGTGCACGCTGCGGGGGGCCTGGTATACCTGGATGGCGCGAACATGAACGCGCTCATGGGGGTGGCCAAGCCCGGTCACATGGGCGTGGACGTCATGCACTTCAACCTCCACAAGACCTTCTCGACCCCGCACGGGGGAGGCGGCCCGGGCTCGGGTCCCCTTGCGGTTCGCAACATCCTGGCGCCCTTTCTTCCGACGCCGGTCATCCATCGCGAGGGAGACCGCTACCGGCTGGATAATGAGTTCCCCTACTCCATAGGCCGTGTCCACGCCTTCTTCGGCAATGCCGGGATCTACCTGCGGGCGCTGGCGTACATCCGCACGCTGGGCGCAGCCGGCCTCACGGAGGTCACGCAGCGGGCCGTCCTGAACGCGAATTACCTGCTCGCACGGCTGCGCGAGCAGTATGATGTACCCCATGATCGTCGCGTGATGCACGAGTGCGTGCTCACGGATCGACGACAGCAGGCCACGGGTGTGACGACCGCCGACATCGCGAAGCGTCTGATGGACTACGGCTTCCACCCTCCGACCATTTACTTCCCGCTGGTCGTCCACGGTGCCCTCATGATCGAGCCCACCGAGTGTGAGTCACTCGAATCGCTGGACGCGTTCATCGAGGCCATGGAGCGCATCGCGAACGAGGCAGCGACATCCCCCGAGCTGGTCACCGGCGCACCCCGCCGTCCCAAGGTGCGCCGCCTGGACGAGGTGCGCGCCGCTCGGCACCCTCGTCTCCGCTGGAGCGCGCCCGACGCGGAGAGCTGAGCTTGCGCGGGCTCCTTGCACCCGTCTGCGTGACGCTGCTCTGCATCGGCTGCGCCCTCCGATCCGTCGAGAGCCCCTTCGGCGGCGACTTGACGCTCGAGCGCGAGCTCGAGCTCAGCGCGGAGATCCATCGCCAGCTACGCGCGCAGGTTCCGTTCGTGTCCGACCCCGTTCTGCTGGCCTATGTGAACGAGCTCGGACAGCAGATCGTGCGAGTGACCGAGCCCCAGCCCTTCATTTACCGCTTCAGCATCCTCGAGAGCGACGACCTCAACGCCTTCACCATCGGCGGCGGGTACGTCTATCTCTCGAGTGCCGTGGTGGCACAGGCGGGCGACGTGGCGGAGCTGGCCGGGGTGCTCGCCCACGAGATCGCTCACGTCAAGGTCCGGCATATCGCCCGCGCCAACGAGAACCAGGGGCTGGCTACACTGATCTCGCTGGCCGCGGCCGCCGCGGTCGTGCTCGCGGGCGGCGATCCATCGCTGATCGCAATTGGCAGCGGTATCAACGTATCCATGCAGCTCAAGCACAGCCGCGAGCACGAGGCAGAGGCGGATCGGGAGGGGATCGAATACATGATTCGCAGCGGCTACCAGCCCGACGGCATGATCCGCTTCTTTCAGCGCATCCTCACCGTGAGCCCCCACGCCGGAGAGGGCATTCCGCCCTATCTATTCACACACCCCGCGCTACGTGAGCGCATCGCCGCCGCGCGTGTGGACATCAAGCGCCTTCACCCTCCATGGGACCTGATCCGGAGAGACGACCGTCTGCCTCAGATACAGGCTCGCCTCGCGCTCGCAGTCTCGTCCGTTGTGGGCGGCAGCGGCCTGCAGGCCCGCGCCAGCTTCGACCGCAAGGTAAGCGATCCTCTGCTCGAGCAAGCGCGTCAGGAGAGCGGGCGCGGCGAGTTCCGGCGCGCGGACCAGACGCTGGCTCGCGCGCAGAAGCTCGAGCCCCAGGATCCCCGACTCGTCCTTGCGCGCGCGGATCTCGCACAGGAGCGTGCAGACCTTCCCGCCGCCAGGCTGCATCTCGAGCGCGCCTTCGAGATCGATCCCAGCGTTCCGCTGGTCGCGTATCGGCTGGGATTGATCCACAAGCAGCTCGCCAACCGCTCGAGCGCGGTCTTCTATCTAGAACAGGCTGTCCATGGCTTCAGCGCACACAGCTCAGGGCGACGCAGGGCGGAGCTGGCCATCGAGCAGATCTCTTTTCCGGTGCTCGACGAGAGCGGAATCGGGGGCCGCTCCGAGGACGGGCCGAGCAACATCTTCATACGCGGCGAGGAGGTGACGTGGTCCGGACGAATCAGCCGCCGCTTCCAGACCTACAATCCGGAGCTCGTGGTGAACTGGTCTGACCCCAGTGGAGTGGTCGTGCTCGAGGACCGTGTGCGCATGAATCCCTTCGGACACGTGTCCTCCAGCCTGCGCACCAAAGATGCGGCTCTTGGCCGCTGGAAAGTCAGCGTGCGACTCGGCGACAGCCTCCTGGAGGAGCACTCGTTCCAGCTGAGAGGTCGGCGCGCGAGCTCGAACGGAGGGTTCTGACGCGGCCCGGGGTCGATCTGAGCTCGGATCTATCCGAACTCCGCGGGGCGGAGCTTCCGACCGCGCTCGCGCGGCTACACTCGCTTGTCCCCGTGTCCTCGTATATGTGCGTCGGCCTCGCGCTCGCCTACGAGGAGGCGCGCGAGCGCTGTGAGGCCGCCGGCTTTACACGGGTTCAGCTCGAGCGCCAGGAGCGAGACACGCGGGTCTGGGTGCGGGCGCGTCGTGCGCGCACCCTCCCCGATTGGATCCGGCCCCGTCTGAGGCTGCTGATCTGCGGCCTGAACCCGTCGCTCTACGCGGCCGACGCGGGCGTTCCCTTCGCGCGGCCCGGCAATCGCTTTTGGGGCGCCGCCAGAGCGGCGCGCCTGATCGTGCACGATCGAGATCCATTCGATGCCCTCTCACGCGGTATCGGTTTCACCGACTGCGCCAAGCGCGCCACGCGGCGAGCGAGCGAGCTACGGCATGACGAGTACGCTGCGGGACTGGAGCGACTGGAGAGACAGATCCAGCGCTACCGACCCCAGGCCATCTGCTTCGTCGGGCTGGACGGCTGGCGGCGGGTACGCGATCGCCACGCCGTAGCCGGCTGGGTGACCGGCGGCTTCGGCGGCCGGCCGGCCTACCTCATGCCGTCGACCTCGGGACTCAACGCTCATTGCAATCTCGCCGACCTCACCGCTCACCTCAGACGAGCCCTGCGCGGTCCTTGAGACTTGACAGCGCCCTTCTGCGCGGGTCTTCTAGGAGCAAGAAGCCAATGACCCCGAGCCAGGAGAAGAAGCTGCGCGTCTGCCCCCTCTGCGAGGCGACCTGCGGACTCGAGGTCACCATCGCCGGGAACGAGGTGGTGCAGCTTCGGGGCGATCGCCACGACGTGTTCAGCCAAGGCTTCATCTGCCCCAAGGGCACTGCACTCGGTCAGCTCCACACCGATCCCGATCGCCTGCGCACGCCGCTGATTCGGCGCCACGGCCAGTTCGTGCCGGTCTCATGGAGCGAGGCTTTCGCCGAGATCGAGCGCCGTCTCTCGCCCATTCTCGCCGAGGGAGGCCGCGATGCAATCGCGGTCTACCTCGGGAACCCCGTCGTCCACAACCTCTCGCTCATGATCTACAGTCAGGTCCTGCTGCGCATACTGCGCACCCAGAACGTCTATACCGCGAGCACGGTCGATCAGATTCCCAAGCAGCTCGCTTCGGGACTCATGTTCGGCACCTTCACCACGATTGCGGTGCCAGATATCGACCGTACCGACTACCTGCTTATGCTCGGCGCCAATCCCCACGTGTCGAACGGAAGCCTGTGGACGGTGCCCGATTTCCCCGGCCGTCTCGCCGCGCTCCAGAAACGCGGAGGGCGCTGCGTGGTCGTGGACCCTCGTCGCTCCCGCTCCGCCGAGAAAGCCGACCGGCACATCTTCATCCTGCCAGGCACGGACGCGCACCTGCTGGCCGGCATCGCGCACACGCTCTTCGCCGAGGGTCTGGTGACCCTGGGACGGCTCGAACCTCATACGAGCGGCATCGCTGAGGTCGAGGCCGCCTTGCAATCGTTCCCCCCCGAGGCGGTCTCCCCGGTCTGCGGCGTTCCGTCCGAAACCATCCGCGAGCTGGCGCGAGAGCTGGCCACGGCGGAACATGCAGTGGTGTACGGGCGCATCGGGACCTGCACACAGGCCTTCGGTACCGTGGCGAGCTGGCTGGTCGACGTGTGCAACGTGCTCAGCGGAAACCTGGACGAGCCTGGCGGAGCAATGTTCCCCAAGGCCGCAGCTCTGGCCGCCAACACCTTCGGTGCGCCGGGGGTGGGCCAGGGCGTGCGCACCGGGCGCCGCCACAGCCGCGTGCGCGGAGCCCCCGAGGTGCAGGGCGAGCTACCGGTCGCGTGCCTTGCGGAGGAGATCGAGTCAGCGGGTGACGATCGCATCCGCGCGCTGATCACCGTGGCGGGCAACCCGGCCCTGAGCACCCCCAACGCCACTCGTCTGCAGAAGGCACTGGACCAGCTCGAGTTCATGGTGAGCCTCGATCTGTACCTGAACGAGACCACGCAGCACGCGGACGTGATCCTGCCGGGCCGCTCGCCGCTCGAGGACTCTCACTTCGACGTGGTGTTCAATCAGTTTGCGTGTCGCAATAATGTGCGCTTCTCGCCTCCGGTCTTCGAAGCGGTGCCGGACCACCCTGAGGAATGGGAGACGCTATTGCGCCTGGCCGGAATCGTGAACGGTCAGGGCCCCGATGCGGACATCGAGGCCCTCGACGGGCTGGTGATTGCCAGCCAGGTGCAGGCCGCCGTCGGCGCTGACGCCTCCCCCATCCACGGCCGCGACGCGGGCGAGATCCTGTCCGAGCTGGCCAATCGACGCGGTCCCGAGCGGGTCATCGACTTCGCGCTGCGCTCCGGCCCCTACGGGGATGCATTCGGTGCCCGCCCCGACGGTCTCAGCCTAGCCCGGCTCGAGGCTCAACCGCACGGCATCGATCTCGGTGCGCTCGAACCACGGGTGCCCGAGCTGCTCCGCACGCCATCAGGCAAGATCGAGCTAGCGCCCGAGCCCATCCTGGCCGATCTGGATCGCCTCGCCGAGGTGCAACCGGCAGCGTCACGGGGCGGCGCGCTGGTGCTGATCGGACGCCGCAGCCTGCGTTCCAACAACTCCTGGATGCACAATATTCCCGTGCTCATGACGGGCAAACCGCGTTGCACCATGCACGTCCATCCCAGCGACGCGCAGCGGCTCGGGCTGGAGGCCGGTGCGCTGGCGCGTGTGACCTCGCGTGCGGGCAGCGTGGACGTGCCGGTCGAGGTAACCGACGCGATCATGCCCGGCGTCGTCAGCATCCCGCACGGCTGGGGGCACGATCAGCCCGAGAGCCGGCTCGGCGTGGCAGCCGAACGACCTGGGGTGAACGCCAACGTGCTGACCGACGAGTTCGAGCTCGATCCGCTCTCGGGAAATTCAGTCCTGAACGGCGTTCCGGTTAGCGTGCAAGCCCTTTAGCCTGGACATCTCACCCGGTGGCCCACTGCGACCGCCAATTGCACGCCATCCCGGCCCGTGCTCGGCCTCGGCTCCTCAACTGGACGGTTATCGGCGGGCAAACCCCGCCTGCCGGCACGGCACACGGCTGCGCGTGTGCCTCGGTATTGTCAACCACGTTTCCGGTGCCTCGGCCTGCGCGCGGCCCGACCTGACACACACTTGGCGCCCTCGCTACGGCAACCCAGTGAGAAATCCAGGCTAGCCCGACTCGGCTTCCTCGACCGTTTCAGGCGCCGGAGGCAAGTCCGTCGAGCCCAGCCGGCCCGCCATTACGCGCGCCACGGGACGCGTGAGCTCGTGCCGCTCGAACAGGATCTTGAGCACCGCCGTCATGGGCGTCGCCAGCAGCATGCCCACGATACCCCACAGCACTCCCCAGAAGATGAGGGCCATGAGGATTACGATGGGATGGAGGTCGAGCGAGTCTCCCATCACCTTGGGGGTGATGATGTTTCCGATCACGAGCTGCACGCTTCCGGGGAGTGCGATGGCCAGCACCGCAACCGTCCATGAGATGTCGGGGCTCATCAGGATGATGGGAAGCGGGAGCAGCGTGGCGATGACGGAGCCGATGCTGGGGATAAAGTTCAAGAGAAAAGCGAGGAACCCGAAGACCAGCGCCAGGTCCACGCCGAGCACGTACAGGATCAGCCCCACGAGCAGGCCCGTCACGGCGGAGATCGTCACCTGCGCCACCAGGTAGCGTTCGATCCGAGCCTCGATCTCCCACCAGACAGGGTCCGCCATCTGCCCCACCCGGCCACCTCCGATCAGCAGGAAGACTACGAAGATGAGCACGAGGACGGTGTTCGAGAGGACCTGGATGATCGAATTGGTGAGGGACACGAGCATCGAGCCCACAGGAAGGGAGGAGAGCTGGTTCCGAATGCCCTCCTGATCGATCCCGAAACGTTCAAAGGGGAAGAGTGCGAACGCGTCCGCGATCAGCCGGGTGATCTTTTCCTGGTAGGCGCCCGCGTTCTGTGAGAGCTGGCCAACGGAGGACGTGATCAGCCCCCCGCACACCGTGAAGAGTCCGAAGCCGATCAGAAACACGCCGGCGATGGACAGGGCGCGTGGGATCTTCGCCTTCTCCGTCAGAAAACCCACGGCCGGATTGATGGCGAAGGTCAAGAACACGGCCAGCACGAACGGGATCATGACGGCGCTCAGCCAGTAGAGCGCGAGCGCCACGGCGAAGGTCGTAAGCACGAGCAGGCAGGTGGTCTGGAGCCGTTGGTCCGTCGTCCTCTCGGTCACCTAACTTCCCCCTGAAAAAGCTCATTGTAGTATCGTTCGAGCGGGTTCCCCAGGCGGCACGATCGAGATGAGGCCTTGAACCCTACGGAGAGGATGCAATGAGAGAGTTTCGAGGAAGGACGGCGGTCGTAACGGGCGCGGCCAGCGGCATCGGACGAGCGCTGGCCGAGCGCTTCGCGGCCGAGGGCATGCGCGTGGCTCTGGCCGATGTGGAGGGACAACCCCTGGCTCGGGCCGCGAGCGCCCTGAAAGCCCAGGGCGCCGAGGTCCTGGCGGTCCCCACCGACGTCTCGAGCGCCGCCGACGTGGCCGCTCTAGCGCAGAAAACGTTGGACGCATTCGGTGCCGTCCACATCGTCTGCAACAACGCCGGCGTCTTCACGGGTGGGCTCTCGTGGGAGGCATCCCTGGCGGACTACAACTGGGTTTTGGGCGTCAATACCTGGGGCGTGATCCACGGCATCCGCAGCTTCATGCCGATCATGTTGGAGCAGGATACCGAGGGCCATATCGTGAACACCTCCTCCATGGCCGGCGTCACGACGATTCCTTACGCCTCCATCTATCACATGAGCAAGCACGCCGTGCTCGCGCTGAGCGAGTGCCTCTACCACGAGCTCACGTTGCGCGGCTCCAAGGTGAAGGTCTCAGTGCTCTGTCCTGAGATGGTGGCTACGCAGATCGAATCGTCCGCGCGCAACCGTCCCGCTTCGCTCCAGCCCGAGTCCGGATCAACAGAATCGAAGGAGCGCAAGCTGGTCGAGCAGGGCATGGCCGAAGCCATCAAGAAAGGTGTACCCCCGGCCGAGATCGCCGACCGCGTTCTTCGAGCCATCCAGGAAGAGCGCTTTTACATCCTGTCCGATGGCGCGTGGCGGAAGGCGTGCAACACGCGGCTGGACGACATTCGCGAGGGACGGAACCCGACCTTCGCACCGCCCGTCTAGGAAAGACGCGCTACGATGCATTCCGCCGTAGTCGCTCGGCGCATGTGGCTGAGGTAGCATGCGACGCATGCCCTTCTATGCATTCATCGGCCGCGACGGCGAGGAAGGGCTCGAGCGGCGCAAACTGCATCGCGAGGCTCACCTCGAGAGCCTCCGGGATCTAGAGGCGGCCGCACGCATCCGTCACGCCGGTCCTCTGCTCGACGACTCGGGTCGGCCCATCGGCAGCCTGATCGTCTTCGAAGCACCGAGTCTCGAGCATGCGCGCGCGCACGCCGCCGCGGATCCGTACGTGGTTCATCAGGTCTTTGAACGCTACGAGGTTCGCGAAACCAAGGTGGTGTTCCCGAAGCAGTGCTCCTCTGCTCGTGGCTAGCCGCCACAGCATCGCGCCGGCCAGAAATGGGGCCGCGGGGTTCGTGGCGAGCGCATCGTTGATCCGAAGCTGAGACAGCAGCAGGAACGCGCGCGTCATACCGCAGCCGGGACAGGGGGTACCTGTCACGCTGCGGAACGCGCACGGCAGGCCCAGGTCGGAGTGAGTCAGAAAGTCCATGCCCAGGAACGCGTACGCGAGTCCTGACACCAGCACCACCGTGAATACCGCGGCGATCAGCAGCCGCAGAACCCACTCGGGGTCGCCGCGTCTCCGGGAAGGCTCAGCCCACAATGCGATTGATTTCATTCTGGTGGATGCAGTCTGCCACCACGCCTACGCCCAGTATCGTAGCCACGACACTGGCCATCGGAAGGCCTTCATACACCGCCAACCCGCGCTCGTGCTCGATCTCGACGATCGCGGCACCCATCTGATACTGGTAGTAGAGGTGATACAGCCCGCACGTCAGCAGCGATAGCAGCAACCACACCAAGAAGCTGAACTCCCTGCGGCCGAGAAGCTCGTTACAGGCAACCATCTGGCGGTAGTTCCAGTAGAGGTTGAAGATGAACGCCGTCAGGAGCGTTAGGATCAGATAGAGCGGGATGCTGGCGTAGTGCCGCCCTTCGTCGGCGTACGGTGCAGGTCGGTAGCCACCTTCGTCCACGGGCCCCCCGAGGCGAGCAGAGTATGCTCTTTCTCGTGCTTTCGCGAGCGAGCTCCACGCCAACTCCAGCAGCTTGTGGCGGCGGGTAACGCGAGTCGAACGCGCTGAACCCCTGTCATCAGAGGTCCGAATGGCTTTGAAGGCCACCCCCAATACCGATTGGGTCTACCCGCCAAAAACAGCTTACCAGAGCCGCAGCTGGGATGTGCGACTAGAAAATGCCCCAGCTAGCGCCCTATACTGGTTCGAAAGGCTAGGAGGAGCTCAACGCGTATGAACTTCCGGCTGCACTTCCACGGCGTCTCGCACGACGATGAGATCAAGCAGAGCTGCCAGCGACTTGCCGACAGCTTGAAGGAGGAGTTCCCCGAGACCTCGAAGTTCGAAGTCAGCCTCAACCACACGGGTGAGCAGCACGAGGCCCATATGCATGTGACCGGAAAGGACCTCGAGGTTGCATCGAGCGCGAGCGGGCGTGAGCTAAATGACTCGATTGCCGAGGCCTTCGAGCGCGTGCGCCGACAGCTTCGCAAGCATCACGACAAGCAGATCTACACGCGACGGCGTGGGGCCCACAAGAGCGAGCCAGGATAGTGTTCCGTTCCGGGAGTTCCCACGCAGTTCTCACGGCGAAGGCGCAGCACTCGCAAGGCGCGCGAGCGAGGCGAATCCATAGATTCGGCGAGCGAGTACAACGCTGCGAGCGCGGATGCAGCGGTCGCTGAGAATGCGGGTGAACTTCCGGAACGGAACACTGTCCCCTAGCTCGTGGAGGCCACCTCCTTGGCGGCGCAGAGCGTGCCTGCGCGCCCGAGCAGGAAACCCTGGCCGCAACGAATGCCCAGCTCTTCGATGACCTGGAGCTCGTTCGGGGTCTCGATTCCCTCGGCGATGATCGTCGAACTCATCTTCTCGGCCAGGGTTTGCAAGCCCCTCAAGAGCTCCTGCTTTGGAGGGTTCTCCTCGATCCCCCGCACCAGCGACATATCGATCTTGAGGAAGTCCGGGCTCAGTTCCAGCACGGCTTCGAAGCTGGAAAAGCCCGCCCCGATGTCGTCCAGCGCGATGCTGAACCCGAGCTTCTTGAAATAGTCGATCGCCTCGCGGAAGATGTGGAAGTTACCGATCGCCTGTCGCTCCGAGATCTCGAACACGAGGTTATGCGAGCTCAGGCGCAGCTCGGCCAGCATCGCCTGAAGCCCTGCGTCTTCGAACTCAGGATCGTGGATACTGGCCGGCAGGATATTCAGGAAGAGCTTCTGGTCGCGCTCGATGCCCTTGGCGTTGCGCAGGGCCTGTCGCCGACAGAGCCGGTCGAGCTCGTATTCCAGATCGCAATTCTCGGCAATCTGAAACAGGGTGAGCGGGCTCTCGAGTCCGCTGGCCACCGGACCTCGCATGAGCGCCTCGTAGCCGATCACCTCTCGCTCGGCCAAGCTCACCACGGGCTGGTAGACGATCGACACATTCTCTTCGAGCAGGATCTCCTCGAGCGTCGCCACGCGCCCTCGGCGCACTCGTTCCAGCTCGAAGTGTGCGGTGGAGCGCGATTGCTCGATCAGACGGCGTATCTGCGCCTCGGGCCGATTGAAGGGCCGGTGGAGCGCGAGAGCATGCCCCACCGGGATCTCGGGAGCGTGATCGAGGTAGGGATAGACGATGCGTTTCACGCAGTCCGCCACGTAGCTTCTGACCTTCTCGGCAACGCGAGGTAGAAGCCGCGTATAGAACTTGTGATCCGAGTAGGGGCGGTTCAAGAAGAGCAGGATATGTTCGCCACCCAGAACACCAGCGGTGGCCAGCACGTCTTCCTTGAGATCCTTGGCCAGCTGCGCGCGCACACGCTGCGCGAGGGCCTCGAGGACACGAGACATCGGGCCCGCCCCATAGTGACGCTCGATCTGCACCAGGGGCGTCGCGTCGATCAGGATCAGGCCGATGGCCCCGTTCTCCGCCAGCCGTTGGCCGAGCAGGCCCATCTGCTCCGAGAGCGATGGCAGGCGCTCTCCGAAGCCGGACACGACTCCGTCATCTGCTGCTGAGTCGTTGCTCATCCGCTCGCAATTCCACGTGATCTGCTGGCATTCACGCTACTGAAACATGCAAATCGGATGCGGGGCGCCAGAACTTGAATAACAGCGCCAGACAGGTCCAGCTGTAGCCGGATCAGCCCTCGTCTTTTGC
>Ga0114947_10000720_pt1 | contig 11760 bp, 8 predicted proteins | sample CR02metaG_FD_99656 | JGI IMG/M metagenome (GOLD analysis project Ga0114947, IMG submission 99656) | Deep subsurface microbial communities from Mariana Trench to uncover new lineages of life (NeLLi) - CR02 metaG | ecosystem: Environmental > Aquatic > Marine > Ocean trench > Sediment ...
ACGCCGGCGGCGGGCCAGCGCTGGTACAGCCCGGGACACGCAGCGGGCTTGCGCGCGCTCAGCGAGCGTGGATTTCGTGATTTTTATGACGGTGAGGTGGCGCAGCAGGTCGTTGCCTACTCCAATGCCACCGGTGGCGTCATCGGCAGCGACGATCTGGCCGCCCACCGTAGTGAATGGGTGGATCCCATCCGCGTGTCCTACCGGGGCCACGACATATGGGAGATCCCGCCGAACGGCCAGGGCATCGCCGCGCTGATTGCTCTGGCGCTCCTGGAAGACCGCGACATGGCGTCCCTCGCGCACGGCGGCGAAGAGATCTGGCACCTGCAGATCGAGGCCATGAAGCTGGCCTTCGCCGACGCCTACCGTTACGTGGCCGACACCGAGCAGGCGGCGGTGCTGGTGACTGGATTGCTGGACCCCGCTTACCTCGCGACCCGCCGCGCCCTCATCGGTGATCGGGCACGGCTGCCGGAGCCCGGACAGCCGCCCGGGGGCGGCACGGTTTATCTATGCAGCGCCGATGGCGACGGCATGATGGTGAGTTTCATTCAATCCAACTACATGGGCTTCGGCAGCGGTGTGGTGGTGCCGGAGCTCGGTATCTCCCTGCAGAACCGCGCTGCTGGATTCACCCTCGAGCCGGGCCACCCCAACGAGGCAGCGCCGGGTAAGCGGCCGCGGCATACCATCATTCCCGGCTTCATCACCCGTGATGGCCAGCCCGTGGGGCCCTTCGGTGTCATGGGTGGTGAGATGCAGCCCCAGGGCCACCTGCAGGTGGTGAGCTCCATGCTCGATCACGGCCTCAATCCCCAGGCGGCCCTGGACGCGCCTCGCTGGAAGCTGGGCGAAGGTTTGCAGGTGGTGGTGGAGCCCGGCACCGATGAGGGACTGCTGGCAGCGCTCATGGGCCGCGGTCATCATCCGGTGGTGGCCCCCGACCGCCTGGCTTTCGGCCGCGGTCAGATCATCGTGCGCCTGGAGGACGGTGTCTATGCCGCCGGCAGCGAGCCACGCACCGACGGCGTGGCGGTGGGCTATTAAGAACCGCCGCTGGCGCGCCGATACAGATTCATGAGCATGCCGGCGGTGGCCCCCCAGATGACGCGGTCCTGGTACTCGAACAGGTAGTACTTTCGCCGCTTGCCAGCGATTTCGCGGCTGCGGGTCTGATGGTTGGAGGGATCGAACAGGTAGGCCAGGGGAACTTCGAATACCTCTGCGACCTCGAAGCTGTCCAGCGCCAGGGTGAATCCCTCGCTCACGAAGCCCACCACCGGTGTGACCCGGAAGCCGGTGCCGGTTTCGTAATCGTCCAGTAAGCCCACGACTTCGATGAATTCCTCGGCCAGCCCGATCTCCTCGCGGGTCTCCCTGAGGGCGGTCTCCACGGAGCTCGTGTCGTGGTGCTCGCGCCGCCCGCCGGGAAAGCTCACCTGACCCGCGTGGTCGTGCAGATGGTCGGTGCGCTGGGTAAGCAAGACCTGCAGCCCCCCGGGCCGTACCACCAGGGGCACCAGGACCGCCGCAGGCGTGAGGGGCGATCGCGCTCGCCCTGAGGCGTTCAAATCGTGGTCGCCCACAGGCGCCGGCGAAGTGCTGGCCTCCACGCCGGTGACATCGCTCAAGGGCCTGATGTTCTGGACAATTTTTTCGCGCATCGGATAAAGATGATGGTCTGTGCAGAAATCGATAGCAACTCGACCCATACTATCTAGGAAATTATGAGTACCCTCGATCCGGAACCATTGTGGAGCACCGCCGCCGATACCTATTCGCGCATACAGGGCAATATCGGCAAAGTCATGCGCGGCCAGTCGGAGGCGATACGCAAGCTCCTGGCGGCTTTCGCCGCCGGCGGTCACGTGCTGCTCGAGGACGTGCCCGGCACCGGCAAGACGACCCTCGCCAAGGCCCTGGCGTGCTCCATCGACGCCGAATTCCAGCGCATTCAGTTCACGCCGGATCTGCTGCCCGCGGATATCCTCGGGGTGTCGCTGTTCAACCAGCGCGAGCAGGCTTTCGAGTTTCACGAAGGACCCGTATTCACCAATATCCTGCTCGCCGATGAAATCAACCGGGCCTCGCCGCGGACCCAGTCCGCGCTGCTGGAGGCCATGGGCGAGGGCCAGGTGAGTCTGGATGGTCAGCGGCGACCGCTGGACTCGCTGTTCTTCGTCGTTGCCACGCAGAATCCCATCGAGTTTCAGGGCACTTACCCGTTGCCGGAAGCGCAGATGGACCGCTTCGCGCTGCGCTTCCGCCTCGGCTACGTCGCTGCCTCGGAAGAAGTGCAGATCCTCTCCGACCAGAGCACCTGCCACCCCCTGGACAGCCTGGCAGCGGTCAGCAACCATGCCGACATCGAGCGCCTGCGCGACGGCGTGCGCGCCATTGCTTTCGCCGACGAGCTCAAGCGTTACGTGGTGGATCTCGTCATCGCCACCCGCGAAGCCGACGGCGTGCTCATCGGAGCAAGTGCGCGCGCCTCGCTGGCGCTCATGAAGTGTGCCCAGGCGCTGGCCTTGTTCGACGGCGAGGACTTCGTCACGCCGGAGCGTGTGCAGGAAATCGCCGCGCCGGTGATCGCCCACCGCCTGGTCATGGACCCCCAGGCCCGCTACTCGGGGCACGACGCTGCCGGTGTCGTGGCGCAAGTCCTCCAACAGGTGCCGGTCCCCGCTTGAGCGCCGCGCTGGGCGGCTGCCGACAGTTCCGTGCCGAAGCGCCTGCTCTATCGTGCCCACGCCGCCGTCTTCCGGATTGACGGCTGGTTCAAGCAACGGTTCACCAGCGCCGGCTCGACGCTGGTGGGATTGCTGGTGCTGGCCGGCGTGTTCGGTGTCAACACCCGTGCCAATCTCGCCTATCAGCTCGCGGCCCTTGCCACCGGGCTGCTTGCGGTGGCCATGCTGAGTGCGCTGTGGTTTCGTCCCGCCATCAGCATTCGCCGGCGTCTGCCCCGCTACGCGAGCGACGGCCAACCGGTCAGCTACGTGGTCGAGGTGAAGAACCATTCGCAGCGCGTGCAGCGGGGATTGCTGCTCCAGGAGCAGGTGCGGACATCGCCCCTGGCGGTAACGGCGGAGGATGGCCGCCTGGCCGGCTACAGTAACTGGGTCGTCGCGGTGCGCCGGCACGCCGGCGCCCACCCGCGACCGGTTCCGGTCCCGGACCTGCCCCCCGGTGGTCGCGTCGAAGTGCCCATGGAGTGGCGGCCCCTGCGTCGTGGATACGTGCGCCTTGCCGGTTGCACATTGCTGCGCCCGGACGCCATGGGCCTGTTTCACGCGCGCAAGCGCTTGCGGCTTCGCGAGTCGCTGCTGGTATTGCCGAAGCGCTATCCAGTGAACTGGAGCGCCTGGACAGGCGCGCTGCGCGATAAGCCCGGCGGCTTGAGCCAGACAGTCTCCACCGCGGGTGCGGAAGAGTTCGCGGCGCTGCGGGAGTACCGTCCCGGCGATCCATTGCGGCACATCGACTGGAAGGGATGGGCACGTCTCGGGGTGCCTATCGTCAAGGAGTTTTTCGAGACCTGCTTCGTACGCCAGGCGTTGATTCTCGATACCTGGTTGCCGCCGGACGCAACCGCGGCTCGCTTCGAGGCGGCGGTGTCGGTGGCGGCGTCTTTCGTCGCCGGCGGCCCGGCGCTCACGCGCGGCGCGCTGGATCTGATCTTCGTCGGCGCAAGCGTGCATCGCGTGTCGGTTGGAACGGGTGTGGGATCTCTGGACGGTGTTCTCGAGGCCCTTGCCTGTGTCGAAGCGCAGCCCCACGAAAACTTTGCGATGCTGGAGGATTGCATCGATGCACGCGCCGGCGAGTTGAGTGCCTGCGTGTGCGTGCTGTTGGCTTGGGATGAGGAGCGCCGGGCGCTGGTTGCCAAACTGCGCCGCGCCGGCGTGCCGGTGCTGGTGTTGTTGATGGACGACGGCGATGCCGGCCCGTCTCCAGCGGCGGGCCCCATGGCGGATCAACCCGATCGCTTCAAGGTGCTGTCGCCGAAGCGTCTGGCAGCGTCGCTGGTGGAACTCGCGCCGTGAAGCTCACGACAGGTGTCCTGGCAGCGGCGGTGACCCTGTGGGGACTGCACAACGGGCTGCTGCTGGTGGCGCTGCCCCTGGCCGTCCTCTTGGAGCTGCCACGTTGGGTGCCGTGGCGCTGGCTGCTCTCCGACAAGGATTTCCAACGCCTTGCCGACGCGAGCACCGTGGGTTTCGTATTGCTGGCCGTTTACCAGTTCGATACCCGGGGCGCCAGCGGCATCTACGGCATCCTGCTGTGGCTTCCGGTGGCGTTGTTTCCGCTAACGGTGGCGCAAGCTTACAGCACCCGGGATCGCATCGACTACACGGCGCTTTTCTGGTCGGTGCGCGCCGCCGCGGCGCGCGGCAAGACGCCTGATCCGGGCGGTGCGGACATTCGTCTCAGCTACCTGGTGGTGTGTCTTGTCTCCGCCTCCGGCGGCGGCGCCTATCCGCGCCTGTTATTGCCGTCGGTGGCTGCCCTGATCGCTTGGGCTTTGTGGAGCAGTCGGCCGCGCCGTTATCGCGGTGTGAGCTGGATCGCGATGACGGCGGCGGGTCTTGCCATGGGTTTCCTGTTGCAGGCGGCGACCCTGCAGGTGCGCCGATTCATCGAGCCCCTGGCCATGGCCTACCTGGAAGATCGTATCGCGGCGCGCGGCGATCCCTATCGTGCCTATACCGCCATCGGCCACATTGGCGAGCTCAAGCTGTCGGACCGCATCGTATTGCGGGTGAAGCCCGGTCCGAACGGGGGAAAGCCCGCGTTGCTGCACCAGGCGACCTACCAGACCTTCGCGCGCAACATGTGGGTGTCGCGGCGCTCGGCGTTCGAGGAGCTGCGATCCAGCGCCGAGGGTAGCGCCTGGCACATCGCCGAGGAGCGCGACCAACTATCCTCGGTATCCATCGCCGCTTATCTGCCTTACGGTAAAGGCTTGCTGGCGGTGCCCGCCGGTACGCGCCTGCTGGACAATCTTCCCGTGGACGGCGTGTACCGGAATCGACTGGGTGCGCTCAAGGTCTTGCGCGGTCCCGCGGTGGTGAATTTTCGCGCGCACTACTATCCCAACGACTTTGTCGACGCCATCCCGGAGGCGGCCGATCTGGCGGTGCCCAAAGCCCAGCGGGAGTTGTTCGGTGATCTGGCCCTGCGCCTCGGACTGGCCGCCAGCCCGGATCGCAGCGCCGTCGAGCAGGTGCGGCGGTTTTTCTCCCGGGGATTTACCTACACGTTGAATCTGAAGGCGCCGCTGACCGAGGCGACGCCGCTGGCCGACTTTCTCCTTCGCACCCGCAGCGGTCACTGCGAGTACTACGCCACCGCAACCGTGTTGCTGCTGCGCGCCGCCGGTGTTCCGGCCCGCTACGCCACCGGCTACGCGGTTCAGGAGTACAGCGAGCTCGAGGACCGCTATCTGGTGAGGCGGCGGCATGCGCATTCGTGGGCGCTGGCCTGGGTGAACGGTGGCTGGCGCGACGTGGATACCACTCCGGCCACGTGGGTGGCGCTGGAGTCCGCCGATGCTCCCTGGTGGCAACCCGCTTACGATGTCGGCTCCTGGCTGGCATTCCTGTTTGCCGAGTGGCGATGGGAGGAGACGCAGGATGAGGGCAAGAATTGGATGCTGTGGCTGGTGTTGCCGTTGCTGGTCATCCTCGTATGGCGCATGGCACGGCGCCAGCGGGTCCTGCGGGCGCGCGCCAGCGGGATTTCAGCCAGCGGCTCCGCCCGTCGCCAGGGTGCGGACTCTGGGTTCTACGCCATCGAGCGGCGATTGATCGCTGCCGGGCACGCGCGTCCCGAGGGGGAATCCGCCAGCGCCTGGCTCCGCCGCTTGGCGGAAACCGGCACGCTGCCGGATACTGAGCAGCTGCTTGGTGAGATTCTTCCGCTGCATTATCGTTACCGCTTTCACCCCCGCGGCCTGGCCGAGGACAAGCGTCGCGAACTCATGGCGCGTTGCCGTCAATGGCTTGCCCGGAACCCGGCAGATGTTCGCTGAAGGGTCAAAAAACCCGGAAAATCAATAAGTTCCCGTTTCTTGCCCGGGTACGACTTAGTTTCCCAATTTGTGAAGTCCGTCTCATTTGGCGCGCCACCCTTGTGCCACACTTTTGATCGTGAGACGTAGACGAATGTTCTGACGGTCGGTTCGACCTGGTTGAGCACGCAGGGTGAGCGGAGCTCGGGTCGGATTCAGTCTCCTCCCCTAACTCAGGCCGCGCTTCGCGGCCTTTTTTTCGTGCGCTGGATTGGAGACAATCCACCGTGACCATGATTCCATTGCTGCGATTCCTATTGACGATAGCCGTGCTCGGCGTTGCCGGCACGCCATCGGTGACGGCCGATGAGCGCGCCAGCGGTTTCCTGCCGATGGCGGTGGCGCCGGGCGTGCGTCCGCCCAGCTACGACCTGGCGCGCGGGATGTTCGTGATTGCCAGTCGCCGCCTGGTGGACCCGAACTTCTCCAAAAGTGTCGTGCTGCTGATCGAATACGATGCCAAGGGCGCCCTGGGTTTGATCGTCAACCGACCTACTACGCTGCAATTGACCGATCTGCTCCCCGGTATCGAGGAGCTCAAAGAGCGTGCTGATATCGTGTACGTGGGAGGACCGGTGTCGAAGAACCAGGTCATTGTACTCATGCGCTCCGTGCAGCAACCACGCGAAGCCGGACGCGTGTTCGCCGACACCTACGTCAGCTCCAGCATGGAAACACTGAAGCAAGCCGTCTCCATGAGCCTTGAAGGTGGTACTTTCCACACCTTTGTGGGCTACGCCGGCTGGGGCCCCGGGCAACTCGACTATGAAGTTTCGCGGGGTGACTGGCACGTTTCTCCCGGGGAGGAAACGATCGTCTTCGACAGGGCTTCCGAAGAAATCTGGCCGGAACTCATCAAAATGAATTCCGGTCAGTGGGTGCGTGACGCGCGTCCCCGGTTGCACGTGGCGAGCGGCCATCCCTGAGCGGCCAGCCCCGGCTCGACAAATCCAGCGCTGCCCCTTCCAGCATGACGCCCATGGAATGCTATCTGGCCGAGCTCGAGCGCGGCGAGCTCCAGCCCGACGCGGCCCAGCGCCGGGCCGTCGAACATACCCAGCGCCTCTATGACGCGTTACTGGCGCCATCGGCGAGGGTTGGCTCCGGATTTCTGCAGCGCGTTCGCGATTTGGTGAGCATGCCGGAAGTCACGCCCGTGCGGGGATTGTACTTGTGGGGTGGGGTGGGCCGTGGCAAGACGCATATCGTCAATACACTGCATGCGGTGCTGCCGTTCTCCGACAAAATGCGCGTGCACTTTCACAGCTTCATGCAACTGGTGCATCACAAGCTGCGGGCCCTGGGCGAGCGTGAGGATCCCCTGGCCGCCCTCGCCGAGGATCTCGCCGGCAGTACCCGCATCATCTGTTTCGACGAATTCCACGTCTCCGATATCACCGATGCCATGTTGCTGGGGCGCTTGCTCGACAATCTGTTTTTCCGTGGCGTGACCCTGGTGGCCACCTCCAACATCGCCCCTGACGATCTCTACCTGGATGGATTGCAGCGCGAGCAATTTCTGCCGGCCATCGATCTCATCAAAGTCCACACCCGCGTCGTGCACCTGGACAGCGGTGTGGACTATCGACTGCGGGTCCTGGAGCGGAGCGCGATCTACTACTGTCCTCTGGATGCGGCCGCCAGCCAGGCACTGTCGAGCTGTTTCGAGGCTCTGGCCCCGGAAAAAGCGCCCATGGATGCGCCCCTGGAAATCGCGGGGCGGCCCATCGAAACCCGGGGTATCGCCGACGGCATCGTGTGGTTCGAGTATGCCGCCGTCTGCGAAACACCCCGATCGGCTGGCGACTACATCGAGATTGCCCGCCGTTACCACACGGTGTTGCTCTCCAACGTGCCCGTTATGGACGACGAGCAACAGGACCGGGTGGTGCGATTCATCCATCTGGTGGACCAGCTCTATGAGAGGAATGTGAATCTCATTCTTTCTGCCGCCGCCTTGCCGGAGCTTCTTTACACTGGCCGGCGCCTGTCGGTGCGATTCGACCGGGCCCGCAGCCGCTTGGCGGAGATGCAGTCCCGCAACTATCTGGCGGCCAAACATTTGCCCTAATCGGGCGAAGTGTGACCGCTTCGGCGTTGGCGGTTGGCAAAAATGCCGATTGCGCATTAACTTCAACACGCTGCATTGATACTTTTTTTCGTGGGTGCTAAAGCCAGATAGTAAGAGCGTCGTGCTTTCGGATTCCCCGCCACGACCGGAAATCGCACCATCACGGAATGAGAGAAAATGGCGATTCAAGAACAACAAAGGCAGATCGATGACGTGGACCAGGCAATGCTCAGTCTTCTGGGCCACCGTTACGGTGATGGTCTGGTGTATCTGCGTAACGACAGGGAACAGCAGCTGTATCACGAGGCGGTCCGATTGGGCCTGGTGAGCTCCGAGGGTTATTTGACGCCCCGGGGGTTGTCTCTTCTGGCGCGCCACGGCGACGATTGAGTCGGCCGCCAAGCGCGAAAAACGCCAAAATCGGCGCAACCAGCCTGACCCGGACCCGGGAGCCCAGGCCCTGGCCGGAGCTGAGCCGGAGGTGGGCCTGAACCGGGCCGGACGCTGCCTGCCTTGCGTCGGCGACCGCGATTTTTAATACTTGTACCCGTAAGCCGCGTGCGGGCGTCTGTTCACGATTTTTCGTCGCTGACTACCCGGCACTATCCCCTTGGAGGGCTATTCGGTCGCCTGTTTCCCACAGGTGGCCCAGGTAGCTTGGATTGCGTCGCGGGTTGGGCCCTGGCCCGGCCGCCAGAAAAACAAGACCAGGGAAACGGAGGAGTACCCATGCCCGAATACACCACGCAGGACATTCGCAACGTCGCCTTGGTTGGTCACGGCGGCACAGGCAAGACCGTGCTCGCCGAGGCCATGCTCTACAAGGCCGGCGCAATCGGGGCCATGGGTGAAATAGCCCGGGGGACCACGGTCTGTGATTTCGATCCCCAGGAGAAGGAGCACCAGCACTCTCTGGCCACCGCCATCGCCAGCCTCGACGTCAACGGCAAGCACGTCAATTTGCTGGATACCCCCGGCTACCCGGATTTTCTCGGCCGCGCGTTGATCGCGCTGCCTGCCGTCGAGACCGTCGCGGTCGTCATTGACGCCCGTTCAGGTATCGAAATGAGCACCCGGCGAATGATGGAAGCGGCGGTGGAACGTGGTTTGTGCCGTATGATCATCGTCAACAAAATGGACGCCGATGACGCCAACCTGGAAGGCCTGCTGAGTCAGATCAAAGAGGAGTTCGGCTCCGAGTGCCTGCCCATCAATCTTCCTGCCGATGGCGGCAAGGCGGTCGTCGACTGCTTTTTTGACCCATCCGACGGCGACACGGACTTCTCTTCAGTGTCCGAGGCCAATACCCACATCATCGATCAGGTCGTGGAAGTGGACGAGGAGCTGATGGAGCTCTATCTCGAGCAGGGTGAAGAGCTGGCACCGGAGCGACTGCACGACGCCTTCGAGCAGGCTCTTCGGGAGGGGCATTTGGTGCCCGTGTGTTTCACTTCCGGTGAGCAGGGCACGGGCATTGCGGAGTTGCTGGAGATCATCGCACGGCTGATGCCGAATCCCACTGAAGGAAATCCGCCGCCGTTCGTGCGCGGTGCCGACGAGGGCGGCGAGCGCATCGTCATCGAGTCCGACGCTGCAAAGCACGTGCTTGCGCATGTTTTTCAGATCACCATCGATCCCTTTGTCGGCAAATTGGGGATCTTTCGGATACACCAGGGGACCATCAACAAGGACAGCCAGCTCTTTGTCGGCGAGGGCAGGAAGCCTTTCAAGGTCGGCCACTTGTTCAAGATACAGGGCAAGGATCACAACGAGGTCGACGCAGGAATACCCGGTGATATCTGCGCGGTGGCCAAGATCGATGAGCTTTTCTTCGACTGTGTGCTGCACGATTCCCACGAAGAGGACGAGATTCGCCCGGTGGCGCTCAAGTTGCCCGCACCCATGTTCGGGCTTGCCATCGAGACCAAGAACCGCGGGGACGAGCAGAAGCTGTCGGACGCGTTACACAAGCTGTGCGCTGAAGATCCCTGTTTCCTGGTGGAGCACCATGCGTCGCTGAATGAAACCGTGATACGGGGTTTGGGCGATCTGCACCTGCGCATGGTGCTGGAGAAGATGAGCGCGCGTTACAACGTCGAGGTGGATACCCACCCGCCGAAGATCGCCTACCGCGAAACCATTCGTAAGGCCGCCGAGGGACACCATCGTCATAAGAAGCAAACCGGCGGGTCAGGGCAGTTCGGCGAGGTATACCTGCGTGTCGAACCCCTGGAGCGAGGAGGCGGATTCGAGTTCGTCAACAAGATCGTCGGCGGCGTCATTCCTCACCAGTTCATTCCGGCGGTGGAAAAAGGCGTGCGCCAGGTGCTCGATTCCGGTGCCATTGCGGGTTATCCCCTCCAGGACGTGCGGGTTACCGTGCATGACGGTAAGTTTCATGCGGTGGATTCCAAAGAAGTGGCGTTCGTGGCCGCCGGCAAGAAGGCATTTCTGGACGCTATCGATAAGGCCAAGCCCATCGTCCTCGAGCCGGTAGTGGATATTCACGTAACGTGTCCTCAGGAAAATATGGGTGATATCACCGGCGATCTTTCATCCAAGCGCGGCCGTATCAGCGGTACCGCGACCGGCAGGGGCAGTATGCTGACCGTTTCAGGTCAGGTGCCCTTGAGCGAGCTCGACAGCTATCAGTCGGAGTTGAAATCCGTCACCGGCGGCGCTGGCTCCTATTCCATGGAGTTCAGTCACTACGATCCGGTTCCGGCAGTGATTCAAAAACAGCTCGCAGCGGAGTTTCGACCGGCAGCGGACGAAGATTGAGTCAGCGCAGCGGGTTGCGCGGTCACAAGGTTCTGATCGCCGTCGCGGCGGCGGCCGCGTTGACCTTGGGGGCGGTGACTTCCGACATGACCTCGCGCCCCGGGGCGCCGGCCACCGACGGGCTGCTGTGGTCGAAATCCAAGGCGCTGACGGCATTCGCGCTAGAGGACCATCATCGCGAGGCGTTTACTCTGGTTCGGCTCAACCGCCGCTGGACGCTGCTGTTCTTTGGCTATACCCATTGCCCCGATGTGTGCCCCGTGACCCTGTCGGTATTGAACGACGCCATCGCGCTGATGGCTGAATAGGACGCCGATTCCAGCAATTCTGCGCCCGACGTCGAGAGAATTGCTCGGGATGTTGCGCGGATTCAGGAACTCGAATGGAACTGAATGCGGGTCTCTGGTATCTACGCTTCTGGGGGCGCCCCCCCGCCTAGGTAGTACGCGGCGAGCTACCGGCTCTCTGCAACAGCCTCGTTTCGCCTCGCGGGAAGGGTCCAGACGTACTCCGCGATGGCGTCGATGTCGTCCGCGCTCAAGTACTGCAAACCTTCTTCAATGACTTCCGCCATCAATCCATCTGCGTAAGGACCGTCAGGCACCTCACCCAGGCCGAGATAATCCACCAACTCCGATCGTGTCCAGTCGCCGATCCCAGTGGCCGCATCCCGTGTAATATTCGGGATCGTCGTGTCTTCCGGACCCTGAAGTGTGCCGGCCAGTTCCATGTCGTCGTCAAGCACCCCGAGTTGATTCCGCGGTGTGTGGCACTCACCGCAGTGGGCGAGCGCGGTCACTACGTATGCACCTCGATTCCATTCGGGCGTGCG
>Ga0114947_10000723_pt1 | contig 11752 bp, 12 predicted proteins | sample CR02metaG_FD_99656 | JGI IMG/M metagenome (GOLD analysis project Ga0114947, IMG submission 99656) | Deep subsurface microbial communities from Mariana Trench to uncover new lineages of life (NeLLi) - CR02 metaG | ecosystem: Environmental > Aquatic > Marine > Ocean trench > Sediment ...
AGTGGCACATGATCGGTCATCTCCAACGGAACAAGGTCAGACAGGCCGTGGGCCTCTTTTCCTTGATAGAATCGTTGGATAGTTTGGAGTTGGCAAGGATGCTGGACAAGGAGGGTAAAAAGCAGGGGAGGACAGTCCGCGCCTTTGTTGAGGTCAACCTGGGCGGAGAGGAGACCAAGAGCGGAGTCCGCGAGAAGGATTTGCTTCCTCTACTGGAGGAGGTAGGAACACTTTCTCAACTGCGGGTGGAAGGGTTGATGGTCATCCCGCCATTTCGAGAGAATCCTGAGGAGGTCCGCCCTTATTTCCGTGCCTTGAGGGAGTTAAAGATGTCGCTTGGAGAGCTGGATATTCCCAACGTCGATCTACGCGATATTTCCATGGGCATGACTCATGACTACCCCGTGGCCGTAGAAGAAGGTGCCACCATTGTTCGAGTTGGAACGGCCATCTTCGGGCAGAGAAGGGAGTAGCATGAGAAAATGTTTATATTAGCGAATCTCTTACAGGCCCTGGCCGCGGTCCTGAACATTATTCTGACCATGTACATGTGGATTGTCATTGCCCGGGCGGTGATCTCTTGGGTCAATCCGGACCCCTATAATCCGATCGTGCGATTCCTATACAGCGCTACGGAGCCTGTGCTTTACCGATTGAGACGGGCCGTTCCAGTCTTTGCCAAGGGCATCGATTTTTCTCCTATCATTGTTTTTGTCGCTATCATTTTTCTTAAACAGTTTCTGGTTCAGTCCCTTTATGAGATGGCCCGCTCTCTAAGGTATATGGGCTAAAATACAGGAAAGAGCCAGGGATTTGCTCACTCTCTTTATCTCAAATCTCTATCTCTGGCTTTATCTGGATTTTATGGTGCGAGAAGGGGGACTTGAACCCCCCTCAGCCAATGATGCCGAAGGCTCGGAAGAGTTCGATGTGATTGATATTTCTAAACTAAAGGACATTGACGAGTGAAAGGCGTTGTCCCCAAAAGTCCCGGATTTACCCCCTATAAGCTCTAAAAAACCGAAACCGTTTCGGGTCTCCTAAGGATAGGGGAGGGGAGGGGGTCGATCCCGATCCCACCTCTATATTCACGTATGGCAGGAGGTACGAGAGAATTTTTAGGTCTTACATGGGGTCCCATCAAAGAAATTCTTTTAGGGTTTCCAGGACCGGATCCTCTCCGGGATAGACGGCGAGAAGTATCCTTGCAAGCCTGAAATCTTCGAGAAAACCTATATGCTGGTGGGGTGGACCCCTCGATCTGCCCCGTGGATAGGACCATCGCCAAGTGGCTCGAGATAGACGAGCAGATGAAGCTCCGGAAGGAATTCTACTTCGGATGGTACTGCCCCAAGTGCAACCGTATGCTAGGAAAGAAAGGCGGGGTCGATTCTCGCCTCTGCGCCCAGATTCAGAACCCCCCCCACAAATAATTGTTAACGCTTATTCCTGAGGCTTTTAGGTGTGGACGCATATTTTAGGAGCAGGAGGACCCTAGAGGTTTTTAGAAATGCCCTTTCTTGCTCCCCAGCGCTTCTCTAGTAGCCAGTTTAGCCACCTATCTCTGCCGGGCAATGGTAAGGTAGCCACCCGGAGGCTTAAATCCCTGAAACAGGCCTGGAGGTGCTCATCCTGAGCTAGAAATGGCATTCACCACAAACACCCTCTCCCTAGTCGTTAGCTCTCAGGAGTGAGGCGGGATCCGTCTTTTAGGCCCGATCAGACGCAACTCATAAAATGTCAATTCTCAATGGGCTGGGGCCCGCTCTGGGCCTGGGTTTGCTCGATATTGGACCGTCAGGACTCAATTAATGAGCTATTGAATTGCGTCCTGGCACAGTGTGACCGCATCGCATTGAAGGAGAATACAATCAAATTCTGTCTGTTCTCAGCGTTTTTGTTCCCAAAAGCCGAAATATATGCAATAGGCTTCCGATCACTCGTACAGGGGGGGCAACTGGCCACTCAGCTCAGTCGTTCGAAAGCCGAAGGCCGTTTACCGCCGATACAAGCTCTTGGCTTTTCGTGTGTATAGTGCCGAGCCGTGGTCGCTAGACTCTTATGGTTCATGAGAATCTTGATGACTCTCAGGTTCTCACCTCTGTTTATGAGGAGGGTGGCAATGTGTGGCGCAGGCCGTGTGGACCGATGCCGCGTGCCTTTATCCGGGCTTTCTTTAAATAACCTTCGACCAGATTCCACACCATACCTGGAGAAATCCTCCGATTTCGGCATGAAACAAACAACGTCCTTGCCCATTCCTGCCTCTTCGTTGCTTCAGGTAGGTTTTAGGAGCTGCTTTGCAGAGTCAACCAAAGGGGGAACATGCACTTCCCCTCCTTTACGATGTAGCCTAACGGTCCCTTGACGAAGATCGAAATCGCCTCTATCCAAACGGACAATCTCTCGGAGCCTCGCGCCGGTCAAGAGAAAAGTCGTAATCAGGGCTCTATCTCTACCCCTCCTAAATGGCTTGGATTACCCTCTACTGCAGCGAGGAGTCGGCTACATTCCTCTGGCGATAAAGATCGTACCTCACCTATCCGGAGCTTGGGCAAAGTAATATCGGCTGCTGATTATCCCAGAGCAAACCTTCATGATGAACATACTTAAAAATGGACCTTACGGCTGCTAGTGCGCGAGCACGAGCTGAAGGGGCGTTAGGGTCTTTTATGGCCCACGTCGGCAAGCCAAACTAGATAATCCCGTATATGATCCCGAGAAACATCTCCCGGGAGGAATCTGCTCCCGAGTTCCTGGACCAAGTAAGCTTGAAAATTGTAGAGATCGTGCTGGTAGGACTGAATGGTAGCGGGGCTGGTGTTTCTCTCGGCCTCAAGGTGCTTCACTAACCGCCTAATGACTTGACGCATAGAACTTCTCCTCCTTAAAGAATTCTTGCAGAGGAGGATACTATGCGCAATTCCGTAGGATGGACAATGCGATCCGCTTCAGCCGATCGAATGGACGTGTTGTGGTTGGAGTCTTACGTGATGGCCTACAAACTCCGAATTCAACTTCCCGGACTTAATTGCGCTAAGCGTCATGACCCTCTCAGCATCTCCATGATCTCACGCTTCATCTGTTCCCGGCTCAGGTAGACGCGCACTTTGGCCAGGAGTTCCTTTTCATCGAAGGGCTTGGTGAGATAGTCGTCTGCACCGGCGTCGTACCCTTCCAGTCGCTCCGACACTAACGCTTTGGCAGACACCATAACGATCTTGACGTTGCGCAGGGCGGGATTTGCACGAATCCGTCGGCACGTCTCGTAGCCATTGATCCCCGGCATCATGACGTCCAGCAGGATGAGGTCGGGTTGAAAGTCCGGGGCAATTTCCAGCGCTTCCTCCCCCGAGGTGGCTGCCTCCCAACGGTACTCGTCACCCAGCATCTCCTCCAGGATTGCGAGATTAGTGGGATTATCATCCACGAGCAGGATTCTGCTTTGACGTTGCATGCTTTTCCTCCTTACTTGCCCGTCCTATCATCAGATAGTTACACTGCGTGCTCTCTTTGGCACGCATCGTCAGGCGTCCACATATCACTAGCCTTTACGACCTGGTCGGTTCCTGTTTCGTCTTGCATATCCAGTGGAATTTCAAAGTAAAAAACTGCACCGCCTTCCGGGCTGTTCTCCACCCAGATACGGCCCCTGTGGGCAATCATGATCTCGCAGCAGATAGACAACCCCAAACCGGTGCCGCCTGCCCCCGTCCTAGTCTTACTCGACTGAACGAACTTGTCAAAAATCCTCTCCAGCTCTTCCTCGGGAACGCCCACGCCCTGGTCCCGAACAGAAACCAACACAGACCGTTCCTCTCGGCTCACGCCGATCTCGATCCTACCACCCTTCGGAGAAAACTTAACCGCGTTGCTTAAGAGATTCCGGGCCACTTGCATGATTTTCTCCGGGTCCATGATGAGTTCAGTATTGAAGTCGGGCGTGCTGAAATGAACCGTGAGCCTTCGTTCGGCCAGAAGCGAGTTGAACTCATCTGAAACTTTTGCCAGCAGCAGGCAGATATCCACACGCCGGAACTCAAATGGCGTTTTGCCCGACTCCAGCTTGGCCAAATCAAGTAGATCATTAAGCAGTGCAAGGAGTATATTTCCACTCTCGTTGATCTTCTGGAAGTAGCCGAGCAGTTTCTGTGGTCCAGCTTTACCAGTATTCTTAATGCCGAAACGCGCGAAGCTGAGAATACCGTGCAGCGGCGTGCGCAACTCGTGCGACATATTGGCCAGAAACTCGCTCTTGGCACGCATGGCCTCTTCTGCCCGTCTTGACTTTTCTTGTTCAAGCAAACTCTCTTTAAAAGCCAGGATGCCTCGCCCTAGATCGCCTATCTCGTCCTCCCGGTCGGAGACAGGTACCAGGGTGTCTTTCTCACCACCCGCTAACCGGCTCATAACAGCAATTTGGTCCCTGATTTGCCCAGACAGGACATTCGATACATGAATGCTTATAGCCATGAGTAGGGTCATAGCAATCGACGTGACAATAACAACTATTGCAGTTCTTCTCACGAATTGTTGTCTAGAGTGCTTTATGAAACGTAAAGTGTTTTCCTTGGTTAACTCCAATAAACCCAAGAAGTTGTTATTCACATTAATATATTCACCATTAGCCTTCCTCATATACTTATTGGCAACACCTAAATCCACCGAGGTCATTTCTATTGCAGATATAGATTGGGATTTGTATTCCGCAAGTCTAGCTAGCAGTTGACCCATACGTCGTTCTTCCTTGTCGCTAAACTTATAACGATCTCTTAGCGATTTAAGTTCGTATTCTATCTTATGAATTAAGTATAACCTGGGTTTTCCCTCCAAATAAATTTGCTCTTCATCCCTTTGACCAACGGTTGATACGAGCAAGGAAAAAATTTGAGCATGGTTTCCTGAAAGCCTGGCGAATAAATTCAATAACGTATCCACCCTTGTGAGATTCTCTTGTTCAATATGTGTTAGTACTCGGTTTTCGTAATGTAGGAGGTTGAAAAAAAAGAATAATAGTATAAGGAGAAAAAAACCCGCAATCAGCGGAAGGAGGATAAATTTGGTTCGTATAGAGGCACGTTTGATGAACTGGAGGCCCACAATTCCGGCTCAGACCTTCTCAAGAGTGGCATGCATACGGAGTGTTGCTCCGTGCCCTCTTAGATGTTCAGTTCCGCCCGGGGAGCGCACAATGCTGTAGATCACGTGTGTTACCTCCTCAGCACGTGCCCTCTCAGGCGCATGCCCTGGGTCCCGTGCACCCATGCGTCTCTAATGTATGCTTGCATCTTGTCTCCCGCACAACAGGGCTCTATCGGGCAGTGGCGACATCTGCTGGTTTGGTGCGATGGGCACACCCATTTTCTCTGCCAATTCAGGCCATTGCTGTGGTTCGATTCTGCTGACCATCTCAAAAGTATTGTTGCCCAACGGTTTGAATATGAAGGCAACGCCCTCGGGCTTCGGCCATATTTGAGCTGCCTCCTTGAGATTCGCCGTGTGCGCTACCAACACGGTATTGGTATCGGCAGGTGGCCGGGTCCCGAGCATTTTTCTGAGAGCTTGAGCTAGACGCTTGGCCTCTTGCTCTTTTGTCCCGATCGAGAACGCAAGGTCGTTGGATACCCTCGCCTTACCAAAAGCCAACTTGGCGGTCTCGACACATCGACAGTACGGACTCGTGATGACCTCAGACACGGGAATACCAAGCGCGTCAAAGGCTTGTCCTATAGCAACCGACTGGTTACGTCCGAGTTCGGAAAGATTGCGCTGTTTGGTCCAATCATTCAGGTCGTCGCGTTTGGTATCGGCGGTATTAGTATTTGTTGCCGCATGACGGAGGTAAATGACATATCCCCCCTTTTTCAACGCGGAGATAAGCTCAGACTTCTCCATCTGTTGCCCGGCATGAGCGGGAAAAGAGAGACTGAGAAGTCCAGTTATCAGTACTCCCAATGCCTTGGTAATCAGACTAGAATTTGAATGCATAACGTATATCCTCCTCCTTCCTTATTTGCTTAGTGTTTTCAAATGAGCCTCTCGATGGCTTGATGAGGCGTTTCGCCAATCAGGAATATTCCCCATTTGACGCATAATTTCCCGAGCAGGATCGATTTTCAGGTAGTCGACGAATGCCTGAATGCTGGAAGAGAACGGCTTTTTATAGACAAATCCCAGGCCAATACCGAGCTTGTAATTCGACCTGACGGGCGCAACTCCATCTAGGGTCACGGTTGTAAAGTCATTCAGTTTGACTTCGCTGAGCGGCATAAACCCGATTGCTCCCGAAGATATTTTCATGGATTCCACAAGATGAGCATTTCTGAAGTTGTAATCTGCGCGAGGCGTGATCTGTAAATCGGCAAAGCAGGCAATTTTTTTGCGGATCTCCAGCATATTGGATCCAGAGTCGGGACGTGATTGCACGGCAATGGGTAAATGATGACCACCCACTTCTTTCCAGTTGATGATGCGGCCACTAAAAATATCACAAATCTGCTGTTCGCTCAGATCGCTCACGCCCGCGTCCGGACTCACAACAAACACCACGGGCACGCGGGCAAATTGCAGATACTTGAATTCACCGTATTGGGCCCTTTCTTTGGAGTTGGGCAGGCGGGCCACGCGAGCAATGAGCGATGCTGCCGTGCCTACGGCTTTGATGCCTCCGTCCGTACTAACTGAATCCGGAATCACTACATCACGGTCGGGATATTGAGCCCTATAGCTTCGAGCAAGTTCGCGCAACAAATCTTGACTGTCACCTGAGCCAGGGATGGTGACGATTTCAAATTTCTCTGGTTGTGGTGATATCTGCACACAACCGGCTATCGTCACGAACACGACGCCCATGATAAGGACGTAGATAAAGTTTTTCATACGAACTTACCTCCTTTGGTACTCTTGACCCCAGACCGACACTAGATGAGACGCTCGATTAGCCAGGACCTTAGTGGGGCAATTCCATTTCGCTCGCAACCTCATTTTTGCAATACTAGCTTTACCGGCCTGATGTGTTCGCCGTGTCGGGTCTGCGTTCGGTTGAAGGGCGCAACCGAGATGTACACCGGTTTATCCAACGTGATGGCGACGTCATATTCGCTCCCTGTGTCCAGGACACGCCGGGCCTCTAGGGTCCACCACCCCTGGCGCCATGCCCCCTTAGCCCTGATGTCTCCACGGTCGCCCTGGAAGGGCTCGATCAATATGTTCGGTAGGAGCGTACCTACCGAATATGTATCCATCTCTTCGCTATACGGAATTCCCTCCGATGTGCGAATCCACCAAGTTACCCCGTGCTCAGAAGTCGATGGGTCGGGGTTTATTTCGATGTTGAGCGTGGGCGGTAACATAACGGGCTGCACAAAGGTCTCGGCCAGGGATTTGTCAGGGTTCAGCTTCACGAAGTTGTAACGGTAGCCACCGCCAGTTTTGGGATCCGGATAATAACCGGCTGTATATCGTTTTTTTCCGTTGGAGGCGGAAGGCGGCTCGGCTGGGCCGAAGTACTGGTCATCCATATAGCCGGGTTCGCCGTTGTGCACACCCATGTGATTGGTCCGGACGGATTTCCAGTGCCATACGTCTCCAATCTCACCGTTGGTGAAATGGACGCCATGTTTGTCGCCGTTGTCGCTGTGAGGACCAACCCCAACGTGGCAGGACGCGGCACAACTGCCCTTGGGCACGTCGGTGATATACATCGCCAGCTTGTCTTCGTAATAGACATTTTCGTCCCAGCGCTCATATGCAGTGTTCAAGACCTCCCAGCCGTCCAAGGTTTTGCGGAGCGGAAAGCGCTTGTAGCTGACATCGGGATCTTTCCACTGGAACAGGAAGTAAATCTGGTGGCCGTCGTGTGCGGCCTTGACCAGCACATCCACATGGCCCTCCGGATTGTTGACTCCCTTGACCGTACGGATCGTTACCGCCTTGGCACGACTCCAGACGGGATCGCTCGAGTCGCCATCGAGGACCGGGGCCTGAAGATCTCCATGGATGCGTGTGGCCGTCAGAGTCATGAGATTTTCATTCCAGGCGAAAAGCCCTCCAGCCAAGGGGAGGCCAATAACCAAGCCGATTACACCGGCACGAATATGGGGGCGATACAGTTGCGCTTTAAAGATCGACCAGAAGTTCCCGAAAAACCACTGCAAAACCGAGTGGAGGATGATATATGGCACGAAAAGGTAGGCGACGATCCCATGCAGCAACCGCACACTGGGGTAGCCCCCGAGCAATCTAAACGGGGCCCAATCCAACGGGCTCCACTCCAACCAGTAGAGCATTGCCCCCGTGACAATCAGCACAGAAAGGAAGAGAAAGGACACCCAGTAAACCAGCAGGTTTGCCGACCACAGTGCGGCCTTGTTACGCCAGAAGTTTTTTGCTTTCATCCCAGTGCGCAGCTTCCTGAGGTCATGAGAAGTTAGCCGCATGCGGTGCGAGGCACGAGACCAAAACAGGTAGACAATGTAAACGCCAATAACGGCGAACATGAAGAAGGCCAAAGTGACATGTAACGTGATCAAATTAACGCCCAGTAGGGCGCCCTTCGGGGCAATGGCTCCAAGTATGGCCGACCAAGTTCCATTGCTTCCCCCGCCAAGACGGCTCTCAATATGGCCCCAGCCAAGTCGCATCCCCGAGGCGAGGTTGAGGGCGATAAGGATGACCATGCTCCAGTGACATATGGTCACGAACAGATGCGTTTTACGGGTTATGGTTTTGCGCTTGCTACCGGCTGTCCTCACAGCTTCGTCAGGGTTCGGCTGAAGCTCTGTTGTGTTGTCAGCCGACTTGAACGTTTCGAGCTCGTTCTCAGCGGCAGACATCGAATCCTTCCTAGTATCAAACTTCATTTGGGCAACAACTGATACGAACACCCACTGGACTGACCTCCTTGGGTTGGACAGTTTGAGGGAGCGAGTTAGAATGGTTGATTTTATCCATCATCTGTCTTTCTTTTGATCGGCAAGCGAAGTCGCTCCTCTCAGCTCGGATGAGTAAACTTAACCTTCGCCATAACCTAAGACCTCCCTCTCGCCTTGTACGATCCCTATTGCCGGCTTTCCTCTGGACTAGTCACGCCCTTGAAAGTAACCAGAGGCTAAAAATATGCCAAGCTGAAAATGATCCAGACAAATCATGCAACTACTGGTGGATCAAGGAGTTTTCAAAGCGGGACGAGGGGATCAAGATCCTTATTTGAGGAGACGGGATGACAAAAAGCGGAAAAAGCACCAAGAAATGTCACTTCGGTAACCGTTCATTAGTGGCGAAGAGGATCGAAGTCAGCAAATCGGGCATCGGATGCAATTAAACGTACAGGTTTTATCCAGAATGCGAGAGTAAGACGTCCCGGCGGAGCAGTGAGCGTCGGGGCATTTGCCGACATGATTAAGAGAAGGGGTCAAGTCGCTGGTTAACGGAAGTAAACTAAAGGACCTTTCAGTTAGACTTGATCGCAAATTTTATACGAAATGTGACAAAGTTGACGGCCTGACCCTGCCCCAGGATTGCAATATATCGGATAGGTTTTATCCTGAATGTGAGCGCAGATCGTCGTGGTAACAGCAGTTAGGTTCGACCACATTCTGGATAAAACCCGTTGAACGAAACCGTCCGGTGAAGCTGCTACGGTTGTCTATGGGGATTGTAAGAAGAACACTTGGGCGGAACACGGATAAACGGGCATGGGTGATGCAGTGATTCGGGAGACTTTAAGGTGAGAACTGACTTGAACGAGTCAGCGGCACGTGCAACAGAGGGTCGCTAAGGCACAGAATTCCGCGAGAAGACGCAAAGGTGTATTGGCTCTGGGATCGAGCAGTGGGAAGAGGACGAGGGCTCGGTAATGAGTTGCCACTACAAGAGCGCGATGCACAGGGCAGGAGAACTTTTAACGCTATTTTTGCAATTAGAGATGATCATGGGCTAATGGAGAAGACTAAACAGGAACGGGAGTTCAGTCTTTGCCTGGGTCCAACGGCGACGAAGAATGAATCATGGACATTTTCAGCCTTGATGAGGATTTCCTTGAGTGATGCCAAATGAAGGGTAAAGGACCACGACAGGAGCGGGAAACAACAATAACCTTTACCGAGGTCGAGGGCACTGCGTCAATTTGGACATCCTCGGAGCCAATGTACCGGAAACTTAAAAAACTAGGCTTTTACCCGGTAGAGGACAGGGACAGATCGGCCTCCTTCAAGTCATAAGCGAGGAGTTGCTTACTCCCAAAGAGCTGGCGGATCGGCTAACCATTGCTTCGGGAAATTTTCTTTTCGACTCGTTGCTCGCCCTTACTATTGCATCAGTATTTGTCATCACCACTCTTCGTACACTAATTGCTTCGCATAGAAAACTTTTGTGGCCGGAGAAGGTTGTTTGCGGCCCAATTGACTCAGGACTACTCGGTGAGGGTACTAGCGCTTTTGGAAGGCAATGCCGAGTATGGGAGATGATCCTAGGGGTAAGTCGGAGATTTTCCTTGTACAGCGTTTTCAACCCCTCAGGAGTTTCTTTGGAGGGATTACAGCCTCCTGTTGAATATTTTTCTGATCCACTTCACGATTTACTCGGCCTGTCCTCAGACACCAAGCCTTTCAGGAAATCCTCACTGGTAATCCCGGTGGCATCTGCTATGCGGTCGTTAAAATTGAAGACGCAGGTCACGAGCATAATATCTAGGATGTCCCTGTCGCTTAGACCATGGGAGCGGAGCGCATCGGTGTCCGTCCTGGTCATGCTGGAAGGTACCTGTGTCAGCTTTACGGCATAGTCCAGAATGGCCTGCTGCCTAGGTGTCAGCTCCGCTTGGGTGTAGTCAGTCTGAATGGCATGGACGAGCCCATGCTCTTCATCTCTAAGGTTCCTACGGAGAGCCTCTCCGTGGGAACACGTTCAGTAGGAGCAGTGATTTACGGCGGAGACAACGGTAGCAATCATCTCCTTCTCAGCCCGGCTGATGCCCGACTCGCCATAAAGGATGGTATTGTTCAGATGCATCCAGTGGTAAAGGGCCTCCGGGTTAAGGCTCTGGACGCGGCGGATAGGTGAAACGTTGTCGCGGTTAGCCGAGGGGCCAACCCGCGCCTCGTATACCTCCTTGACTAGGCCTTCGGCTTCCTCGGGTGACACTGTCTTGATCCAAGGCATATTTCCCTCCTTTGTTTATGCGCTCGAGAATTTTTTTTATCACTCTGACGGCTACCCAATATCTCGATTGTTACGAGAACTCAAACTTTCTAATATCCCTGTTCAAGATTCTCTAACGTGACCGAATTGCTACGTCAGCTTTCCCGTCGTCAAGGCTTCCCGAATTCGCTCATCCTCTCCCAGGAGCTCTCCCCGGAGCTCGCAGCCAAGCGCGTCTGCGATACGAACGATGAAATTCCGGTATGCCGAGAGGAGAGCAATCGAGAGAATGTCTTCATCTGGGAAACCGACTTTTCTGAGCTTCTGGACATCGGCTTCACTCATGCTGGCAGCGTCAAAGGTCATTTTCTCAGCGAACTCCAGCATGGCTTTATCCCGTTCGGTGATATTGGCTTGGCGCCAGTCCTTGGCCAGTTGGACCACCAAATCCGAATCCCCACCGGTCGCTCTACGGAGAAACTCTCCGTGGGCGACACCTCAATGGTACACCGCGTTAGAACAGATAGGACAACGGCAATCATCTCCTCGCGGTCTCGCCCCAGACCCGAAGCCCCGTCCTTGACAGCCGTGCGAAAGTTTTCCACGGCCTCGA
>Ga0114947_10000728_pt1 | contig 11733 bp, 8 predicted proteins | sample CR02metaG_FD_99656 | JGI IMG/M metagenome (GOLD analysis project Ga0114947, IMG submission 99656) | Deep subsurface microbial communities from Mariana Trench to uncover new lineages of life (NeLLi) - CR02 metaG | ecosystem: Environmental > Aquatic > Marine > Ocean trench > Sediment ...
TGGTCGGGTGGTCGCGGTGAGTTCTCCGCTGCTGCCCGGCCTGGCCGCTCGCCGGGCGCTTGTGACCGGTGGCTCACGCGGCATCGGACGGGCTGTGGTGCGCATGTTGTCCGAGATGGGCGCCTCGGTCGGCATCGCCTATCATGCCTCGGAGGAGGCGGCCGCCGACGTCGTTCGGGAAGCCAGTGAGGCGGGAGCCGGCCGCGCCGCTCCCGGCAGCGATCGTCCGACCGCCTGGAGCGAGCCGGGCGACCTCTCTCGGGAGGAGGACGTGGACCGGCTCTTCGACCGTGTCCGCGAGGAGTTCGGTGGGCTGGACCTCTTCGTCGGAAACGCCGGAATCTGGAACGAGCAGAAGACGCCGATCGAGCGCCTCGAGCCCGAGGAGTGGCGCAGGATGCTGGAGGTGAATCTCACGTCCATCTACCTGACGACGCGCCGGGCCGTGGAGTGCATGGAGCCCGGCTCGCGGGTCGTGCTTCTCTCCTCGACCGCTGGACAGCGAGGTGAGGCGGGCCACAGCCACTACGCGGCGACCAAGGGAGGCATCATCTCCTTCTGCAAGTCGCTCGCTACCGAGCTTGGCCCGCGGGGGATCACGGTCAACGCCGTCGCGCCGGGGTGGGTCGACACCGACATGAGCTCTGCGGTCCTGCGATCGCCCGAGCGGGCGCAGGTCGAGAGCGAGATCCCGCTCCGTAGGATCGCGTCGCCGGAGGACGTAGCGGGTCCGATCTGCTTTCTGCTCAGCGATCTGGCACGGCACGTCACGGGAGAGGTGCTGAACGTCAACGGTGGGAGCGTCCTGTGCGGGTGACCGACCGGCCGGCCTTCTCACCGCCGGCCGAACTGCTGGGGGTGATCGAGACGCTGGAGGCCCGGGGGTTCCAGGCCTGGGCCGTCGGCGGAGCGATCCGTGATGCGTTGCTGGGGCACACCCGCACGGACTGGGACGTGGCCACAGACGCCCGGCCCGAGGATGTGCGGCGTGTCTTCTCCCGCACCCTGCCGATCGGGATCGAGCACGGCACGGTCGGCGTGCTCGTGCCGGAGGGCACGCTGTTCGAGGTGACGACCTTCCGGCGCGACATCGAGACGGACGGGCGGCACGCCGTCGTGGAGTTCGCGGACTCGATACAGGAGGATCTCGCGAGGCGTGATTTCACGATCAACGCGATGGCGTGGAGGCCGGCCACCGACGAGTTCGTGGATCCTATGGGCGGAAGAGCTGACCTCGAGCGCCGCGTGCTGCGTGCCGTGGGAGACGCGGCTCAGCGCGTGGCCGAGGACTACCTGCGAGTCCTGCGGGGCCTCCGCTTCGCGGGCCGGTTCGCTCTGGAGGTCGAGCCGGAGACGTGGGACGCCCTCGTCGGCGGCGTGGGCGGAACCGCGACGCTGTCGGCCGAGCGGGTGCGGGAGGAGCTCGAGAAGGTGCTGGCTTTTGTTCACCCATCCCATCCGTCTTCCGCCCTGCGTCTGTACGGCGAGGTGGGTGTGCTGGAGATCTGGTATCCCGAGATCGCTCCGGCGCGACGAGATCCGGGTTGGGAGCTCAACCTGGCGGCGGTGGATTCGATCCCTCCCACGCGCTCCCTCCTGCGCCTGGTCCGCTGGATTCTCGCGCCGGGCGTCGCAGAGCCTCGGGCCGAACGCGCCGAGGCCATCCTGAGCCGGCTTCGGTACTCGAACACGGACACTCGCAGGGCGGTCCATCTCCTTCGCCATTATCATCCCCTTGTCGGCCCGATCGATTCCGCGGCGCAGATCCGGAGCTGGCTGTCAGAGGTGGGAGCGGCATCGGCGCGTGACCTCTTTCGGCTCCACTTCGCCGGGGCGAAGGGGGCCAACGCGAAGGAGGAGAAGATGCGGTACCTCGGGCACGCCTGGCGCCGTGTGCACGAGGAGCTGCTCGCCTCACCGCCGCTGAGGCTCGCCGATCTGGCGATCGGTGGAGATGAGCTGCTCCGGATGGGGGTCGAGCCGGGACCGGCGGTGGGCCTTCTCCTGGACGAGCTTCACGCCCGCGTGCTGGAAGATCCCGAGCAGAACCACGCCGAGAAGCTGGCGCGGCTCGCCCGCGAGCTGATCGAGCTCGGTGGCCTGGCCGCCGGGGGCGGAGGATCCGGAGGACACATGGAGCTGCGGGACGCGTGAGCGAGGAGCCGAGCCTCTTCGGCCGGGAGGAACGCCGGGGTCCGCCCGGCGGCGGTTGCGCTCGGTCTGGCGGCGGTGAATCCACCCCTGCGGTCGACGCGACGGATTCCGGAGCGCCGCTCGCTACTCGCATGCGGCCCACCTCGCTCGACGATTTCGTCGGGCAGGCGAAGCTCGTGGGACCGGGAGGCCCGCTTCGCGAGCTGATCGAGCGCGATCGGATCCCGAGCCTCATCCTCTGGGGTCCGCCGGGCTGCGGAAAGACCAGCCTTGCCCACATCGTCGCGCTGATGACGAGGTTGGCGTTCGTCCGCTTCAGCGCCGTCACGGAGGGGATCGCCCGCGTCCGCGCTGTCATCGCCGAGGCGGCCGAACGGAGGCGTGCGACGGGCCGCGGGACGATCCTTTTCGTGGACGAGATCCACCGATTCAACAAAGCCCAGCAGGACGCTTTCCTTCCCCACGTCGAAGCGGGGACGGTCGTCCTCATCGGGGCCACGACGGAGAATCCGAGCTTCGAGGTTATCGGGCCGCTGCTCAGCCGCACGCGGGTGTTCGTCCTCGAGCCCCTGAGCGCACAGGAGCTCGCCGAGGTTTGCCGGCGGGCGCTCCGCGAGGAGCGCGGGCTGGCCGGATCGTGCCTGGAGATCGAAGAGGAGGCTCTGGAGCGGTTGGCGGTAGCGGCCGATGGGGATGCGCGGCGGGCGCTGAACGCGCTGGAGACCGCGGCCGAGCTGGCCCGCAGCAAGCGTATCGTGCTCGCGGACGTGGAGAAGGCGCTGCAGCACCGCTTCGCTCGCTACGACAAGGGCGGGGAGGAGCATTACAACGTGATCTCGGCTCTCCACAAAGCGGTTCGAGGTTCCGATCCGGACGGGGCGCTCTACTGGCTCGCCCGCATGCTGGAGGCGGGCGAGGATCCGATGTACATCGCCCGGCGCCTCGTGCGCATGGCGACCGAGGACATCGGGCTCGCGGATCCCCAAGCGCTCGCTATCTGTATCGGGGCGCGCGACGCCTACCATTTCCTCGGGTCACCGGAGGGGGATCTCGCTCTCGCCGAGGCGACGATCTATCTGGCGGCGGCACCCAAGTCGAACCGGGTGTACGAGGGGTTCTCCCGCGCGCGCCGAGCGGCGCGCGAGACGCCCGCGGAGCCGGTGCCGATCCACCTCCGCAACGCGCCGACCGCGCTCATGAAGGAGCTGGGATACGGCCGCGACTATGTCTATGATCCCTCGGAGCCAGGAGGTGTGGCCCCTCAGACCTACCTGCCGGACTCGCTCGTCGGCCGCCGCTTCTACGAGGCAGGTGATCGGGGCCTCGAAGCGGAGATCGCCGCCCGGCTGGGCCGCTTTGCGGAGATGCGCTCGCGGGCGCGGGGGACGGGCATGCCTGACACGGGTATGACGACTTCATGATCGACATCCGCCGGCAGCCGGAGCGCGCCATTCTGGTGGCGGTCCCGCTGATCAACGAGCCGCAGCAGGAGGTGGACGAGCATCTCGACGAGCTGGCTCGTCTGGCGGACACGGCCGGCGCGGATGTCGTCGGCCTCGTCGTTCAGCGGCGCAAGTCCCCCCACCCCGCCCTGTACATCGGCAAGGGCAAGGCCGATCAGTTGCGCGACGCGGCGTCCCGGGATGACGCCACCCTCGTCGTCTTCGACGACAACCTGTCGCCCGCTCAGGGCTTGGCGCTGGAACGCCGCCTCGGGTTGCGCGTCATGGACCGGACGGAGCTGATCCTCGACATCTTCGCGCTTCGCGCGAGAACGGCGGAGGCGAAGACGCAGGTCGAGCTCGCCCAGCTGCAGTACCTTCGTCCGCGCTTGAAGCGGATGTGGACCCACCTCTCGCGGACCGAGGGCGGCATCGGAGCGCGCGGCCCGGGCGAGCAGCAGCTGGAGACCGATCGGCGTCTCATCGATCGCCGGATCGCACGGTTGCGCGGAGGGCTGGAGGGGATTGCGCGGTCGCGTAGGACGCGCAGAAAGGCCCGTAGTTTGGGGTTCGGGGTGGCTCTCGTCGGGTACACGAACGCGGGGAAATCGTCGATCCTCCAGGAGCTGTCGGGCCGAGAGCTCTTCGTGGAGGATCGCCTGTTCGCCACACTGGACTCGGCGACCCGCGCCGTGGATCTGGGTGACGGATACCAGGCGCTGATCACCGATACGGTCGGATTCATCCGGAAGCTGCCTCATCACCTCGTCGCCTCCTTCCGGGCCACCCTGGAGGAGGTCGAGGAGGCGGATCTGCTCGTTCACGTGATCGATGCATCTTCGCCAGCGTGGGAGCGGCAGATGGAGGCGGTGAACGAGGTGCTCGGTGAGCTCGGCGCCCGCGGCCCCGTGCTGCTCGCCTTCCACAAGATCGACCAGCTGACCCACGATGAGGAGGCCGCGCTTCGGCGCCGCGTGTCGGAGCTGTACGACTCGCACGTCTTGACGTCGGTCAGAGAGTCCGGCGGCCTCGACTCGCTACGTGACGCTCTTCTGGCCCGAATTCGGGCGGAGCGGCCTACGGTCCGCGTGACCCTGTCGGCGCGGGACGGTCGAACCCTCGCGGAGGCGTACCGGGAGGGGGAGGTGCTGGAGCGCCGGGAGAAGGGCGCGAGCATCGAGCTCACGGCGCGGGTGCCGGCGGCTCTCGTCGGCCGCTGGCGGCGTCAGGAGGGGGTGCGCGTCACGGGCACCGACGCGGCTTGAGCTCTCGGGTCCTCATCGTCGGTACCGGGCGAGTCGGTCTCTCACTCGCCGCCGATCTGAGCGAGGCCGGGATGGCTGTGACGGTCGTCGGTCGAAAGGCGGAGCGACCGACGTTCCTCGGCGACCGGCCCCAGATCGGGTACGTGTCGGCGCCGTCGCCGGAAGTCGATGCGGCAGGAGCGTTCGAAGCGGCAGCAACGCTCGAGGGCTCGCCGGCGCTCGAGGGCCCCGCGGCGTTCGACCTCCTCTTCTGCGTCACGGACGACGCTCTGACGTCCCTGGCCGCCTCCTGGAGCGAGGCCGCCGGAGGGAGGCCACCCCTGCCCCGGACGGCTCTGCACACGAGCGGCGTGGACTCGGCGGAAGCCCTGGCTCCGTGGAGGGCGAAGGGGGTCGCGATCGCGGCGTGGCATCCGCTCGTCGCTGTGGCCTCCCCGAGGACCGGAGCGTTTCGGGGCGTCTGGTTCGGAGTCGATGGAGACGCCGAGGCGTGCCGAACGGGCGAGGAGCTGGCGCGGCGCCTTGGGGGGCGGACGTTCGCCGTGCGGCCCGAGGGGCGCGCGCAGTATCACGCAGCCGCGGTCTTCGCCTCTAACTTCCTGGTCGCCTGCCTGCATGTGGCGCTCGACGAGCTCTGCGGCGCTTCGGACGAGGCGGAGCTGGAAGCCCTTCTCCCCCTTGCCGCCGCCGCCCTCGGGAACCTCGGCGAGCTCGGCCTGAGCATGGGAGCCACGGGCCCGGTGACGCGGGGCGACGCGCAGACGATCACCTCCAATCTGGCGGTCCTCGACCCGGAGCGCGCCGCCCTGTATCGTGCGCTCGGCCGCGAGCTGCTCGAGCTGACGGCGGGCCGGCTCGAGCCGGAGGTACACGTGCGGTTGGAGGCCCTGCTGTCCGCCCGCGAAGCTCCGTGAGGAGACAGGAGAACGCGAGATGAGCCAGCCTCTTCGGCTCTACATCAACGTGGACCACGTGGCGACCGTGCGCGAGGCCAGGAGAACGGACGAGCCCGATCCCGTTCGGGCAGCGGTGTTGGCGGAGCTGGGCGGCGCGGACGGTATCACCGTTCACCTCCGGGAGGATCGCCGGCACATCCAGGAGCGCGACGTACGCCTGCTTCTCGAGACGGTTCGGACGATCGTGAACCTCGAACTGGCCGCCGAGGAGGGCGTGCTCGGCCTCGCCGGGGAGTGGTGTCCGATGCAGGTGACGTTCGTTCCGGAGCGTCGCGAGGAGGTGACGACGGAAGGAGGGCTCGATCTGACTGAGGCCGGAGGGAGGCTCGAGGACGCGATGGAGCGTATGCGTGCCCTGGGCATCAGGACTTCCCTGTTCGTGGATCCGCTGGAGGATGCGATGGAGCGGGCTGCGGCGTTGGGAGCGGACGCCGTCGAGCTGCACACGGGCGAATACGCGAACGCCCGCACCCCGGAGGGCGCCGCGGTCCAGCTGGGTCGCTTGGGCGCCGCCGCTCGCGTCGCCCGGGGGGCAGGGCTGGCCGTTCATGCCGGGCACGGCCTCACGTACGAGAACGTAGCGCCAGTCGCCGGGATTCCGGAGGTCGAGGAGCTCAACATAGGCCATTCGGTCGTGAGCCGGTCGGTGCTCGTGGGGATCGAGCGGGCGGTTCGAGAGATGAAGGGGATCGTCGAGGCCGCCCGGCGGCCGCCTGCCCGCTGAAGGCGATGCTGAAACAGCACCGCATCAAGATCGTGGTGGGGCTCTTCATCACGGTCGGGCTGCTCGCCTGGGTGCTGAGGGACGTGTCGGCGGCGGCGGTGCTGGCCGAAGTGCGAGACGCAAACCGGGTCCTGCTCGCGGCCATGGTAGTGGTCGCGACGGCGACGTTCCTCGTCCGCGCCTTTCGCTGGCACGTCCTGCTTCTTCCGGGCTTTCCCGATTCCCGTCTGCGCTCGCGCTTCGCCGCCGTGTGCATCGGCTTCATGGCGAACAACCTGCTCCCGGCACGACTGGGCGAGTTCGCGCGGGCGTACAGCTTTTCGCGGGTCGAGCCGATCGGCGTGCCCCGCTCGCTCGCATCGATCGTCGTGGAGCGTGTGTTCGACGCCGTGGTGCTGGGTTCGTTCTTTGTTCTGGCGATCTCGTACGGAAACTTTCCGGCCGGACGCACGGCGTTGCTGCAAAGCGCCGGAGCCACGGCCGGACTGACCATTGCGGTCGGCCTGGCCGTGCTCTGGACGATGGCGCGGTGGCCGAAGCGCACGCTGACCCTGGTCGAGCACACGTTCGGACGCCTGCTCTCTCCGGTGCTGACGGATCGGGCCATCGGGATTCTCGCCTCCTTCCTCGAGGGCCTCGGTGCTTTGCACCACCCCCTCATCTTCGTTCGGGCGCTCGCATGGTCCGTGGCCGTCTGGCTCACCAACGGCCTCGCCATCTGGCTGGGCCTGCTGGCGTTCGGCATAACGGAGCCTGGCTTCGCCGGCGCCATGTTCGTGCAGTCGGTGATCGGCTTCGCCGTCGCCATCCCCTCCAGTCCCGGTTTTTTCGGGCCGTTGGAGGCAGCGGCCCGGCTGTCGCTCGAAGCCTACGGTGTCGACAGCGTGCGGATCGTGAGCTTCGCGACCGGATATCATATTCTGACGTTCATCCCGGTGACCGTGCTCGGCCTCTGGTATCTGCACCGACTGGGCATCCGGTGGTCGGAGGTGGAACACGCGGAGGAGCTCGTGGAGGACGCGGTGGGAGAGAGCGAGGCATTTTAGGTGACGCTCTCCGAGACGCGATGGCCCCTCGTCTAATGGCAAGACCCCGGCCTTTGGAGCCGGTGATCCAGGTTCGAATCCTGGGGGGCCAACTGGGCATCATCCTCGCGAGCCTCCTCGCCCTTCCGGCGTGCGACGGGGGGAACGGCACGGAGCCGCCCCCGCCCGAGCTGTTCGAGCTGGATGGGATCGCGGCGGGGGCCCGGCACACCTGCGGTGTCGCGCCTGCTGGATCGCCCACCTCGCTGGCCGGCTCGGCGTTCTGCTGGGGCCGCGGCGAGGAGGGCCAGCTCGGGACGGGCAATACGCTCGACAGGCTCACGGCGTCCGCCGTGCTCGGTCCGGTGGCGTTCGGGAGCGTCAGCGCCGGGCTGCGGCACACGTGCGGGGTGGCGGATGATGGCGTGGCGTACTGCTGGGGTGAGGGGGAGAACGGGCAGCTCGGGAGCGGAACGACGAACAGCACGCTCCAGCCGGTCCCGGTCAACACCGAGGTGCTCTTCGCGAGCGCCAGCGCCGGGCTGCGGCACAGCTGCGGGGTGGCGGTGGATGGGACCGCGTACTGTTGGGGCGAGGGGGAGAAAGGGCAGCTGGGGAGCGGGACGACGCTGGACCGGCTCACGCCGACGCCGGTGGCGGGCGGGCTCGTCTTCCGCCAGGTGAGTGCGGGAGAGGAGCACACGTGCGGCGTCACCGAGGACAGGACCGCGTACTGCTGGGGTGAGGGTGAGAACGGACAGCTGGGGACGGGGACTACGCTGGACCGGCTCACGCCGACGCCGGTGAACGGGAACCTGGTCTTCTCCCAGATCAGCGTGGGAGGCGACCACAGCTGCGCCGTGACCGTGGACGGGAGCGCGCGCTGCTGGGGCGAGGGGGAGAAGGGGCAGCTGGGGACCGGGACGACGCTGGACCGGCTCACGCCGACGCCCGTGGCGGGCGGCAACGTCTTCGCGCAGGTGAGTGGCGGCAGGGCGCACACTTGCGGGATCACCGAGGACGGCCAGGTCCTGTGCTGGGGTGAGGGAGAAGCCGGCCAGCTGGGGACCGGAAACGTGCAGGACCGGCTCAGCCCTCAGGCCGTGATCAGCACGCTCACGTACCGGCAGGTGAGTGCCGGCGACGATCACACGTGTGCGGTAACGGATGAGGCGGCTGCCTTCTGCTGGGGGAGCGGGCAGGAGGGGCAGCTTGGAAACGGCTCGACGAACACCGCTCTCTCGCCCGTTCGCGTCGTCCGATGAGCGGGGGCAGCGCCGGTGGCGACCACGCGGAGGCCGGATCGGGGCCGCGCCCCAATCGCCTGATCGGGGAGAAGAGCCCGTACCTCCTGCAGCACGCCTACAATCCCGTCGACTGGTACCCGTGGGGCCAGGACGCTTTCGAGGCCGCCCGAGGTGAAGACAGGCCGATCTTCCTCTCCATAGGCTACTCCACCTGCCACTGGTGCCACGTGATGGAGCGTGAGTCGTTCGAGGATGCTGAGGTCGCGAAGCTCCTGAACGACGCGTTCGTGTGCGTAAAGGTCGATCGTGAGGAGCGCCCCGACATAGACCAGGTCTACATGACGGTGGCCCAGATGATGACAGGCCACGGTGGCTGGCCCCTGACGATCATCATGACGCCGAACGGGGACCCGTTCTTCTCCGGCACGTACTTCCCGAGGGAATCCAGGCACGGTCGGATCGGCCTGGTCGACCTCGTGCCGAGGATCCAGAAGCTGTGGACGGAGCAACGCAGCGAGGCACTGAACTCGGCGGGCCAGATCGGTGCCGCCCTCCGGCAGAGCGCCTACGGAGAGGATGGCGGTGAGTCTGCCGGCGGTGAGTCGCCGGACGAGCCGAGGGAGCTGGGCAGGGCAGCTCTCGATCAGGCCTACGAGCAACTGAAGGGGGCGTATGATTCGCTGCAGGGCGGCTTCGGCGGCGCCCCCAAGTTCCCCACGCCGCACAACCTCAGGTTCCTCCTCCGCTACTGGGTGCGTACGGGCGAGGAAGCAGCGCTCGACATGGTGGAGACCACGCTGCGGGCGATGCGGCGGGGCGGGATTTACGACCACGTGGGCTTCGGTTTTCACCGATACTCGACCGACGCCCGCTGGATGCTCCCCCACTTCGAGAAGATGCTCTACGATCAGGCGCTTCTCGTGATGGCGTACACGGAGGCGTACCGGGCCACCGGTCGGCAGGAGTATGCCGACACGGTCGTCGAGGTGGTTGAGTACGTCCTGCGCGACCTGCGAGACGAGGGCGGGGCGTTCCACTCCGCGGAGGACGCCGACAGCGAGGGCCGGGAGGGGAAGTTCTACCTCTGGACGGACGAGGAGCTGCGCGAGATCCTCGACCCGGAAGAGGTCGCGCTCGTGCGCACCGCCTTCAACGTGGATCGCCGCGGGAACTTCGCCGAGGAGGAGACCGGACGCCGGACCGGCGAAAACGTTCTCTACGTCAGCCGTTCCTGGGACCGGGAGGCATCGGAGCTCGGGACGGAGGAAGCCGATGTGCGCGCTCGCCTCGAGCGGGCACGCCAGAAGCTGTTCGCGGCTCGGCAAGGCCGGGTCCGGCCGTCGAAGGATGACAAGGTCCTGACCGACTGGAACGGTCTGATGGTCGCTGCGCTCGCGCAGGCTGCGGCGGCGCTGGAGAGGCCTGACTACCTGGAGGCGGCCGCCGAGGCCCTGGAGTTCATCGGCACGCGGATGGTCGATTCGGAGGGACGTCTCCTGCACCGCTACCGGGATGGGGAAGCCGCGATACCGGCGTTCGCCGAGGATTATGCCTTTCTGGTGTGGGGGCTGCTGGAGGCGTACGAGGCTTCCTTCGACCCGTTCTTCCTGGGCGAGGCCTTGCGCCTGAACGACGATCTGCTCGAGCACTTCTGGGATGACGCGAGAGGTGGGCTGTACCAGGTGGCCGCGGAGGCGGACGAGCTCCCGGTGCGCGGCCGGGAGATCTACGACGGGGCCGTGCCGTCGGCGAACTCGGTGGCCATGCTCAACCTGCTGCGCCTCGGTCGGCTGACCGCCAACGCCGAGCTCGAGCGGCGGGCCGAGGAGATCGAGGCCTCGTTCGCGGCGCGGGTCAGGCGCGCGCCGTCGGCCCACACCCAGCTGATGATCGCCGTCGACTTCCGTCTCGGTCCTTCGAGAGAGGTCGTGATCGTCGGCAAGCCCGGCCGGGCCGACACGGAGGCGCTCGCGAGGGTCGTGCGCCGAGGCTTCCGTCCGAGGACGGTCACGCTGCTCCGGCCGGCCGGCGAGGGCGGGAGGGAGATCGCCAGGCTGGCCCCGTTCACGGAGGACATGAAGGAGGTGGACGGCCGGGCGGCGGCGCACGTGTGTCGGGAGTATGCCTGCGACCGGCCGGTCACGGATCCTGATGCCCTGGAGGAGAGCTTACGTGAAGAAGAGCGCGGAGGAGAGCAGGATGAACCCGAGTAACCTGTTTCGGGGCGGCCGAGCGCCGGCCCGGATCGCCGGCCCACGCCTGGCCGTACGCCTGGGCTTGGCCGGCCTGCTGGTCCCGGCCGGTCTGGCTGGCGTCGCGTCCCCGCTGACCGCGCAGGAGCAGGCCTATCCCGAGACGCGGAAGGGGGATGTCGTGGACGACTACCACGGCACGATGGTAGCCGACCCGTACCGTTGGCTGGAGGACACGGACTCCGAGGAGACCAAGGAGTGGGTGGAGGCGGAGAACGCCATCACGTTCGCGTACCTCGAAGCGATCCCCCAGCACGAGCGGATTCGAAGGCGTCTCACGGAGCTTTGGGATTACGAGCGATACGGGGTCCCGTTCCGGGAGGCGGACCTCTACTTCTACTTCAAGAACGACGGTCTCCAGAACCAGTCCGTCTTGTACGTCCAGGAGGGCCTGGCAGGCGAGGCCCGCGTGCTCCTCGATCCCAACACGCTGTCGGAGGATGGCACGGTCGCGCTCACGACCGTCTCCGTCACCGAAGACGGCGAATACCTCGGTTACGGCACCGCGGCCGGTGGCTCGGATTGGCGCGAGTTTCACGTGCGGCGCGTGTCCGACGGGCGGGAGCTTGCCGACCGGATTCGCTGGGTGAAGTTCTCGGGGCTCAGCTGGACCAGGGACGGCGCAGGGTTCTTCTATTCACGGTACCCGGCCGCGAGCACCGCGGACA
>Ga0114947_10000730_pt1 | contig 11730 bp, 9 predicted proteins | sample CR02metaG_FD_99656 | JGI IMG/M metagenome (GOLD analysis project Ga0114947, IMG submission 99656) | Deep subsurface microbial communities from Mariana Trench to uncover new lineages of life (NeLLi) - CR02 metaG | ecosystem: Environmental > Aquatic > Marine > Ocean trench > Sediment ...
ACCCCATGCATACTGCATGAGATCGTCTGTGGCATCCGGGTGTTTCGCGAGGAATTCGGCCAGTACGTGGTCATTCTCCCGCGGCAGGTACGAGCAAGTAGCGTACAACAGCCGTCCCCGGGGGGCCAACAGCGGCCAAAGCGCAGCCAGTAGCCCGTTCTGGGTGGCGGCCAGCTCTTCGATATCCTCAGGTCGGCGGTGCAGTTTGATGTCCGGATGCCGGCGGATGACCCCGGAACCGCTGCACGGGGCGTCGATGAGGATGCGCTGGAACAGCTCACCGTTCCACCAGTCGCCTGGCTCGCGCGCGTCGGCACACACGACCGTAGCCTCCAGCGCGAGCCGTTGCAGGTTCTGCTCCACGCGCAGCAACCGGTCAGGATCGCGATCCACCGCCACCAGTTCACCGATGGCGGGTTGTTGCTCGAGAATATGCGCGCTTTTCCCCCCGGGTGCCGCACAGGCGTCGAGAACGCGCATCCCCGGGCGCAGGTCGAGCAGACCGGCAGCGAATTGTGCGGCGCCGTCCTGCACCGACACGACGCCATCGGCGAATCCCGGTATGGCGTCCACATCCCGCGCCCGGTGCAGGCGAAAGCCGTGCTCGGCATGGGCAATGGGGCTCGCCGCGATGTTGTCGCGGTCCAGATCCGCCAGGTAATCTTGCCGCGAGCAGCGGCGCGCGTTGACGCGCAAGCTCAGAGGCGGTCGTTCGTTGTTTGCGTCGAGTATCTGCTGCCACTGATGCGGCCAGGCGTCTCTGGTGGCTTTCACCAGCCAGCTCGGGTGGGCATAACGGCCTTCATCGCCGCGGTCCAGCGCGGCCGTCAGTGCTGGGCGGCGGCGTTGGAAATTGCGCAGGCAAGCGTTGACCAGCCCGGCGGCCCAGGCTTGGTGCAGGCGACGCACCAGGGACACGCTTTCGGCCACGGCGGCGTGATCCGCGACCCGCGTGTACATCAGTTGATAGAGCCCAAGCAGAAGTACCGTCCGCACCACGGTGTCTTTTCCCCGCAGGGGTTTTTCCAGCAGCTTATCCAGGCAGGCCTGCAATCGCGGCAGCCAGCGCAGGACGCCGTAGCAGAGTTCCCGGGCGAAGGCTCGATCTCTGGCGTCGCCCATGGGGGCCGTGTGCTGGTCCAGGCAGGCGGTGAGTGAGCGGCCCTTGTCTTTGCCTTGGTCCTTGTCCCGGCCCAGAACGCATGCCAGCACCGATACGGCGACCTCGCGTGGGTCGCCGTCGCGGTGGGGCACGTTGGCGGGCTCCGGCATGCGCTCGGCCGGATGCTTCAGGTGCGGGCGCTGCCCGCGCCCTCGAGAACGGTACCCACCGTCAAAGCATGGGCATTGAGGTAATCACCGCAGCTCATGGCTCGCTTACCGGGCGCCTGAAGCGTCAGAATACGCAGTGCATCGCGCCCGGCCGCCACCTCGATGCCCGACGCGCCGCTCGCCAGCACCGTACCCGGAGGCGCTTGCGAGTCACACTCTACGACCCCGGCGCTCCAGATGCGCAGGCGTTGCCCGGGGCCATTGCCGCCGTGACTGGCTGCCGGCACCGAGGTGTAGGCCACCGGCCAGGGATTGAAGGCGCGCACCTGCCTTTCCAGAATCTGCGCCGGGCGCGACCAGTCGATCAGCCCGTCGATCTTGGCAATGCGCCCGGCATGGGTGGCCATGGCTTCATCCTGGGGCGCGGCGTGGGCCCGCCCGTCGGCCAGGGTCGTCAGCGCCTCGAGCACGGTCACGGCGCCCAGCGCGGCAAGGGTGTCGTGCAGGCTGCCGCCGGTGTCGTCTTCGCGAATGGGGCAGGCGGCCCGGCACAGCACCGGGCCGGTGTCCAGACCCGCGTCCATCTGCAGGATGGAGACGCCGGTTTCCGGGTCACCGGCGAGTATGGCGTGCTGAATCGGCGCCGCGCCCCGCCAGCGGGGCAACAACGAGGCGTGCACGTTGATACATCCCAGACGCGGGGTCGCCAGCACGGTTTCCGGCAGCAGCAGTCCATAGGCAGCTACGATCATCGCATCCCCATGGTAAGCGGCGAGAACCCGTTGGCAGTCGGGTCCGCGCAGGCTCGCGGGTTGCTCGACGGGGATGCCGTGCTTGGCGGCCAATCGCTTCACGGCACTTTGCGTGCGTCCGAGGCCGCGGCCCGACGGCCGGTCGGGCTGGGTGTACACGGCGGCCACCGTATGGGGTGGCACCAACAGCGCCGCCAGCACGGTGGCGGCGAAATCGGGGGTTCCGGCGAATATCAGTCGCATGCTCTCTCGGGTGCCCCTGGGCACAATTCACTGTCAGGTTCGCGGGCCGGATTCGGCGGCTCGAATTCGCCCCTGCCCGGGGACCCATGGCGCAACGGCCGGGCTACATTGCCTGGCGCTGCTGCTTGTGGGCCTTCTTGCGGATCCGCTGGCGCTTGAGCTGTGACAGGTAATCGACGAACAGCTTGCCGTCCAGATGGTCGATTTCGTGCTGCACGCACACGGCCAGCAGGCCTTCGGCCTCGAATTCCACCGCCTGGCCGTCGCGGTCCAGGCCGCGGGCGCGGATCGCGTCGGCACGCTCCACCGACTCATAGATGCCGGGCAGCGACAGGCAACCTTCCTCGGTTTCGATGCTGCCGGCCAGCTCCAGGATCTCCGGGTTGATCAGACACAGGGGCCGGTCGCCATGCTCGGATATGTCGATGGTGATCACCCGTTTCGGGACGTTCACCTGAATCGCCGCCAGGCCGATGCCCGGTGCCGCGTACATGGTCTCGAGCATGTCGTCCAGAAGTCGGCGGACCTCGTCATCCACGCGTTCCACGGCCTGGGCGCGATTGCGCAGCCGCGGGTCCGGATAGTGAAGAATGTCACGTATGGCCATCGCCTGGTCCTGAATAACGCCGTTCCTGTCAATGTTTGGAGCGGGCGGCCGATAATTCTACTGGATGCCTCTATCCTGGTGCCATCGGCGGCCCGGGAGGCAACCCGGCGGAAGGCCAAATTTGTTTGAAATTTCAGAATTGTATAGCCTATATTTATTCCATATTCCCAACTCGTTCCTGGCGACTTCCGGCGCTTTGGCTGGTGCTAGCCTGCGGACCCTCAGACAAACTCGCTTAGGAATTCCAGATGCCTGACAAGAAAGCCTTGAGCCTGTTGCTGGCGGCGCTGCTGATGTCCGTGGTGGCCGTCGCCCAGGACGCCGTCGAGCTGAACCCGGATCATCCGACCCGCTACATCGTCAAGCGGGGCGATACCCTGTGGGACATTTCCACCCAGTTCCTGGTGGAGCCCTGGCGCTGGCCGGAGATCTGGCAGACCAATCCGCAGGTTCAGAACCCGCACCTGATTTTCCCCGGCGACGAGCTGGCGCTGTTTTACCGGGATGGGCAGCCGGTGGTGCAGCTGATCCGGCGTGCCGACGACGGGACGACCACCGACCCCGACACGGGTGTCATCAGACGCCAGACCGGACCGCGGGAGGTGAAGCTGTCACCCCGTGCCCACGAGCTGGAGCGGCGTGACGCCGTTCCCACCATCCCCATCGATGCCATCCGGCCCTTTCTGGCGCGTCCCCGGGTGCTGGGAGCGGGAGAATTCGAAGCCGCTCCCTACGTGGTTTCCGCCGGCAGGGAGAATCTGGTGGCGCACCTGGGCATGCAAATCTTCGTGCGCGGCTTGAAACCCGAACAAGGCACCCGCTTTGGTGTCTACCGCCGCGGGCAGGTATATCGCAGACCGTCCGACCCTGACGATATTCTCGGCTACGAGGCAATCCATGTTGCCGACGCCGTGGTCGAGAAGGCGGGTGATCCGGCCACCGTGTTTCTACTCACCAGCACCCGGGAGGTGCGGGCGGGCGACCGTCTGTTCCCGGTGACCGACGACCAGGTGGTGCGCAATTTCACGCCGCGCGCCCCGGACTGGGACATCAGCGGGCAGATCATATCGGTAGTGGATGGTGTCAGTCAGATCGGCGAGATGGACATCGTGGTGCTGGATCTCGGCAGCCGGGACGGCATCGAAGAGGGCTTGGTACTGGGGATCTTTCAGAGCGGCAACGAAGTAGAGGATGTGTGGGCAGAGAAGGACCGGCTGCAGAAAATCCTGGTGCAACTGCCGGAGCTGCGCGCCGGCACCGTCATGGTGTTCAGGCCCTTCGAGCGTGTCAGCTACGCGCTCGTCATGCAGGCGACGCGGGCCATGCATTTGCTCGACGCGGTCAAAAATCCCTGAGATTCGGTTAGGCTGAGCCCTCTCCCCGTGACCTGGCAAGTGGCCCGGTATCGGGCCATGTTGATTGCCGTGGCCGCTCGGGTAGCGGCCCCCCACAAGGTCCAGGGATGGACACAGAGCCCGCACATTGGCTTGCCCTCAACCGATTGCCCTCCCTCGGACAGGCGCAGCTATGCGCCCTGGCCGAAGGACGCGCGTCGCCCGGTGATGTTCTCGCTGCCCACAAGCGGTGCGTCAGTGCGAGCCGGCCTGGCAGGGCCGCTCCCGACTGGCGCGCCGTGGAGGCCGATCTCGACTGGCTGGCGATACCCGGACGGCACCTGATCACCCTTGCCACGCCGGGCTTTCCGCCGCGCCTGCGGCAAATCCCCGACCCGCCGCCGGTGCTGTTCGTGGAGGGCGATGTGGAAATCTTGTGCGCCGCTCAGGTAGCCATGGTCGGCAGCCGCCGGGCCACACCCTGTGGCGTGGAAACCGCCCAGCGCTTCAGCGCCGAGCTGGCAGCTTGCGGACTGGTGATCACCAGCGGGCTTGCCCTGGGCATCGACGCTGCCAGTCACCGAGGTGCCATGGCCGGTGGCGGGCGTACTTTGGCGGTGGCGGCCAACGGTCTGGATAGGGTTTATCCGCGCAACCACCGCCGTCTGGCCAGGCAAGTGGCGGAGAACGGTGCGTTGGTGTCCGAGTTTCCCCCCGGCAGCGCGCCGCTGGCGCGGCATTTCCCCCGGCGCAACCGGCTGATCAGCGGACTCAGCCTCGGTGTCGTGGTGGTGGAGGCGGCGCGCCGCAGCGGCTCCCTGATCACGGCACGCCTGGCCGGTGAGCAGGGTCGCGAGGTATTCGCCGTTCCGGGCCCGATTCAGAGTCCGCTGGCGCGGGGCTGCCACCAGCTGATCCGGGAGGGCGCCAAGCTGGTAGAGCAGGTAACGGACATCCTCGAGGAGTTGCCCAGGGACATCCCCGGAGGCCCGTGGCAGGTGCCGGAAATGCACGCCCCGGAGAGCATGGACGAGCAGGCCGATGACCTGGACGAAGCGCAGAAAAGGGTTCTCGCGAGCCTCGCCTACCAGGCCACCAGCGTCGATTCCGTCATCGAACGCAGCGGATTGACGGCGGACACGGTTTGCTCCATTCTTCTGGCGCTCGAACTTCGGGGCCTGGTGGTCCCAATCCCCGGTGGTACCTATTGTCGCGCCACCAACAGGCCCGTAGGTGGCTTATGAGACGGCGGTTGATACGACGGCTATGAAAGAGAGTGTTCTGGACGTGCTTATGTACCTGTTCGAGCATTATTTCGATGATGAAACCGAGTTGGATTCGGATCGCGAATCCCTCAAACAGGAGCTTATCGAGGCGGGTTTTCCAGAAAGCGAAATCGGTAAGGCCTTCGAGTGGCTGGAAGGGCTGACGGCCGGAGGCGCCGTGGCCGAGGCTCGTGAGGGCGACGATGTGCCCGCCACCCGTATCTACACCGACCAGGAGTGCGAACGGCTGGACCTGGAGTGCCGCAGCTTTCTGCTGTTTCTGGAGCAGGTGCGGGTGCTTGATTCCATCACCCGGGAACTGGTTATCGAGCGGGTCGAGGCCCTGGAAGGGGAGGATATCGACCTGGAGCAGCTCAAATGGGTGGTCCTAATGGTTCTGTTCAATCGGCCGGGTAAGGAGGCCGTTGTCGCCTGGATGGAGGATTTTGTACTCGATAAGGCGAGCGGCCGACTTCATTAGTCTACACTTCTTCCCGACCCCGCTCGCGCCTTGGATGCAGCGGGGCGGGTGAATCTCCGGGCCGGCAGGTTTTCAGGGATCCGCATTTAAATCCTCAGGACATGCTCTCCTCGAGCTTTCAGCCCATGGCGAAAAATCTCGTAGTGGTCGAATCGCCTGCCAAGGCGCGCACCATCAAGAAGTACCTGGGACCCGATTACGAGGTTCTGGCGTCCTATGGTCACGTGCGCGATCTGCGCCCCAAGGAGGGCGCGGTGGAGCCGGACAACGACTTCGCCATGCACTACGAGCCCATCGAGAGGAACGAAAAGCACATCGCCGCCCTTGCCCGGGCCATGAAGAAGGCGGACGCCTTGTATCTGGCCACTGATCCGGATCGGGAAGGTGAGGCCATCGCCTGGCACGTGGTCGAGCTTCTCAAGGAGAAGAACGTTCTCAACGGCAAGCCTGTGCACCGCATTGCTTTCCACGAGATCACCAAGCGGGCCATCATCGAGGCGATGAACTCGCCGCGGGAACTCTCCATCTCGTTGATCAATGCGCAACAGGCGCGCCGCGCCCTCGACTATCTGGTCGGCTTCAATCTGTCGCCGCTGCTGTGGAAGAAGATTCGCCGCGGGCTTTCGGCGGGTCGTGTGCAAAGCCCCGCGCTGCGCATGATCGCCGAGCGTGAGGATGAGATCGAGGCTTTCGAGCCGCGCGAGTACTGGACACTGGAGGCTGACCTTCGTAAGGACGGGGCGCCCTTCGTCGCCAGGCTGTCGCACTACGAGAACGAAAAGCTCGCCCAGTTCAGCATCGCCGACGAGTCGCGCGCAAAGCACGTGGAAACGGATTTAATCACCCGCGCGGCGGGTAAGCTGCGGGTCGTCAAGGTCGAGAAGAAACAGCGCAAGCGCAACCCCGCGGCGCCCTTCACCACATCCACCTTGCAGCAGGAGGCCGGCCGCCGATTGGGCTTCACCGCCAAGCGCACCATGCGTACCGCCCAGCAGCTCTACGAAGGCGTGGACACCGGCAGCGGCCTGGTGGGACTCATTACCTATATGCGTACGGATTCGGTGACCCTCGCCGGCGAGGCTCTGCAGGAGCTGCGCGACTACATCGCCGGCGAGTACGGCCCGGATCAGCTGCCGCCGGAGGCCCACGTCTACAAGACCAAGGCCAAGAACGCTCAGGAGGCTCACGAGGCGGTGCGCCCGACCGGCGTGGCAAGAACACCGGAATCGATCAAGGACCACTTGAACGCGGACCAGCTCAAGCTGTACCGCCTCATCTGGCGGCGCGCGGTGGCCTGTCAGATGATTCACGCCACCATCGACATGGTGGCAGCGGACCTGGCCTGCAGCGAGGACGATGACAGCGCCTTATTCCGGGCCACCGGCTCCAGCATCGCGAACGCGGGCTTTTTGCAGGTCTACGACGAGGACAGCGACGAGGATCGGGATCGCCGTCTGCCGCCGCTTGCCGAAGGCGACCGCATTGTGCTTCTGGGCATTCGGTCCGAGCAGCATTTCACCGAGCCGCCGCCACGCTACACGGAGGCCTCGCTGATTCGTACCCTGGAAGAGTACGGCATCGGCCGTCCCTCCACCTACACCACCATCATCTCCACGTTGCTGGCGCGGGAGTACGTGGAGCTGGAAAGCCGACGATTCAGGCCCACCGACGTAGGCCGCCTGGTCAACTCTTTTCTTACCCAGCATTTCAGTGACTACGTGGACTACGACTTCACGGCCAAGCTGGAGGATGATTTGGACGCCATCTCCCGCGGCGAGCAGGAGTGGATACCCCGATTGCGCCAGTTCTGGGAACCCTTCCATCGCCAGGTGCAGGACAAGGACGCCAATGTCAGCCGCAAAGAGGCATCCCAGGCGCGCGTGCTCGGCGTCGACCCCGAAAGCGGCAGGGAGCTGGCCGTGCGCATGGGCCGTTACGGTCCCTATGCGCAAATCGGTACCGCCGAGGAGGACGAGAAGCCGCGCTTTGCGGGCTTGCGGCGCGATCAACGCTTGGACACCATTACCATCGAAGAAGCGCTGTATCTCTTCACTTTGCCGCGGGATCTGGGTGTCACCGACGACGGCCTGCCCGTGTTGGCCAGCATCGGGCGCTTCGGTCCCTACATACGATACGGCGACAAATTCGTTTCTTTGAAAAAGGAAGACGATCCTTACACCGTCAAGCTTGAACGGGCGCTCGAGCTCATCGAAGAGAAAAAGCGCTTCGATGCCGAGCGCGAGATCCAGGTGTTCGAGGAACAGGGCATCAAGGTCCTCAACGGCCGTTACGGTCCCTACGTCACCAACGGCGAGCGCAACGCCAGGGTTCCCAAGGACCGCGAGCCCGCGGGCCTGAGCCTGGAAGAATGCAAGGAGCTGCTGGCGGCAGCCCCACCGCGGCGCGGAGGCCGCAAGGCCGGCGCCGGCAAGAAAAAGGCCGCCGCCGTAAAAAAGACTGCGAAGAAAAAGACGGCCAAGAAAAAGGCCAAGAAAAAGGCCAAGAGGAAGGCCGGCAAAAAGACAGCAAAAAAGTCCGCTGGCAGCTCGGGCGAAAATGCGCCCCCCCGCAAGGGCAATCATTCCGGCGCCAACGGCAAGTCGAGCCGCGTGGAAAGCGTCCGCGACAAGGTTGAGGGTGGAACGGGCAGCGACATCGGTCAGGTCGGTAACGCCGACTGAACGCTCCCCTCGAGGGTCAACTGGTCCAGCCCGGATTATCCACGCCCTCGCTTCGCGCGTTCATGGATAATCCAGGCTAGAATCGCCCGGTCAGTTCCACCGGCAGGGTCGATTAATGAACAACACCCTTTCCTTCGTCGCTGTCCTCATGGGATCGGATTCGGATCTGGGAACCATGCAGGGTTGCCTGGATGTCCTCGGCAAGCTGGATGTCCCGTGTGAGGTGCATATCACCTCTGCCCACCGAACCCCCGAGGCGACCCGCAATTACGTCAACGATGCCGAGCAGCGGGGGTGCGCCGTATTCATCGCTGCCGCCGGCATGGCTGCCCACCTGGCGGGGGTTGTGGCGGCCCAGACCGTTCGCCCTGTCATCGGCGTGCCCATGGACGCGGGCCCCTTGAAGGGCATCGACGCGCTGCTTTCCACCGTGCAGATGCCGGCGGGCGTGCCCGTGGCCAGCGTCGCCATCGGTAGTGCCGGCGCCAGGAATGCGGCATTCCTGGCGGCCCAGATGCTGGGACTGGCGGATTCCGGCTTGAGCGAGCGCTTGCGTGCCGAGCGCGAAAGCAACGCCGAGAGCATTGCCGCAAAAGATCGCGCCCTGCAGAAGAAGCTGCAGAGTGGCTGACCCGCGGGCGGCTCTGGCATCTGACCTCCAAGGATGGAGGGGATGCGGAGGATTGTCGGGAACAATCCCCGCCTCGGCAATTGCTCCAGGCATTGCCCTACCTCCTGCATCTGACCGCCATGGATGGCGGGAATGCAGGGGATTGTCTGGAACAATCCCTGCCCTGCAGTCGTGCTTCGCCCTAACTCGTCCATCCCTGGACTCGGCTACGGGTTGATCGATCGGGTGCCTGAGCAGAACCCCTGGATTGTCGGCTGCGCCGTGCGGACCTTGCGTGCCGGCGGGGTAGTGGCATATCCCACCGAAGCGGTTTACGGGCTCGGCTGCGATCCGTTCAACGAGCATGCGGTGATGCGGCTGTTGGCCATCAAGGGGCGCGCTGTGGACAAGGGGCTGATCCTGATCGCGGCGGACCCTGATCAGCTGGAACCGTTGTTGTTGCCCTGTAGCGCTGACACCTTGGCGCCGGTGCTGGAGAGTTGGCCGGGCCCCAACACCTGGACTTTACCCGCCCATCCGCGGGTCCCGGTATGGCTCACCGGCGGTAGCGGCGCTATCGCCGTGCGGGTAACGGCGCATCCTCTGGCGGCAAGCCTGTGCCGGCGCTTCGGCGGACCGCTGGTTTCCACCAGCGCCAACCGCAGCGGCCGGCCGCCGGCGAGAACCGTCTTGGGGGCGCGCCGCGCCCTGGGCAGCCGGGTAGACTATTTTCTCACCGGCCCCACCGGCGGTGGCGCACGGCCCAGCGAGATCCGAGACGCCAGGGACGGGCGGCTGCTGCGAGGGGCAGGATCTGGTGGTCGACGGCCATGAGCGATCAGCAGATCGCGGCGGTGGAAGCCTATTTTCTCGCGCTACAGGAACGCCTTTGTACCGAGCTTGAGGACGAGGACGGCGGCGGCAAAGCCTTCGCCGCCGATCATTGGCAACGCGACGAAGGCGGCGGCGGGTGCTCCCGGGTGCTGTGCGATGGTCTGGTCTTCGAGCAGGCGGGGGTAAACTTCTCCCATGTCAGGGGCGAAAAGCTGCCCAGTGCCGCAAGCCGGCTGCGCCCCGAGCTCGCCGGCCGGCCCTTTCGGGCCCTCGGTGTATCGGTGGTCATCCATCCGCGCAATCCCTATGTGCCCACGGCCCACTGCAACGTGCGTTATTTTCAGGCCGACGGCGGCCATGCGCATGACGCGCACCTGTGGTGGTTCGGAGGCGGCTTCGACCTGACGCCGTACTATGGATTCGATGACGACGCCATTCACTGGCACGAAAGCGCGGCGGCGGCCTGCGCGGGCCAGGTTGCCAACACCTACGTGCGTCTCAAACGCCGTTGTGACGAGTATTTCTATCTTCCCCACCGGCGCGAAGCCCGGGGCATCGGCGGGCTGTTTTTCGATGATCTCCGGGAAGGTGGATTCGAGCAGTGCTTCGCCTTCACGCGCAGCGTCGGCGACCATTTCCTGCCGGCCTACCGGCCCATCGTGGCGCGCCGCAAAGATTTCGAATACGGGGACCGGGAACGGGAATTCCAGCTCTATCGGCGCGGCCGCTACGTGGAGTTCAATCTGATCGTCGACCGCGGGACTCTGTTCGGGCTGCAATCCGGGGGCCGCACGGAGTCGATACTCATGTCTCTGCCACCCCGGGCGGCGTGGCGCTATGCCTGGCAACCGGAGCCCGGCTCCCCGGAGGCCCGCCTCTACGAGCGCTATTTGAAGCCCAGGGACTGGCTTGCCCGCGAGCTGCCGGATTCTGCGCCGTCCGCCCCCCACGCAAATTCGTAACAAGTCTTGACATGACACTGTTAATTAAAGAAAATTCGCTGCTTGCGTTCCGGAGGGGTTCCCGAGTGGCCAAAGGGATCAGACTGTAAATCTGACGGCTCAGCCTTCGGAGGTTCGAATCCTCCCCCCTCCACCAACAGAGAGGGTGGTGAGGACGATTCTCGAGACTGGGACGGGCACCTGGTCGGCGACCAGCACAGCTAGCGGGTGTAGTTCAATGGTAGAACCTCAGCCTTCCAAGCTGATGACGTGGGTTCGAATCCCATCACCCGCTCCACGGGTGATCCGGGTGGGAGCGCGGGCAGCGGCCAGCGGAGGCTGCAGATTTTTGACGGAAACCATAGCTGGGGCCGAGGCCAGGGCCGTGATGCCCACACCGGGCTTGAACGAGGACGGTATTCATCCGCCCATATAGCTCAGTCGGTAGAGCACTTCCTTGGTAAGGAAGAGGTCACCGGTTCAAATCCGGTTATGGGCTCCAGATTCCAGCACTGAGCATCGGTTAACGAACGATCGGTCACGAACATTTGTCACTATTTAAGGATCCTCTGGGGAGATCGCTTCCATGTCCAAGGCGAAATTCGAACGAACGAAGCCACACGTAAACGTCGGCACGATAGGCCACGTTGACCACGGTAAGACGACGCTGACGGCGGCGTTGACGAAGATACTGGCGGCGAAGCACGGCG
>Ga0114947_10000732_pt1 | contig 11699 bp, 10 predicted proteins | sample CR02metaG_FD_99656 | JGI IMG/M metagenome (GOLD analysis project Ga0114947, IMG submission 99656) | Deep subsurface microbial communities from Mariana Trench to uncover new lineages of life (NeLLi) - CR02 metaG | ecosystem: Environmental > Aquatic > Marine > Ocean trench > Sediment ...
CCCTTCGGGTCTGAGCCTCATGGTTCGAGTACCTCACCATGACCCTGAGCATGGTCGAAGGGTCAGGATCGCGGTTCGACAGGCGCACCGCCCCGAGGAAGATCGAGGGGAAGACAGCCGAGCGGCGCGCGCTTAAAACTTAGCTATCAGCCGTCAGCTTCAGCATTTTGCTTTCTGCATACTGCCTTCTGCTATCTGTTGACCCTTAACACATAACACTGATCACTTGACTTAGGTGGTACGTTGGAGCGACTCCGCTTGGAGCGGGAATGAATTCCCGCAGCGATCGAGCGCAACTATCCTATACGCCTGCTTACGGCAGGCTGGTGGCATATGAGCCTTTTTCAGCAGCCTGCAAGGGATTGAGCCACACTTCCCAAGATCCGACTCTGACCGACTGACTAACCGAGTGGATTGTTAGCGCACGGGAGGGAGAGGCCCGCCTTCGGTGATCTGCTTGTAGATCCGGGCGATCTTGGGGTCCTTGGAGAGTTGCTTGATGGCCTCATGAATCTCCTCTCCAGTTACTGGGTCGGAGGGTTGGCCGGTCAAATGCCGGTACTCCAGCGCAAATTCAGGATCATTCCACACCTTACGGAAGCCCTCCTGCAGAGCCTTGAGGGCCGCCACAGGTATGCCTTTGGGCGTCAAAAAAATTGTGCTCCCGGGTTTGATGGAGTTATGAAAACGAATGACGGCTCGTTTCAACTCCGTGTCGGCAAAGTCGACCAGGTGAGGTCTGCGAGGAAATTCTGGAACCCACTCCACCCCTCGTCCCTTAGTATTTCTCACCACGACGGGGACCGTATACCCCATTTTTAATTTGTTAAGCCCGTCCCGCCACAAAAAGCTATACAAATTAGTGGTATGTGCATCTGCCTCGCCTCTTTTGAGCGCAGTGATGATATCCTGACTGCTGTAGCCAACGAGAAACTTTGGATCCTTGAGCTCAAGAACGTAGGCTATCAAGCGGTCCAAAATGTACTGGGGATGTCCGATAGTCCTTTGGCCAAAACGCACCCCTTTATAGGCCTTTAGCTTCTCAATGGTATCCAAGCCCAACCCTGGCCGAATCTCGACGGCGTAGGGCCCCCCCCCATAGCCCGTGCCAAAGAAAATAAAGTCCTTCAACTTGAAACGAGCCTCGGGCGCCTTGAAGATGGCACTGGAAAACATCCCCGTGCCGATATTGGCAATGGTCAGTCCGTCCCGCTTGGCCACGTTAGACATGTAATTCGCTGCGGCCGCGCCATCGGCGCCGGGAACGAATTTATAAACGACGGTGGGATGACCGGGCAAGAGCTTGCTCAGATGCTGCGCTTCAATTTGAGTGCGTAAATGTCCAGCTCCCCCTGGTCGGTAGGCCAAAACCACCACCAGTTGCTTGCCCTCGTAGAAGGGCGCTGCACGAGCTGTCGAACCAGGCCCCCCAAGGATCAAGCCAAGAATCACCCACGCTCCCGCTACAATCAACCTGTGTCGTGCTAACATGTCTTGTGCCTCCTACACACAAGCAAGGTCTATCTACCATTCGTAGTTGAGGGCCTTGACCTCCACTGCGGAGTCTCTCCCTGCGGACTCCTTATAGCCCAATTTATCCCTCCCGTCCAACCGTCACGCTCCGCTGTCTTGGCTCCTGCGCCTTTTGACTTTTTTGGCTTTTTTCCTTCGTCTTTGTCTTTGTTTCTCATCTCACTTGAAACTTCAAGACTTTATTCCTGTGATTTCAAATCCGACCTCAAAATCTAAAATCACAAATCTAAAATCTAAAATTACATTACTTGTCCCTCGCCTTGATCAGTCATTCACGATGGTGATCTCGGTCTTCACGCCATTCTTTCTCAACGCTTCCAAGTATTCCTGATGGATTTCCGGCGGTTCCTCATCGAAGGGGATCATATAATGGAGCGGCGTCCGATAGCGATCCTGGCTGAACTTCGGGCTTCTGCCTCGCATGGCGAAATGTCGCATGGTGATGTGGCCGGTATTGAAGTGACCATGAAACATGAGATCCCCGGGTGAATAGATGGATCCGGGGCGGATTTCGAAACGCTGGCGTGGTTCGTCTTCGCGCCACACCATGGCAAAGCCTGTCCCCTGGGTCACGGTGACGATGGCGCCAGCGCCGTGGCGGTGAAAGGTGCTGCGGCTACCTACGGGAATTTGCTGTATGTGGCAGCCGTAGACGGTCCCCGCCAAACCAAACCGCATAATGCGGACCCCTTTGCCCTTCATGGGGAATTCATCCAGAGCGAAGGTGTTTACGTCGGGGATAAGGTTCGTCTCCCAGCTGCGGATCGTTAGCTGCACGTTATGTTTAAAGAAATCCGGCTCGTTACTAAAGCGATCATGGAACTGAAAGGGATTGCGAAAGATAAAATCCTCATTGTGAAACAGATTGATAAAGTGCGGCAGGTTGGTACCCGCCAGAAAACGAACCGGTTCGTCCTTTGAGACGTTGAAGTGTTGATAGGAAACGTTCAGGGGAATGGCAAAGATAGCACCCGCGCCCCACTCGAAGGTTCGTTTGGCGTTCTCGTCGTGCCAGAGGGTCGTCGCACCCCGACCTCTGGCCACGTAAATAAGGGTTTCGAACAGATGGCGCTGGGGTAACGTCTGGCTCGTGGGAGGGATCTCGCACACATAAGCGTCCGTATCGTCCTGTTCGCCCATGTTGAGATAACATCCCAAGACCCCCATCCGTTTCCACGGCTTGACCTCGACGGTTTTGAAGTCCTCCAGAAAATAGCCTCGGATGACCGGAAGCCCCTCCTTGGACAAAAACGCCTCATAGGGCGTTGCACCTAAATCGATTTTGTCCCTGATGGGAAGTTTCATGAATCGGTTGCCTCCCTTTGTATTAAGTTCGCGTCCCAAACTAGACCCAATCGAGGACCCGCGTCAATAGCGACCTTTCGCTGTTTCTAACTCCTAAATAAGGTTGCTTTTTCTTCGCGTCTGAACTAAGGAAGCCTATCAGATAAGGAGGTCGGTTCACCATGGCAGGAACTAACCTTTCCGACACAGTTGCAGAGTATCTTATTGCAAAAAATGTCCGGTACATCTTTGGAGTCCTCGCCCATACCTCGTTTACGCTGGCGGATGCCATAGCCAAACGTCCTCAGCTCCGCTTCATTAACACGCAGCATGAAGGAGGCGCCGGAAACATCGCCCTCGGTTACGCCCGCACCACCAAGAAGCCGGCCGTTTGCCTGGTCTCGGCAGGCGGTGGTGCCACCAATATCGTAACCGCTGTGGCTCAAGCCCATAAAGAATCCGTTCCCCTATTCGTCATATCCTCTGAGATTCATACAACCTCCGCCGCTAAAGGCTTCTTTTCTTCTTGGCATGGGATAGAGCATACCAAGCTGTTCCAGCCCATCACCAAGCAGAGCATAAAGCTCGAGAGGCCGGAAGAGATCGGCACCGTGTTGGACTCCCTCTTTAGTCAAACCACCAGAGGGAGACAGGGACCCGTTTATCTCGGGATTCCTGCCGACCTGCAGGCTGCGGTTCTCCCCGAACCGGTGCAATTTTCGAGGACGGGTGATCTCTTGGCCCCTTCCATTGATTCTCGATCGGCGGAATCGGCCGTGGATCTGCTCCTCAAGGCAAGCGCGCCCGTGGTTCTTTGCGGTACAGGTGTCGATTGGTCCGGGGCTGGAGAAGAAGTACGGGAACTGGCCGAACTCTTGGACCTCCCGGTGGCCGTCAGCTACACCGCCAAAGGAGTCTTTCCCGAAAATCATCCTCTTGCCCTGGGATGCCTCGGGGTGGGCGGGAGACCCTACGCCCGTAAGTTTTTCCTCGAGTCCGATTTGATTTTGGCGTTGGGAACAACCTTCAGCGAAGGGACAACCCTTCGCTTTAGCCAAGAAGCGATCCCCGCTAGGGCCAAGATCATCCAGATAGACATTGACCCGCAGGAACTCGGGCGGAACTATTCGACGCAACTTTCAATCCAAGCGGATGCAAAGGCAGCTTTGCGTGCGATCATTGACAGCATCAAGAACAAGAAGCCAACCCCCCCATCCGCCACGGGTAGTCGGAGAGCCCAGCAGATCCAGGAGGCAAAGCAGGCCTGGCTCAAGAATCGTAAAGAAAAGGTCGCGAGCCAAGGCATCACCAAGGACTCCGTTCTTACAACTCTGAATGAACTGTTGAAGGGCAACGAGACCCTGGTTGCCTCCGGCATAACGGGCGAGGTGGTGCGAAATATCGACGCATGCATGCCCATCATTCACGCAGGCGAGTTCCGTGCCATCGGTACGGCGCTGGCCACTTCCCTCGGCGTTAAGCTCGGTCTCCCGCACGCGCGTGTCGTTTGCATCACTGGTGACGGCTCCTTCATGATGGAACAGCAAGAGCTTGCCACGGCCCGTCTGCATAACATCCCCGTTCTAGTCCTCGTGCTGCGCAATAACGCCTACGGCGGGATGAAACGCGATCAGATCAAAAACTACGGCGGCAGGGTCATCGGCACCGATCTCTTCGTACCCGACCTCGCCCGCCTAGCCGAGCTTTTTGGCGGCAAAGGCTACACCGTGAATCGAGTCGAAGAGGTAAGACCCGTTCTCAAACAATCACTGGAATCTGATGATTTTGTCGTCGTCGATATTTTATTGGACCAATGACAGGAACCCCCAGAGACGTTTTAACGGTTCGGTCCGAGTGGGGACCAGGATTCGGACGCGTTCATAGGTGGACCTGACACTCGCACAAAGGAGGACAAACCAATGAAGATAATTGACGCGGATGGCCACATCGAAGAGAGCAACAAGGACATCAAAGCCTTTCTGCCTGCCCCTTATAACAACCGGGCAGGTTCTCTATTGGCTGGCCTTGGATTGGATGCCAGGATGGAAGGCCGCTTCGATAAGATTGAGGCCAGCGATATATCGGTTCGCTTAAAAGACATGGACCGTGAAGGCATTGATATTTCTGTGCTCTTTCCCACTACCAGCTTTGCCCTGAGCAAGGTCTTTGAACGGGAGTACGCCATCGCCTACGCGCGTGCCTACAACGACTTCATTGCCAATTACTGTAAACAAAGCCCGCGGCTCAAGGCCGTCGGCCTTATCCCCTTTCAGGATGTGGAAGCGGCAGTCCAGGAAACGAACCGGGCCATCACTGAACTGGGTTTGGCCGGGATTGCTGTTGCCACCCAGGGGATGAAGGAGCACCTGGGATCACAGACCTTCTGGCCGATATACGAAGAGATCCAGCGCCTCAACGTCCCACTTTGTGTCCATAATCGGCGTGAGGGCCCTCCTGGAGAAAATCGTTTTGATAGTTTCCTCTACATGCACACCATCGGCCGTCCAACCGAGAGCGTCCTTCAGTTTGTCGGTCTCGTTTATGGCGGTGTCCCGGAGCGGTTCCCAAAGTTAAGGACTGCCTTTCTCGAATGCGGCGTAGGGTGGGTCCCCTACTGGATGGAGCGGATGGACGAAGAATGGGAGAAGCGCGGAAAGGTGGAGGCCCCCCTCTGTAAGCAATTGCCAAGCGAGTATGTCACCAACGGCAACTGGTTCTTTGCCACCGAGCCAGGAGAAAAGATGCTACCTTATGTCATTGAAAGGATAGGTAACGATAAGATAGTGTTCGGCTCGGATTATCCCCATTGGGACTCGATGTTTCCCCATGTGGTCTCTACCATCCGGGGACGACAGGATATCTCAGATCAGCCAAAGCAAAATATCTTATCAGATAATGCAACGAGGCTGTACGGGTGGAACAGCTAGGAAACAGGGTGGCAACAGGCGCCGGGCCGTGCCCTTGGCCGTCACGCGGTAAGAGCGAATAAGATGGCAGCAAGCGAAACAGTCTTGGGTATCGGTGTGATCGGTCTCGGTGGTGCCGCCGTTGCCATGATCCCGAAGTTCGTCAAAAATCCCTGTACTCGTATCGCCGCCGCAGCGGACATCGATGCTGAGATCTTGAGCAGGTTCCGAAGGGATTTTCCCGACGCCGAGGCCCATGAAAACACGGACGGGTTGTGTGCAAGTCAGAGGGTAGACCTGGTCTACATAGCGACACCCAACCGATTCCACGCCGAGCATGTGCGCATGGCCCTGGAAGGGAAGAAGCACGTGCTCATCGAGAAGCCCATGACAGTCGACATCGCCGGATCTAAGGAATTGATCGCTATGGCCAAGCGCAATGGCCTGCTCCTGGGTGTGAACGTGAAGCACAGTTTTGAGCCTCGCGTCCTTCGCTTAAGGGAGATGGTACGTACAGGAGAACTAGGAAAGCTCCGCATGATCAACAGCTGGCGCTTTGCCGACTGGCTGTACCGCCCGCGCACCCCAGAGGAGTTGACGCCTGAACCAGGCGGGGGAATCCTGTGGCGGCAAGGACCTCACCAAATCGACATCATCAGGACCATTGGCGGAGGGATGGTACGAAGCCTGCGCGGCAGCGTCGACACGTGGGATCTCAGCCGGCGCGTCCCCGGCGCCTACGCCGCCTACATTGACTTCGAGGATGGAGCACTCGCCACAGCCGTCACCAGCGGCTACGACCACTTTGATTCTACGGAACTCGTGCAACGGGGAGTTGCACTTGATCCCTCGAGTCACGCCAGGGCACGGCGAGAGTTGCGCGCCGCACCCAACGCTGCGTGGGAAGCTCAAGCCGCGCGGGCGGAACGCTATGGAGGCGCACGCAAGAGCATTCAACCGCGGCCTACACAACCGTCATTGGGGTGGATCATGGGCGGGCCCACGATCGTGAGCTTCGATAAGGGAGACGTCCGTCTCACTCCCGGCGGCCTCACGGTTTACGGCGACGAGGAGATCAAGGAAATCACGCTCGGAGTCAAGGGTGAGGACGGGCGTGACGGACGCATTAACTCCTTCTACGATGCCATCGTGAAGCACCGGCCCCTGCCCGCCGACGGTGCCTGGGGCATGGCAACCCTAGAAGTGCTTTTGGCGATTGAACAGTCCAGCAGGGAGCGAAAGGACGTCGCCCTACACAACCAAACGCCCACGGTCAGCTGAACGTCGGCGACACAAACATTGAGGGTCGTCTTTTAGCGGAGCATTGGATGAAATCTAAGGAGGAGAAGTCATGACGAGTTCCGTGGACGATATCCGGATGAAAGTTGCCGTCTCCTGCCGCATCCTTGGAATGCTTGGCCTCGTAAACGAGTCCACAGGGCACGTGAGCGCGCGCATACCGGGAACCGTTGAGATGTGGATCAGGTGCCGTGGCGGCGATGAGTGCGGGCTGACGTTCACTGGCTTGCATAACGTGCGCCGCACGGATTTCGATGGCAAGGGGCCCGGCGTAGGAGACAAACACGCGTCACCAAACGAAACGCCCATCCATGGCGAGATCTACCGCGCGCACCCGGAAGTCCAGTCCGTCATCCACGCCCACCCTTACTACGCCCTCCTGTGCGGCGTTACAAGACTGGAGTTTCGGCCCGTGTTTGGTGCCTACGATCCGTCATCACTCAACCTTATCTTACAGGGAGTACCTGTCTTCCCCCGAGCGGTCACGGTGATCAACAAGGAGCTGGCGGCAGAGATGCTCAAGTCCATGGGCCAACGGGATGTCCTGTTGATGCAAGGCCACGGCATCACCGTGTCGGGCCCCTCGGTAGAGCAAGCGACTCAGCTGGCCATCCGCTTTGACAGGGTTGCGAGGATCATGTGGGACATTGCTGTCTCAGGCCGTGAGGCGCCGAGTATCTCGGATGAGGATATGGCGCGCTATGACCGCCGTGGGAGCGGCTCCGGACGCGTGCGGGGGGGATGGCAGGACCGGCTGGAGGGAGTCGAAAACTTCGGCTGGAACCACTACGTCAAGCTGCTCCAGGCTAAAAACATCGGCCTGCCGGACGACTTTGACACTGATTAGTGCGCCTTTAGGAAGGGAACGCTCGCCCTGTGGAGTAACCATTCGGTCGTGACCACTCATCTCAGTCGTGGATAATACTCCACAGGGTAAAGGTCGCGTTGTGGCCCTGACCGTGGGAATTACCACCCCGAATGAACTCACAGTACAATTCGATGGGAGGCCATTATGAATGAACAGTTGCGGTACTATATAGCGCTCAACGGAGAGCTCAAAGTGATGCGGGGACGCTCCAGCTCCATGGACACAGTCGGAGAGTTCTTTAAAGGGCAAACCCTGGAGGATTTGACTGGCTGCCATGACAGGCCGGAGGTGGTCTTTGCGGCAGTCGCCTTTGACGGAGGCTACCGAACCCAGGACGGAGGCCAAACGTGGGAGAAAATTTTAGACGGTGACGTGCGAACCTTCACCGTTCATCCCTATGATGAGCGAGTCGTTTATGCCGGGATTGGACCGGTTCGCCTGTTCCGCAGCGATGACCGTGGCAGCAATTGGGAGCCGTTGGACGGGCTTCTCCAGATGCCTGAAGAGGTCAAGGCACAGTGGACCGTTCCAAAGGCCCATCGAGGAAAACAACATCCCCACGTGCGCTACATCTTCATTCATCCCGACGATACAAATCTACTCAGTGTCGTGCTTGAGCATGGAGGGGTCGTGACCAGCCGGGACGCCGGAAAGACCTGGGAGGACGTGAGCGCTGGAATTTCGTACTTGGACATGCACCTGCTGAGAAACTATCCGGGGAGCAAAGAGCGTTACTATGTCTCTTCGGCAAGGGGGTTTTTCCGGAGTGATGATAGTGGGCGTCAATGGCGGCGGGTGGAGAACGGCATGCCCTGGGCCTATACAGAGCTTTATAGTTATTCTCACGAATGGCTGTTTTTACCGGGCGATACACCTCGGATGGTTCTCGGAGGGGGCAAAGGCTCCCCAGGGGTATGGCGACGCGAGGCCAGAAATCCACAGGGTACCATCCTCCTGAGTGATGACGCTGGAGAAAATTGGCGGATAGCGACAACAGGGTTACCGGATACGATGCCATGGATGCCCTGGGTATTCGTGCCCCATCCCGAGGACCCGGAATCTGTGTTCGTAGGCATGGGAGACGGTGCGCGCGGTTTTAGCTTCGATCCTAGAGAGAGGGGTCAGGGAGCGTTCTATGTGACCCGAGATCGCGGTGATTCGTGGGAACCTGTCCTCAGCGACATGCCGTCGATCCTCACCGCCTGGGTTGCAGCCGACTAAAGTTTTTTGGCGTGGCCAGGGAGCCACTGATCTAGAGACTTCGCGATTTAAATAAGGAGGAAAATTTTATGGCGGGCGTAATTGATGCCGACACCCATATTATCGAACATCCAGAAATGTGGGAACTCTTTGACCAGGAGATGTATCACCGCAGGCCCGTGCTCGCCTCCACGACGCCCGACAGTGTCTACGGACAAAATAATCAAGTCTGGCTCATCAATGGTACGGCGATACCCAAACGATCGGGCAAGGGAAGCGCCATTGTCGCGGTCGGCGGATCGGACTTCGAAAACGCCCGCACAGATATCGATGCGTCCGTCCGCTATATCACGGACCCAGCGGCCCGCGTCCGTGACATGGACAAGCGGGGCGTCGAGGTAGAGGTGGTGTACCCAACGCTGCTCCTCGCCTATGTTACTGACGATGTGGATCTGGAGATAGCCATCTGCCGCGCGTACAACCGCTATATGGCGAGGGCCTGGCGTGTGGCTGGCGATCTCCTGCGCTGGGTGGTGGTACCACCACTTCGCAATATCGAGGAATCTGTCCGTGAGGTCGAGATGGCCCGAGACCAGGGTGCTGTTGGGGTGTTCTTCCGGGGGGTCGAGGGTGACCGCTCCCTAGCCGAGTCCTACTTTTTCCCCGTGTATGAGGCGGCCAACCGGCTGCAAATGGCCATTTGTATTCACACCGGTGCAGGTTCCCCCGGCATCACCAGCGTGTTCGACCGCAGTGTCAGCCACAACCTGCCCCACGTACGCTCCCTCCCCCTCTTCGCCTTCCGTGACCTCGTCGCCCACAAGATTCCTGAGCGCTTCCCGGATCTGCGCATTGGCTTCATCGAGGCGGCGGCCTCATGGGTCCCCTACGTCCTGCACCACCTGCAACGCTCCAGCCGCGTAGGCAGTAAGAGTGGAGGAGATGCCGATGCAACACTGGAGTGGGGTCCCAAGCTGTTCCGTGACTATAGACTCTATGTGGCGATGGAGACGGACGAGGACTTACCCTACCTGGTTCAACATATCGGTGAAGACAACATGATCATTGGCTCGGATTACGGCCATCTGGATCAGTCACGGGACTCCGGGATGGTGGCGGTCATGCGAAGACGGGAGGACATGCCACCGGCCGTGATCGAAAAGATCCTATGCGAGAACCCCCGCCGGTTCTATGGGTTGCGTGCCTAAAATTCGCCACTGTTTCACCTCTGCTTGACCCTTAAGGTTGCCCAATTTAAAATTTTGGAAACGTGGGAAAAAAGATTTTAACAAACCACAGATTACACATCACTCAAGTCCACAGACTATGGCTCTTTCCCCTTTTCCTGTGGGGAGCTTTGATTTCAGGAGAACCGGCGGTTGCGGAGGCTCGATCGCCGGTGTTGGAACCAACCCTCCACGCCCGGGCGATGAATCGCGCCTCCTTTCGGCGGCAACGAGATGCATCTCACACCGCGAGCCATGCTCTAGATTGGGGAGCTCTACCTAAGCAAGGTCGCTTGGGTAATCAACAGGTGGTGTCCGAAGCATGGATCCGGGACTCCCTCAAGCCGCACACCCGGTCACGTTGGAGCGGGCGTGAATACGGCTACGACTGGTGGATCGACACCCTTGCCGGGTACCATGCCTACTATGGTTATGGACACGGAGGACAGTTTGTTTTCATCGTGCCCGATCTCAAATTGACTGCCGTGACCACCTCATCGACCATCCCCCGCCAAGAACGGCGGGAGCGAAGGATGCACCGTTGGGCCATTTACGATCTTTTCGAACAGGATCTCATACCCGCCGCGGCGACCGGTGGAATGGCACTGGAGCGCCACAACGGCACTGGAAACTGAATAGTGACGATCCCTTCCTTTTCCCGGTCCCAATAACACAGGCAAGACAACTGTTCATCACGTGCGTTCGCTGGTCCAGTAGAACCCCAAGGTGTATCCTAACCCGATTTCCCGTGATCAGTAGGTAATCCGTTCGTTTTCCAAGAATAGTATGGTAGCAAATACAAAGCGAAGGTAGTCTTGCTAAACATTCACAACTTACTTGCGGTGTTCTCGAAGCTAAAAGAAATCTGCACTCTTACCTGGTGTAGGGCCGCAATTGGGGTTGCTGTCTTTTAAGACCACGCAGAAACAAACTCCTTAAAATGTCACTTTTGGATAGGCTGGGACCCGCTCTGGGCTTGGGTTTGCACGGTTTTTGACGGCCAGGACGCAATTAATGAGCTATTGAGTCGCGTTTGGTGTCAATAATGACCTCGGCCTGGTCAATAAAACTAATGATCCGCATTTTCCCCGAAAACTTGGGGCAGGTAAGGGGATCTGTCTCATAGACTTTTCTAATGAAGTAGGACCAGCGAAACTGGTGGGGAGCGACCTCGATACACTCCGGTTTCCAGCTACCCTCGCTCTCCGTTATAGGCTCCTCCTTTTGCAGCCTATCCCGGACGGCTCTGTAGTTCATTTGATGCAAAATTGCACCGATTATCTCTCTCCTACCCGTTCAGTAATGAAATCAACCATGGCCCCTACACTAAAGAGTCGTATCATCCCTTCCCTAATTTTCGGTGAGTTAAGATTCTCGAGCAAC
>Ga0114947_10000733_pt1 | contig 11696 bp, 9 predicted proteins | sample CR02metaG_FD_99656 | JGI IMG/M metagenome (GOLD analysis project Ga0114947, IMG submission 99656) | Deep subsurface microbial communities from Mariana Trench to uncover new lineages of life (NeLLi) - CR02 metaG | ecosystem: Environmental > Aquatic > Marine > Ocean trench > Sediment ...
CTAGCGCCCCCATTCGTTCCAATGTTCAGATCCGGCAATACACCGTCGAATAACAGCGGGACTTCGCCGGCGATCGAATGTGCATCCCAAAGCAGGGCATACCCGAATTGGTCTTTTAGTTGATTTAGCGTCTCGAATATCCTGTCGTGATACGGCTGCCAGTATGCCTGGACGCGTGTCTCCTGCTCCTTGGAACTGACGGATTCACCGTCCAGATAGATGTCTTGCCCGGCAAATGTTTTTCGTGGGTACAGGCCGGTCGCAAGCTGGTTTTCGTATAGCGATTCGTCGGACGTCGGGCGGTTGAGATCGACGACATAGCGTGAGTAGTTGGCCGCAATAACGCTCGCACCAGTCTCTGCAACGAAGGAATACAACTCGCGAACGTGCCAGTCCGTATCCGGCAATGCCAGACCCGCATCAGTCATACGCTCTGCCTGTCCCGGCAGCAGCGTGCGGCCGTCGTGCGGAATACTGACGAGCAATGGTGAACTTCCTTCGCGGAAGTCAAAAACATCGGTCATGCAGAGTAACTCGGCAAGATCGATTTTCCGGGCCCATCGAAGAAGCCGCCATTCACTAATTCAGCAACTTCCCGTATATCCGGCGCCAGCGATCTGTCACTTTCATAAGCCGGCGACACGGCACGAATCTGCCCGATGACATTCTCGAGCGCTGCCGAGCTTTGCTGCGGATGATGGAACTCGATGCCCTGCGCTGCTGCCAGGAGCTCGATCGCTACAATGTTCGCGACATTATCGAGCATCCCGGAAAGCCTCCGCGCCGCGAAGGTGGCCATGCTGACGTGATCCTCCTGATTTGCAGAGGTCGGGATACTGTCGACGCTCGCCGGATGCGCCAGCGCCTTGTTCTCGGAGGCGAGTGCGGCCGCGGTGACCTGAGCCATCATGAAACCGGAATTAAGACCGCTGTCCTTGACCAGGAATGCGGGCAAGCCACTCATGTGCGAGTCAATTAACAGCGCGATGCGCCGTTCGGATAATGCGCCGATCTCCGCAATCGCCAGTGCGAGGTAATCGGCTGCCAGGGCAACCGGTTCCGCATGAAAATTGCCGCCAGACAGGATCGATCCCGACTCGGCAAATACCAGCGGATTGTCCGTGACCGCGTTTGCCTCTGTCTGCAACACAGCGCATACGTGCGTCAGTACATCCAGGCAGGCACCGACGACCTGTGGCTGACATCGTATTGAATAGGGATCCTGAACTCTTTCGCAATCGACATGCGAGGCGCGAATGTCGCTGCCATCCATCAGTTGCCTGAGTAATGCAGCGACTGCGATCTGACCCGCGTGACCGCGGATGTCATGAATACGCTCGTCAAAGGGCGTGTCGCTGCCTTTGATGGCATCCGCTGACATCGCTCCCGCCGTGACTGCCGCCGCCAATAAATGCTCTGCCCGAAACGCGGCGGCAAGTGCGAGCGCTGTCGACACCTGGGTGCCGTTGAGCAGTGCAAGCCCTTCTTTCGGTGCCAGGACCAGTGGTTTCAGCCGCGCCATTGCCAGGGCATCGCCGGCCGGGAGTGTCTCGCCGTCAACGCGAGCGTCGCCAGTGCCGATAATGACACAAGACATATGCGCAAGCGGCGCGAGATCACCGGAGGCGCCAACCGAGCCTTTCGACGGGATACACGGATAAATGCCGTTATTGATCAGGTCACAGATCAAATCGATGAGTTGCGGTCTCACGCCTGAGTAACCCTGTGCAAGCGCAATCACTTTCATCGTCATGACCAGGCGAACGACTTCGTCCGGCAGCAACTCGCCAACGCCGACCGCATGCGAGCGGATCAGGTTTTCCTGCAGGTGCGCAAGTTCATCCTCGCTGATACGCACCTGCGCAAGTTGTCCGAAGCCGGTATTGACGCCGTAAACCTGATCGCCACTGGCGATCACGGCATCGACTTTTGCCTGCGCGGCGGCAACCCGGACGCGCGCCTTGTCGCCGAGTCGCACCTCGCAGGGTGCCTCCCAGGCTTTGCGAAGTTCTGCAAGGGATACCGCTGCCCCATCGACCAGGAGATTCATAGTGCTACCCCTTCGACGCGTTGATCATTGGTAAATCGAGACCGTGTTCTTCGGCACAACTGATAGCATCTTTATAACCCGCATCGGCGTGCCGCATGACGCCGCTCGCCGGATCGTTCCACAGCACGCGGCTGATACGCGCATCGGCCTCCTTGCTGCCATCGCAAACGATGGCCAGGCCGGCATGCTGCGAGTAGCCCATGCCCACACCACCGCCATGATGCAGCGATACCCAAGTCGCACCGCTGGCCGTACTCAGTAACGCGTTCAGCAGCGGCCAATCGGACACGGCGTCGGACCCATCGCGCATGGATTCGGTCTCCCGGTTCGGGCTGGCAACGGAACCGCTATCGAGGTGATCCCTGCCGATGACCACCGGTGCCTTGAGTTCGCCGCTCCTGACCATCTCGTTGAAGGCCAGGCCGAGCCGGTCACGCTGCCCCAGGCCAACCCAGCAAATTCTTGCCGGCAATCCCTGAAATTTAATCCGCTCGCGGGCGGCATCCAGCCACTTGTGCAGGTGCGGGTCATCGGGAATCATTTCTTTGACTTTCTGATCGGTCCTGTAAATGTCTTCCGGATCGCCGGACAGCGCGACCCAGCGGAATGGCCCCACCCCGCGACAGAACAATGGCCGCACATAGGCTGGTACGAACCCTGGGAAGTCGAAGGCATCTTGCACGCCGTCGTCGAACGCGACCTGGCGAATGTTGTTGCCGTAGTCGAAGGTCGGCACGCCAGCCTTGTGAAACTCGAGCATGGCCCTGACATGCACGGACATCGACTTTACCGCGGCAGCCGCGACCGCATCGGGATCGCTGGAGCGTTTGGCCAGCCACTCTTCGACGCTCCAGCCGATTGGCAGGTAACCGTTAGCAGGATCGTGCGCGGATGTCTGATCCGTGACCGCGTCCGGCATGGCATTGCGCCGCAGGAGTGCGGGAAGAACTTCCGCGGCATTACCGAGCAGTCCGACGGAGACCGGGTTTTTTTCCTGCACCGATTTGTCGATGACTGCAAGTGCCTCATCCAGCGTCTCCGCGCGGCAATCGAGGTAGCCGGATTCAAGACGTTTGTCGATGCGCCCGGACTGGCATTCAATGGCCAGCATGGAGGCGCCGGCCATGGTTGCTGCGAGCGGTTGTGCACCACCCATGCCGCCGAGTCCGGCGGTCAGAATCCATTTGCCGGACAGGTCACCGGCGTAATGCTTGCGGCCCATTTCGACAAACGTTTCATAAGTGCCCTGGACGATGCCCTGGCTGCCGATGTATATCCATGAGCCCGCGGTCATCTGCCCGTACATCATCAGGCCCTTCCTGTCGAGCTCGCGAAAATGCTCCCAGTTGGCCCATGCCGGTACAAGATTGGAATTGGCAATCAGGACGCGTGGCGCGTCTTCATGTGTCTTGAAAACGCCGACCGGTTTACCGGACTGAACCAGCAATGTCTCGTTACTTTCCAACTCGACCAGCTTTGCAACAATAGCGTCGAAGCACTCCCAGTTCCTGGCCGCCTTGCCGATGCCACCATAAACCACGAGGTCTTCCGGTCGCTCTGCGACATCCGGGTCGAGGTTATTCATAATCATGCGCAGCGGCGCCTCGGTCAGCCAGCTTTTCGCCTGCAGCTTCGTGCCTGTTCGCGCCTTGATCGTACGTGGGCCTTGCTTATTCATTGCTTCCCTCTCCGGCACGACTAAAGGCCTCGGTGCCCGGTGGTACGTAATGTCCGGACAGCTCGTAACGGCTGCCCGGGTGGTAGAGACGAGCGAAACTGACTGGCCGGCCATGCGCCCAGGTGCGCCTTGATACGACAAGACACGGCTCATGGTCTTGCATATCAAGACTGTCCCTTATTTCGTTGTCCGGCATGGCGGCGCGCACCACGTGCTCTGCTTCCTGCAACGGTGAAATCGCGCTCAAGTAAGCGCTCGGCGTGACTGCGGTGAAGTCCTGCTCCAGGCAATCCGGTGCAAATTCCACCAATACAAAACGGTGTTCGACCTGGATCGGAAGTGCATTTTCGTGATGTATCAGAACGAGGTGAAATACCTCGGTACCTTCCTCAACACGCAATGCTCCCGCCGTGCCAGAGGCCGCGGCAGATTTTTCCTGCACCAGTACATTCGCTGTATGGTTGTGACCGCGCCCTTCGATTTCGTCAGCGATGTTTCGAACCTCCAGCACATGCGATACGGCCTTGAAGTCTGAAACAAACGTACCAACGCCGGCAACGCGCTCGACGTAACCTTCACGTTTAAGTTCACGCAATGCGCGATTGGCAGTCATTCGTGAGACACCAGTCGCATCAACCAATTCGTTTTCCGAGGGCACGCGATCGTGCGGCCGCAGCTCACCGGCAGATATCTGCCCGATGATGAGTTCCTTGAGCTGCCGGTAGCGTGGCTTGGCTGGTTCACTCATGACGCTATCTCATCGCGATATAAATCGCGCGCTACTGCTGAATAACCTTCGCGCGCCTCCATGGCATCCTTGTGTCGCCCATCGATAACCAGCCACTCGCCGCGCACCATGACGCGATCGATAGGCAGCGTAAACCCGGAGAACACCAGCGCGTCGAGCAAGGATCGTGTCGAGTGTCCGACCAGCATAGGACTGTCGTCATCGAGAACGACCAGATCCGCATTGTCCCCGATGCAGATTCGTCCGCCGGCCTGCCCGGTCGCCATTGCCCCACCCTCGGCGGCAAGTTCAAACAGGCTGCGGCCGGTCTGGCTGCGATGAATTGCCGCGATGTTTCTCTTCTGCGTAACCAGGCGCTGGCCGTACTCCAGCCAACGAAGTTCCTCGAACGGATTGATTGATACATGACTGTCCGAGCCAATCGCAATCCGCCCCTGACACTGCAGAAAGCGCTGCAACGGAAACAAGCCATCACCGAGATTTGCCTCCGTACTCGGGCAAAGGCAAACCACCGCGCCGCAACCGGCAATGCCCGCAATTTCGTCGTCGTCAATATGCGTCGCGTGTACGAGACACCATTTCTCATTGACGTCATACTGATCGAGCAACCATTCGACGGGTCGAGCGCCATGAACTTTCATGCACTGATCGACCTCCCGCTGCTGTTCTGCAATATGAATATGCATCGTGACACCGTCCGCCGCAGCGACGGCCGCGATCTTCGCCAACGAGTCTGCTGTAACCGCGCGCAAACTGTGCGCGCCTATACCGACGGTCAATCGATCGCCGGCCAGTCTTTTTGCCCGTTCGTAATGTTCGAGGAAATCAGCAATTGATCCTGCGAAGCGTTGCTGATCCGCAGAGGGTTCCGGCTGGTCAAAGCCGGCGCGTTCATACAGGACTGGTACATAGGTGAGCCGAATGCCGCTCGCATCAGCCGCAGCTACGATCGCCTCGAACATGGCTTCAGTATTTTCGGAGGTGCCCGGTTCGTTGTGCAGGTAATGAAATTCGGCAACCGAGGTGTAGCCGGTGGCCACCATCTCGCCATAGACCTGGCGCGCAATCGCCTGCAGTGCGGTAGCATCGATTTTCGCGGAAAGAGCGTACATGCGGCTGCGCCAGGTCCAGAAGTTGTCCTTGTCGGCCGGCCCGCGCTCCTCGGTGTGACCGGCCAGGACCCGCTGAAACGCGTGACTGTGTGCATTGGCAAGACCCGGGATGACGATGCCGAATTCGCAGTCACCCGCAGTCGCAGGGGCGTCCGCCGCAACTTCGGTAATCGCCGAAATCCGACCCGCTTCGATGTCAATCCGCACATTGTCGGCCCAACCGCCCGCCAACAGTGCTTTTCGCGCGAATATGCCGCTCATTGATTCCTGCCATCAAGGTTGTATATACAGGCTAGTGCATGCTACGGTCCAATGCAATCCGTACCGGGAGCCGGCAATGCAGGACTGGGATCTGTTGCTCACAGACGTGCATCTCGCGAGCATGACCGAGGGCGGCGTGGCGTACGGTACGATCGAGGATGGCGCGCTGGCAATCAGCGGCGGCAATATTGCCTGGGTGGGTCCGGCGTCCGAAGTCCCCGCTACCGGCAGCCGTGAAACCCGCTCCCTCACAGGGCGCTGGCTGACACCGGCGCTGATCGATTGCCATACCCACCTCGTGTTCGCCGGTAATCGCGCGGCCGAATTCGAGCAACGATTACAGGGCGTGTCGTACGAAGAAATAGCGCGCGCCGGTGGCGGCATCATGTCCACAGTCAACGCGACGCGCTCTGCAGGCATTGACGAATTGCTCAGTACCAGCGTTGCACGACTGAATGCCCTGGTGCGTGAAGGCGTGGCGACGGTAGAAATCAAGTCCGGTTATGGACTCAACGTCGAGACAGAACTGAGAATGCTGGAAGTCGCACGCACACTCGCGGCCAACTCCGGTGTGTCGATCCGCAGCACTTTTCTTGGCGCGCATGCAGTGCCCGGCGAATACGAGGGCAAGTCAGGTGACTACATTGATCTCGTTTGTGACGAGATGTTACCGGCTGCGCATGAAGCGAAACTTGCAGACGCAGTCGATGCATATTGCGAAAGTATTGCTTTTTCGACTGACGAGGTCGCTCGTGTTTTTGATACCGCAAAATCACTTGGCATCCCCGTCAAGCTGCATGCGGATCAGCTGAGCGACGGCGGTGGCGCTGCCCTCGCCGCCGGGTTCGGCGCACTTTCCGCTGATCATCTTGAATTCACATCGGCTGAAGGCGTGAAATCGATGGCCGCTGCAGGTACTGCTGCCGTTTTATTGCCCGGCGCATTCCTGACGCTCGGTGAAACACAGCTACCGCCGATAGACGCTTTGCGAGACAGTGAAGTCCGTATTGCCATCGCCACCGATTGCAATCCCGGCACGTCGCCTGTTTGCTCACTGCGCGCCGTCATGAATCTCGCGAGCTCTCTGTTTCACATGACACCGGAGGAATGCCTGGCGGGGGTCACCAGGAACGCAGCGCACGCATTGGGTCTCGAACAGGATCGCGGCACGCTCGAGGTTGGCAAGCGGGCCGACATCGCAATCTGGGATATCGGGCATCCGCGCGAACTCTCCTACTGGATGGGTCTGAATCAACTCACGGAACTATTGATTGCCGGTCAGGTTTCAGCTGCCTGATTTCCATTCGTCGTAGGCACGGATCGCAGAAACTCCGCCGTATGTCGATACACAATACGGTACGAGGTAGGTCAGTGGAATCTTCCATGCCGCCGACGCATCGAGCTGACCGCTGAGGATCATATCGCCCTGGTTGATTGCCACCAGGATCGTACCGACAATTACGCCGACCTTCAGGCCACGTATGACGATGTCTCTGCGCAATGCGACACTCAACCAACCTTTCATCAGAACACCTGGTCTCCATTGTGATTGTCGAGCAGAAGCGTCTATTCTGCGCGATCGGAACTAAGGGTACCCTTTTATCGCAACACCAGACACGCATACGCACTTGAATACCAAACTGGCCACATCACGACGCTTCGTGCTCGTACTCGGTCTGTTAACCGGCACTGCTGCGCTGTCGATTGACATGAGCCTCCCCTCCATTCCGGAGATGGTTCGGGATTTGGCGACCAACATGTCGACCGGCCAGCAGGTCATCAGCCTGTTTATGATCGGCACCGGACTCGGCCAGTTACCAGCCGGATTCCTGTCCGATCGCTATGGCCGCATTCCTGTGCTTTATGTCGGTGTCTTTATATTTACAGCGGCCAGCATTGCAACCTCGGTCGGTAACCACATCGAATTGGTGCTTGCGGCGCGATTTTTCCAGGGGCTGGGCGCCTCCGTCGGTGTAGTCATTACGCGAGCGATCGTGCGCGATGTCGCCAGCGGCAAACAGATGGCAAGACTGATGTCCGCCCTGGTCATGATCTTCACGGCGACGCCGATGCTTGCGCCAATTATCGGCTCTTACCTGACGACGCTTTACGGTTGGCGCATGACGTATGTCGCAATGGCGATATTCGGCGGCCTGATGTTGCTTTGCATCAACACGGTTCTCCGGGAAACACACGCGCCGACGCGGGAACATCACATCGTCAGGCAGCTCGGCATGAGTCTCAGGGAATTTTTCTCGCACCGGCAAAGCGTATTTGGTGTATTGCTCGTAATGCTGCCGGCCTTCGGGTTTATCTCCATGATTACGACGTCGGCAGCATTGATCATCGACGTCTTCGCGGTGCCGGTGCAATACTTCGGCTATATCTTCGCAATTTCCGGAGTCGGCATCCTTGCCGGCTCAACGCTCAACAGAAAACTGCTGCATCGCTTCAGCACCTTACAGATGGCAGGCGTCGGCGCCGCTATTGTCGGCATAGCGGGTGCACAATTATTGTTGATCGCATGGCTGGGACAGGCAAGCCTGTGGTGGATCTGGGGCAACGCCAGCCTGTTCATGGTCGGCACCGGATTCCTGTTGCCGAATGCCACGGCGCTGGCGCTCGACCCGGTGCCGAAGATTGCCGGCACAGCATCGTCACTGGTTACCGCCATGCAAAATCTTGCGGGTTCCCTTGGTTCTTTCATTGCGGCAATAATCTATGACGGCAGCATTGCCCGTATCGTCATCATCCTTGGCTTATCCGGCATGGCGACAGCCGTTGTTTTTTTCCTGTTTCGAAAGATGATTCTCGGCGACCAGCCCCTGCATGTTGCGAACGACCAAGAGTAGATAGTTCAGTCTGTCTCTGTGACGATCTCGCTGACGTCTTTCCTGGATTGCGTCGGCAATATTTTCGGATACCCGTACCAGAACATGCCGACCACGAACTCCTGTTCGCTGTCTATGCCAAGCAGGTCAAAAAAGCGCTGGTCGCGAGTGATCGGCCCGGTCGTCCATTTCGACGCAACACCTGCTTCCGACAGGTAGAGCAGCAGGTTCTGCACGGCGCAGCAACAACTTGCGTAATCCTCGCGCTCCCTGAGTTCGTCGTCCGACCTGGTACAGGTCACGAGCAACCAGCCTGGCACGGCGGCCGCGGATTTCGCCTTGTGTTCGGCTAACTCCGCAGTCTTGTTTTCGGTAACAATTGTGCGAATGAGTTCGACACTCGCCGCCTTCATTTTGTCGCCCAACAGGTAGAAGTGCCAGGGTTCGGTCAGGTGATGATTCGGCGCCCAGCGCGCGAGCTCGATTGCATCGCGCACCAGCTGCTTGCTGACTTTTTGTTTCAGGAACAGGTTGGTAGTGCGGCGTGATCGGATACGTTCGGCAAGAATTCGAAGATTGCGCGATTCGCCGTCCGGCAGGTGTTCGGCCATGATCGGCTATGCCTTCCTGATGATCATCGCGATGCCCTGCCCCACGCCAATACACATTGTGCACAGTGCATAAGTGCCATTCACACGTTGCAACTGATACGCCGCGGTCGTCACCAGTCGTGCCCCCGACATCCCCAGCGGATGTCCCAGCGCGATTGCGCCGCCGTTCGGATTGACGTGCCCGGCATCATCGTCAATACCGAGTTCACGCAGTACCGCGACCCCCTGCGCAGCGAACGCTTCATTGAGTTCGATTACGTCCATCCTGTCGAGATCGAGGTCGGCCAGCTCGAGCACTCGCCTGGACGCCGGTACCGGGCCGATCCCCATTACACGGGGCTCTACGCCAGCCGCTGCCCAGGTCTCGATGCTGGCAATCGGACTCAATCCATATTTAGCTACAGCGTTGTCGGACGCGATCAGCAACGCGCATGCACCGTCATTGATGCCCGACGCATTACCCGCGGTAACTGTACCGTCCTTACGCACGATCGGCTTGAGTTTTGCGAGACTCTCGATATTCGAATCGGCACGCGGGTGCTCGTCGGATTTAACCTCGAGCGGATCGCCACGGCGCTGTGGCACTGCAACCGGGACAATTTCATCATTCAGCCGGCCTGACGCCATTGCTTCCGCCGCTTTATGCTGGCTGCGCAGGGCAAACTGATCCTGGTCGTCCCTGCTCACATTGAATTCCGCGGCCACATTCTCGGCGGTTTCGGCCATGGAATCGCTGCCGTATTGCTCTTCGAGTTTTTTGTTGACGAAGCGCCAGCCGAGCGTGGTGTCGTAAATCTCGGCATTGCGGCTAAACGCCGCGGTCGACTTGGCGAGCACGAACGGTGCGCGCGACATGGATTCGACACCACCGGCAAGCACGACATTTGCGTCACCGGCCCTGATCGCATGCGCAGCATTGCCGATCGCATTCATGCCGGAACCACACAGTCTATTCACAGTAGCTGCCGGAACCGATACCGGTACACCAGCAAGCAACAGCGCCATACGCGCGACGTTGCGATTATCTTCACCGGCCTGATTCGCACATCCATAGATGAGATCGTCAATTTTCTCCGGCGGGAGATTCGGGTTGCGCTCGATCAGCGCAGCGATTGGAATCGCGCCCAGATCATCTGTCCGCACCGATGAAAGTGCTCCACCGTAACGTCCGATCGGCGTTCGAACTGCGTCACATATCCATGCCTTCGTCTTGTTGCTCATGTTGTTTGTCCAGTTTCTGGCACCTTATTCGCGTCGCTATTGCGCTTTTTGAAGGTCCGCCCGAGGTATAAGCCGACAAACGCCCATAACAGAGCGATACCAGCGCCGATTGCGGCAACGATGCCCAGGCCCAAACCGAGTCCGGCAGTGAGCCCGGCAAATGCCCAGCCCGTAATAGTGTCGCCACCCCGATAAACGACGATATCGATAACGGGCTTGGCCTTGAAGCGTGTTTCACGATCGACAACCGTGTACAACATTTCCCGGCCCGGACGAGTTACCGAGTAATTGCCGCCTTTCAGAATGATTTGCGCGGCGATGATCGCAGCGATCACGGGATTCACCGCAACAATCAACAAACCAATCGCGACAAGAACAGGTACCAGTGCCAGGGTCTTTGCGAGACCGAGCTTTATCGTAATTCTTCCCGTTGCGAACCAGGCCGTCACAATCGCAATAACATTGATCGATGTGTTTATGCCGGCCCAGATGGCAGTTCGTTCATCCCTGGTGAAGACCTCAAGAACATTCTTCAGTTCGAAATAGACGAAAGATCCGACCGATGTATATAGCAGGATAAAAACACCAATACCGAGCAGGTACGGATTTTTCAGAAACAGTGAAAATCCGGCAAAGGGATTGCCACCGATAGACTGATGTTCGTTCAGATCGACGTGCACGTTTTCATTCCCGAGTTCTGACACTTTCAGCCGCTGCAAAAGACCAAGCGCCGGAATGATTGCTACCAGGACCGCAGCAGCGATGAGCATCAGGTTCTGCGTGCCGATTATAGTCGCCAGGAATAGCGGGACCGAAGATCCTGCCAATGTTCCGATACTCGCTCCGCTTGCGATAAATGCAAAAATCCGTGGCGCCTGAGCTTTGGAAAAAACATCAGACATCAGGCTCCAGAATACGGAAATATGGAACAGCGAAAATACGCTGATCCACACATAGAATGACTTATCGATGTAGACGGCATCTTCGATAGCGGAGCTGCCCAGGTAAAACGCCAGGAATGACGCGGCGAAGAAACCATAAACACCGGGCACCAGGTACTCGAAGCGTGCCCGGGCAACAGCAAAACCGTACACGCTGACTGCAACTATGCTGATGAAGAAATTGATCGTCCAGAGCGTCGCAACCTCCGGATCGGACCAGTCACTGGCCATCGCATCACGAAC
>Ga0114947_10000735_pt1 | contig 11693 bp, 10 predicted proteins | sample CR02metaG_FD_99656 | JGI IMG/M metagenome (GOLD analysis project Ga0114947, IMG submission 99656) | Deep subsurface microbial communities from Mariana Trench to uncover new lineages of life (NeLLi) - CR02 metaG | ecosystem: Environmental > Aquatic > Marine > Ocean trench > Sediment ...
AAATTAAAGAAAATATAATAGTGCATGCCGCATAATAACACAGCAAATCCAATCAACTTTAATGCAAATTTCAGGAGTTCCTTATTTATCATTTTCTTTTGAAAAATTGGAAGCTTGCCTTATCACTAAGTACATGGCGATGGCGATTGAAACCAAGCTACATATTATAGTGAATACCGAATACTCATTGGGATAAGCTTCGTCCAGCTTCACTCCTCCCAAGGACCCCAATCCAATGATCACCAACATTTGAAAAGCGAGTCCTGAAAAGCGAGCGAAACTCTTAATTTTGCTGCTGCGGTTTGGCTTTTTGGATTCGTTGTGATCTGTCAAAAGGGTGGTTTTGAGATTTCAGTACTTCGGTATGCTTTGTAGTAAGATCCGGTTCTACAGTTTTTTCCTTCCCAGGCCCTTTCATAGAGCAAGAAGCATTAAAGGTGGCTCCCGGTTCAACCGCTAATTTTCCAACCACTACTTCTCCTTCGATATGAGCAGTCGATTTTATAGTTAATGTCCCGGATACATCTAGGTTGCCCTCAAATCTACCTTCAATGTCTGCGTCTTCGCAGCTTAGTTTCCCGATGATCACGCCGGATTTTCCTAGAACCACCTTGGAAGGTTTGCTAATACTTCCTTCAATGGTTCCGTCTATTCTAAAATACCCATTTGAAATAATATCTCCTTTCAATTGGGTTCCTTCGTTAATTCTGTTTTGGCTAACTGTTGGTTCCATAATCCTTTTTTCTTTTTTTTCTGAAAACATAACGCTATTAATTTTGGGGATTACTGTTTTCTTCTTCCATATTGATGGAAGTCAAATAGTCCTCCAGGTTTTTATGAATCTGAATCACTTTGTAATTAGGCGAAGCTATTTCGAAAAACGCACGCTTGATCTTAAATTCCTTCTTCTCTTCCAATACCTGGGCAAATCTTCTTCCTCCCAGCTTTGTGCTCAAGCCATGGATAATAACAAAATTGGTGCTAGGATCGTAATAGTCCATTGAAGCCGACATACGGGTGTAATTAAAATAGGTAATGGCTTCATTTAGCTTTTCCAACAAAGCGGTAGCTTCTTCCATTTCGGTAGCATCAAATTTGTACACGACCTTCCAACTATTCTTCACTTCTTCTTCGGGCAGAAACTCCTTCGATGCCAATCCGGGTAAAACCGTAGCGTATATTTTTTCGGCCTGTTTTCCCTCTTCAGACTGTGGATAATTAAGCGCCACAAAGTTCAAGGCTTTTTTATATGCTTCGAACCCGTCTTGTCGTGCCAAGGCAGTGGCCTTCAATATTTCGAGTTTGGGAACAATGTCATTCCCCGTATAAAGAGAGATATAGTCGTTGGCGGTATCAATTACATACTGGTAATTAGAAGCTTCAAACTCCTTATACAGCGCTTTGTATTTAAACTCCGGGCTGGACTCGTCTGTGGCGAGTTGGGCATTGGGATTTCTTAAAATTTCGGCATAACGCGAATCCGGATGATTGGTTAAAATATCATTCTTCCAGCTTTCAGCGAGAGCAATATTCTCTAAAATATAATAGATCTTATACAAGTTATATTTGGCGGGAAGCAATAATCGATCCTGGGGGTTATAGCTCAACAATTTTTCAAGTCTATCAACGGCCAAGCCATATTCCCGAAACTTCACTTTGTAAATTAAACCGAGTTGGTAGTATGCAAAATTTCTATCGCCCGTCAAACTGTCAATTACTTTTGGGTCCTTAGGTATTCTAGAAAGATACGTTTCCGGTTGGTACAATTCGCTTTCTGAAATGGGCTCTTCCTTCCCTTCTACGATCTCAATATCACTCAAGGTATTCCTTTTGGAGGAAAGTCGCCAGTTATCTTCCAGCTTTCTAGCTCCCCATATTTTATTGAACTCCACTCTTCCATAGGCAATCGTTGTACTATTGTAAAAATAAAACTTGCCTCCTTTGGAGCCCTCTTCTTTTTGTTGTTTTTTGTAAAACTCCTTGTTTGCAATACTCTCTTTTGCTTTGACACTTTCAATGGAATCTGCAATGGCTTGTTCTTTAAGTTTTGATGTATACTCTGTAAAAAAGGCCAATTGTTCGGCTTCACTCATGGCAACAATTCTTAAGATAGAATCATTCTCTGCAGCAATGTCTTCATACTTGATGACATCGTCCAGATTTTCACGTTTCTTTTTCACTCGTCTCCAGGCACGGCTATTTTCTACCAGATAGGTCAATGTACTGTCGTAGTAGGCCCCCGCAATTCTATACTCGGCGTTGTCAAAATTAATCTCGGCAAGGGTGGAGTAGTTGACAGATTGCAATGTTCGATCCTCACGAAATGCCCGGAGCGATTTATTGTAATAAATGACAGCGGTATCAATATTAACGATATTGAGGTAGTACTCCCCCATCTGATTGTAAATAATATCCAGATAAGGTCTGTTTTCTCGGTTCTCTTCTAAGTCCTGAAGCAATTCCAAAAACGCTATTCGATCTTCTTTCTCGTAATCAAAATTACGCCCCTGAGCGATATATGCGTTGATCATATATACACGGGGTGACTTACGGTTTAGGTCGATCACCTCCTGAAAGGCAAGATTCGCACTGTCCTTAAATCCTAAACGGTTATAGAGTTGTCCTTTTATATAGCTGTAGCGACCTTTCAGTTCATTGTCTTTTACATAAGTTGAAGCCAACTTAATGAAAGGCAATGCGGCGTCCAAAGAATCTAAGTTCACAAAAGCCTGAGCCATGATCGCAGAGGCATCTGCTTTATCCTCTTGGCTCAAGTCTTCATTTTCTAATAATTTGGCCAATTCCTCCAAAGCGATCTCTTCATTATTCAATCGAATATTTGTTTTGGCCTTCCACATTTTTGCCTGGTTAATGCTGTTGCTTGTGGGGTATCTGTTCAGAATAAAATTAAAGGCATCCTGAGAGGCGATAAAACGTTCATCATAATATCTGGCCTTCCCCAAAAGCATATAGGCCTCATCAATTTGTGGGTTGTATTCTTTCCCATCGATATAGATGGAATGTTTTTGGATGGCCTTCGCGGCTTTCTCTTCGGCCCGATTGAAATTCGGGTTGGTCTGATTTCCGGGTAGGGTTAATTTATCTTTTATCTCAATACGCTCAACAGGAAGGATTTCCCAAAAATTATCGCGAAATGACAATGTAAGCTCTTCTTTGCCATCAATAAAAGCAACATCACCATTGTACAAGGCATTGAACTCTCCCGTAACGGCGTGATAGTTTCGACTCATGAAACTGCTCTTCTTTCGCGAACAAGCCGCTAGAAGCAAAACCGTTACTAAAAGTATCGTAATTTTTTTTGCGTATTTCATCAATATTGAAATTTCTTTCAAATGGTATGATATTGTAACTTAAAACCTCTGTATTTAGTATAATAACCCCTCTAAGGGAGCGTAAAAATACGTTTCTTTTTCATATCTCACTGAATTTGAAGCAAAATTTGACCGGCTTTCCAGCCTTACCGGGTCATTAGACAAATATTCCTTCGTACTTTTGTCAAAATTTTTTACCATGAGCGACTTTCACAGTCTTTCAATTTCCGAAGTAAAAAACGAAACCCCAAATTCGGTTTCAATTACTTTTGAAATCCCTGATCGGCTTACTAAAATATTCACGTTCAAAGCGGGTCAGTACATAACGCTAAAACACGATATCGAAGGTGCTGAAGTGCGGCGGTCTTATTCCCTATGTGCTAGCCCTAACAGCCATATATTGAAAGTTGGTGTTAAAAAAGTTAAGGAGGGTAGTTTTTCTGTCTTCGCCAATGAGAATCTGAAAGCCGGTGACACTATGGAAGTGATGCCTCCTCAAGGAAATTTTAAGTTTGAGCCAAATGAAGGCGATCAAAATCAATATGTGGCCTTTGTCGCCGGAAGTGGCATTACACCGGTAATATCAATCATTAAGGACGTTCTGGAAAGTGAGCCTAAAAGCTCATTTGTGTTGGTTTACGGCAATCAAAGTCTAAAAGAGACTATGTTTTATGCTGAATTGGAAACGCTTCAACAAAACAATGCGGATCGTTTCAGTATAGAATACATCTTTAGCCGAAGTAAAGAAGAAAATGCTCTTCGCGGTCGTATCGATCGTTCGGTTGTTAATTATTTGCTTAAAAACAAATATGGAGAATCAAAGTTTGACCGAGTTTACCTCTGTGGTCCCGAAGCTATGATGGATGAGGTTTCCGAAACTTTACAAGAACGAGGAGTTGCCAAAGAAAAAATCCTTTTTGAACTCTTTACTACTTCAGAAGAAGGCGAACTGAGTGATAACCACGAGGGAAACACCACTGTCACCATAACATTGGACGATGTAACCGACACATTTGTAATGTCAAAAAAACAAAGTGTATTGGACGCAGCTTTAGATAAAGGTCTCGATGCCCCTTTTTCCTGTCAAGGAGGAATATGCAGTACCTGCATGGCTCGCTTGATCAAAGGCAAAGTGGAAATGCGTAAAAATGAGATCCTCACCGACGAAGAATTGGAGGAAGGCTTTATTCTTACTTGCCAGTCACATCCTACTACCCCTACTTTGGTAATCGATTATGATGATGTTTAACACATCGATGAATAATTAAATAATCCAAACCAAGGATTGCGAAAAATCACATTGTAAACCCAGTGCCTTCCGGGTTTCGGAAATCTGGAAGGTCTATTCTGAAACCACCTAAAAAATGCATTTTGTCCGGATAGAGCCAAACATTCTGACACGACATGTGGCGAGTGTTCTTCCCGTCTTTACTGTTTTTTCGAATAAAGGTTGAGCAAACTTTTATGAATGGAACGTTTAATTTTGTGATTTTTTCACAGCAGTAATTCCAGTATTTTATCTATAACCTTTTTTGTCTCTATGGTTTGCATTACATTTTCATAGTCTGAAGGAAATTTATTGCCATAAACCGAGGTTGGAATAAGAGGATATTGATTTCTATCCGCTTTCAATTGGTTATCATCCGGTTGTTGGTAAGGTGTAAACCCTGCATAGGGGTGTGTTACCCCCCAAAGTGTAATAACGGGTATCCCAAGCATGGCTGCTAAATGTCCATTAGCACTATCCATGGAAAGCATCAGGTCCAGATTAGAAATAAGATGGAGTTCTTCTGTGAAAGAGAGTGCCTCTGCCACATTGGTAACACTGCTGAATTGAGTTTCCAGTTCTTTTAATTTTTCCATCTCTTCTTTTCCTCCACCAAAAAGAAGAACGCGATATAGCTGTGTATCCTCCAAATGAGTCAGAACTTCTTTCATCATTTCCAACGGATACGTCTTGCTTTTGTACGCCGCAAATGGAGCAATCCCAATACATTTTTTTGGTGCTGCACCAATAAGCGCGTGTAAACGAGGATTTAATGGCTTACGATCCGGGAAGATGGCAAAGGACAAATCTATTGGGTGTCCTAACAACTCAAAAACATCGGCATAACGTTGATGAGTGGATTTTAATTTTACAATGCCCATCCCTTTTGCGTTGACTAATTTCTTTTTTTCGGCTCTACCCTTATCAATTGTCACCGATCTAATTCCCCTAAGTCGAAGAATGCGTGTAATATTTTTCGAACGAATAACATTATGCAGATCGGCTATTGCATCTATTCCCAGCAATCTTGCTTCTTTAGCCAATTTTAATAACCCCAATCCTTTATGCTTTCCGTACACATCAGCTTCAAGAAAATGAACGTTTGGAATATCCGTAAAGAGGGGCTCATAACTTCTTCGTGAAACCACAGTCAATTTTACATCAGGATGGGTTTGTACCACCAGGCGTAATACGGGTACGGTCATCGCTACGTCACCCATTGCGGAAAGGCGGATGACAAGTATATGTGAGGGTTTGGGCATACTGATAAAAAACCAAACCTTCCGGGTTTTTAAAACCAGAAAGGTTTACTATTTGATTATTTTTGGCCTCTTAAAACCGGGTTAAGCTCATCATCGTTGTACATCTTCATCTGTTTATAAACTTTCATGAATTTTCGGCCATTTTCTATATCGTCGATCAACTGCTGGATGGCAGTACTCAAATCCACGCGTTGTTCCAGTAAAACATCTAACTTCTTCCGGCAAGATTCACGGTGAGTTTGAGAGGCGTCCTCCCGGTTAGCTTCTTCGTTCATATGATAGACCTTCAACGCCAAAATAGACAATCGGTCCACACCCCAGGCCGGACTTTCGGTGTTGATCGTAGCAGAATCTAAAACCGTCACATTGGAATATTTCTCCAGAAAGTAACCATCGATATACTCTACCATATCCGTCCTGTCCTGATTAGAGGAGTCGATCTTTCGTTTTAAAACCAAAGCCGCAACCGGATCAATATCGGGGTCGCGAATAATATCCTCATAATGCCATTGTACAGTGTCTATCCAACATTTTCGGTACAACAAATGCTCCAGCAAAGAGTCGTCTTTATCATAAGGACTGGAAAATGTTTGATAGGGGTTGTTGATGATATGGTATTTATCAATGACTTCTTGAAATATTTTATTGGCAGTTTCTGTGAACATTGTATTCTACTTTACTATTGAATTTTAACTTAATGAACAAGAAATAATCACTGTTTCAATTCTGGTTGCAAAGGTATCATATTTTGTCATAGTATGGTGTAGAGGTTGTGTGGCATAGCTTCAATCCCAGGTCCTTTTTATAAGAAAACTAACACTATTGGTAACAACACAAAGATCCATAGCAGGATTTCCCTGAACCAGATTTCAGATCTCTTTTCAAAATAAACCGAAATCACTATCGCTGTCGGCGTAAGAATAAAAATTAGTTCTCCTCCGGTTTTTTCCGAAGAAATTATGGCCATGAATATCGAAACTCCTAAAACAAATAGTACTAATCTACGATTGGTCCGGTCCTTTTTCATTACCGATGACAAGGTTGCCAAATACGAAATGGTTGTCCAAATAAGAGTGGCTGAAATAAATGTGATAAATATGAGAATTTTCCTTGATGCATAGCTCGAATAATCAAATGATCCTTCTTCAAGCCATTGTTGAAACCATATAAAAGGATCATCCCTTAATAAATGATATGTCATGTACATTAATAACAGTCCCGCCCATCCAATAAGGGGAATCAAGTAATACCGAATACTTTTATGAGGGATGCCCATTATCCCGACATAAAGAGGGATGAATAAAAGTAAACACCAGAAATAAAAAGCAGATGCAATGACTATCCATATTGTGGCATCGAGTATTTTCCGCTCGACATTCTTAAAGGATCGCAGGCTAAAAATTCGGCGTAAGGACAATAGCAAAAATACATTGGCCATAACTACATCGAGCTCATTACTCCAGTCCGAAAGCATCATAGCACTACAAGAGAATATTAGTATGGCATAGGTGTTTAACCGGGTGAGTCTGTTTTTGCGTATAATAAAATCCAGGAATAACATAGAGAAGATCAACAGGCCAACAGCGCCTGATACCATAAAGATTTCCTTGGAACTCACAGTTAATTCCGGATTTGATAAATAGCTCAGACCTGAGATAACCAAAATGTAACAGATCAGCAACAGAAAATTTAATGGCCTGGATTTACCAAAAAAGCTTGTAAGCATGAGACTTTATTCATATTTTTGCGGTATAAATATACAGATATGTCTTGGAAAGGATTTTTTGAAGGAATACAGGAATTCGCAGAAGAGGTAGCTTTTGCTCCTTATAATGCATTGCGAAGTATAGAATTAGAAAGCTGGTGGGGTGCGAATGTGGTGTCCTGGTTGTTTCTTATCAGCGGTGTTGTGGCCTTTTTCTATTGGATGTGGCAGTTGGCTAAGATTAACGCCAGCGGGTCAGAGGATAGAAGTCAAATTTCACATTCTTATCTGGGAGAGAACTGATTACAGATCAAAACCGATATCGGTTCTATAATACATCTTATCAAAATATAGTTCTTCTATGTTTCGATAAGATTTTTTTAGTGCCTGTTTGAAATCTGTATCCAGCGAAGTCACTGCTATTACACGACCTCCATTTGTGACTGTCACTCCATCTTTTACAGCAGTTCCAGCATGAAAAACTATGGAATCGCCAATGTGTTCTATGCCAATTATTTCTTTTCCATTATCGTAAGCTTCGGGGTAACCACCGGAAACCAACATTACGGTAGCCGCCGCTCTTTGGTCAATTTCGAGGGAGATCCCGTCCAATTTCTGAGTGGCCGTCGCTTCAAACAGATCGACCAGATCATTCTTGATCCTTGGAAGTACAACTTCGGATTCGGGGTCGCCCATACGAACATTGTATTCGATAACGAAGGGTTCGTTATCTACTTTTATTAGCCCAATAAACACAAAGCCTTTGTAGTCAATCTGCTCTTCTTTTAAACCATTGACGGTGGGAATGACAATCTGATCTTCGATCTTACGCATCAAGGATTCATCTGCAAATGGTGCCGGGGAAATAGCCCCCATACCCCCGGTATTCAGACCTGTGTCTCCTTCACCAATTCGTTTATAATCTTTGGCGGTAGGAAGAATTTTATAGTTTTGCCCATCCGTCAAAACGAAAACACTCAATTCGATTCCGTCGAGGAATTCTTCAATAACCACCGTCGAACTCGCTTCGCCAAACTTGGAATGAGAAAGCATATTTTCCAATTCGGTTTTAGCTTCATTCAAATCGTTTATGATCAAGACTCCTTTCCCGGCTGCCAGACCATCGGCTTTAAGCACGTATGGAGATTGCAGGGTTTCCAAAAAGCTCTTTCCCTCATCCAAATTTTCGGCTGTGAAGCTCTCATAGGCTGCTGTTGGAATACCATGTGCCATCATAAATTCTTTTGCCCGTTCTTTGCTTCCTTCAAGGAGGGCACCTTTTTTTGAAGGGCCGATGAGCATGACATCTTTCAATGAACTACTGTCTGCAAAATAATTATAAATTCCATTGACCAAGGGGCCCTCCGGACCAACTACCACCATTTCAATTTTATTCTCCAGTACACATTGTTTAATGGCTCGAAAGTCGTTCACTGAAATAGCTACATTTTCAGCTATCAGTGCAGTGCCCGCATTTCCAGGTGCGACAAAAAGATTTTCACAGCGCGGACTTTCTGCAATTTTAAAGGCAAAAGTGTGTTCACGGCCGCCGGATCCTAATACGAGAATGTTCATAGTTATCAGATTGGTTTGCTGAGCAAAAGTAATTTATTTTTGTTCGAAGACAAGACTCGTGAACAATAAAAATCTGTCGCTTTTGGCTATTTCTGAAATAAGCTGTCTATTTAAAATTTGTAACTTGAACCGAAATATTCGCGCGTTGAATTTGTTTGAACTCACTTTAAAAATGAACGGTTTCCCGATCTCGGAAGCCAAAGCGCAGCTCCAGAAAATTCAGTCAATTCCCGAACATGATTATAAAGACTACGTTTTAGAAAAGCGGCAGGAAATATTCGGTTTTCATGTTTCTGAGAACCCTTTTTATCAAAACTTTGTGGGCTCAAATAAAATAGCCTCCTGGGAAGATGTTCCCGTGATGCAAAAGGCCGATTTGCAAAAACCATTGATCGAACGTCTTAGCGAAGGATATTCTAAAAAGCAGGTTTATGTGAATAAAACGAGTGGTTCCAGTGGCCATCCATTTATTTTTGCCAAGGATAAATTTTGTCATGCCTTGACCTGGGCGGAGATATTGGATCGTTTTGGATGGTATGGACTGGATTTTCACCAATCCTTTCAAGCGCGTTTTTACGGTATTCCGTTGGATGTTATCGGGTATAGAAAAGAGAGGTTTAAGGATAAGCTCAGCAGGAGATATCGGTTTCCAATTTTTGATCTTTCCGATCATAAATTAGAGCGATTCCTCCGGGTATTCCGAAGAAAGAAATTTGAGTACATCAATGGCTATACAAGTTCGATAGTGCTATTTGCAAAATTCCTTCAGAAGAAAAATTTGGTCCTTACCCAAGTTTGTCCAACCTTAAAATACTGTGTTGTAACCAGTGAAATGCTCTATGACAGCGATAAGGAATTGATGGAAGCCACCTTTGGTGTCCCTGTGATAAATGAATACGGTGCGAGTGAGCTCGACCTCATCGCTTTTACAAATCCCAGGGATGAATTTATAGTGAACAGCGAAACACTTTTCGTTGAAATTTTGGATGAAAATAACCATACGGTTCCCCACGGAACCTCGGGGCGAATCATAGTAACAGGACTTTACAATAAAGCCCATCCCATGATACGATATGACATTGGCGATACGGGAGTTCTTTCAACAACCAGCACTTTTAAATCACCTGTCTTACAAAAACTGATAGGCCGAACCAATGATGTGGCAAAGCTGCCGGGAGGCAAAACCGTCCCCGGACTTACCTTTTATTATGTCACCAAAAGTGTTATTGAAGATGATGGGAACGTGAAGGAGTTTGTGATCGAACAAACCGCATTGGATACATTCAAGATCAGTTATACTTCGGAAAGTCAACTCACCGATACTGAAACTCAGACGATCAAAAAAGCACTATATCAATACCTCGAAAACGACCTCAACCTGGTCTTTGACCGAGTGGTCAATCTGGAGCGAAGCGAAAGAGGAAAATTGATGCAGTTTATCTCCAGCCTATAAGGTTGTTTGAGATTCGAATTTCTCAATTTGTTTAGGACGAACAAGGAAATATTCCCAAAAGAAACGCAGTAAATAAAATACAGATCCAAGCCATGAATAGCCAAGGTGTTTGTGATAAAACCTGAAGTTATAGCTCACCAAATTCCTTTTATTCGAGCTAATTGAACCTTCCCTCACTCTGTAATACGCCAGATCCTCTAGCAATCCCCTTGCCGGATCTCCGCTTTTTTTGATAGCCTCCAACCAAACCGCCCAGTCTTGACGTTTGCGAATGCCGGGAGCTAGTATTTTTCCTAATTGAGAAGCTTTATAAACTCCCGTCAAGTTGCCGATATAATTGTTGCGATGTTGTTTTTCATAGGAAAGAAGGGGAAGCGCCTTAATTCTTTTATTCAGAAGATTTCCTGCTTCGTCCATATGTAAATAACTTGTGAAAGAAACCGCACAATCGTTCTCTACCATAAAATTTATCTGTTTTTCCAGCTTCGAGGGATGCCATAGGTCATCGCTATCCAGAAAAGCGATATAATCCCCTTTGGCCACTTCTGTAGCGTGGTTTCTACAAAATGCAGCCCCTTTGTTTTCATAAAGTTTTATAAGATGGATTCTGTTGTCTTGAAGTGCTTGCTGTTCAACAATAGCTGTGGAAGCATCCACAGAGGCATCGTCCACGATTATATGTTCCCAATTCGAGTACGTCTGGTTTAGAACACTTTCCAAAGTTTGGGCAATAAATTTTTCAGCATTAAACAAAGGTGTAATAATGGAAATCAAAGGGGTTGTATTAATAGGCTCTTTCTTCACCTCGGAATGTGTTGTACACAGTTTGGGATACTATTTTAAGATCTAATATTAACGACCAGTTTTCCAGATAGAATATATCATATTTTACCCGGTTGATAATGTGATTTTCATCCTCAACCTCTCCCCGGTAACCACTAACCTGGGCCAATCCCGTGATCCCCGGTTTGATAAAATGGCGGACCATAAATTTATCGACTCTTTCGGCATACATATGTGTATGGCTTACCATGTGTGGACGTGGGCCCACCACACTCATTTCACCCTTGAGCACATTGATGAACTGTGGTAATTCGTC
>Ga0114947_10000738_pt1 | contig 11674 bp, 13 predicted proteins | sample CR02metaG_FD_99656 | JGI IMG/M metagenome (GOLD analysis project Ga0114947, IMG submission 99656) | Deep subsurface microbial communities from Mariana Trench to uncover new lineages of life (NeLLi) - CR02 metaG | ecosystem: Environmental > Aquatic > Marine > Ocean trench > Sediment ...
CGTTTCTTTTAAAAAGTCGCGTTCCTTCTTCACCCGAGCCAGCTCGCGCTTGAGTAACGCCAGCTCCTCATCCCGCGGATGGCCTTGGCCGGGAAACGACTTCGCTCCCGCCACTTGCAGCTGCCGATTCCAGCGCGTCAGCAGATTCGGGTTCACCCCGAGCTCGCGACCCACCTGGGCTTTCGTCACCCCCGGCTGATTCGTCAGCTCCACCGCCTCTCGCTTGAACTCCTCTGAAAACCTTCTTCGCTTCGCCATGACACCCCTCCAGGCCCATTATCAGCCCTTTCAGATGTGTCCGGGAAATCAGGGCAGAACCCGTCGTGCCGAGCTGTCCTCAACGAGGGTAGCCCGTAGCCCGCGAGGACCCGGAGGGCCGGACCTAACGTCGTCCGAGGTCCACGCCCCGAAAGAGCCCAGGCTCACGAGAAGATAGCAACTGAACCGCCCCGGGTTCTCCGGAGACCCCGTTATGTGAGTCCGGCCGCCATGGCCGGAGCTTGTTGACCTCCATTGTACCTTGCCTCGAACTCGACTGGGGGGATGTTCCCGATCGGGCCGAAGAGCCGCCGGTTGTTGAACCAGTCCACCCACTTGAGCGTTGCGAACTCGACGTCTTCCAGGCTTCGCCACGGCCCGAGACGCCGAATAACCTCGGTCTTGTAGAGCCCGAAGATCGTCTCCGCGAGGGCATTGTCGTAGGAGTCGCCGACGCTGCCCACGGACGATGCGACTCCGGCCACGGCGAGCCTTTCTGTGTACCGGATCGAAAGGTACTGCACCCCTCGGTCGCTGTGATGCACCAGCTCATCGAGGCCAGGCCGAGCATGGAGCGCTTGTTCCAGGGCATCCAGGGCAAGATCGCTTCGAAGAGAGTTCGATACGCGCCAGCCTACGATCTTTCGTGAGAACACATCACTGATGAAGGCCACGTAGACGAAGCCGACCCAGGTGGCCACGTAGGTGAGGTCGGCTACCCAAAGCTGGTTGGGCCGGTCGGCTGAGAAGTTCCGCTGAACCAGGTCGGCAGGACGATCAAGAGCTTCGTCGGAGATTGTGGTCTTATACGTTCGGCCTCGAACCGCGCCCTTTAGCCCCATTCCGCGCATCAGACGCTCCACAGTGCAGCGGGCCACCTCGAGTCCCTCCCGCTGCAACTGACGCCACACTTTCCGCGCGCCGTAGACTCCGAAGTGCTCCTTCCAGACTCGCTCAATCTCCGTACGCCACTGGGCATCACGAACCGTGCGCTCGGGGAGGCGGGAGGGGTCGGCCTCACGCGCCTTCTGCTCGTAGTACGTCGACGGAGCGATCGGAAGCTGTTTGCAGATCGGCTCGACCCCGTACTCCTCACGGTTCTCATCGATGATCGACACCATCACCTCGGTCGGCGGTCGAGCTCCGCCTGGGCGAAATAGGCCGATGCCTTGCGAAGGATCTCGTTGGCACGGCGAAGCTCGCGATTCTCTCGCTCGAGCTCCTTCATCCGTGCCTGCTCAGCGCTCGTGAGCCCGTCTCGAAGGCCTGAATCGACCTCCGACCGCCTCACCCACTTACGAAGCGACTCCGGAGAACAGCCGATCTTCTCCGCGATCGACCGCATCGCCTCCCACTCGGAGTCGTACTCCGACTGATGCTCCCGCACCATCCGCACCGCCCGCTCTCGAACCTCCTGGGAAAACCTGCTCTTTCTTGACATGACCCCATCCTCTCAAGGAATGGAGCCTCCGGTCATCCCGGGGCGGTTCAACTCGCTACTCGAATCCGGGGAACCGTGTGGAGCATTGGTTGTTCTTCAGCAGGTGCGTGCTGCTCCAGAGGTGGAACCGATGTCTCGCTACGCGCGCGAGCTGTGCTTGCGTGGACCCGGGTAGTGATTAATTTCCCTCAGAGGTATTCATCCTGCGGACACTTGCCATGGTATTGTCAAGTTGAGGGGCACACGACCACTCCGGCGGGCCGCCTGCTCTTTTACGCGATGGTACCGTCAAGTTAACAGGTAGGGACGAGACACAGCGGGACGGCCTCCGGGCCGCGGATGATCATGGAGCGCCGCCAGGCCGTGGGCTCGGTGTTGCCGAAGAAGTCCGGGAAGCGCCGAAGCAGCGTCCCGATAGCTATCTCGGTCTCGAGTTTCGCGAGCTGCGAGCCGAGGCAGAAGTGCCCGCCCTGCCCGAAGGCGAGGTGGTGGTGGTCGGTCCGTCCGAGATCGAGGCGGTCCGGGTCGGGGAAGCGGTCGGGGTCGCGGTTGGCCGCGGCCAGGACGACGACCACGAGCTGCCCCTTGCGGATGCGCCGCCCGCCGATCTCGCAATCCTCCCGCACCGCGCGGTCGGTCAGCTGGATGGGGGGGTCGTAGCGCAGGAACTCTTCCACGGCGCTAGCGATGAGGTCTGGATCGTCCTGCAGGCGCTTGCGCTCGCTCGGGTTGCGCAGCAGCGCCAGCACCGCGTTGCCGATCAGGTTGGCGGTGGTCTCGTGGCCGGCCACGAGCAGCAGGCCTGACAGGGCCAGGAGATCCGTCTCGCTCAGCGACTCGCCGTTTTCCTCGGCGGCGATCATGGCCGAGAGCAGGTCATCGCGCGGGCGCGCGCGGCGCTCGGCGAGCAGCGGCCGGAAGTAGGCGTAGAGCTCATGCGTGGCGCGGCGCAGCGATGCGCTGCCCCCCCTTCCCTGGAGAGGATCGAGGAGCTGCACGAGATCGGCCGACCAGGCGCGGAAGCGCGCGCGGTCGGCCGACGGGATGCCCAGCAGCTCTGCGATCGCGATCACCGGGAGTGGGTGGGCGAGGTCGCGGATCAGCTCCATCTGGCTGGCTTCGGCTGCGCGATCGAGAAGCTCATCGACGATGCCCTCCAGCTGCGGGCGCAGCCGCTCCACGCGGCGGGGCGTGAAGGCCTTGCTCACGAGCCCCCGCAGGCGCGTGTGGTCCGACCCGTCGAGAGTGAGGAGGTTGCGCTCGATCATCGCGGAGAACTCGGGGTCCTTGCGCGTGAGGCGCGAGACGAGCTTCATCAAGGGTACGTCGCTGCGGTCCGTCGTGAAGTTCGGGTCGCGCAGCACGTGCAGGACGTCGTCGTAGCGCGTCAGCAGCCACGCGCCCAACGCGCGGCTGCGGTAGACGGGCTCGGTCGAGCGCAGCGCCCGCCAGGTGGCGTGGGGATCGCGGCGGTGCTGGGGCAGGAAGGGGTTGAAGCGTCCGAAGAGCGGGCTCGCCAACCGCAGCAGCCGCTCCCGTGCAATGAGCCACTGGAGAAATCGAAGCACGCTCACACCCTCTCGCAACGCGCTCCGATCCGAGGTTCCCGGACCGACGTTTGGGGCGCGCGTTCCAGACCTGGAGAGGATATCCAAAGAACAGATAACTGGGTGGAGAGCATCTCCGAGACGCCTTCCCTCTTAAAGGACGATTCGGGCGAGGCTCTGGTGGTGGCAGCCATTGGCCACCGAGGTGCCTTGCCCCCGGATCACCCTGATCGGAACACCACTTGCCGGTCAGAGCTTCACTCCTGCCCGTCGCCCACCATCCCCCGTGTTTGCGCACCGCCATCTCCGAGGTCTTGAGCGCCTCCGACCTGCTGGCCACGTGATCGGAGTCCCCGCTCCACGTCGATCGCCAGGCACTCCCGTGTGTACTCGTCCACAATCGTGAGCATCCGGAGCGGCTTCCCATCGTGGGTCCGATCGAACACAAAGTCGTACGACCACACGTGGTCCCGGTGCTCCGCTCGCCGTCGCACGCAGGAGCCACTCGCCAGCCAAAGTCTTCCGCGCTTGGGCTGCCGCCTCGGCACCTTCGGCCCCTCTCGCCTCCAGATCCGCTCGACCCTCTTGTGGTTCACTCTCCATCCTTCCCTGCGACTGCCCACGCGTCGGAGAGGTCGGAGGCAACCGTAGAGGACCACCAGTAGTCGGTCGAAGGTGCCTTCGTACAGCTGCAGGTGAGGACGGTTCAGGCCGGCACGCAACCGGTGTTGAAAGCTCTGTGTCTCGTAGCGACGGGGACGTGCTGCTTGTTCAGCGAGCCGCGCGCGATGACCGGAGATGCCGGCGCAAGTACGGCGAGCTTTGGAAGGTCTACTGCGCGAAGGTTCCTTTTCGGATGCTTCCCCTCATCTACTGACCTAGGTCCGGATGAAGGCGGCGATCTGGGAATCGGTTCGCAGGGCCCCGAGCTCTGCGCGCGTGGGCTGCACGGGGCGATCGCGCGCGCAATCCACAAGGCAGAAGAACCCGAGCGGCGCTCCGGGCGCGGACCGAAACTGGTGCCAGGTCTGGGGGCCTATCCGCACCAGGTCGAAAGGGCGGACGTCGAAAATCTCAGCGCCCACCAGAACCCGACCCGCGCCACGGAAGATCACGACGGCGTGCGCGTGATCGTGTCGTTCGAGCGTCGAGTGGCCGTTGGGCTCAATCTCGAAGTAGCGCAGCTCGCAGCGCAGCCCTGCATCGGGCCCGAGGAGGGTCTGCCGCGTGACACCACGAAAGTGTGTCCCCTCCGCCTTGTACGGCCCGACGGGTACGCCCTCCCACTGGAAATCGCCCTGGTAGCGGAGCAGCGGCTTCATGTTTGTGTTCCTCCCGCAGCGCGCACGCTGTCGACGAAGGCCCTGCTACGCTCGAGCAGGGCCTCGCCGGCCTCATACAAGCTGCCACCGATCAAAAGCATCGTGTCTGATCCATAGAAGTCCACCAGCTCGGGCACGCGCTCGACCGTCATTCCGCCTGCGGGCACGGGCAGCGCGGGCCGAAGCGGTCCCCACGGACGGCGCAGCACATGGGCGAGCCGGCGGCAGCGCTCTTCGCCGTAGGCGAAGCGCCCACCAAAGCTAGGATAGATGACGGCATCCGCACCGAAGAGCCGGAAGATCTTGCCGAATAAAGTCTCCGGCGCGATGCGGAGCGCCCCCCCGAAGGCAGGGTGAGCGAGGATCGGGAGCTCTGTCTTCCCGTGCACGAGCTGCCAGAGTACGGGCAGTCCGATCAGCATCGGCGAGACCATCACCGCGCGCACCCCACGCCCCTCTGCGAACCGAAGCTGTGTAGCGACCGTCTCCGCGGTGCCCGTGACGCTGGGCACGTAGAGTGCGAGGCGGCCGGTCGCGTCGGCAGCCCGCTCGACCGCCATCTGGCACGCGGCCACGCGTTCCTCGAAGCGGCAGAAAGGATGGTCCGCCAGACCGTGATCGTCCTTGATGACGTCGATTCCGGCCCGCGCGAAGGTCTCGCAGAGCTTAGCCAGCGCCTTCGCCGAAAGCCCCATAGGCTTGAGCGCGGTGCAGGTGAGCGGTCGGCCATGCACGCCCGCCGCCTCTCGTAGACCTGCCACCCCGTAGCGGGGCCCCCCGAAGGCCTCGAAAACGGAGGGCGGGAACTCGACGTCTGCGAGCTCGATCTCTTCCTGGAGCGAAGAGTTTCCGAAAAGGACGTTCAAGAGCTGGGCCGGATCGAGGGCGGTCGTCGCAACCGGAAACGCGATCGTGATGCGAAAGCTACCCGGAGCCTCCGCCGCGATCTCCTCCACTTCCCCGAGGATCTCACGCTCCACGAAGGGATCGGTGACGGCCGCGCGGGGCAGCTCCACGCTCTGCTCCAGAAGCAGCGCGTCCGCCCGCGCCTCCACCTCGTTGGCGTCGACCCGCGCCCGGTAGGTCACCCGAACCGACTCCATCTCCGCCTTGAGCGTAGCGGAAAAGCTCGGGGGATGGCGCGACGGCTCGGTGGGCCGAGCTTAGGTCTCGATCGCCCTCGCTTCGGGTCGAGGCGGTAGCGCGTGGCCTGGGCTTGCTGACACGCGTCTGAGAGCGGCGGGGCGAGCTCGAGCAGGATCAGATCGTGATCCCATAATCGCCGGGCGCGCGGTCGCGGAGGACTGCTGGGTGTAGTTTCCGTCTACCGTCCCCTCTTAGCGTCGGCGAAGGGGAACGCGCGGACTCTGTCGGCCCGATCTCCTGGGCGCGAGTTCAGCTCGTTCGGCCTTCGGGCTGCAAACATCCGCCTGAGTGGCACGTAGTGGTCAGAGAACATGGGTCGCGCGTATTCGGGCTTGCATCCGCACGTGCAACGGTTGCTTCCAGCGCATGCCCCACAACAGTACCACTCTCCCCCACGAAGACTGGCCTGGAATCCCAGGGGGCAAGAGCATCTTTTGCAAGTTCCGCTTACTGGCGCGCGCTCCTCCACTCCTCACCTCGGTCACGGTTGCTCGGCGGCCCTCACCCGGGAGGCTCTCCCACCTTTTCCACCCGCACGATCGCGTTACAGTTCGGCTCCCCTGAGGCAATGTGGCTCGACGGGGTCGATGCAGAGGTTGCCCTCCTCGTGCAGGACGAGGGTGCCGTGAAAGTCGTAGCCGTGGGGCCCGGAGAACCAGACCCAGGTCAGGATCCCGGGAAGTAGCTCCCGCATGGGTCGAGTCTACACCCGCGCCTGGCCTCGCAGGGAAGGCCCGGGAACCGGGACGGTCCGAGGAGTTTGCCCCGAGTCGCTTCCCCCCCTCAGGCTGCCGCGGTACAGTGGCCATAGATCTGTGAGTCAGTGAGAGCCTCCCGCCGGTGAGCCGTAGATCCCGCTGGGGGCTCGCCGCGGGAGGAATCGCCATGCAGATGCTCATCAACGGGAAATCGGTGGGCGCAAAGGAGACCTTCGACGTCCTCAATCCGGCCACCCTCGAGCGCATCGACAGCGCGCCGCGCGCGACGACTGCGGAGCTCGATCAGGCGGTCGAGGCAGCCTCGGCGGCGTTCGCGGGCTGGCGTCGGGACCTGGACGCGCGCCGCAAAGCCCTGCAGCAGGGCGCGGCACTGATTCGGGAGCACCGCGACGAGATCGCGCGGCTGCTGGTCCAGGAGCAGGGCAAGCCCCTCGCCGAGGCCACCGGCGAGGTGGTCTTCGCGTCGATCTTCTTCGCCTTCTTCGCGGGCCTCGACTACCGCGAGAAGACCCTGAAGGAGGACGAGGCGAACGTCGTCAAGCTCCTGCGCAAGCCGCTCGGCGTGGTCGCGACCATCACGCCCTGGAACTTCCCGCTCGCGATCCTCTCCTGGAAGCTCGCCCCGGCGCTGCTTGTGGGCAACACGGTCGTCTCGAAGCCCGCTTCCTACACGCCGTTGTCCACGATCCGGCTGATCGAGGTTCTGAACCAGGCGCTTCCGCCCGGCGTGCTGAACGTCATTTCGGGTCCGGGCGCGATCGGCGCGGAAATGGCGAAGCACCCCACGATCCGCAAGATCTCGTTCACGGGCTCGGTGGAGGTCGGCCGTAGCATCATGCGGGACGCGGCCGACACCATCAAGCGACTCACGCTTGAACTCGGGGGCAACGATCCGGCCATCGTGCTCGACGATGTCGATGTCGACAAGGTCGCGCCGGAAATATTCAACGCGGCGTTCATGAACGCCGGCCAAACCTGCATCGCGATCAAGCGCGTGTACGCCCATGAGAACGTGTACCCCGCGCTGACCTCGAAGCTCGCCGAGATCGCCAGGAGTTGGAAGGTCGGCAACGGTCTCGAGGCGGGCACACAGATGGGGCCGGTCAACAACCAGCCACAGCTCGAGCTGGTGAGGGAATTGCTCGAGGACGGGCGCGGGCGAGGCGCCCGGATCGAAGCCGGCGGGGAGGGCCTCGAAGGTGAAAGGGGCTACTTCCTGAAGCCCACGATCGTGACCGAGGTGGACGACTCCGCGCGGATCGTGGCCGAGGAGCAGTTCGGCCCGGTGCTTCCGATCCTGACGTTTCGAGACGTGGACGACGCCGTCGCGCGCGCGAACTCGACCGAGTTCGGCCTCGGCGCCTCCGTCTGGTCGGCCGACGTCGCCCGAGCGAGCGCGATCGCCGCGGAGGTCGACGCCGGCACGACCTGGGTGAACCAGCACCTACGCCTGGAGCCCGACGTCCCGTTCGGCGGTCAGAAGCAGAGCGGGATCGGTCGGGAGATGGGGATCTGGGGTCTCGAGGAGTTCTGCGATCTCCAGGTCCTGAGTGTGAAGCAGAAGTAGGTTGGTGAGGGAGGAGGCCTTTCCCCGTGGCCGATCGTCCGTGCGTTGAGATCGAGTATTGCCGGCGCTGCGGGTGGCTCCTGCGGTCTACATGGATGGCGCAAGAGCTGCTCGCGACCTTCGAGGAGGAGCTTGGGGGCGTCACGCTCGTGCCCAACGCCGAAGGTGGCGTGTTCGAAGTGCGGTCGGGGGCGAAAAGATCTTCTCGCGGAAGGATGCCGGGCGATTCCCCGAGATCACCGAACTCAAGCGGCTTGTGCGCGATCGAGTTGCGCCCGGCCGCGACCTCGGACACGTGGATCGTTAGTTCGCTTGACGGACGGCCAGTCCGCGATCCCGTTCATCTTCCGAGCCAGCTGGACGTCCAGCGAGGTGACGCCACCCGCGTCGTGGTCGAGAGGTCGACGACCACGCCGTTCCAGACATTGAACTACTCGGGATGATGCTCCATCGACTCCGCGATCAGCGCGACGCGAAATAGCCGGGTTCCGAGATCACGGTCAGCGCTCCCGAGGCCACCTCGGGGCCTCCCTCGGATCTGTAAGTCAGATCAGGTCAGTAGCTCAGTAGCAACCGCAGCTGCGCCTTCGCCCCTCCCAGGCATCCTACACCCTCGGGTGATAGACGTGGGAGCGCCCTGGTCCCCCCGCCTGGGAACAGGCGGAACAGGCGGCGGCTCCGGCCGGTTGGCCTTGCCACTGCAGCCCGCGGCGTGACCGGCGATCAACAAGCGCGCCCAGTTCGCCGTGAAGGAGACCTGCGGAGGCAACGAGGTCAGCCGGGAAGACTAGCTCGACTACAGCAAGCAGTACGGGTGAGGGTCTACCGGGCTCCGAGCGCCCTGGTCGCTCGGGCGTAATCCTTGGGCTTCACCCACAGGATCATGCCGTAGCGGCCGCTGCCGGCGGCAACCGCATCCGCTGCGGTCACGTTGATCTTCCGGTCGCCGAGTTTCTGGATGTGCCGGGAAACGGCACCCACCTTGTCGCTGCCCTGGACCAGGAAGCCTTTCTTGACCTTGCTCAGGCGCCAGCCATTCTTCTTGGCAACGCTCCGCACGCCAGCCATCTTGTCGGCGACCAGGTCGAGCTGAGACTTCCCGGCCTTCGCGGGAAAGGCCGAGAACGCGAGCAGGTTGATGTCCGCCTTCCTGAGCTCGTCCATCACCTTGGCAGCATGCCCGGGTCGGTTGGAAACGGTCAGATAGCAGTAGTTGATCTTGCGCACTCGATCGGCCATGGGCCAGCTCCATTCGCGATGGAAGAAGGATTCAGTCTGGCAGGAAGATCTGCCCGAGCCAAGGATCCCGCGTCCCGGCACGAGGCCGGGCTCCCCCAGGCGTTTCCTGGGCCTGGGCCTCTCTAGCGGAGAGGGACCCCAGCATCAGACCGGGAACCACGATCGCGGCTGCTGCCGATATCGTCAAAAGGTCCCCTGCGGGGATTCAGCTCCATGAAGTTGCCGCGACTATAAGTCTCGGTATTAGCATGAGAGCGGGTTTGCATACGGGTGAATATGAGGTGATCGGCGACAAGATCGGTGGGATCGCGGTACACACGAGCGCGCGGGTGGCGGCTGGCGCTGCACCAGGGGAGGTCCTCGTATCCAGCACGGTCCGGTATCTGGTGGCCGGGTCCGGACTTCGATTCATGGATCGTGCAGTTCATGTCCTCAAGGGCGTTCCCGGCGAATGGCGCCTCTTCGCCGTGGAACGGGGGGCCTAGAGGCGAGCGCGGGCTCCAGTCGTAGGCGCGCTGATTCGCGGGCTCCCCCTGATATATTCGGTTCGATGCTTCGGTTGACGTTCCTGGGCACCTCGGCGGCTCGTCCCACGGTCGAGCGTTCGGTGTCATCGATCGTAATCGTTCGTGAAGGCGAAACGCTGATGTTCGACTGTGGCGAGGGAACGCAGCGACAGATGATGCGCTACGGGGTAAGCTTCGCACTGTCCGATCTCTTCTTCACACACTTCCACGCCGATCACTACCTGGGCCTGGTCGGTCTGCTGCGCACGCTATCGCTAGAGGGACGAACCGATCCGATCCGCCTCTACGGTCCACCCGGGGCGAAACAATTCTTGGGGGCGGTTTTGGATCCGGGAAGCGAACGGCTGACGTTCGCGGTCGAGATCCGCGAGCTGCGCGCGGGTGAGACGCTTCGCAGGAAGGAGTACGACCTCGAGGTGATCGGTGTGGAACACGGGGAGAACGCTCTCGGGTACGCCCTGCGCGAACACGAGCGCCTGGGCCAGTTCAAGCCCGAAAGAGCGTGCGAGCTAGGCATTCCAGAGGGGCCCCTTTGGGGGGCGCTCCATAGGGGTCGGTCGGTCGAACTGCCGGATGGCCGGGTCGTCAGGCCGGAGGAGCTCGTGGGACCGAGCCGGCCCGGCAGGCTGGTGGTATTGAGCGGGGACACCCGTCCGTGCGAGAGCGTGGTGGGTGCCGCGGAGGGGGCGGATCTCCTCGTGCACGACGCCACGTTCGGCGAGGATAAGAAGGATCGCGCGAGACAGACGGAGCACTCCACCGCCGTCGAAGCGGCGCGGGTCGCTCTCGCAGCCCGGGCCAGGCGCCTCGTCCTGACCCACCTCTCGGCGCGCTACTCCAAGGCCAGCGAGGTTCTACTGAACGAGGCGCGGGCGGTCTTTCCCGAGACGGTGGTAGCCACGGACGGGATGGAGATCGACGTGCCGTACGCAGAGCTCGCATGAACCCGCGGCAATGACTCGACCCCAGCCGAGAAGCCGGCGCACCCGCTCGGTGTCTGCACGGAGAGGAACGGGTGCTCGGCCCAGGGGAAGAGGTGGTCATTCCTGCCGGAGTGGAACATCTGTGGGAGAACGCTTCGGAAGCGCGCGCCCGCGGCGTTTTTCAACTCCGCCCCGCCGGAATGGCTGACTTCGTGTTGGTGCAATTGGATCGCGCCTTCGGAGGTGAAGCGGGCGCCCTGTCGACAGCCGTACAAACCTTCATCCTAATCGGCACCCATGGCAGACACATGGCATGGCCGATCAAGACGCTCAACTTCCTGGTTGCCCCCACGGCACGCCTGTTCGGGTATCGGTCCTACTATGCACCGCCATCTCCGAGGTCTTGAGCGCCTACGCCTCCGCGCTAACGGTCAGCGCGGTGCGGCGCAGCTGAGCTCCTGGTCCGTTGGGCCGCATAGGCGCGAGTTAGAAGACGATCTCCATCGGAAGGCCCGTCTCGTCTCGCGGAGGTGAGTCGGGCAGGGTCTTCGCAGTTCCATCAGCGATGCGGTGCGCCGTCCAGAGTCCAGCGATCGCATCAATGATGTCGTCGTCAGCCAGGTCCTTCTTCAGGTAGTCTCCGCGCGCGCGCTGCAGGATGCCCTCGCCCAGCCAGGCCTCGGCCAGCGCCACTCGCTCTCTCAGGCCCTCCGCCTTCTTCTTCGCCCACTCCATGGGCTTCCGTCCGTTCCACGCCCAGAAGCAGACCTCGGGGTGCACCTCTCGGATCGCTCCGCGCGAAGCAGCGCTCGATGCGAGCGTCTCGTCGACCCTACGGATCTTGGGGTAGATCGCCCATGCCTGAGCTCCCACCTCGCGGCCGTCAATTTGCCTCGTAATCTCGCTGGCCTCTTTCCGACTACGCGCGACCACCGCGGCTCTCAGCGGCGCCGGAAACACGCTACTCCGCCGCGGCCCCAGGCAG
>Ga0114947_10000740_pt1 | contig 11647 bp, 11 predicted proteins | sample CR02metaG_FD_99656 | JGI IMG/M metagenome (GOLD analysis project Ga0114947, IMG submission 99656) | Deep subsurface microbial communities from Mariana Trench to uncover new lineages of life (NeLLi) - CR02 metaG | ecosystem: Environmental > Aquatic > Marine > Ocean trench > Sediment ...
CCAATGCAGCACGATCTTAAAGCCTGCCGCGCGAATCATTCGCACCGCTTCTCGCATCTCTGCCACGGTGTGACCGCGAGCGTTTAATTCAAGGATTCGGTCGTCGAGACTTTGCGCTCCGAGCTGGATCTTCGTGACGCCCCGCGCCCTCAGTCGGGCGACCTCCGCCAACGATATATGATCCGGCCGGGTCTCGATGACCAATCCAACGTTCTTGTGATCGGCACCTTCATTCGCCTCTTGAGCCTCGCCCAGGGTGACCGAATCAAACCCATTCATCGCATCCAGGCAGCGCTGAATGAACCATTCCTGGTAGTCCTCACGATAGGAACTCCAGGTCCCTCCCAGGATCAGCAGCTCGATCTTGTCCGTCGGATGCCCAATGGCTTCTAGAGCCGCCAACCTTGCAACCGTCTGATCGAAGGGTTCGAACTCGTGATGGAGTGCACGCATTGCTCCGGGTTCATCCGGCAGATACGACTTGGGCATGCGGAAATCGGTGGGGCAGAAGATACACTTTCCGGGGCAGGGATACGGCTTTGTGAGGACGGTGACCGTCGTGACGCCGGATAGGGTCCGTGTGGGCTTCATGCGAATGCGGCGCAGCACCTGCGCCTCAAACTCCCACGTACCAGCCTCGGTCAGTTCCCGGTAGGCGTGAACAAGCACGTGTTTCCCAACGAAACCGCCGGCCGGGAGCGGGTGTGCGCGTACCGCATTTGAGACCTTTTCACCCGCGCGTACATCTTCGAGAATCTCGCGCGCCGCGCTGAGTTTCTCGGGCGTATACTTGCGCGCTTCGTACCAGTCCTGGGCCACCGCTATAATTCGCTTGCACCCTCAGGGGTGCCTGCGCCGATTGAGGTGTTTGTGCGTCCTGAAGTCGTTGAACGTCTGCTAAGCATCAATCGCGAATTCTATCAGAGCTTCGCCGAATCTTTTCGGGCCACGCGCGGACGTCTGCAACCAGGGATCATGCGCGCGTTAGAGTCAGTCCCTTTAGAGGCGAATATGCTGGATCTCGGCTGTGCCCACGGCTTGTTAGCCAAAGAAATGAGTGGACGAGATTTTTCCGGGAATTACCTGGGATTGGACTCCAGCCCGATGCTTCTGGATTCAGTCCCCGATCACTTACACCCACCGCACTACCGGTTCGCGCTCGCCGATCTCAGCAAGGAAGATTGGCCTGAGACTGCGCGCACGTTTCTCGAGCTCGGTTCGGCTTCAGAGCAAGGCGTGCCCGAAAGCTCAAACCCCTTCGACTGGGCATTCGCGTTCGCGGTGCTGCACCATCTGCCGTCCTCCGATCTGCGTGCATCAACAGCAGCAGCCATTGGATTACTTCTGAGGCCTGGTGGACGCGTGGCGGTTTCCGTCTGGGATTTTCTCGCCAGCCCACGCCTTCGGGATCGAGTTGTGCCCTGGGATAAGGTCGGCATATCCGAAAAGGATGTTGACGGTGGAGACTACCTGGTTGATTGGCGAGAAGGTGGCAGCGGCGTTCGATACGTTCATCACTTTACACAGGCGGAGCTCAGCGAGCTTGCGGAAGATGGCAGTTTTCGGGTGATGGATGACTACCGTTCCGATGGCGAGAACAGTCAATTAGGCCTCTATCAGATCTGGGAAATCGCGTAGCGGGCATATTGCGATGGTGTACGATAGCGAAGAAGGCGAAAAACAGCGCGCATGGTAAAATCCGGGCGCTCTGGAAAGGGAGCCAGAATCCCGGAGGGATGGCCGAGTGGACGAAGGCGGCGGTCTTGAAAACCGCTGTAGGGCAACCTACCGGGGGTTCGAATCCCTCTCCCTCCGCCTGATATGGGGAGGTGCCGGAGTCTGGCTGATCGGGACCGCCTGCTAAGCGGTTATTGGGGCTCAAACCTCAATCGAGGGTTCGAATCCCTCCCTCCCCGCCTTGCTTCACCAAGTAGAAGACGGAGAATTCCAACGGAGCTACGCGCAGCTCATTTGAATAGAGCAGCGTCATGCAGAGCGGATGCTCGATAGCTCTAAGTAGGGTTCCACCTACAACAACGCATATGCGCCTGTAGCTCAGCGGATAGAGCACTGGGTTGCGGACTCAGGGGCCGCAGGTTCGAGTCCTGCCAGGCGCGCTGAACCGCTCACTTCAGCACGAGGTGGGCGGTTTTTCTGTTCACAGGCTCAAAGTGCATTCCCCAAAAGGGAATCGAGCAAATTCATACACACTTTCCTGGTTCGTCCGTTGCTATCAAGCTCCGGATTCCAGGTCGACATCGAGATCGCCTTGATGTCTCCTGTGCGAGCGAGATAGCGAAAAGCCTCCTGCAACTCGTCTACGCTTGGGCCGCCGGGCGCAAGATAGTTCATCGCGGGGGCTTCGCGAGGATCGATGATGTCCACATCTATATGCACATAAATTGGCAGCTCCGGCAACGGGTGTCGGATCAAATCGTCTACGTTCGTAAGTCGCACGATCTCTGATTCCAGCAATGCTGTTTTTTCCGCCGGATCAAGGTCGCGAGCGTCCATAAGCAGAATTCGCCCTTCCGCTAAACTCAGCAAGCCCACCCCTTCAGGCATCGTCTGCTCGCCTCGCCCGACCAGCGTGGCCAACGGCATGCCTCCTAAGAATCCGCTGGGAGTGGTCTCCCAAGTATTGAAATCACCGTGAGCATCGAGCCAGATCAACAAGAAATCCACGCCGGCCCGCTGCAGCCCAGCTGCGACTCCGATGGTCGAGCAGCAGTCTCCTGCGGTGCTTATGGGGCGGAAACCTGATGCAAGGTGCTCGGCAACCGTGGCGGCCAAGGATTCATAGAGCCTCGCCATTCGAAGCTGTTGCTCAGGATTGGATAGGTCAGGCTCATTAATTTGCCAGCCGGGTTCGGCAAGAGCCTCCAATCCAAGCATTGGATCATCAAGATAATACGGAGTCAGGATAAATCGATTTTCCATTTAGAGCGGTGTAGATTGATCGGCTACAAGCAGCCATCTTCCATCCCGATTCACATAAAATGCCATGAAGCGGGCCGCATAGTCAAAGGGTGTGCCGTCGTTTTCTCCCCGACCGATCCACCGGCCCACAAGAATTGCTGAATTGCCAATCACTGTTACGCGATATTGATCGCTCTCCGCATGGTCCCATCGTCTTTTCGCTGATCGATAGGATTCAAGCGCTTCTTGTTTCCCAATGACGGAGCCATCGGCTCGGATCTGGACATAGTCTTCATCGAGCATGTCCTCCAACGCCTCAAGATCAAGATCGCGATGAGCTTGAACCCAGCGGCGCTCAGCCGCGATAACTTCCTCGACGGATCGATCGTTGCTATTTGCCATACCGTGAGTCAAAAGCTACGGGAGGAAATTGAGTGGGTTGACCCGGCCGAAGGCGTCGCTGCGCAGCTCGAAATGCAAATGGGTGCCGGAGCAATTACCAGTGCAGCCCATTCCAGCGATCACATTCCCCTGGAAAACCGCCTGACCGCACCCAACGTTTATCTGGCTGTTGTGAGCATACAGCGACTGCCAGCCGTTGCCATGGTCAATCACGACGGTATAGCCGTAGCCCCAGTCATTCCAGCCAGCATATACGACGACTCCATCGTCGGAAGCGAATACCCCGCTGCCGGCGCCGCCACCAATATCAATCGCTTCGTGGATGCTCGGGATGTAAGGATTTCCGGTAATGGCCGTGTTCGAAGTCGGCCAACCGAAGGCGCCGTCGCCAGTTGGTCCATTTGAAACGGCCGAGCAGGATCCTGGCCCGAGAATGCTTGCCACCGCTGGATTGGAGCGTGTGATACGAACGAGCTGCCAGCTGGGTGGCTCGCGCTTTCCCCCAGGCACAATAAGGTTGCTGCCTTCTTCTATATCAGGGCGGGCGGGATCCATGCCAGGATCGAGGTCATTCCCGGGCCAATCGATGATGTCTTCGGCTGTGACCCCATAGAACGTCGCTACCCCATTAAGCCCCTCGCCTGCTGACCAGAGATGGAGCGTCCCGTCGACTGGCAGGATATTGAGGTCTTGTCCGGGTGCGATGAAATGAGGGTCCCCATCCAACTCATACCAGTTTCCCCACAGGATCGATTCGGGCTCCAGTCCAAATTTGTCCGCAATATCGAACAATGTGTCACCCTGCTGGACCTGGTATTTAAGCAGCCCGAGTCTTGGGCGGGTCGGGATGATGGTATGGACATCGGATAGCCGGGTGAGGCCTGCTTCCTGCGCTTCAACGTAAGGCGGCAGGTCTTCGATCTCCAGCAGAGTGGGCGCAGAGGTGGTCGGCGCGATATCGCTGCGTTCTTCTCGCACGGGGCCTACCGCGCGAGCGCGCACGCCTGCGGCGGCCACTCCCAATACAACGATTGCAAGCACCGCGCTCCAGAGCACAGGTGATTTGACAAGCAGCAACGCACGTGTTCGATTCACTGACTCGCCTTGTTATATCGCATCCTGGGAGGAAGTTGAACGGATTGACCTTACCGAACTGATCATACTGCATCTCGAAGTGTAAATGGGTGCCGGAACTGTTTCCGGTGCTACCCATGCCCCCAATGACATTACCCTGGAACAGTCCATCTCCACAGTCAGTTGAAAGGCTGTTCATGTGTGCATAGAGGGTCTGCCAGCCGTTTCCATGATCGATGACGACAACGTTACCATACCCTCCATTATGCCAGCCTGCATAGACCACAACGCCCGCGTCGGCCGCGTAGACGGCGTTGCCTTCTCCACCCCCGATATCAACAGCAGGGTGCACATTCAAGTTAAAGCCATACCCTGAAATATTCTGACTGGGTGTGGGCCAAATGAAGAACCCAGCCCCGATCGGGCCATCGTATACAGAACCGCAGAATCCGGGTCCCAGGATCCTGGCTGAAGATGGATTGCCGCGGGTGATTCGGGGCGCGCGCCAGTCGACCGTTTCTCGCTCGCCACCCGGGATCACGATGGGAGTTCCGGGCACGATATCCGGGTTTAGCAAGTCCAGGTCCTGTGGCAGTAGGTTCCCGGGCCAATCTAGAATGTCTTGTGGTGACACGCCGAAGAAATCAGCCACTCCGATGAGTCCGTCCCCTTGCTTCCACACATAGTAGGTGCCGTCTACAGGAAGGATGTTGAGATCCTGTCCCGGCTTCAGGCTATGCGGATTGTCTTCTAGGACATCGAAATTGCCCCACAACACCGTTTCGGGCTCGAGCCCAAACCGATTAGAAATCCCGAAAAGTGAATCGCCCTGTTGAACGACATACTTCAGGATCGTCAGCCGATCGCGGGTCGGGATTAGCGTATGCATATCTGCAAGGCGACGAAGAGTTGGGTCGGATTGCAGTATGTAATCGGGAAGTTGGAGGGCTGGGGCGCCGGAGACAACGGGCGCGGTCTCCGGTTCGGATTCATCGGGCAGCGCCTCAAGCCCTGCACGGGCTATCAGCAGGCCGACGACCGCAATTACCAAAAAGCCGGCATGCTCAGCGTAACGGGGTAGTGAAAATCGGCCGCGATTGTCTGATTTCAAAACTGCTTCTTAGAGTGCGCGTCGCAAGCTCTCAGGTGCGGCTCGCGCCGGCTTTCCCATGCATTTCAACGCCTTGCCGGCACACGCGCGGATGATAACACATCGATCGAGTGAGGGAATTCTTGCACGGTCGGTCGCAGATTAGGGGTTGGCTAGCCGTTGCTGGAAGCCGATCTGAGCCAGCACGTTGCGGAATCTGCAGGCCGCGAATTCAAGTTGCTCCTCTTAAGCGCCTAGGGGCCTTCTTCAGTTAGCGATTCGAGGAACTCGACGTTGGTATCAGTACGGCGCACGCGATCGATGATCGCCTCGGTGGCCTTGACCATCTCCATGCCGGCGCCGTTCGGCGGCGGAGTGACCAACTGCGAGTACATCCGACGCATAAGCCATACTCTTTGAGTGATGTCCGGGCCAAGCAGAAGCTCTTCGCGACGGGTCGACGATCGGTCGATGTCGAATGCAGGGAACACCCTTCGTTCCTGCAATCTGCGCGAGAGATGCAGCTCCATATTGCCGGTGCCTTTGAACTCTTCATACACAACATCATCCATGCGTGAGCCGGTGTCGACCAGGCAAGTGGCGATGATGGTCAGCGAAGTATGATCTTCCAGATTGCGCGCGGCACCGAAGAAACGTTTCGGAGGATAGAGCGCGGCTGGATCCAACCCGCCCGATAATGTCCTGCCAGAGGGTGTAACCATTAAATTGTAGGCCCGCGCCAGGCGCGTGATGGAGTCGAGCAGGATCACAACGTCCCGACCACATTCCACCAGGCGCTTCGCACGTTCCAAAGCCATTTCTGCCACACGTACGTGCGAGCTACCGGGATCGTCGAAGGTTGACGCAATAACCTCCGCATCCACGGAGCGATCCATGTCGGTCACCTCTTCTGGGCGCTCGCCGATGAGAGCCACCATGAGGTGCACTTGCGGGTAATTCTGCGAAATGGCGTTGGCAATGCCTTTGAGCACAGTGGTCTTGCCCGCCTTCGGAGGCGAAACGATCAATCCGCGCTGCCCCTTACCAATTGGGGCAACCAAATTCAGCAGACGGTTTGCCAGCGCGTGTCGATCGGTCTCAAGATTGAACCGCTCCTCGGGGAAGATCGGCGTTAGCGTTCCGAATTTTGGCCGATTCTTTATTTGATCGGGGTTCATGGCGTTGATGGACTCGACCCGCAGCAACCCGTAGTACTTCTCGGTGTCCTTCGGGGGCCGGATCTGGCCGATGACCATATCTCCGGTGCGCAGAGCGAAACGGCGGATTTGTGATTGCGAAACATAAATATCGTTCGGGCCCGGCAGGTAATGCTCCGCGCGCAGGAATCCCATGCCCTCGTTCATGACCTCAAGCACGCCGCCACGCAGCTCGAGGCCTTTGCGCTCCGCCTCGGCCTGCATGAGGCGCAGGATGAGATCCTCTTTCTTCAGGCGAGTGGCGCCTTGAATCTCCAACTGTTTGGATTTGGCGCGCAGATCGGTAAGGGATAAGGCTTCCAGTTCCCCAATGTTCATAGGTTTTCTCCTGCGGGATGTGAGGCTATCCGCGGTATTTGCGTTCGACCATGTGCTGAATAGGAATCACTTGGTGGATGTTAGATAACAGCCAGGCTCAATTGCGTGGTTGGGGGTGTCTCGAAAAGGTTCCGACCCAGTGATTATAGCATTCGGGTATGGGCCACGCAAGCAGCCCTCGGGCCCAGTGGCAACCTTAGTCCCCAGGGCTCGCCTTGTGATCTCCAACTTCGTATTCAATTTGGCTATAACGCATGAGCTTGTCCCAGCGGTGAGTCGAGACAATCTCGCGCACCGTTCCGCTGCGCGAGCGCATTACCAGGCTGTGGGTAGTCGCTCCTTTACCCGTATATTTCACACCTTCGACCAACTCCCCGTCCGTGATACCGGTAACGGCGAAAAAGATCTCCTTACCGCTATCCAGATCGTCAATTCCCAGCTTCTTATCCAGGTCATACCCTTGTTCCCGAGCCAGGTTCGCTTCCTCTTCATTTCGTGGATACAGCCGAGCCTGGATTTCTCCTCCCATGCATTTCAGTGCTGCCGCCGCGAGCACCCCTTCGGGGGTTCCCCCGATACCTAGCAAGACATCGATCCCAGATTCGGGACGGGCGGTCATGAGCGCGCCTGCGACGTCGCCATCGGTAATCAATCGAATCCGAGCGCCCGCCTTACGGATTTCCTCAATCATGGCTTCGTGGCGCGGCCGCTCCAGGATCACCACTGTGAGATCGTCCACATCCGCATTCTTCGCCTTGGCGATCGCCTTTAGATTGTCGCTGACGGGTGCGTCCAGATCGATGTGCCCTTTGGCCGCAGGTCCAACAGCAATCTTGTTCATGTAAACCAGCGGACCCGGGTTAAACATGGTTCCTCGCTCCGATAGCGCGACCGTGGCAATCGAATTCGCCTTACCGAGCGCAAGGAGCCGGGTGCCGTCAATGGGGTCGACCGCAATGTCAACTTTAGGGCCGTTTCCGGTGCCCAGCCGCTCTCCATTAAAGAGCATGGGGGCCTCGTCCTTTTCGCCTTCCCCGATCACGATCACCCCGTCGATATCTATAGAGTTAAGCACCAAGCGCATTCCATCCACTGCGGCTTGGTCGCCCGAGATCTTGTCCCCTCGGCCCATATGGCGCCCAGCAGCCAATGCCGCGGCTTCCGTTACTCGGACCAGTTCAAGTGCCAGGTTCCTTACAGGTGCCTCTGCCATACCCTAAGCCAACCAGACCACCGCATAAAAACCCAATACTCCTGCCCATAACCAGGAATCGATTCGATCTAACGCTCCCCCGTGCGCGGAGAGCAGCGTACCGGTGTCCTTGGCATTCATCTCACGCTTCATCATGCTGATCCCCAAATCTCCGAGCGGAGCGATGGTCGCGACCAGGAAACCGACAATGGCTCCTCCCAGCAAAGCCACATTGCCTCCAAGGCTGGTAAATAGGGCGGCAAGTCCAGCACCGGACACCGTTCCCGCGATCACACCCGAAAGATAGCCTTCCCAGGTCTTGTTGGGACTCAATCGAGGCGAAAGCGGCCGCTTGCCAAACCTCTTCCCGAGGATGTAGGCCGCGGAGTCTGCGATCCACACAACAGGTAGGGCAATCAGAACCCACCACTGACCTTCGGGAAGGGATCGAAGCGAAATCAGATATGCGCCGATCCATCCAAGATACATAATGCCGGCCAGCGTTACAGCAAAGTCGGTGCCGGATCGCGGCGCTCCACGCTCGTAGTCCACCAGATGCCAGGTCATGCTCAACAAGGCAACAACCGCAAGAAGCAGCGCAGTTTGATCGGCTTCGAATTCAAATCTCGCGACCACCAGCCCCACTACGCCAAACACCAACAAAGGTATCGACGGCCTTAAATCCGCGCGGCGGAACAGCTGCCCGAATTCCGATGCGGCGATACCCAGGGCGATTGCGATGGCAAGCACATACAGCCTGCCGCCATTAATGATCAGCCATACAAGAATAGGAAGAGCGACGATGGTGATGATAACGCGCTGACGAAGCATCAAGCGACCGGCGCCGAAACGGCACCGAACCGCCGTTCTCGCCGTGCGTAATCCCAGAGCGCTGCGCGCAACTCCTCGGGCCCAAAGTCTGGCCAGAGAGTGTCAGGAAATACCCACTCGGAGTAGGCGCTTTGCCAAATCAAGAAATTGCTCACACGTAGTTCGCCAGAAGTACGTATGACGATGTCCGGGTCAGGGCTATCGGAGGTGAACAAATATTGATGGATGAGATCTTCGTCGATATCAGCAGGGTCGACGCCATCTTTAATCATGCCTTGGACAACATGAATAATCTCATCTCGACCGCCATAGTTCCACGCGACATTGAGCACTAGATTCGTGTTGTCCTTGGTGAGTTCGACCGCATGGCGGACTTTTTCCTGCAGTTCGGGGCGCAATCCTTCCAAACGTCCGATATGTCGGAGCTGCACCCCGTTCTCATGCATCTCGACCAGCTCACGATCGATCACGTCATCCAGGATGTTCATCAGACCACGCACTTCTATTGAGGGCCGCTCCCAATTCTCTGTCGAGAACGCGTAGATCGTCAGGTAATTGATCCCGAAATCCACTGAAGCGCGTAACACTCGCCGCAGGTTCTCGACGCCCGCACGATGGCCCATCAATCTAGGCAGATGACGTTCTCGAGCCCAGCGGCCATTGCCATCCATAATGATGGCGACATGCGTTGGGACGGTTTCCGGCAGGTTCTGCTCTGCTCGCTCCAATGCTTAGACCTCTAAGACTTCCTTCTCTTTGCGTTCCCCGATCGCGTTGATCTGCTCAATGAAGTCGTCGGTGACCTTTTGCAGGTCTTCTTCACCACGATGGAGTTCGTCCTCTGAAATCAGTTTTTCGGTCTCAAATTCGCGAATATCATTATGAACATCCCGTCGTACATTGCGCACCGATACGCGCGCCTCTTCCGTCCGAGCCTTCACCAGCTTTACGAGTTCGTGCCGTCGCTCTTCGGTCAGGGGCGGGATGCTGAGACGGATGAGTTTTCCATCATTGCTCGGCGTTAGGCCCAGATCTGAGGAAAGGATGCCTCGTTCGATGTCTTTGATGCTGGCTGGGTCGAAGGGTCGAATCGTCAGCAGCCGTGGCTCTGGCGCGGAGATTGTCGCCAGCTGGATCAGTGGCGTTGGGGTTCCGTAATAATCCACCATAACTTTCTCAGCCACCGCGGGTGAAGCGCGGCCGGTTCTGATGGCTCCAAGATCTTCCTCTTGCGCTCGAACGGCACCCCCCATTCGAGAATTCGCCTCACCTAGGGCGTCCTTAATCATTTAGCTTCTCCTACCTGCGATTTGATCAGGGCTCACTTTCGAACGAAGGCCTCCCCATGGAGGCCAAGCCATTGAGAATAATAGGATAGCGCAAAATAAGGGTTTTTAGAACGGTGGGATTTCGAAGGTTTTATGCACTAACGAGGGTCCCGACCGACTCCCCCTGCACAGCATTCACGAGGCTATCTTCCTGCCACATGTCAAGCACCAGAATTGGGAGATCGTTATCCATGCAAAGCGAGATTGCGGTCGCGTCCATTACTTGCAACCGCATGTTGAGCGAGTCGATATAGGTCAAGCGATCAAACCGCTTTGCGTCAGGATTCACCATCGGATCTGATTCATAAACTCCATCTACCTTGGTAGCCTTGATCAGGATTTGGGCGCCGATCTCCATCGCTCGAAGTGCAGCGGCGGTATCGGTTGAGAAGTAAGGATTACCCGTGCCGGCCCCAAGCACCACAACTCGATCTTTCTCAAGGTGGCGAATTGCACGACGCTGAATGTAAGGTTCTGCTACGGCGCGCATCTCGATGGCCGACATCACTCGCGTCACAACCCCTCGGCGCTCTAGTGCATCCATTAGCGCCAGGGAGTTGATCACCGTGCCGAGCATGCCCATGTAGTCCGCGGTGGCGCGCTCCATGCCCCGCGCGATGCCTTCTCGGCCGCGCCAGATGTTGCCTGCCCCGATGACGACCGCCACCTGAACCCCAAGGTCTTTCACCTGCTCAATCTTGTGAGCCACATCATCCGCCCGATCAGGATCGACGCCGAATCCTTCCGAGGGCGCCAATGCCTCGCCCCCAAGCTTTAGCAGTACCCTATCGAAAGCTGCCACGATGCCCTTCCTGTGAAATATAAAAACGGCCAACCGAAGGTTGGCACGTCTTGGGAAACCCAAGCGGTTCTTGATGGTGCGTACTTCTCACTCGAGCCCCTCGCCGATTTCCCATCGCTCAAATCTCCGGATGGAAACATTCTCTCCCGTTGCGAGGATCAAATCCTGAACAATTTCCGAGACCTTGCGATCCTCGTCTCTGACATAGGACTGGTTGAGCAGGCAAACGTCGCTCAGGTACTTTTCTAGCTTACCTTCGACAATGCGCTCGACCACATTATCAGGCTTGCCATCTGCAACCGCTTGCTCGCGAGCAGCCTTCAGTTCCTGCTCCAGCATCTCTGCTGGAACGTCGTCTTGGCTGACCCAGCGCGGCGCGGTGGCAGCGACCTGCAGCGCCATCTCATGTGCGAATTCTCGAAACTCTGGTGTGCGTGCGACGAAGTCGGTTTCCGTATTGACTTCTACCATGAC
>Ga0114947_10000741_pt1 | contig 11642 bp, 10 predicted proteins | sample CR02metaG_FD_99656 | JGI IMG/M metagenome (GOLD analysis project Ga0114947, IMG submission 99656) | Deep subsurface microbial communities from Mariana Trench to uncover new lineages of life (NeLLi) - CR02 metaG | ecosystem: Environmental > Aquatic > Marine > Ocean trench > Sediment ...
CGCTACGCGAGCACCTGAGACGCACGCTGCAGCTCGCGGTGCCGGTAATGCTGGGCCGAATCGGCATTCTGGTCATGGTGGCGGTGGATACCGCCATGACCGGCCACCAGGGGCCGGTGGAGCTCGCCTACTACGCGCTGGCCATGGCGCCCCAGATGCCCATGCTCCTGGTCGGCATCGGCCTGCTGCTGGGTACCGTGGTGCTCACGGCCCAAGCCGACGGCGCCGGCGACACCCACGCTTGCGGCCGCATCTGGCGCGTTGCGTTGATACACGCGGCCGTTCTCGGCCTGCTGTTCATGGTGCTCTGCCAAGGCGGCGAACGCTTTCTCGCCTTCAGCGGCCAGTCACCGGATCTCGCCCGTGGAAGCGGCCGGGTACTGATCATGATGGGCTGGGGACTGCCTGGAGTGCTGTTGTTCTCCGCCAGCACTTTTTTTCTCGAAGGCATCAGCCGGCCGCTGCCGGGCATGTTCGTCATGTTGGCGGCCAACATCCTCAACGCAGCATTGAATTGGATATTCATCGACGGAAACCTGGGCGCGCCGGCCCTGGGCGCCGAGGGCGCTGCGTTGGGTACCACTGTCGTTCGTTGGTTCATGTTCGCCGCCATTGCCGCTTACGTATGGACACGCCTGGATCGAAAGAAATACGGATTGACTCGGGAACGCGGGGGCGACCGCCAACTGGGCAAACGGTTGCGCCGCGTCGGCTACCCCATGGGTCTCGCCCACGGCCTGGAAGCCTCGGCCTTTTCGACCCTGACGCTGTTCGCGGGACTACTCGGCCCGGTGGAGGTGTCCGGCTACCTGATAGCCATGAACCTGGTCGCGACGGTATTCATGGGCGCCATCGGCTTCGCCACCGCCGCCAGCGTGCGCGTCGCTAACGCGGTGGGCCGGCACGACGCCCTCGGCACCCGCGCCGCCGGTTGGGTCGCCGTAGCTTCGGCGGCCACCGTCATGATTTTTCTTGGGACCCTGTTCTTCACCATTCCGGACCTTCTCAGCGCGATCTATGCAAGCGATCCTCGCATCACGGCGGTGGCCGTACCGACGCTGCTGGTGGCCGCCTTCGTGCTGTTACCGGACGGAATCCAGGCCGTGCTGATGGGCGCCCTGCGCGGCGTCGCCGACGTGTGGCCCGCTACCGGGCTGTACCTGATCAGCTTTTGGGCGGTGATGGTGCCTTGCGGCTACTACCTGGGTATCGTGCGTGGCGGCGGCGCACCGGCGCTCATGCAGGCGATCATCATCGGTTGCGTGTTCGCGTCCTTGCTGCTGGGCTGGCGCTTTCACACCGTGTCCAAGCGTGCTGTCGCGCGCGCTTAACGGGGCTGGGTTTTAATGGGGACAGATCTATTTAATCGCGGGGGGCGGGAACCGCCCCCCCGCGATTAAATAGATCTGTCCCCATTAAAACCCAGCCCCGTTAAGCGCGCGTCGAATCGCTTGCAGGCGCGGGCAATGGATGCCGAGGGTGTCCAGGTGTGCCAGGGCGTTGGCGAAATAGTCGGGGTTGGGTCCACTGCGCCCGTGAGCATCCCGGATGGTGTTCGCCGCCTCGGCAGGTGACAGCTTTCCGGCATACTGTGGGTGGCGGCGATCGACCACGAAGGTCAGTGCCGGCACCACACCGACGCCGTCGACCCGAATCCGCCGGACCACGGCTTTGTACACGTGGGTGACCAGCTCGCGCTCATAGAGATAGGCTGCCGTGGCGTCGCGGTGGGCTGCCGATACCCGGTGGGCGATGCCGACACACGAGCCGCCGTGATCGAGTCCGAACACCAGTCCCGGGTGGTCTCGGGTACCACGGTGCACCCAGGACCACACGCACAGGGCGCGATGATAGCCATGGATCTGCGCGAGCCGCGCCTGCCCATGGGGAAAGCCGGGATTCCACATCAGCGAGCCGTAGGCAAATACCCACATGTGGCCAGCCGGCAGAGTCGAAAGCGGGTCCTCAATCGCTGCCGGTGAAGTTTGCGGATGATCCGGGGATGGTGGCAAAGCGCAGATTTCCATTGCGGGCAGGTGCTGGGTCGGCTCGGGCGGCCGCCATCATAGCGAATCACCATCCGTCGCGCCCCGCCAGCGGCGCGGTTGCCAAGCCCACGCGACTGTGGCCTATTTGGTGGGCCAGACCCGACATACACGCGGAGAAGCCGACATGCTGCTGCAACTCGCCACCTGGGAAGAAGTGGACGCCTATCTCGAGGGTTCGCGAGGCATCATCATCCCCATCGGATCCACCGAGCAACACGGGCCTCTGGGGCTCATCGGCACCGATGCCATCTGCCCGGAGGTCATTGCCCGCGGCGTTTCCGAGCGCATCGGCGCGTTGGTCGCTCCCACCATCAGCATCGGCATGGCGCAGCATCATCTGGGCTTCGCCGGCTCGATCAGCTTGCGTCCCAGCACGTTGATCGCGCTGGTGAGGGACGTCGTTCAGTCGCTCGCCCGCCACGGTTTCGAACGCTGCTATTTCCTCAACGGACACGGCGGGAACGTGGCGACGGTAAGCGCCGCGTTTTCGGAAATCTATGCGGACGCGAGTTTCGCGCCCCCTGGCGGAAACCGGCCGGGCGTGCGCTGCAAGCTGAGCAACTGGTACATGTCACCGGGGGTCAAGAAGCTCTCGGCGAAGCTGTACGGAAGCTCGGAGGGCAGCCATGCGACCCCTTCGGAAGTGTCTCTGACCTACTTTGCCTATCCGGAGGCCCAGAAGTCGGCAGCTCAGAATCCAGCCATCGCCCCCACCGGCCCCATCCTCGACGCCGACGACTACCGGCGGCGCTTCCCGGACGGTCGAATCGGCGCCGACTCCTCCCTGGCCAGCGTCGAAGCCGGTGAGAAACTCTACCAGGCGGCTGTCGAGGATATCGCCAGGGATTACCAAGACTTCGTCGATGCATGAGCCATGCCGATCACACTGACAAAGACGTCGGTGCGAAGCATCCTCACGCGCAGCTCCGGCTATCTCAAAACCGTCTGCTCCCATTCCCTGCAGCCGTACCGCGGCTGCTCATTCGGCAGGAGCCTGTGTGGAGTCGGCTGTTACGTGAGACACAACCCCTTCGTCACACGCGGGGCCGAATGGGGCAGCTTTCTGGAGGTTCGGGAGAACGCCGCCGCTGCCTATCTTTCTCTCTACGATCGTGAACGCCGTTGGGCACGCACCAGCCGTGGACGGTTCGGCGTATTCATGTCCAGCGCCACCGATCCGTTCGTGCCCCACGAACGGCGCTTCCGCGTAACCCGGTCCGTTCTTCATGGGATGCTGGAGAAGCCGCCCGACGAGCTGATCATTCAAACGCATTCGCATCTGGCCACGCGCTACCTCGACATCTTCAGCGAGCTGTCAAAGTATTGCAGCCTGCGGATGCATATCTCCATCGAAAGCGATCGCGACCGCCTGCCGGGTCTGCCGCCACCGGCGAGCTCCGTTGCACGACGCTTCGAGGCCGCGGCGTGCTTGCGGGAGGCCGGCATTCATGTGGTCATCACGGTGGCGCCGCTGTTGCCGATTGCGGATCCAGAGGCTTTCTTTCAGCGGGTTTCCGATTGTGCGGACGCGGTCGTCATCGACCACTTCATCGGCGGAGACGGCACGGCCGATGGCACGCGCACCCTGCGCACACCGCTCCCCGAAGCCATGTCGGCGGTGGATCCGGCATGCCTGAGTATCGCTTACCGCGACGCCATGGTGGCGAAGGCCCTGAAGCGGATGCCGGGACGTGTGGGCGTTGGCATCGACGGATTCGCCGGCCGCTTGCTGGCTGGCCAACCTTCAACCGATGGCCCGGGCCCGGGTGCTGCCCCCACGGGCTGAATGTTGATATTCTTGTTGCCAGTACGCGAGCATGGGAGTCAGGTCAATGCACCTACGTTTGTCGGTATTGGTATTCGTGCTCGCGAGCATCGCGGTGCCGTTGACGGTCCATGCCTCCAACATGCGCTTCCTGGAATTCTCGCCGAGCGCCTTTTTCACCGAAAAGGACTGGGAACTGCTTCGGACTGCGGCCCAAGATCTCCTGGACAACCACAAGGATGGGGAAAGCATGTCCTGGAAGAACGAGGAAAGCGGTTACAACGGCAAGCTCACGGTGCTGAAAACCTATGAGGACTTCGGCACCACCTGCCGCCGGTTGAAAGTGTTCAGCGACGCCATCGAGGTGAGCGCCACCCGGCTGGTGAACATGTGCAAGAACAAGGAAGGAGTATGGAAAATCCTCAACTAGGCGAATTGACCCGCGCGATGGCCATCACGATAGTCATCGTGATGGGCGCGATGGTCGCCGGCTGCTCCACCATCGAGACCAGCTACGACTTCGACCCGAAGGCGGACTTCGCCAGCCTGAAAAAGTACCTGTGGTTGGACATGCCGCAGAAACTCACTGGCGATCCGCGGATCGACGGCAACACGATTCTCGCCAGTCGCATCCATGAAGCGGTGGATACCGCGCTCGCGGCCCGCGGATTCAGAAAAGTCTCCAGCGATCCGGATTTCCTGGTTGCCTACCATGTGTCCCTGGACAAGCGGCGCAGCGTCCAGACGTTGAACAGCTACTATGGCTACGGCCCCGGCTGGGGCTACGGCTATGGCGCCTCCTACCGGCCGGGCTACTGGGCCGGCGCACCCGAGACCTACGTGTACGAATACGAGGAAGGGACTCTGATCCTGGATATCGTGAATCCCGACAACAAAGAGCTCATCTGGCGCGGCTCGGCCCGGGATGAAGTGCATTTCAAATCCACCCCGGAGAAGGATCAGACACAGCTCAACGAAGCCGTGCACGAAATGCTCGAGAATTTTCCGCCGGGCTGATTTCGTTCCGGCGAGGCGCCCGGCATGAGCTTTCTCGACAGGATCCGCGCCGCCAACAGGCACGATCTCGGCAGCTTTCTGCCATTTTTCGTCAGCGGCACCCGTGTGGGTTGTGTCAAAAAAAGCTTTGCAGAAACTCTCACGCGCTGGCCGGAGGTATTCCGGGTCGACGACCATCGCGTGAGCCTGGCCGAGAATCTCGATTCTCATGACGCGCCGGCGAAAGTACGCACCCAGGCGGTCGGCGAAGTGCTGCAACGCCTGCGCGGGGAAGGCACCATCGACGGTTGGCGCGACGAGCTTTACCCGGTCAATCGCAGCTGGTCCGAGCCTGCGTTTCTGCTCATCGAGCGGGCCGCCGTGCCCTGGTTCGGCGTGCGCGGATACGGCGTGCACATGAATGGCTTCGTGCACACTGCGCACGGCCCGAGCATGTGGATCGCGCGCCGCTCAATGGCCAAGCCCACCGGACCCGGGAAGCTCGATCAAATGGTCGCGGGCGGTCAGCCGGCCGCTATCGGACTTTACGACAACATGATGAAGGAATGTGCGGAGGAAGCGGGGATCCCCATCGACATCGCCCGGCACGCGCGAGCAGTCGGGGCGATTACCTACGCGCTGGAAGATAGTGTCGGATTTCGCCCGGATCTGCTGTTCAATTTCGACCTGGAGTTACCCGGGGACTTCTCGCCGGTGAATACCGACGGTGAAGTCGACGCATTCTATCTATGGCCGATGGAGCGGGTCGTGGAAGCAGTGCGCGACAGCGATGCCTTCAAGTTCAATTGCGCACTGGTGGTGATCGACTTTCTGGTGAGGCACGGCTATATCACGGCTGACGATCCGGACTACTCCGACATCGTCGAAGGACTCATGGCAAGGCCTGAGCTGCCGCCGGCGTGGTGACGCCGGTGCACGCGATTCTCACTCGAAGGTGGTTGGCACCAAATCCGACAAGTCATCCAGAGCCCAGGATTCCATCTCCTCGGGGATTTCGAACTCTGGCGGATCCTTTTGCTCTTCGGGAATCTCTTCGCTCGCCATCTGCTTTTTCTTTGCGTCCATCCGACCTCCTGTGGTGCACCGCAATTCGGTGACTCTCGATCTCGGTGTTGGACTTCACTCCCTCAGCCGAAGCGCGGAAGTGTGACGGCTCCAAAGGGCAGCCGTTTTCACGTGTATGAGGGAATATATAGCCTAAATTCCAGCAAACCGGCATAGCAAAGCTGTGCGTCGGGTCACATTCGCGACGACTTTCTCGACCTGGGCGACACCGATTTTCGAGCCTGTGACGGCCGCCGAATTTGCACTTCATGTAAGCCTGCGGACGCTCCACGGTCCGGAGTGTGAATCGGGTCGCATAGAGTCGCCGCTTCAAGCCACTAAGTGCATGAGAATTCTCAAGAAAGGGGGTGCCGGGCCGATAGATATCTAAGTATTCCGGGTATCCGCCATGCCTGACGCCAACGACCGGCGCCGCACGCAGCATGACCCCTCCTGGATTCCTGTTTTCGTGACCATCATGAACACGGACAGCGTGAGTTCACCAGCACTGTTATCGGGCAGATCATGAAACAGAATAAAGTCGTCAAAATGGCCGACCACGAAGCCTCACGCCAGAACCGGCGCAAGCGCGACTCGCGCGTCATTCTGGACGAATGCCAGAAGCTGGCCATCGAACATCTGACCCGCGCATTTCCCACCATGTTGGACAAGGTCGACGATGCCCTGTTCGACCGCGTCAACCAGTCCGAGAACGCAGCGGATCACAGCGTGTACTTCGACACGATGCGGGAGATGCGACTCAAGCGCTCCGACATCAATGCAGAATTCAAGAAGCGCTTCAGAGAGCTGTCTGAGGAGATCATTCAACGGGTGCGCGAAGCGTCGAAGGACAACAAAGGCGATACCGGCGACGACCCGGAGCTCAAGCTGGAAATGCTCGATGAGACGGCACTCGAAGAATCCCTTGCCGTAACCAACATGGTCTCCAAGATCCGCAACGTCTGCCACGAGGAGCTGTTTCCCCTCGACAAGCGCATGGCGCTGATTATGGGTCAGAAGGAAATCGGCCAGGACGACAACCCGCTGGGGCCGCAGATAATCTGCCAGGCCTTCCGCGATGCCTGCAGTGTCGTGCAGACCAGCGTCGAGGTCAAACTCATCATCCTGAAGCTGTTCGACATACACGTCATCGGCGAGACCCAGGAACTCTACGAGGCGATCAACGACCTCCTCATCGAGAAGGGCGTGTTACCCACCGTCAGGCGCGAGGTGGTGAAACGCGCCGGCGCCAACAAGGGCGGGGTTGGGAAAGCGGCATCGGATTCGGCGCCCGGCGCGGCGCAAGCCGCACACGACCCCGTCGCCGACGAAGCGGCCACAGCCGGATTAATGAATGCGCTGCAGCAAGTCATGAACGCCACCGTGGGTTCGCCCGGCGCGGTGAGCGAAGCTCAAGCCAAGGTCCGTCACACCGAGGTCCTCGGCAGCCTGACGGCGCTCCAGCACGGGAATGCGCTGGCCGGAGCCGGCGGCATGCCGGTCATCGACCCGGCCCTGGTGGGTGCCGGCAACACAAACATCCTGCGCGAGCTCAAAGCCGCCAACGTCACCGAAGGCATGGGTCAGATCGACGTCGTCATGTTCGACGTGGTGTCCATGATGTTCGACTTCATCCTGGATGACGACAACGTACCGGACCCCATGAAAGCGCTCATCGGCAGGCTGCAGATTCCGATGCTCAAGGTGGCGCTGATCGACAAATCCTTTTTCTCCAAGAGATCACACCCGGCACGCAGGCTTTTGAACACTCTCGCAGAAGCGGCGCTGGGCTGGAACGAGGGCCACGACGACGGCGGGGCCTACTACGGTCGGATCGAGTCTTACGTGCGCAAGGTGCTGGAAGAGTTCGAGGACAGCATCGACGTGTTTGACGTCGTGCTCGAGGAGTTGCAGGCATTCCTCGCCGACCAGGAGCAGGTGGCCGAAGAGACGGCGCAAGACTCGGCCAACGCCCTGGAGAGTCGCGAGCGACTGGAACAGGCGAGGCTTCGGGCCCAAGAAACCACCGCCAAGAGCTTCCATGGCAAGCCGATTCCGGATGTCATCCAGAAATTTTTCCACAACCGTTGGAAGGAGTTACTCGTCTTTTGCTACTTCGACCAAGGCGAAGAGGGCGAAAGCTGGCGCAAGGCCGTGGAGACGATGGACCAGGTTATCTGGAGCCTGACCCCAATCAGCTCACCGGAGGATCGGAAAAAGCTGGTGCAACTGTTGCCCGAGCTCCTCAACCGCGTCAAAGACGGCATGAAGCAGATTTCCCTGCCCAAGGAAGAGCGCAAGCAGTTCCTCGCTGCGCTCGCCAACCATCACCTGGCCGCGGTGCGCGCCGGCAATGAGGGATCGGACGCCCAAGCACCCGCACCGGCACCCATGGTCGAGCCTGAGCAGGATACCGGCAACACCATCGAGAAGGTCCTCAAAGAGGCGGTGCAACGGGCCAACGCCGTCATTCATCATGCCTCTGAAGCCAAGCCGGAATGCGCTGGCATGGGCACGACATTGGTAGCCGCACGCTTTTACGATAACCGCGTGACGGTCGCCCATGTGGGCGACTCACGACTCTATCGGTTCAAGGACGGGGGGCTGGAGCAGCTTACCCTGGATCATTCACTGGTGCAGGATCTCGTCAACAAGGGCTTTTATTCCCCCGAGGAAGCCAAGAAGAACGTCAAGAGTAACGTCATCACACGGGCGGTGGGTGTCGAAGCGTCGGTAGCGCCGGATGTGCAGGAAATCGAAGTGCAACCGGGTGATCTGTTCCTGTTGTGTTCGGACGGACTGACGGACATGGTCGAGGATGCCGATATTCTGAGTCGCCTGCAGGAGCACGCGAACGATCTCACCACCGCCAGCGAGAGCCTGGTGGAGCTGGCCAATAAGAATGGCGGCCGGGACAACATCTCCGTGGTGCTGGCGCGGGTGATGGAGCCGTTTCCCGCCGGCGACCGAATCGGAGCCGTCGGTGAGCTGGAAAAGAAGATCGAGTTCACGGGAAAGACCGACGTCGGCCGCCGGCGATCGCACAACGAAGACGGCATCGCCATCGATAACGACGCCGGCATCGCCATGGTCGCCGACGGAATGGGCGGCTGTAACGCGGGCGAGGTAGCCAGCGCAATGGCCGTGCAGATCATCATGAGAGCGCTGCGCGAAGAGCTGGAAAGCACTGCAGCCCACGATCAGGCTGATGGAGAGGACGAGCTCGACTGGCTGTCCGGGGCCGAGGACTTGGAACTGGAGGACACTTTATCCGAGCAGAATACGGAAACCGTGTCCGAGGAATTTCTCGACTTCGTCGAACAGCTGGCAGTCGGAAACTGGCTCGAGTTCACCAATGCCGATGGCTCCAAGACGCGCGGCCGCCTGGCCTGGGCCAGTGCCGACAGTGGCCGCTTCCTGTTCACCGATCTGGCCGGCGCCAAGGTCGTGGACGCCACCCAACACGGCCTCGCCCTGGAAATCCAGCGCGGCAAGGTCAAGGTCATCGAGGGCGAACCGCTGGTGGATCGCGTCATGACCAACGTCACCGAGCGCCTGAAATCCGGCGAGCTGAACGCCTTGCACTGAGCCCCCCCGCGGCGCGCGTGCGCGCTATGTGGCGGTGGCTGCTAGCGTCTGCGATTCTTGCGTTTGCGGCGCTTGGACGTGCTTCGGCTCGGCGCCTTGGCCACCTTCTGCTGGGCTCGCTGCCGACGCCGGTGCAGGCGGCGAAAATGCCTGGTTGCGAACACGCTGACTACCAGGACGATGGCACCCGCGACACCAGCCACCAGGGTTGCCGATATCCCGCCGTGGCCCGCGAGCTCACCCTCCTTCAGCTCGCCGCCGATGAAGTTCACGTAATGAATGCGCTCCGTCGACCTGTCTCCAGGCGTTAGGGAGACGCGCACGGTACCCTCATACTCCGACGTCTTCAGGCGCAGACGGCGCCCCACAGCGGAATCGTGCAGATGCATCCTGAATCGGTAGTATCCGTCGGAATCGCTGCGCCCACTGCCCATGGGTTTGCCATCCACATGTCCCACCACGGTAACCCCCGCAATGGGCTGCTGGTCGGCACTGAGTATGTAGCCCGCGACATCGTAGCGGTGGTCCAGCTCGTGCAGGGACAGCGCCGGCGTAACCGGCAACACGGCCAACAGGACAGCCAAAGCTACGGATTTGCTAGTCGACAGCACTAGTGATCTCCTTCTGATATTCCGTGGTAAGACGCTCGCGGCGCGATCATCAACCTCGGATTTAGAGGCCCGGCGCGGCATATTGTTCCCAGCGCCTGGACACGTCTGCTCACCATGGTCGCCCGCCACGGCGGCCTGGCGCGTGCTATGTTTGAGACAGATCACGACTCGGCTCGAGATCATCGATCACCATGGGCAACGCGCGATTTCTTCCTCTCAGGCGAACCGTAGCAGGGCGGACGGCCGCAGCACTGCCGACGCTTTGCGCGGCCGTCCTGTTGATGCTGGAAACATCGATAGCCGCTGGCGACGTCGGCACCCTCGGCCAAGGCATCGCCGCCTACGATGGCGGCGACTATCCGCTGGCGTTCGAAATTCTCGACGACCTGGCCCTGGACGGCAATCCCGCGGCTCTCGCCAAGGCCGGGCGCATGCTCGAGCTCGGGCAGGGAACGGAGAAGAACCTCGATCAGGCGTTGCGCTACTACCGGGAAGGGGCGGTACGCGGTGATAGCGACGCCCAGGCGAGTCTCGCGCGCATGCACCTGACCGGCACCGGCGTGCCCCGCAACGAGGACCAAGGACTGCGCTGGATGCGACGCGCGGCGGAGCAGGGAAACAGCGACGCCATCGTCCAGATGGCGACGATCTTTCTCGACGGACAGGGTGTCGCCCAAGACACCCAGCGCGGCATGTCCCTGCTGGAGGTGGCCGCCGAGCATGGGAACGCCGATGCCCGTGAGCGACTCAGCGCCATCGCCTTCGATGGCGGAAACCCGACCGCGCGCGCCAGGGCCCTGGCCTGGTTCGAGAAGGCCGCGGCCGCCGGGGACGCCAATGCCCAGGCACAGCTCGGCTACATCCATGCCACCGGCCAGGGCTCGACCCGTGATCCGGCACGCGCTCACTTCTGGTACACGAAAGCTGCCGAACAGGGCCACACGGATGCCCAGGCGATACTGGGCTATCAGTTCCAGTCGGGCCTGGGGACCCGCAAGAACCTCGGCCAAGCGCGTCGCTGGTACGAGAAGGCTGCCGCCAAGGAGCAACCGCTGGCACAGACCAATCTGGGCGTTATGTACGAGAAAGGCCAGGGAGTTGCCCAGGATCCCGGCAAGGCCCGGCAGTGGTATCAAAAAGCTGCCGACAACGGTTTCGCACCAGCCCAGAACAATCTGGGTCGCCTGTTATTGTCGGGACTATCGGGCGTTACGGACAAGGTCGAGGCCATCGCCTGGTTCGAATCAGCGGCTGAGCAGGGCCTGCCGGCGGCCCAGAGCAGCCTCGGCTATGCCTACCAGAGCGGCGATGGGGTCGAGCAGGACTACGCAACGGCGCTGCGCTGGTATCAGCGCGCCGCCCGCCAGGGAGACGCGCAAGCGGCGGCCAGCGCGCGTGCGCTCGAGCCTTTGGTGAAGTAGCGCCGCCAGGCCCTCGCGGAGTCAGGCTCGTCCAACCCACATGCGGCCGGCGACGCCAGCGAGCAGGAATTGCACCCCATGACATTGAGCCCCGCATTCATAGCCGCCCTCGGCCCGCTGATTCTGGGCATGCTGATCATCGTGGCAG
>Ga0114947_10000742_pt1 | contig 11629 bp, 19 predicted proteins | sample CR02metaG_FD_99656 | JGI IMG/M metagenome (GOLD analysis project Ga0114947, IMG submission 99656) | Deep subsurface microbial communities from Mariana Trench to uncover new lineages of life (NeLLi) - CR02 metaG | ecosystem: Environmental > Aquatic > Marine > Ocean trench > Sediment ...
AAATGAGTCGGGCACGATCATTGATCCACCCAGCGGCCACCCGTTTCTGCGACTCACGCGTGTTCTCGAAGAAAACATGACTTTGACGATTGAGCCCGGCCTTTACTTGATCGACATGCTGCTCGAAGACTTGCGCGGCACGCCCGCTGAGAGCCACGTCGATTGGAATGCTGTCGACTGGCTCAGACCGTATGGGGGTGTCCGTATCGAGGATGATGTACGGGTAACGCTCGATGGTTGTGAGAACCTGACGCGCGACGCGTTCGCTGCTATTTAACCCGCGCCTTTGCTTTTAGCTGTCGCTTGACCCGGGCACCTTTGCGTTCGAGAATCGGCCGCATGGCGCGCCCAAGCCACGGCATCAGGTAAATCAACATCGTCAACACACCACTGATCGCCGGAAGCGACTTTTCGCGTTGATAATTTCCACAAAGATCGAGAACAGTCTGCGCGACCTCGTCCACCGTACTAATTGGCTGCGAAAATGTCAGGTCTGACACGTCATCGATATTGGACATGATAAAACCCGTGTCGATCGGGCCTGGCGAAACTACGGCAATCTTGATACCGCTATCTCGAAATTCCTCAGCCATGGAAAGTGTAAAAGAGCGCAATCCCGCTTTGCTGGCCGCGTACGCGGCGCTGTTTGGCACAGGTAAACGACCTGCTAGCGATCCAACATTGATAATCGCGCCGCCGCCCGCTTCCCTTAAATAGGGTATCGCGATACGGCTCAGCATAATTGGCGCTTTGAGATTCACATCGATCATTTTGCCGAGGTCATTGGCGCCGACCGATTCAACGGACCCTCGCTTGTGGAAACCTGCATTGTTGACAAGTACGTCCACACGACCGAATTCGAAATTCGCCTTTTTAAAAAGACTGACGCAGGCATCTGCATCGGAGACATCCATGGCGAAGATCTCAACACGAGTCTTATCACGCAATTCTTCGGCAATCGCTTCAAGATTTCTTTTGGTTCGCGCAACAAGCATCAGGTTGGCACCCGCGTTGGCAAACAACCTCGCCGTTGCGGCGCCGACACCTTCAGAACCACCCGTCACGATGACTGTCTTGTCGTTAAAGATCATGTGTGGAGTTTACCAGCGCCTGCAATTCTGGTGTTTATTATCGTCATGTCTCGATCCCGCTTGACGGGAGCTCGCTACGCTGCGCTTTACTTCCGACAATAAACACCAGAATTGCAGGCGCTACTAAAATTTAGAGACCGAGGTAGCCTTTGATCTTTGCCCACAACGACATTTCCCACCCGTATACATCGAGACCCTCGGCACCGAGTGTGGCTACGGGCATTGTTGTATCGGCCGGAATGATTTGATTCGCTGCAACATCTTCGGGTCGCAATTCGAGTTTGCCTTGGTCGCCCTCGCACGGATCAGTCAGACCATCGACGGCCAGGCTCAGATATGGCAAGACCTTATCGTCGACGATGTCTTCAAGAAAAACGGCGTCAGGGTCGAAGCTTTCCTTCGACAGGATGACACAGTCATCATAGGCTTTTTCGTTGCTAATGGCGGCAACCTCTGCAGTGAGTTGCGTTAGAATAATCTGGATAGGAAGAACAATATGTGAGGAGACTCACAAGACCCATAATTTGTCTTTTCTGTTTATATTCAAATACTTATAGAAAAATTAGGCGTTGAATTGTCAACCGCTAAACTTATGTAAAATCTCGGCGCATCTTTAGTCCCGCATCAGACGCAAAAAAGCCGGGCGAAGCCCGGCTTTTTTTGTTGCCCATGTAATAACGACCAATACCCGGTCAGCGTAGCTCTGAACCCATCGGTATCACCCTGACGAAGTTCTAGTCTTCAGTTGCGACTTCGGCTGCTGGCGATTCCCCGCTAAACATGACGATCGCCATCGGTGCCGCATCACCCGCTCGTGGCCCGGTCTTGAGGATACGCAGGTACCCACCCGGTCGATCCTTGAATCGCGGACCGAGTTCTGAAAATAATTTGCCAACCACTTCCTTGTCGCGCAGGCGATCGAACGCCAGCCGACGATTAGCTACGCTATCCTCTTTGGCAAGAGTAATAAGCGGTTCAACTACGCGACGCAATTCTTTGGCTTTGGCCAGTGTCGTTTTGATCGTTTCGTGCTTCAACATCGATGCTGCCATGTTACGAAACATGGCCTTGCGATGAGAGCTAGTACGACCCAGTCGACGACCGGATTTTCTATGGCGCATCTGAGTATCCTAAATCGTATTTTTATGGCTGCAGCATGAGTTCATGCTCGGGACGCAAACTCGGCGGCGGCCAGTTCTCGAGCCGCATTCCAAGGCCGAGGCCATGTCCTTCGAGTACTTCCTTGATCTCGGTCAGTGACTTCTTACCGAGGTTTGGCGTCCGCAGAAGCTCAACCTCTGTTCGCTGAACAAGATCTCCGATATACATGATGTTCTCTGCCTTAAGACAATTTGCCGAACGAACGGTGAGCTCAAGTTCGTCAACAGGCCGCAGCAGAATTGGATCCAGCTGACTCTCTGCTTGCGCACCGATGCCCTCTTCCTGACCCTGCAGGTCGACGAAGACAGACAGCTGGTCCTTGAGGATACTGCCCGCACGACGAATCGCCTCTTCAGGATCGATCGTGCCGTTCGTCTCGATATCGATGATCAGTTTGTCGAGATCGGTTCGCTGCTCAACACGTGCTGCCTCAACGCTGTACGTAACGCGGTGCACTGGACTGAATGACGCATCAAGTTGCAGACGGCCGATCGGGCCGGTTTGCTCCTCGAACAACGGGCGCTGCGTCGCCGGTCGATAGCCACGACCACGCTCAACCTTGAGAATAGTGTTTAGCTCGCCGGTCTTCGTCAGATTGGCAATCACAAGCTCAGGATTCATAATCTCAACGTCGTGGTCGAGCTGAATATCGCCAGCTGTTACGGGACCCGGTCCCTTCTTCGAGATTCGCAGCTCAGCGACGTCACGTGTGTGCATGCGAACGGCGATCTGTTTCAGGTTCAAGAGAATTTCGACGACGTCTTCCTGCACGCCCTCGATGCTCGTGTACTCGTGAAGCACACCTTCGATCTCTGCCTCAGTAATGGCCGCACCCGGCATCGACGAGAGCAAAATGCGACGCAACGCATTGCCCAGCGTGTGGCCGAATCCACGTTCGAACGGCTCAATGACCACTTTAGCCAACTGATCATTAATCGGCGTCACTTTGACAACGCGAGGCTTCAAAAATTCATGTACAGATTCCTGCATGGGTAAATACCCTCCTGACTACTTAGAGTAAAGCTCAACGACGAGGTTTTCATTGATATCGGGAAGCACATCTTCCCGATCCGGCAATGATTTCATAACCCCCGACATCTTTTTCGCGTCGACCTCAACCCAATCGGGCAGGCCGATCTGGCCAGCAATTTCCATCGCACTTTGAATGCGAAGTTGTTTACGGGCCTTTTCACGAATGCCGATAGAATCGCCTGCCGCAACTTGCGCAGACGGAATATTGACGACTTTGCCGTTCATCTCAATGCTCTTGTGGCTTACGAGCTGACGTGCTTCGGCGCGCGTTGCGGCGAAACCCATACGATAGACAACATTGTCCAGACGACCTTCGAGAAGGCGCAACAGGTTCTCACCCGTTGACCCCTTCAACTGCGCAGCACGCTTGTAGTAATTTCGAAACTGACGTTCGAGTACGCCATACATGCGACGCAATTTTTGTTTTTCGCGAAGTTGCAGACCGTATTCCGAAATGCGCGGGCGACGCTGTGGTGCACCTCCCGGCGGTACGTCAAGTTTACACTTCGACTCAAGCGGCCTGATGCCACTTTTCAAAAACAGATCCGTGCCTTCGCGGCGGGACAGTTTGCACTTTGGTCCTAAATATCTTGCCATTTACTTTAGCCTCTAAACGCGACGCTTTTTGGGCGGGCGACAGCCATTGTGAGGAATCGGTGTAACGTCCTCGATGTTTTGAATACGAAAACCCAGGGCGTTCAGGGCGCGCACCGCTGACTCGCGGCCCGGACCTGGTCCGCGAACTCGCACGTCCAGGTTCTTGACACCACAATCCAGCGCTAAACGGCCAGCCTTCTCGGACGCAATCTGCGCCGCGAACGGCGTCGATTTGCGAGACCCACGAAATCCGCAGCCACCCGCAGTCGCCCACGAGAGGGTATTGCCCTGGCGATCCGTAATCGTAATAATCGTGTTGTTGAAGGAAGCATGAATATGCGCTATCGCATCCACGACATGCTTTTTAACCTTCTTTTTCTTAGCTTCAGCCATAATGTTTCTGTCTCAAGTCCTTATCTCTTAATCGGTCGCCGCGGACCCTTGCGAGTGCGCGCGTTAGTGCGAGTTCGCTGGCCACGCAAAGGCAATCCACGCCGGTGCCGAATTCCGCGGTAGGAACCTAAATCCATCAAGCGTTTGATATTCATAGCGATTTCTCGACGAAGGTCGCCCTCAATTGTAAATATCGCAACGGCTGTTCTGAGCTTCGCGACTTCCGGTTCCGCGAGATCTTTGACCGCTGTCTCCGGCGCAACACCGGACGCCGCACAAATCTGTTGTGCGCGAGTTCGCCCGATACCGTAAATCGCCGTCAAGGAAATCACGACGTGTTTGGTTAACGGAATATTAATGCCTGCTATACGTGCCACTTAGGTGTTCCTTTTTGATTAACCCTGGCGCTGCTTATGCCGCCCGTCGGTGCAGATAACTCGCACAACACCTTTGCGGCGAACAATTTTGCAATTTCTGCAGATTCTTTTCACTGATGCTCTTACTTTCATGAGCTTGCTCCTGTATCCGCTGACAATATCAGCGTACTTGTCCGCCACGGCCGTAATTGCGCAGGTTGGCTTTCTGCATCATGCCTTCATACTGATGGCTCATCGCGTGCGCTTGCATTTGCGACATGAAGTCCATCGTTACAACAACGAGAATCAACAAGGACGTGCCGCCGAAGCTAAATGGCATGGTCGGGTAGAACATACGCACAAGTTCCGGCAACAAACAGACGCCTGCAATATATAGCGCGCCCCAGAATGTCAATCTCGTAAGTACCTTGTCTATGTATTCGGCCGTGTGTGCACCCGGGCGAATACCCGGCACAAACGCGCCTGACTTCTTCAGATTGTCCGCCGTGTCTTTCGAATTAAACATCAGCGCCGTATAGAAAAAGCAAAAGAAAATAATCAGCGCCGCATACATCAGCACATATACAGGCTGTCCGGGACCAAGGTTAGCGCCGATCGTCAGTAACAGTCGTTGCAAAAAGTTCGGATCGGCCGCCTGACCGAAAAACTGCGCGATAGTCGCTGGGAACATCAGGATACTCGACGCGAAAATCGGCGGGATTACGCCAGCCATATTGATCTTGAATGGCAAATGCGTGCTCTGCGCCTGATACATTTTGCGGCCCTGTTGCCTGCGTGCGTAATTAATCGCGATACGTCGTTGTGCACGCTCCATGTAAACCACAAATACGATCGCCGCGATCGCACCGAGAAGCATTAAAATCGCGGTTACAGCTGACATCTCACCGCTGCGCACGAGACCAGCCGTGCCGGCAACGGCGGCGGGAAGTCCTGCAACAATGCCCGCGAGAATGATCATCGAGATACCGTTGCCGATACCACGTTCTGTGATCTGCTCACCGAGCCACATCAGGAAGATCGTACCCGTAACCAAGGTGATGCAGGCTGGAATCACAAATGACGGCCCCGGATTGACGACGATGCCGGCCTGACCCTGTAACCACGATGCCGCAGCGATCGATTGGAAACTTGCCAGGAAAACCGTGCCATAGCGCGTGTACTTGACGATCTGGCGGCGGCCCTGCTCACCTTCTTTTCTGAGTTGCTGCAACGTAGGCACGATATGGCTCGCCATCTGCATAATAATCGACGACGAAATGTACGGCATGATGCCCATAGCGAAAATGCCGAAGCGTGACAATGCACCACCAGAGAATAGGTTGACCATGCCCAGCAGGCCGCCAGCTTGCTGCTCAAAAAATGCAGCCAGCGCAACAGGGTCCACGCCCGGTACCGGAATGTAGGTACCCGCACGAAACACGATCAACGCACCAATCAGGAACAGGAAGCGAACTTTGAGTTCGCCCAGTTTGCTCGCTGATTTCGCGATATCTGCCGGATTTTGTTGGGGCTTCTTTGCCACGTAGCTTTCCTATATTTCCCGTCTTCGTTGATCGCCCGGTCCGCCAGTACGTCTTGTGCCAATCTGCAACTTAACCTTGCTGACAAGACGGCGGGCTCCTACGATGGTTTCCTTTTCTTCCTGTCTCTGCAATCGCCCGCATAGCGGGCTCCTACGATGGTTTCCTAATTCTTTATTCAATGCTGCCGCCGGCCTTCTGTATGGCTTCGCGTGCACCTTTCGTTACAGCGATGCCCTTGAGCTTCACTGCCTTGTCAATTTCGCCCGACCTGATGACTTTTACCTTGGAGACGAAGGCCGGCACGAGGTTTGCTGCCTTCAGTACATCCATATCTATGACATCCGCGGTCGGAATCGCGAGTTCATGCAAACGCAGCTCTGCCGTCAGCCGAGCTTTACGCGACGTGAAGCCTACTTTCGGCAGGCGCCGCTGCAGCGGCATCTGGCCGCCCTCGAAGCCAACCTTATGATAGCCGCCCGACCGTGCATGCTGGCCCTTCTGACCACGGCCACTGGTTTTGCCCTGGCCCGCAGAATGCCCACGTCCGAAACGCTTGCCGGTTTTTTTCGCGCCCTTGCCGGGCGACAATTCGTTAAGATGCATTTCAGGCTTCCTCTACCGTAACGAGATACGCGATACGATTGATCATGCCGCGATTCTCCGGCGTGTCCTGTACCCGCACTGTCTGGTGTAGCTTTCTGAGACCGAGCCCAGCCACGCAGGCGCGATGCCTTTTCAGCCGACCGTGCTTGCTCTTGACGAGCGTTACTTTCAACTCTCTTGGCTTCGCCATGATCTTGTCTCTGTTATCCCACGCCCGGCCCTAGGCCAGGATTTCCTTTACTTTCTTGCCGCGTTTCGCCGCGATCGATTGCGGAGAATGGATTTCGGACAGAGCGCCAATGGTTGCACGAACGACATTGATGGGGTTTCGCGAACCGTAGCTCTTTGCCAGCACATTGCGAACACCGGCGCATTCAAATACAGCGCGCATCGCACCACCGGCAATTACGCCAGTGCCTTCAGATGCCGGTTGCATGTAAACCCGAGTCGCGCCATGGCGGCCTTTCTTTGCGTATTGCAAGGTGTCATTGTTCAGGTTGATCTCGATCATATTCTTACGTGCATTTTGCATCGATTTCTGAATCGCGATCGGCACTTCACGTGCCTTGCCATAACCGAATCCAACCTGGCCCTGACCGTCACCGACAACCGTCAGCGCCGTGAATCCAAATTGACGACCGCCTTTTACAACTTTGGCGACTCGGTTAACCGTCACGAGTTTTTCGATCAGGTCATCGTTCGACTGTCCATGTTCATTTCTTGCCATAGTCTGGTCCTGGCAGCGTTACGCGTACCAACAATCCTCTGTTAAAACTTCAATCCAGCTTCGCGAGCAGCGTCGGCCAGTGCCTTGACACGTCCGTGATAGCGAAAACCCGAACGATCAAATGCGACCGTATCAATGCCGGCTGCCTTGGCCTTTTCAGCTATGCGCGCACCAACAATCGAAGCCGCTTCAACATTGCCACCACTTTTGACGCCCTTGCGAACTTCCTCTTCAAGTGTCGATGCCGATACCAGCACCGTGCCACCATCGGGTGCGATCACCTGTGCGTAAATATGCCGCGGCGTACGGTGAACGCTCAGTCGATTGATTTCGAGTTCCTGAATCTTTGCGCGTGATTTCCGAGCACGGCGCAATCGATTTTGTTTTTTATCCAATTTCATAAGCTTCTCTATTACTTCTTCTTCGCTTCCTTCATCACTACACGCTCATTGGCGTAGCGAACACCCTTGCCTTTATAAGGCTCAGGTGGGCGGAAACGGCGAATATCAGCCGCAACCTGGCCAACTTGCTGCTTGTCCGTGCCCCTGATGATCACCTCGGTCTGACTCGGCGTCTCAACGCTAACTCCCTCGGGCACTTCGTAAACCACGGGGTGCGAGAAGCCGAGCGTCAGGCTCAGAACGCGGCCTTGAAGTTGTGCGCGATAACCAACGCCGACGAGTTCGAGTTTGCGCTCATAGCCCTCCGTAACACCTCGAACCATGTTCGCGAGCAGAGCACGCGTTGTGCCCGAGACTGCTCTTGCAAACCGTGATCCCGAACGCGGCATTATCGTGAGCACGTCGTCATTTCTTGTCAGCTCCACTTCCGAGTTCAACTCAAGTGTCAACGCGCCCTTGCTGCCTTTAATCGTGACAACATTGCCGTCTTGCCTGAAATCGACGCCTTGTGGCAACTCAACTGGAGCTTTTGCAATTCTAGACATAGTCTTGTCTCATCTCGATCAGGTTCCGGCACTCATGAAACGATGCACAGAACCTCACCACCAATTCCCTTCTCTCTTGCCTGACGATCGCTCATGACGCCAGCTGATGTCGATACAATCGAAATGCCGAGACCACCGAGCACCTTCGGCAACTCTTCCTTACCGCGATATATACGAAGACCCGGTCGGCTCGTGCGCTCGATGTGCTCGATAACAGGCACGCCCTCAAAATACTTGAGCTCAACCGAGAGTTGCTTCGTCGCGCCCTCTCCATCGCTTGAGTAGCCCGTGATATAGCCTTCACTTTTCAATACTTTCGCCACTGCTTCCTTCGCACTCGATGCCGGCATAGAAACGCTTACTTTACGAGCCTTTTGCCCGTTACGAATGCGGGTCAACATGTCCGCAATTGGATCCGTCATACTCATATCTAACTCCGCCTACCAACTGGCCTTCGTAAGCCCTGGAATTTCGCCCTTCATTGCGGCCTCCCTGAGTTTGTTGCGGCCAAGACCAAATTTGCGATAGACACCACGCGGGCGCCCTGTAATCGAACAACGACTGCGCTGCCTTACCGGACTCGAATCTCGCGGCAACGCATTGAGCTTTGTCTGCGCAACTGCGCGCTCCTCATCGCTGCTGTTGATATTGCGAATCGTTGCTTTGAGCGCAGCACGCTTGTTCGCATACTTTGCGACGAGCTTGGTACGCTTGAGTTCGCGTTGAATCATTGACTGCTTAGCCATATTTTCTTCTCTATTTTTTAAATGGAAAGTCAAACGCATCAAGTAACGCCCGACCTTCCTCAACATTGCGTGCCGACGTGGTAATCGTTATATCCAATCCACGCAACACATCAATTTCGTCGTAGCTAATTTCCGGGAAGATAATCTGCTCGGAAACGCCCATGCTGTAGTTGCCCTGACCATCAAACGATTTCGGGCTCAGGCCACGAAAGTCACGAATTCGTGGGATCGCAACGTTTACGAGACGATCGAGAAATTCGTACATGCGTTCACGCCGCAGGGTCACTTTGCAACCGATCGGCATACCATCACGAATCTTGAAGCCCGCAACCGACTTGCGCGCAATTGTCGTTACAGGACGCTGACCCGAAATTTTCTCGAGGTCAGCACGCGCATACTCCATGACTTTCTTGTCGGCAACAGCCTCACCCACACCCATATTGAGCGTAATTTTAGTGACTCGTGGCACCTGCATCGTGTTTTTCAGGCCGAGTTTTTTCTGAATCTCGCCCATCAACTCTGTGTGAAATTTTTCCTGTAATCTTGACATTATTCCTGTCTCTGCAATCGCCCGCATGGCGGGCTCCTACGACTGTTTTCTACTCTTCCTGTCTCTGCAATCGCCCGCATAGCGGGCTCCTACGACTGTTTTCTACTCTTCCCGTTTAAATGTCGACAACATCGCCCGTACCTCTGAACACCCGCACCTTGCTGCCGTCTTCTTCAACTCGGATACCAATTCGCTCGCCCTTTTTCGACTTCGGGTTGAAAACGAGAACATTCGAAATGTCGAGAGGCATCGCTTTGTCTTTGATACCCCCGGACTCCCCAACGCTCGGGTTTGGCTTCGTGTGCTTCTTTGCAAGGTTTATGCCTTCAACCAGCACGCGCCCGCCATCGAGGACCTGTAACACAGTGCCGCGACGGCCCTTGTCTTTTCCAGTTCTTACGATGACGTCATCGCCTTTTTTAATCTTGTTCATTTGTCTCTTACCGTAGTGACTGAGATCCTAGAGAACCTCAGGCGCCAACGAAATAATTTTCATAAACTTAACTGTGCGGAGCTCGCGTGTAACCGGACCAAAGATACGAGTGCCGATTGGCTCGAGCCGCGCATTAAGCAATACGGCCGCATTTCCGTCGAAACGAATCAACGAGCCGTCTTTGCGGCGCACTCCCTTGCGCGTGCGGACAACAACAGCGTTATATATCTCACCCTTCTTGACCTTACCGCGCGGAATAGCATCCTTTACACTGACCTTGATTACATCGCCGACACCGGCATAGCGACGCTTCGATCCTCCGAGCACCTTGATGCATTGAACACGACGAGCACCGGAGTTATCGGCCGCGTCCAAAATTGTCTGCATCTGAATCATGACTAAATCCCTAAATCACACGTGGTCGGCAGCACGTTCGACGATGTTGACTACTGTCCACGACTTATTCTTCGAAATCGGCCGGCATTCAGAAATCGCAACGCGATCGCCTGACTTGCATTCGTTTTCCGCATCGTGAGCAAGTACTTTGGTCGTGCGACGGATGTACTTGCCATATACGGGGTGTTTGATCAGGCGCTCAATCGCGACTGATACAGTCTTGTCCATCTTGTCGCTGACAACGCGACCTACAATCGTGCGTTGTACTTTCTTATCTTCGCTCATTAGCTTTCACCCGCTGCGCGCTTGAATTCACTCAGAATTGTCTTGATTCGCGCGATATCTTTTCTTACGAGACGATGCTGATGGTGTTGTGGCAACTCGCCTGTCGCCTGTTGCATACGCAAGTTGAATTGCTCACGACGAAGCGCGACGAGCTCTTCATCGAGCTCTTCAACGGACTTTTTACGAAGTTCCTGAGCTTCCATTACATTACCTGCCGCGTTACGAATGCGGTCGAGAACGGCAACTTTGCCGCTGCGAGACGAAACGCCTCGCGCGCAATTTCTTCCGACACACCTTCCATCTCATACAGGACACGACCCGGCTGAATCTGACATACCCAGTACTCAACATTGCCCTTGCCCTTCCCCTGACGCACTTCAAGCGGCTTCTTGGTGATCGGCTTGTCTGGAAATACACGAATCCAGATCTTGCCGCCGCGCTTGATATGACGCGTCATCGCACGACGAGCTGCTTCGATCTGACGTGCTGTCATGCGGCCACGACCTGTTGCCTTGAGGCCATAGGTACCGAATGCCACGGTGCTGCCGCGTATCGCGAGGCCGCGGTTGCGCCCCTTATGCTGTTTTCGAAATTTTGTCCGTTTTGGCTGTAACATACTAAAGCGAAGCCCTTACGAGCGTGCGCCTCCTGCTGTGTCAGCGGGCTCTGCGTCTGCTACGACGGGTTTGTCGAAAATTTCACCCTTGAAAATCCAAACCTTGACGCCGATTACACCGTAAGTCGTATGTGCCTCAGCCAGGCCGTAGTC
>Ga0114947_10000746_pt1 | contig 11612 bp, 11 predicted proteins | sample CR02metaG_FD_99656 | JGI IMG/M metagenome (GOLD analysis project Ga0114947, IMG submission 99656) | Deep subsurface microbial communities from Mariana Trench to uncover new lineages of life (NeLLi) - CR02 metaG | ecosystem: Environmental > Aquatic > Marine > Ocean trench > Sediment ...
GGACCGCTTCGAAATCGATACGGACCCAGTCGCTCCACTCGCCTTCATTCAGCACCAGCTCGGTATCCTGGACCACGATCTTCGCCACCGGTGCGTCGGGGTCGAGCAGCACCTCGAAGTCCACCACGAGATCCGGGTTCTCATACTCGACGTCGCCGCCGCCGAAGCCACCGGAGTTCACCCGCAGGCGCCTGAACGCGTTGGGTGGGCCGTGCAGCTGGGCGTCGACCCGGTAGTTGATCACCTCGACGAGCTCGATGCGACCGGTCATGGCCGCCATGTTGTCTGGCGGGTAGTCGGTGAAGAACGAATAGGTGCCGTGCCCACCCAGGATGTCCGGTGTGCCCATGCCGGCGAATGAGCGGCCGCCGGTCTCGACCGGGGGGAAGTTGACCGGCATCCGGAAGATCGTCGTCTCGATGCCGGCGGCGTCGAGCAGATCCCACCACGCCTGCCCGCGGCGATACAGCCCGAGGTCGCCGCCCGACAGCGGTAACACCCAGGAGCCGAGGGTGAGGCTGCGGCCCACAGGGCCGATGGTGTAGAACGGTTCCACCGGTTGCATCGTCTCGGGGTCTCGATGCAGGAAGTCGAAGATGCCGTGCCCGCCCGGGTCCATGCCGGTGATGAAGGTGGACCAGGCCACCGGGCTGAGCGGCGGCATCGTCGTCTGGAGCGGCGAGAAGTCTCCCTCCCGGGCGAGTCGCGCGAAGTGGGGGAGCCGGCCCTCGGCGATGAACGCCTCGAGCATCGCGTGATCCATGCCGTCGATGCCGAGGATGATCACCTTCTTGCCGCCGGCGCCACTGCCGCAACCGGCGGCCCCGAGAGTCAGGGCAAGGAGTGCGATCGGACCGACCCGACGGGCCCCACGTCTCATGACGCCGCCGTCCCCGCGGTTCCGGTGCCGACCGGCGAGCCGCCGGTGCTGGCCGCTGGTGCCGGCAGCAGCGACTGCCCATCGCAGTAGGCGGGGATCGCGACACCGAACAGGTCGAGCACCGTCGGGCCGATGTCCATGATGCCGGGAGCGTCGGAGGCGATCGGGCGGTTCGAGAACAACATGCCGGGCACGTCCGGTGGGTTGAAGTTGTGGTCGCCGCTCCAATAGCGGGTGTTGTCCTCGATCACCTCGTCACTGATGCCGCCGGTCACCGACGCCCACCCGACGCGGTGGCCTGGCCGGAACCCGACAATCAGGTCCGGCGCGTCCGCCACATAGGGGCCCGAGTAGACCTGCCTGGCGTCGTAGACCTCGCGCACCGGCTGTACCTTCTCCACCTCGTCGACCAGGGCGCGCAGGCCATCGCGAATCTCCCGCCTCACCTGATCCGCGTCATCACCCGGCGTCACGATCCCCCCGGTTTCGCGGCCCTGCAGGTTCAGGTAGATGCCGCCGAAGCCGACGGCGTAGGCCTTCGTGCGCGACCAGTCGACATCGCCGAACATGTCGGCGCCGGTCGGCCGGTCCCCCGTCACCGCGAGGAAGCCGTGCTGATAGAGCCAGGTGTTGAGATTGACGCCACGCCGGAACGGCTTGAACCCGTGGTCCGACATGACGAGCAGTACCGTGTCATCGTCGACCGCCTCCAGCGTGCGACCGACCAGCGCGTCCATCTCGATGTAGAGCTTCCGGATCGCGTCCTTGTGCTTCGTCGTGCGCCCCCGGTTGGCCGGGTGTCGCTCGTCGAGATGTCGGAAGAACATGTGCTGCAGCCGGTCGGTGATGTCGAACACGCAGACCACCGCGCCGCGCGACGTCTTGTCGAGGGCGTCGAAGAACATCCGTTCCCGTTCCGCGTGGATGAGATAGGTCTGCTGGAGGAAGGCGTCCTCATCGACGACCCCCTCGTTCAGCGCCGAGGTGTCCTCGGCTAGTCCGAGTGTCGCGAAGCGTCCCTGCGTCTTCGACAGATACACCGCATAGGTGAACGGGTGCGAGATCGGCAACGCCGGTCGATCGGGGTCGATGTTGATCGGCGTCATATAGAGCTTCAGATGCGGCGTGGTCTCGATCAGGTAGAAGCGCACGATGCCGGTGACCGTCATCCCGAGTCCCACCTTGAAATCGAGTGTGATCCATGGGGTGTACTCGCGCCGTTTCAGCGGATGGACCACGCCGTCGAGGTGCAGCTCGGCATGGCCGTTCGCACCGGCGCGGACCTCGAAGGGCAGCCGCAGTTCGGCGCCATCCTTGCGCAGGCTGTTCTCGGGCCCTGCGATGATGCCCTGCGCCACTCCGTTCATCCACTCGATCGGCACCCGGTCGCCGCTTGTCAGCGTGAGCCGCTCGGCGGTGTCGCTGCTGAAGTAGCTGTACGTGCCCTGACTGCCCTTGAGGTCCGGCACGCTCATTGCGCAGAGCAGGGTGCCGTTGAATTTCTCGGCCGGGAACGTGATCGGCACCCGCAGGATCGAGCTGACGATGCCGTGGTCGCCAAGGATCTTCCAGAAGGGCTGGCTGCGCCGGCCCGCCTCGATCAGCGGTTTGCCAAGGGGGATGCGGAACGGTCCCAGCGGCAGCGACCGTTTGGGCGGCGCCACCCGCGCCGAGCACAGCTCTGGGAGGTGTGACTTCCGATTCGGTACCAGGAAGTCGAAGATCCGGTGCTTGCCCGGGTTGCAGCCGGTCTGGAACGACGTCCAGGCGACCGGCGACTCGGCGAGCAGCGTGGTCCGCAGTCGGTGAAAGCTGCCTTGTTGGCGTAGCCTGGAGAAGTTGGGCAGCACGCCTTCGTCCATCAACTGCTCGGTCAGCTCCGGGTCCTGCCCGTCGAGCCCCAGCACGATCACGCGTTTCACCCGGCTGGCCGCCAGCGCCCGGTTGCCGCGAATCTTCTGCACGGCCAGGCGGATCGGCCAGGTCAGCAGTGTCACGACTGCCAGGGCCATCGTGAACAGGAGGATGAAGAGCGAGGAGACGAACGCGAAGCCGGCGCCGGGGCCGACATAGGCCTCGGCCGGCGTGGGCGTCGACAGGAGACCGCCGACCAGAAGGCTGCTTGCAAAGAGCAGTCGGCGCACGCGGATGGCGACCGTCGGTGATCTCGCGAAGGGGCGTCTCACACCACGGGCTGTGAGACGGGCCCAGGACGTCGCTTCTCTAGCTCGCATGTTTCCGTGGCCCCGCTACGCCGGGGCCGAGCCATCTCCTCGAGGCGTGAACAGCGAATGCGAAGATCACGATCCCACCATCACGGGCTGCTAGTGGGTGGTGCGGTTGCGGTAGAGCTGCTGGTCGACCACCGCGGTCATCTTCTCGACATCCAGGCGGTCGCCGAGGAACCGGCTGACCTGGGCGGCCACCTCGCGCGGGGTGTTCAGCGTCGCGCGGTGGTCGACGTAGAGCACTTCGCAGTTGGGCCGGGCGGCGAGCTGGCGTTCCGTCTTTGTGAGGTGGGCGGCGAACATCTTCGCCATCTCCTCGTCGCTGGCGTCGCCACCCGACTCGCCGCGGCGCTCGAGCATCGTGCGCTGGGACGCCAGCACTTCCTGGAGGCTGCGCCGGACGAACACGATCTTGTAGTGGTGGGTCGACGGCAGGTGCTGGAGGAGGAATGAGATGACCTTCAGGCACTTCCCGCGTGCATCGTCGAGCCACGACGTGTCCCCACCCTTGTCAAGTTCCTTGACCAGTTCCAGCTCGTGGTAGCCCTTCGGATTGTCGTCATCCGCCTCGCGGATGCCGTCGACCACCGTCTCGAGCCCGCCGGCCGCGAGCATGCCCATCAGCATCGACGTCCCGGAGCGCGGCAGCCCCGAGACGATGACCACCGACTGCTCGACACCTGGCGTCCCACGACCGAAGAGACGGTGCAGCAACCCTGCCACGGCAGCTATTTGAGTCGATGGGCCAGTGAGCGTCAAGGCGTCACGGGCGCCGGCAATTTGCGGCTCATCAGGGTCGGGCGTTACACTGCGCCTCGCGATGGTGACGATCGATGCGGTCAACGAGGTGGCGCTGCGTGCCGGGGAGGTGGTGCTGAGGCACTACCGGGCCCGGGACACCTGGGTGAGGGAGAAACCGGACGGGTCGCCGGTGACCGGCGTGGACCTGGCAGCGGAGGCGATCATCCGGGACGGGTTGCTGCGGCTGGACCCCACGATCCCGTATCTGTCCGAGGAGCACGAGCTGCCGGCCTACGACGTGCGGCGGGCGTGGTCGCGCTACTGGCTCGTCGACCCGCTCGACGGGACCAAGGAATTTCTCAAGCGGACTGACGAATTCACCGTGAACATCGCCATGATCGAGGCGGGCGAGCCAGTGCTCGGCGTCGTGGTCGCGCCCGCGACCGGCCTGCTGTACTACGCGCGGACGGGGGAGGGCGCCTGGAAGCGGGCGGGCGACGGGCAGCCGCAACGACTCCGGTCGACCCTGTCCGACCCGTCCGAGCCGCTGCGTATCGTGGAGAGCCGGTCGCACCCCAGCCCGGCTCTCGACAGGTTTCTCGGACAGTTCACGATCGCCGAACGGGTCAAGAGCGGCAGCTCCCTGAAGTTCTGCTTGGTGGCCGACGGCCGCGCCGACGTCTACCCGCGGCTCGGCCCGACGATGGAGTGGGACGTGGCCGCCGGCGACTGTGTGTATCGTAATTCCGGGTATCCCGAGCCCCACCCGGGGACGCTCCGCTACAACAAGCCATCGTTGAAGAACCCGAACTTCGTCATCGGGCTCAAACCAGGGACGTATGCGTTGCCGGATGACGAAAGAAGTCAGACGGCAGACGGCCGGAGTCAGCAGGGGACCTGAGGGCTTCGCCCGGCTTCGTTGTCAACGGAGTGATCCGAACGGCTCCCGGTCGGTGGCTGAGAACCCGCCAACCGTGTTCGCACACCCGCTCGATGGGGGCGGTCTTGTCCGCCGAAGCCTTGGCGAAGGCGGAATCGTGATAGATTGAAGCGCTTGTCAGCACGGCTCGGGCGTGCTCGTCCGGGTTCCACCGTTTCGCCCATCCTTCATACGTCACCGGAGACCGGGACTTGCTGCTTCGGTCCGCCAGGATTGCCAAGGAGTCAGCACGTTGTCAGACCATCTCATTGCCCCGCACGGCGGGATGCTCGTCGAACTGCTTGCCGGCTCGGCCCGCGCCGAGGAGATCACGGCGGAGTCGCGCGACTGGGTGTCGCACGACGTCACCCCGCGTCAGCTCTGCGATCTCGAGCTGCTGCTGAACGGCGGGTTCTCCCCGCTGACCGGGTTCATGACCTCCAGAGACCATGACGCGGTCTGTGCCGACATGCGGCTCGCGGACGGCACGCTGTGGCCGATACCAATCATGCTCGACATCCCGGACGCGACGGCGGACAAGCTGTCGACCGGGTCACACCTGGCGCTGCGCGACGCCGAGGGCGTCATGCTGGGCGTGCTCCACGTCGAGGACGTGTGGCGCCCGGACCGCGAGGCGGAGGCCCAGGCGGTGTTCGGCACCACGAACCACGAGCACCCCGGCGTGGCGCATCTGCTCGACCGCACCGGGTCGGTCTACGTCGGCGGTCGGATCGAGGGACTGCAGCCGGTCTCACACTACGACTACAAGGAGTTGCGACACACGCCGACCGAGTTGCGGGCGGCGTTCGCCAAGCTGGGGTGGACCAAGGTGGTCGCGTTCCAGACCCGAAACCCGATGCACCGGGCGCATCAGGAGCTGACGCTTCGCGCCTCCAAGGAGGTCGAGGCGAACCTGCTGATTCACCCGGTTGTCGGCATGACGAAGCCGGGCGATGTCGACCACTACACCCGGGTGCGCTGCTACGAGGCGTTGTTGCCGCGCTATCCGCAGAAAACCGCAATGCTCTCGCTGCTGCCGCTGGCGATGCGCATGGGCGGTCCGCGCGAGGCGGTGTGGCACGCGATCATCCGGAAGAATCACGGGTGTACCCATCTGATCGTGGGTCGCGACCATGCGGGTCCGGGCAGCGACTCGAGCGGCACCCCCTTCTACGGCCCGTACGACGCGCAAGAGCTGTTGCGCACACACGAGACGGAGCTCGGTGTCGCGATGGTGCCGTTCAAGCTGATGGTGTTCGTCGAGGACACCGCCACGTACATGCCGATCGACGAGGTGCCCGAAGGGAAACGGACGCTGAATTTGTCAGGCACCGAGCTGCGCGACCGGTTGGCCCAGGGGAAGGAGATTCCGGACTGGTTTACCTTCCCGACCGTCGCCGAGGAGCTGAAGCGGAGCCATCCGCCCCGGCACTTGCAGGGGTTCACATTGCTGTTCACGGGGCTGTCCGGGTCGGGTAAGTCGACGATCGCCAACGTGCTGCTGGTCAAGCTGCTCGAGATGGGCGGCCGGCCCGTGACCCTGCTCGATGGTGACCTGGTGCGCAAGAACCTGTCGTCCGAGCTCGGGTTCTCGCGTGAGCACCGCGACATCAACATCCGGCGGATCGGGTATGTCGCCTCCGAAATCACCAAGAACGGCGGGGTTGCCATCTGTGCGCCGATCGCGCCGTTCGACGCCGTCCGCAAGCAGGTGCGCGCCATGATCGCGCCGCTCGGCGGGTTCATGATCGTCCACGTCGCCACGTCGCTCGAGGTGTGCGAGCAGCGGGATCGCAAAGGGCTCTACGCCAAGGCGCGCGCCGGGATCATCAAGGAGTTCACCGGGATCTCGGATCCGTACGAGGCGCCGGAGGACGCGGAGATCACCATCGACACCGCCGATCTGACCGCGGAAGAAGCAGCGCAGCAGATCATCCTGCATCTGGAGAAGGAAGGCTACGTCGCCGGGAAAGCGTAAAACGGTAGCAAGGGCCTTCAGGCCCGCTGAGTTCGATAGAAGGGGCCGCCGAGCATCAGGTCACGCGTGTCCGAGGAACAACCGATGCCGCCGTCCGAACAATTCGACCGCGCGATCGAGCGTTTCGACGCGGCGAACCGCGAGGACCCCAACCGCGGGGTCGCCGACGGCGTGGAACAGCCGAAGGAGTTGCTTTACGCCCGTCGGATGACCGCCTGTCTCGACCGGTTCGGTCCGGACGCTCCCGAGACGGTCCGGCTGGCCGCCCGGTGCCAGCACATCCGCCGCTGGACCATTTCCCGCACCGACTACCCGGAGGGCCGGGACGGCTATCGCCGGTGGCGCACCGATCTGGCGCGGTTCCACGCGTCGACCGCTGCCGCTATCCTGCGGGAGGTCGGGTACGACGAGGCCACGGTTGGGCGCGTCGAATCGCTCCTGCGGAAGGAGCGGTTGAAGACCGATCCCGATGTGCAGCTGCTCGAGGATGTGATCTGTCTCGTGTTCCTCGAGCACTACCTGTCCGATTTCGTCCCCAAGCACGACGACGAGAAGCTGCTCGGTGTGCTGCGCAAAACGTGGCCGAAAATGTCGGACAACGGCCGTCGCGCCGCGCTCGCGCTCGACCTCGCGCCCGACCTGCGCGCGCTGGTCACCCGAGCGATCGCCGACCGGTAGCACGGCCCTCCTGGGCCGGCGAGCCCAATCGTGATCAGGGGGCTGCTGCACCAAGTGAACGGCGTCGGGCGGACGAGTGCGAGGATGCTGGCGGCCAGCACCCAGAGCGGACACGCAGACGTCAGAACGGAGAGCAGGCGCAAGACCGGTCGCATGGTCTAGCAGTCCGTGGGGAAACCCCGCGTCGCACCGAGAATGGCGATGCGCCCGGCTGACAAGGCGCGCCGAGGGAGAATACCGGCCTGTATTCGACCGAGAAGCAACGCCGGCAGCCGGGATGTAACGCCGTTCGAATGCAGCGGGGCTTTCACCACGGGCTGCTCGCGGCGACTTGGGCTAGCAGGGGGCACATGACTTTTCAAGCAGACCTGTTGTTCGGACGCACCGCGTTGATCACGGGGGGCGGCACCGGCATCTGCCGCGGTATCGCGCTCGCGCTGGCCGCGCATGGTTGCGACGTGGCGATCATGAGCCGGTCGGCGGAGCATCTGGCGCCGACCGCCGATGAGATCCGGGCGACGGGCCGCCGTGCCGTTGCCGTGCCGGCCGACGTCCGGGATCCGGCGGCGGTCGAGGCTGCCGTCACGCGGATCGTCGAGGAGTTGGGCGGCCTCGACATCCTGGTCAATGGCGCCGCCGGCAACTTCCTGTGACTGGCGGAGCAGCTGTCGCCGAACGGCTTCGGCGCGGTGGTCGACATTGATCTCAAGGGAACGTTTCACTGCTCGAAGGCGGTGCTGCCGCATCTGAAGAAGAACGGTGGAGTCGTGCTGAACATCAGCGCTACGTTGCATTACCTCGGCACACCGGCGCAGTTGCATGTCGCCGCGGCCAAGGCGGGTGTCGACGCGCTGACGCGCGTCCTAGCGGTTGAGTGGGGTCCCTACGGCATCCGCGTCAACGGCATTGCCCCCGGGCCGATCGCCGACACCGAGGGTGTGCGGCGGTTACTCGATGACGCCGCGAAGCAGCGGGCCGAGAAGACGACGCCGCTGCAGCGGCTCGGTCTCATCAAGGATGTCAGCGACGCCGCGCTGTTCCTGTGCTCCAAGGCCGCGTCATACATCACCGGCGTCACCCTCGTCGTGGACGGCGGCTTGTGGCTGACGTCGAGCCGCCACGCCTTCGCGGCCCCGCCGGAGGCTCCCTAGCAGCCCGTGGTGACAGATCCGTTGCATTCGACCAGCCCCGCATCCCGCCTGACAGCGTTGCTCCTCGGTCACATCCTGCCGGTATTCTCCCTCATCGTGCCTTGTCAGCGGGGCGTATGGCCGGTCTCGGTGCCACGCGGGACTTTCACGATGGACTGTTATGGTACGAGAGACTGCGGGCTGCACGACCACGCCGGCAACGCGCTCAGCTTCGGCAAATCCACGGTCGACTGAGGTGTGGCGGACGAATCCATCGGTCTCCTGACGCGGATCCGACCGAAAGGAGCAGGCACACCATGGTTGGGTCGTGTTCTGCGGCTGATGTGGTATGCATAGAAGGTCCGCACGCTGCACCTCCGAGCTCAGGGTTCGGGCTGCCAGGGTGGTCTCGTACGAACAACGTCAACCCGTTGCACGAATGAAGGACGCAAGATGAAAGCACTCTGGAAGGGCGAAATCATCGCCGACAGCGAGCACACGGTTGTTGTGGAAGGCAATCACTACTTTCCGGCAGACTCCGTCGACAAGAAACATCTCAAGCCGAGCCCGACGACAAGCGTGTGCCCATGGAAGGGTACGGCCCATTACTACAGCGTCGTGGTCGGGGGCGAAGAGAATCGGGATGCGGCATGGTACTACCCAGACCCCAAGGAGGCGGCCGCGCAGATAGAGAACCACATCGCGTTCTGGCGTGGTGTCGATGTGCGAGAAGGTGACGACCCGGGTGAACAGCGGACGCCACAAGGCCAATGAGCGTGTCGCAGCCGAATCGTCCGGAAGGCGACACTCTTATCGCATCATTACAGGTGAGCATGACGAGCAATACATGCGAATGGAAGAAGCGCGGATCATCCACTACTTCTCCCATGGGAGTGTCCTCCGTACAACCAGACGACGCCCCGTGGTCGCTCTCGGTCTACACTACACGCGGCAATAGTCGCCCTGCCAGTCCTTGACCAACTTCTTGATCGGCGTGGCTTTCGTGATGTTCTCGTCCAGCACCTTGCGCGCCAGCTCCGGCAGCTCGGCGTCGCTGGCGAACCTCAGGCCGACCATCTGGGTCGGCGTGAAGTCGTGGATACGTCTCTGTAGGTCCTCCGGCAACAGCTCGCGCATGCGCAGCCGCATCTCCAGGCGAATCACGCGGTCCTGCGCCTTCAGCGCGAAGACTCGGGTGCACAGTGCCACGATGATCAACGCCACCGCGACCAGCACATGCAGAAACGTGTCGAACGACATTGCTCCCACCAGGCCGCGGACCGCCCAGACGAAGTTGACGAGTAAGATCGGCATGGCGACGTAGTGAAACGGCGGTACGAGGCGAGTATGGTTGGCGAAATTCTGACCCTGGTTGGCCATTGTGGTCCTCCTCGGTTGTGTCGACGTAGGGGCGATCGTCCGGGTCACTATAATACGTGTGGCATTGGTCCGGCGATGTAACGGCGCGCACGTGCGCGCCCCGCCGGCGCGGCGCGGGGCTGTGGGGTCCCCGCGTCGCGTCGGCGGGGGGTTCGGGGCGCAGCCCCGACTGAGGAAGACCGAGCCGGGGTTTGGGGCGGAGCCCCATGGAAGAAAATATGAGCGAGCTGGCATCGAAGCAGTGCGTCCCCTGCCGGGGTGGGGTGCCGCCGTTGACGGGGGACGAGCTGGCCACCTATCAGCAGCAGCTGGGTGGTGGCTGGCAGGCGGTCAATGGTCACCATCTCGAGAAGGAATACCGATTCGACGACTTCCGTCAAGCGCTGGATTTCACGATCCGAGTGGGAGAGATGGCCGAGGAGCAGGACCATCATCCCGACATCGTTCTGACGTGGGGGCTGGTGAAGGTGACGATCTGGACCCACAAGATCGACGGCCTGACCGAGAGCGATTTCGTGTTTGCCGCCAAGGCCGATCAATGCGTGTCGGCCTGATCTTGTCTCCTGGCCTGGTGTAAGATCACTGGCTCATGAGTACGGAGAGTCCGGCAACCGAGGCTGGCGCGACGCTCGACGCGTGGGTGCGCGAGGTCATCGACTGGCATTTCGACCCCGCGACAGGGTGTCCTTTCTGGCTCGACTGGGCCCGGCAGGCCGGGTGGGATCCGCGCCGGGAGGTCACGGGTTTCGCCGACCTCGCGAAGTTCCCGCATTTCGAGGACGAGTGGCTCCGTGGTGGCCCGGTGCGCCGCTGGGTGCCCAAGGCCTACGCCGACCGGCCGACCTTCGTCTTCGAGACGGGCGGCACGACCGGCATCCCGAAGAGTCGGGTTGCGCAGGAGGACTTCCGCATCGACTACGAGCTGTTCTCCGAGACGCTCCCTGACGAGCATTTCCCGAAGGGCAGCGACTGGCTCATGCTGGGGCCAAGCGGTCCGCGCCGGCTTCGGCTGGCGGTCGAGCACCTGGCCCAGCATCGGGGCGGCATCTGTTTTTGTGTGGACCTCGACCCCCGATGGGTCATCAAGCTGATCAAGAAAGGCTGGATGGATCATCTGAAGGCGTATCAGGATCACGTCATCGACCAGGCGGTCACGGTGCTGACGGCCGGGCACGACATCAAGTGCATGTTTACCACGCCGAAGCTACTCGAATCGCTGGCCAACCGACTCGAAGAGGACGGATCCAGCCTGAAGGAGGCCGGTATCACCGGCATCTTCGCCGGTGGCACAGAGTTCACACCGCAGTGGAACCGGTTCGCGCACGAGGAGCTGCTCGACGGCATCTACATGACGCCGACTTACGGCAACACGCTGATGGGGCTGGCGGCGAGCCCGCCGAGCGGTCCGGAGAACGACTACAAGATCACGTACTACGCGCCACAGCCGCGCGCGGTCATCCAGGTCGTGGACCCCGACGATGCGGATCGCGTGGTCGGCTACGGTGAAACCGGTCGGGTGATGTTGACGACGCTGACGAAGGAGTTCTTCGTGCCGCGTTTCCAGGAGCGGGACGAGGGCGAGCGCGAGCCGGCGTGCGGGCAGTACCCATGGGACGGCGTTAGCGGGGTCCGGCCGTTCAGCCGGCTGGCTTCTGCCACGACGGTGGGGGTGTACTGA
>Ga0114947_10000749_pt1 | contig 11597 bp, 7 predicted proteins | sample CR02metaG_FD_99656 | JGI IMG/M metagenome (GOLD analysis project Ga0114947, IMG submission 99656) | Deep subsurface microbial communities from Mariana Trench to uncover new lineages of life (NeLLi) - CR02 metaG | ecosystem: Environmental > Aquatic > Marine > Ocean trench > Sediment ...
ATTTACCATCGGAGAGCTTGAGGGAAACTTTTTTAACAACATCAAATTGTCAGACGTTTCTTTCGTCATTGAAGGTGAGAACTTTGTAACAGTAAAAGAGATTGCACTTGATTACTCCCTTCCTCATATGCTAAACAGTTCAACATTATTCAGTAAAGTGGTACCTGTAGACAATCTCTTAATAAACGGTCTAGAAGTAAATCTTATAAAATATACGGACGGCACATGGAATTTTGAAAAAATTGGCGAAGCTGAAGAAAAAAAAGAAAACGATAAAGAAAAGAGTCCTCCTGACTGGAGCATAATACTGTCCAAGTTCCTTCTACAAGACGCTCTAATAACTACGGATGACAGGGTCGATAGCAAGGTTTCAAAATACGTAATTCCTGAAGTAGATCTATCAGTAAAATTAATCGATATATACAGAGAAATAGAGCTTGATTTAAAAAATGCGGACTTTAACGCCCCTGATCAAAATATCTCTGTTGAAGGCTTATCAACCAAAGCTTATTACTCAAGTGATAGAGCCTATATAAAAAACTTCAAAGTCTTATTCAATAATGCTGAGATCAAATTGGACGCAGAAGCGGATAACCTTGAAGACAAACCTAAATTTTCGTTTAATGCTTCGGTCCAAAATTTTGTAATAGAAAACATCGGGACTTTAAACGTAGAGACTGAAGGCAGCGGAGAATATATAAGCTATACGAATATTAGAGCCAAGGCGACTATTAAAATCCCCGAGTCAGAGATTTTCCACAACAAAGTATCAGGAACATTGGAAGAGATCTCCATGTCCGGCACAACTATCCAAATAACGGGTGGCAACTTTAATAGCGATTTGGGAGCAATAAAACTAGACGGGGATATTGATCTTAATAGGATAATCTCTAAAGAAGGTAATAATAATTTTGATCTCACACTTTTATTAAATGACATAAAGACAACAGAGATTTTTACACTTCTTGAAGCAGCAATCGACACTCCTTCAGACCTTCTTATTGATACTCAACTTGGGGCAGTCCTTAACTCCGAGATAAATGTGGTTGGTAGCTGGGAAGAGTTTTCAGACCTAAACGTTAAAGCAAACATAAAGAAATTTGAAATTAAGGGTAGTGACGCCGGAGATTTGAAACTAACGGGGACAGCAGATTATTCAACTAGTGGAGCTGGAGTTGATGTGAAATTAACGCTAGAGGAAGTGAACCTTGGCTCCATACTCGCAGATCAAAATTACTTTAGCAAGATAACATCACAATTTAATATAAAAGGTCAAATACCTTTAAAAGGAGACTTCTTAGAATACCTCTCTGCAGATGTCGAAGGCAATATAGACCCTTCAAGCATTTTTGGAATCAACATTACAGATGGAAGTATAGACGTTTCATATGAAAATCAGATACTAGACATAAAATCTCTTACGCTTAACTCTGACAAGAATAAATTAATTGTATCCGGCAAAAGCCCCGAGAAATTGGGAGCAGACTTCAAGTATGAGATAGAGGTCGAGAATCTAGGTTTTATTTCAGAAATGTCTCCAAATCTGGCTCTATCAGGAAGCCTGAAGGCGAGCGGTGATGTGACGGGAGCCCTTCAAAATCCAAAAATCACTATAGACGGAGAAGTGTTGGATTTTTCAATGGACAAGAAATACAGCGCAAAATCAATAAAAATTGACGGCGAGGGGACAATTAGCACTGAAAACCCAGTGCTTAAAGCTAAAGTAGATATCAACAGTGCGGCAATAAATAAGAAGGAAATACAAGAAATTACACTTGATATAACGAGCGAGGGAACAGCCATAAACCTTGATCTAAACATTATTGAAGATGATCAGTTTAGTTATGAAATGAAAGCGACGCTGCTTGATTTGAGCACTACTCAAAAAGACATAGAAATAAGTGAGTTGATATTGAAGCTTGAAGACACAACACTTGATAACAGAGAAAACATACTAATAACCATCGCACCTGACAGCTTTATACTTCAGAATTTTAACCTCTTCTATAACGACAACTCTGTCCTAGCCAATGCAAATATATATTACAACGGCAACATAGATGCAGATGTAAAATTAAACAATCTAAGCTTGGATGATATAACAAAAGCCCTTGAGTTCGAGACCCCTGTTCAGGGAACCATAACCGCTAACCTGGAGCTCCAGGGCACGATGCAGAACCCGGTTATAAACGCGAATATACAATCCCAGGACTTGCAGTATCAGGATTTCGATAATGATAACGTGTCTTTTAACCTTTCTTACCAAGATCAAAATCTTAATATACAGTTTCTAATTACCGAAGGTTCGACAAACGTTTTTGAGGCCATCGGGAACTCAAATATTGACCTTAACTTTAATAAACTTGGTGAGAATATTGAAAAAGCGACAATTAATCTAAGTGTAATTTCAAGTGGGATTAATCTAAGCCCTGTTTCAAGCTTGGCTGACGAAATCACCAAGTCAGAGGGCACTCTGGTTATCGATCTTAAGGCATCAGGAAACCTTGTAAGCCCTACACTAATTGGACGGATAGAGCTTCAAGAAGCTACATTTCAGACAAAGTCGATCAGGAATGATATTGGCATCCCCAACGCTGTCATTGAAATGAATGGTCAAAAAGCTGTACTTCAAGATTTGCAAATAAACTCCGGCAATGGCACCGCTACATTTAATGGGGAATTGGACATACCTACTCTCTCATACACTTTAAGCGGTGAAATGGACAACTTTTTAATAAAGCCTAAGAGTATTTCAACTCAACTTACAGGTGATCTAAATATAAAAGGAGAAGGTGAAAAAGTATATATAGCTGGGAAAATTATTGTTGCAAAAACCAGGGTCACAATACCCGATCAGCCACAAAGGGAAGTAGAGGAAATTCAATTCGCCGATGTAGAGCAGGATGAATTTGTTTTAGATAGCGGAGAGGAAGAAAACTACTTTGATAAGAATGTCGCTCTCGATTTGCAGGTAAAGATGCGCAATAATAACTGGGTAAGAGGTCGCGGAGCAAACATTGAGTTACGCGGAGACCTGGATATCAAGAAAAAATATGATCAGACGGTGAGAATAATTGGGGATATAAGTGTTATAAGGGGCACTTATGAAACCCTTGGCAAACTCTTTAGGATTGAGGAAGGAAACGTCAGTTTTTCAGGATCTAAAGAACTCGATCCATTCCTTGATATAACGGCGCTATACAGAGTCTCAGATGTCAATGTTTATATCAACATAAGCGGAAGGGTATCATCACCGGAAATAAAACTAACTAGTGATCCCGCAATGGATGAAACAGACATCGTATCTTATCTAGTATTTGGAACTTCATCTTCAGGTATCAGCTCAGGAGAAAGGCAATCTATACAAAATGTAGCCTCAGGAGTAGCCGGCGGAATTGCAGCAGCACAGTTGGAAAGAATGCTGGGTAGCACCGTATCACTTGATGTGGTAAGCGTATCGACTTCAAATGTTGAAATAGGGAAATACCTGGCTGAGGGCCTTTACATAGCCTACGAAAGAGGCACAACTAACTCAATAATCGACTCAACTAATATTACATATAACAAAGTTCTTGTTGAATATCAGATTTTTAAAAATGTTACAATTGATGCTGACGTAGGTGGAGAGAATCCCGGAGCTGATCTATTCTACAATTTTAATTTCTAGCATATGGCTATCTATCTTTACTGTAATATTTCATTTGATATCACTTCACGTCTCGGTGCCGGGATTGGCGACGCATGGTGCAACGCTAAAAGCCAGCTTGATCCATCAAACTTGAATATATTAGTTGACTGAGCAAATACAAACTGTATTTCATCTCCTACTTTATAACTAATCTTCTCTATACAAATTACCCACGCCATATCCCCTGAAATTTGAGCGCTTATATCCGGAAGCTCAATGTCGAGAGACCCTCCATTGCTAAATATATTTTCCCAACTCTGGCGGACGGCTTCCCATCCATAGAGCATCGGCCAACCCGGATGAACACATTTTACACTTGCATCTTTTATCCAAACATTATCCATTTGGCCAATATCGCCACTCTTGACAGCATGGTAAAAATTATCATTCGCTTCTAAAACATCATGTTTTTGTTTTTCCGTCATATGTTCCCTGAGTTTCAATTGATAGAAATTAGTATTCGTAAAATGAACGATTTATTTGATTATATGGAATATAGATAAAAACTTTAATCTGTATTCAAAAGTAAATCAATTTCCTCATTTACCGAATCATCAGTCTCTACAGTTCTATGATCTAAAAGAATTTTATTTGATCCGGGGCCGTCTATTCGCCACAAAGCCCAAACCGCATGAGCCCTGACAAGCGGTTCTTCATCATTTAAGCATTCTTTGATATGCGGGATAAAATTCTTGTTGCCTGAGTTCCCCATAGCAATCATAACATTTCTTAAGAGTCCACGCCTTTTTGTCCTTTTTATAGGGCTTCCTTTAAACACCATTCTAAAATCCTCGACACTTAACCCTGATAGGTATGATAAATCCGGGCTGTACAAATCTTCTCTAGGTTTAAATCCAGGCTCATCTGTAATTTGGGCCCTTTTGTTCCAGGGACATACATCCTGACAAATATCACACCCGTATATATTGTTATCGATACCCTCTCTAAGTTGGACAGGCACTTTGTCTTTAAGCTCAATTGTTAGATATGAGATACAAATCCTAGAATCAAGCACATACGGCTCTATAATCGCATCCGTCGGACATGCGTCTATACATCTTGTACACGTCCCGCACCTATCGGGGACAGGATTGTCATAGTCAAGCTCAAGGCTGGTTATTATTTCCCCTATAAAAATCCATGAACCGATTTCCTGGTTTATTAGGCAGGTATTTTTCCCAATCCACCCTACACCCGCGTATTTACCATAAACCCTTTCAAGTACAGGACCCGTATCAACGTACATTTTACTACTAACTTCCTCAGATGCTTCCTCTTTTATATAATTCATAACAGCGCCGAGCTTATCTTCCATAACATGGTGGTAATCATCCCCCCAGGCATAACGCGAGATCCAGCCCTTTGATTTATCTTTTTCATCTACGGAATATGGATAATCGGTATTATAATTAAGTGCGCATGATATGACTGATTTAGCGTCAGGGAGGACATGTTTTAGGTGCTCCCTTCTTTCAGGAGCTCTATCCATGTATTTCATTTCACCTGAAAATCCCTTACTCAGCCATTCTTTGTAATATTGATTCTCAGGAAAAGAATCTACAGGTGAGACCCCTACCAGATCAAACCCTAAAGCAAGAGCCTTATCCTTTATAGATTTGGTAAAACTGAATGTATCCATCAAAGCCTATTTTATCACATAAATGAAGGAGGAATGAGAGAATTAGGAAAGTAAGGTTATTCAGACCATCCGTTAGGATATCTTTTTGACTTTAATATTAAACTCGCAATCTCTCTTACAGCATGGCTTCCGATACCATATGCTGCATAATAAGACTCAGATTTAACGGCTAGAGGAGCATCAGGTGTAACAGCTGTAAATGTAATATTTTTCATTATTGGAAGATCGGTATAGTCTCTGCAAATAAAAGCAATCTCGTGATCCGAGAGAGATAATTCGGACTTCGTTTTAGCATAGAATGGTTTTATATCCGATACGGCCTCGTGCAATTCTATTCCCAAATTCTCCGCCACAGATGAAATTTCCTCAGACTTAGCTCCTGAAAAAGCAACACATTCAACGCCCGAGTCTCTTAAAAGCTCAATCTGATTCCCATTTAGTCGGTGGTTTAATGAAGGACCGACTCCATTTAAAGAAAATCCGTTGGCATTGACTAAAAGTAGTCTGATAGGGTTTAGTTCTTTAACAAGGTCTGATCTAAGTTTTTGAAACATATTATTGGCCCTATGGAACAGCCTAGCAGTTTATGTGTAAATACCATTTAATTCAAGCAAGTCATTTCTCACCTGCAGATTGTTCATATTTTTACGGTGTATATTCCATACAGAAAGAAAAAACTTTAAGAAAATTAGTAGGTATGTATAATCTTGCAAATAATGTCAAAACTGAGCATTGGCCGAAGTGTATCTTCTTTCCCCATTATCAATATAACGCTGATAGCATTAAATATTCTAGTCTTTATACATGAAGAATCTCTTGGTGAGTCTATCTATTCATTTATACACACATATGGGTTGATCCCCGCAAAGGTATTCTCAATATCATTAAATGTAGATCTCACAGAGCGTTTCCTCCCGTTTGTTTCCTCAATGTTCATTCATGGAGATTGGCTTCATCTAATAGGGAACATGTTTTTCCTATATATTTTCGGAAGCAACGTTGAAGTAAAGATGGGGCATTATAAATACCTGATTTTCTACGTTTTATGCGGATTGGCCGCTGCTTTATTCCATGTATTGACCAACCTTGGATCACTCATCCCTATGATAGGTGCAAGCGGTGCAATCTCAGGAGTGCTCGGAGCTTACATAACATTATTGCCAATTTCTCAATTCCGAAACCCCGTCCCTATCTTTTTTCTTAAGAATATAAGATCTGTCCCGGCAGCGGCTATAATATTCTTATGGCTCGTGATTCAATTTCTAAACGGTATAAGTACCATTGATAAATCAGTGGATACGGGAGGAGTTGCATTCTGGGCTCATATTGGCGGCTTTGTCGCGGGACTGATTTTTGTACGGTTTTTTTATAAACAAAAATATGAATTTAAAGAAAGACCCGGAAGATACTATCATTAGAAAATATACTTTATAGAACAACGGTAACTAAGTATGGCTCAGTCAAAAACTAAGAAGAGAAAGAGACTCGCAATACTCGTAGGGGGTGGACCTGCTCCAGGAATTAACGGAGTAATTAGTGCAGCCACAATCGAAGCAGTAAATCGAGGAATAGAGGTAATTGGAATAAGGGACGGCTTTAAATGGATATCTGAAGGTAATACCAAGCATATAGATATACTTACAATAGAAAATACGTCCAGAATTCATAACACAGGGGGATCAATAATCGGTATTTCCAGAGTCAGCCCTCTATCAAGCAGCAGGGGCATGAAAAACACTATAAACTGCTTAAAGAAACTGGAAGTAAAATATCTTATAACTATTGGAGGAGATGGAACTCTTTATCTGGCAAGCAGGCTTGAAAAAGAATCGAAGGGACAGATAAAAATAGCCCAGGTTCCGAAAACAATCGACAATAATATGCCTCTTCCCGGATACGTTCCAACATTTGGCTATGAAACTGCTCGTCATATAGGCACTGGGCTTGTCCATCACCTAATGGAAGATGCCAGGACTACACAAAGGTGGTATTTCGTGGTGACTATGGGGAGAAAAACCGGCCACCTTGCTCTTGGAATAGGCAAAGCCTCCGGCGCAACTTTAACGTTAATCCCCGAGGAATTCAGGGAGAAAAAAATATCCCTGAAAAAGATAATAACCATACTTGAAGGGGCCATAATAAAGAGAATGTCAGTGGGCAGAGAAGACGGGGTTGCAATCCTGGCCGAAGGTATTACCGAGAAACTGGACGAGGATGAACTCAATAATTTAAAAGATCTAAGCGTCGATGAGCATGGAAGGATTAGGCTATCAGAAGTCGATTTAGGACAGTTATTAAAACAGCAAACTATAAAATCTCTAAGTGAAAAAGGAGTTCATACAAGAATAGTTGATAAAAGAATAGGATATGAACTCAGATCTGCCCCGCCGATACCCTTTGACGCTAAATATACTAGGGACTTAGGGTATAGCGCTGTAAAGTTCCTGCTTGGCGGGGGTGGAGGAGCCTTAATCACTATTCAAAGAGGCAAGAAAGTTCCTTTATCTTTTGATAAGCTTATAGACTCTAAAACTGACAAAACCAAGATTCGATTTGTGGATATAAATACAGAATCTTACGAGGTCGCTCAAAAGTATATGATAAAGCTTAGCAAAGAAGATCTTACAAACCGGGAAAAACTTAGAAAACTGGCTGAATTAACAAATATGAAGCCAAATGAATTCAAAGCGTACTTTAGTGTTATATGATACAAATTTTGCGTTTTTAAGCTAAATACTAAATTTTGAGCCCAAAATTGTTGACTTCTGTGTCAATTTATGATAAAAAAAAGTCAATGTTTTATAGGTATTTTTTAATTTCAACAACCCTCTTGTTGCTATTCATAATAGGATGCAGCAACAGGTATCAATCCCAAAATACGTCCCAAGCAAATGTTCCGGGCATATACTGGGGTAATAATTATTCGAATCCCGAAATCAAAATTATTGACGGAGATACTGACTACTACGCCAGAAACTACAAATCTCAAGAGAATATTAAGCCGAGTTTCTTTTTCTTAAATCCCCATATCCAAGCTTGGAAAACCTATTATCACTTTGAAAACATTTTTATAGAACTTCCTGATGTTGCACCCGAATATGAAAAAGAAATCCCTGTTGTCTTAAACGACAGGGTTATGCATTTCATGAATTATTTCCAAACTCGAGGACGCAAATCCTTTAGCATTTGGCTTGCTCGATCGGGCAAATATATCCCGAACATGAAAAAAATATTACACCAGCGCGGGATGCCTACCGATTTAGTCTATCTTGCGATGATAGAGAGCGGATTTAATGTAAAAGCACGCTCCCATGCCGCAGCCGTGGGCCCGTGGCAGTTCATTAAACCCACGGCTAAACGTTATGGTCTCAGGGTGGATTCCTGGGTAGATGAAAGAATGGATCCAGAGAAATCTACAGAGGCGGCTGCAAATTACTTAAGCGACTTATATGCAATGTTTCATTCATGGGAACTAGCAGCAGCGGGTTATAACTGTGGGGAAGATAGAGTGCAAAACGCCATAGATAAATATCAGATAAATGATTTTTGGCAAATTTCAGAATTTACGCTTCCCAGAGAGACTAAAAACTATGTCCCTAAACTAATGGCTGCTCTTATAATAGCCAAAGACCCTGCGAAATATGGATTTGTAGGAATTACCTACCATGATCCTGTACCTTACGAAACGCTGAGAGTAGCTCCTCAAAAAAACTTGCGTGATATAGCAACAGTTATAGGGGTTAGCTCAGCAAAATTAATCGAATTAAATCCTGCTTTGATACACGATGCAACCCCTCCCGGAAACCCCTACCCCATACATGTGCCTCTTGGCTATGGCGCAATAGTTGCTCAAAAAGGACAACAAATTGCGTCACTTAAAAATGTAAACCCACAGATTGCTAAGAGAAACACTACCCATAGGTATAGGGTAAAGAGGGAGGATACGCTCGGTAAAATCGCCGGAAAATATCGAACGAGCGTTTCCAAAATAAAAAGAGCTAACGGACTTAAAAGCTCTACAATAAGAATAGGTCAAAATCTAAAAATACCGGGTCGTTATGCCCCGACATATTCATCGTCTAAAAACACCACGTATACTGCTAAGTATAAAGTTAAGTCAGGTGATACTTTAGGTGCAATTGCAGCCAGACACAGAGTAAGTATTTCATCCATAAGAAAAGCAAATGGGGTTAGGGGCTCACTTATACGATCAGGTCAAGTACTAACAATTCCAGGAGCTTCAGGCCGTTACTCTGGAGACGATATAAGTCCTAAAAAAAGTACTAAAGTTGCGAAATACACAGTTAAATCCGGTGATACTTTAGGAGGCATTGCTGCCAAACACAGAGTTAGTATTACAACTATAAAAAGAGCAAACGGAATAAAAGAATCAAATATAAGATCCGACCAAATACTAAGCATTCCCTATATAACAAACAGCACCTATGCCAGCTCAAGTGGAAAACCCACCAGTACTAAAAGTTCTAAGTACAAAGTTAAGTCTGGTGATACCCTTGGTGGTATCGCGGAGAAACATGGAATCAGACTTGCATCACTGAAGAGCGCCAACAACATAAAGGGTTCAACCATCAAAAAAGGACAAGTGCTCACAATACCAGGTTCTAATGGCTCCTACACAAGTTCAAGCAGTTCATCCAGTAACGGTCAACCAAGCAAATATAAAGTTAGATCAGGTGATACTTTAGGTGGTATCGCCCAAAAGCATGGTGTTAAACTTGCGTCAATTAAAAGCGCAAATAGCATTTCCGGCTCTTCGATAAGAGTAGGACAAACCTTGGTCATTCCCAATGGACACCATAGCTCAAACAAGTCATCCGGCAGCGGTCCTGTAAGTTACAAAGTAAAATCAGGCGATACTCTCTGGGAAATTGCCAGTAAGCATAATGTGACTGTAGCTGATATAAAAAAATGGAATAATCTAAAGTCGAACAACCTAGCTCTGGGCAAGAAATTAACAATTTACAAATAATTTCTTTCTTCTCCACCTTAATAAGTACTTTATTCAACAGATGAAACAGACTTCACGCAACTTGAAGCAGGCCTATATACAAAAGAAAAGATCAATAAGAGCAAGATTGAACGATTTTAAGAAAATTCTGAGAGATGAAGGCGACATTAGGATATTTGAAGAGCTTACGTTTTGTATTTGCACAGCGGGAGCAAGCGCAAAGATGGGTCTTAAGTCAGTTGATGCAATGAGAGATATACTTCCTGGGGGAAATTTAAAAAAGCTCCGTAAAAGACTTGACGGAGTACATAGATTTCCTAATGCAAGATCGGCTTACATAATACACACAAGAGAGTATTTAAAGAGTGAACACGATTTTAAGATTAAGGATTTACTCGAATCATTTCAAGATCCTGTCGAAAGAAGAGATTTCTTTGCTAAGAACAAAAATATCAAGGGTATCGGGTATAAAGAATCCAGCCACTTTCTTAGAAATATAGGATTCTCGGGCTATGCAATACTTGATAAACATATTCTAAACACACTCTATGAACTAAAGGTTATTAAAAACCCGAAACCTCCAACAACAAGAGACAGGTATTTGGAAATTGAGCATAAGCTTAAAGAATTTGCAAACAATATAGGCATTCACTTAGATGAGCTTGATTTACTTCTCTGGAGTGAAAAAACGGGGGAGATTCTCAAATAGATTTATCCATATTCTAAGAATATACCATTATGCCATTTCTTTAGTCTGTCTTCCGCCCCTCCAATGCTCCTCTATTTTTTCAAGACTTAGCGCCTCGTTCCCTAAGATTCTCAATAATCACGTAGAACACAGGAACAACTATCAAGCTAAGCATGGTGGAAAGTATCATTCCCCCAAATACTGCTGTACCAAGTGAATGTCGGCTGCTTGCTCCGGCGCCGCTTGCTATGACTAAGGGGAAAACACCAAGGATAAAAGCAAAAGCGGTCATTAAAATAGGGCGCAATCTTATCATAGCAGCCTGCATTGCAGCCTCTATCACTGGGAGCCCTTCTTCTCTTCGCTGCTTAGCGAATTCAACTATCAAAATAGCGTTCTTACTTGCAAGACCTATAAGCATAATTAGTCCGATCTGGCAATAAACATCATTTGATAAGCCTCTTAAGTGCTGGGCAAGCATTGCTCCGAGTAGAGCAAGCGGTACAGCAAGCATTACCATAAAAGGCATCGCCCAGCTTTCATATAACGCCGCTAAAAACAAAAAAACAAATACAAGCGATAATGCGAATATAAAAGGTGCAAGGTTTCCGGC